>ENA-OSEO01000681-OSEO01000681.1-sediment-metagenome-genome-assembly--contig:-NODE-681-length-80604-cov-18.318316_pt1 | contig 80604 bp, 63 predicted proteins | sample MGYA00237883_ERZ534232 | MGnify/ENA metagenome assembly ERZ534232
ATAGGCGTTCAGGAAAGAAGAAAATTGATTGTCGCCAAATGTAACGGTGAAATTGAAGAAATTAACACCCCGGGTGAGTTAATATTGGTTGACAATAATAATGAAGTAATTGGCTGGTATGATAGACCACGGGATGAAGCTCACTTGCAAGACATGATACTAGTCAGCGGACCTTTTTGGCAATTTGGACATATTGATCCCGGAACCCGATATTTTACTGAAACAAAAACTGTCTTGAGAGGTTTTGATATTTACGAAATAGCCTTTCCATTGAAACATCTGGGGTCAGTTGATGAGGCTGGAAGAATTGTTCAGGCTTTGTATGCAAAAGAAGATTTAATTTACATCTTCACGGAAGATTTTTCCTTTAGATGCAGATATAATAAGGCCTGTCCTATTGAATTATATGTTTTTAAAAACAAGAGGTATAAACTGGAGGAGGTAGATAAAATCATTATAAATAAAATATCGACTTTTTTACCATCAGGATTTCATGTTGTTGACATGTCTCCTTGGAGTAATGAGGCTGTCTTTATTGAACACTATGATTGGCCGAATCGGTCTAAATATCATCGCTATGATCTTGATACGAAGGATATGAAAAAGATCGGCTATGCAGATGCTTTAGGATTTTATCTCCAGTGCGACATCCTCCGGAAGATTATGGCGGAGATAAAAAGCATAAAATGAAAGTTGACGACTTCGCAAAAAGTCGGAAAATGACCCTTTTTTAAAGCCATCTGAAATAGTCGTACTATCGATCTTTTTACGGGTTCATCCTTTCATGAGTTCCATCCCCGGAGGGAGGATAACGAGGACGTCCCGGATGGATTTCATGTCCGCATCCTCGATCACGAAGAGGAGGGGTTCCAGGCGGAAGACCTCGTTTCTTTTCGAGGAAGGATGGGGACGCTGTTAGGTTTTTAAGATGCGGCTGGCGGGCCCTTCCCTGGACGGGCGACAACATGCCGAAGGAGGTCAAGTATAAGGACAAAACCGACCCGGTGACGATCCGGTTCAAATACGACGGGGAAGGGAAGCGGACGAAAAAGACGGTGTCCGTTCTGAAGCTCACGAAAGGCACCAAGATTTCCATCGATCCGAAGATCACCTCGACGACTCTCTATGTGGACGACTCTTATCAGGTGGTAAACGGCAAAACAGTAAAATACTTCTTCGCCGGGATGGCGCGGATCGCCGAGATCCGAAAGGTATTCACGGCGCCGTAGGTGGCTTTATAAGACATTTTCATCTGCCTGGTGTTGGCGGCGGTGATTTTCAGCCGAATACGGCGTTTTGAATCAGCCGAAAAGGGCATTATTGGCAGGGGTATCCCGTCGGTATCGGGATACCTGGTTGTGTGATCCGAGTTGCCGGAAAGACCGGCGTCGCGAGGAAGAATCAGTTTTTTGCAGTCAGGTTGACCTGACCCTTCGGGTTGTTCTTTTCATTTCATGCTTCGATAGGATTTTCCTTCCAGGGTGATAAATTTACCGTTCAGGCTGAGGCGGTCGAGGATGGCCGACGCGGTGGCGGTATCGAAGAGGGTGCCCCATTTGGAGGGAACGAGGTTGGTGGTGACGATGGTGGTACCGCACTCGGAGCGCTTGGAGACGATCTGGAAGAGGGCGTCGGCCTGGTCCCGGGAGGGGACGGCATAGCCGATTTCATCGATGCAAAGGACGGGGACCCGGGCGTAGTAATCGATGAGGGAGTAGATATTTTTGGCCCTGGCGAGGCGGGCCTGGAGGTCGAAAAGACTGACGAAGGAGGTCTGGATGCCCTTCAGGATGGCCTCGTGACAGAGAGCGGAGGCGATATGGGTTTTGCCCACGCCGGCAGGGCCGATGAGGACGAGGTTGACGGGTTTTCCGAGCCAGTCGGAGTGGAGGAACTCGAGGATTTTATCTTTCGGTATTTTGGGATTGAAGGTCCAGTTGAAGGTGGACAGGAGCTTCACCCTTTTGATGCCGGACATGCGAAGAAGATGTTCGATCCGTTTCAGTTCCCGTTTTTTCTGTTCTTCCCCGAGGAAGCCAAGGAGAAAGGCCTCGTCGGACGCCGCGAGGTTCTCCATGGGGGTAAGGAAACGGAACAGTTTCCAGAGATCAGCCAAAGGAGTCATAGTCTTTTAAATCCCTTCCCTCGTAGTCGATTTCGAGGAGCCTGGGGTTCTGGGGATACACGGGCTGATCCTGATAACCGGAAGGCATGAGGAGGCTCTTCACGTAGGACAGACGGCAGGTGTTCAGCTGAAGGGCCTGCCGGACGGCGGAGACGAGGGTGGATTTGGAGACGGTCTTGAGAAGAACGAAAAGCCCGTGGGAAACGGTGAAGACATCTTCTCCCTCCTCCCCGGCCGTTTTGAGGAAGCGGTCCGCGGCCGGGTCCATGCGGGACATGAGTTCGAGGATTCTTCGGGCCTTGAAGCGGGGGGTCATCCGGAGGAGGGATTCCCGGTGACCGGGATGTTCGAAGGTTTTTCCCCGGTCAAAGGACCGCCGGTGGGTGGCGATGGTTTTTTCTTGGACAGTCACTTCGATGGAAGCAGGATAAAGAAGGAGGGTGGCCTTCTGACCGGCATAGGATGTTGGAACGGAGTACCGGTTGCTCTCCAGGGTGACGAACCCCGTGGTGGAAACGGCGGCCGGTCTGACCACACAGGGTTTCGCGGGGATGGCCGGCAGGGGGTGAAGGGGTTCCTCCTTCAGGGCGTCTCCGGGTTTTTTCCCCGTGGTCCGGTGGATCCTGTCGTTTCGTTCCCGCCGCCACCGGGAGAGTTTTTCATTCAGGTCTTTCAGGTCGTCAAAGACGTTGACCTGGATGAGGTCTTCCCCGATATCCCGGATCACTCTTTCGACACGCCCTTTTTCGTTGGCCCGGCCGGGGGTGCAGGCATAGAGGGAAAACCCGTGGTGGGTGGCGAAATCGGCGAACCGGGGGTTGTAGACCGCTCCCTGGGGGGTTCTTTTCAGGACGACGCTTTTGAGGTTGTCATAGCGGATCTGCCGGGGCACCCCGCCGATCTCCCGGAAGGCTTCAAGGTGTCCGTTGAGGAAGAACTCCATGGAGAATCGGGGATAAAACCGGGCAAAGAGATAGCGGCTCCAGGAAAGAAGGAAGGCAAAGCCGTAGACTATGCCGAAGGGCAGTTTGGCCACCATCCAGTCCACCTGGGCCTCCTGTCCGGGAAGGAAAAGGAGTTCATGGAAGGCCCGGGATTTTCTCTTCGCCCGGAGGGATTTTGTAAAGATCTTGACGGTGGTGTACCCGCCGGTGAACCCGTAGGTCCGAAGACGGTCGAGGACCTGAATGGCCTTGAGGGCGGGGTGGGCTTCGTACCAGGCGTGGATGAGCCCGGCAAAGGACGCAATGATGGTGGGCCGCCCCGGCCCCTGTCTTCTCCCGCCGAGGGCCCGTTCAACCTGATGCCTGGAAGAACCCGTTTCCCCGGCGATCTGGCGAACGGAAAGGTGTTCCTTTTTTGTGATCCCGGGAAGGGGCGTACCATGAGAAAACCGTCCCGGCCATGGCGTCCTTTTTTGCAATCAGGGATAAGGTTCCGAAAAGCCGTAAAGATTGACTTTGAACGCGTCCATTTTTGCAATCACGGGGACCATCCAGAAGGGGCCGGAAGCGAAGACGGGCCTGGATCGGAACGCGTCCATTTTTGCAATCACGGATCCGGGGTTTCTCCTTTTCCGGTTTCGGAGGTTCTGAAGGAGTCGGTTTCTCCGGGCTTTCTCAGGATGAGCGGCCCGGTAGTCCTTCCAGTAACCGGGGTGATCCGCCGCCCAGACCTGCCAGGCCTGTTTCTGATTCGCCCGGTAAGCGGGATCGGTTTTCATCTTCCGCTTTTGCCAGGCCGCCTTGCGGGCCTTCCGGCAGGCTTCTTCCCCGCAGAACCTCTGCTCCTTATTTCTTTTCCCCGGCACGAACAAGGCGCCGCAATGGCAACAGGGAATCCGTGGGACCGTCTCCATCAACGCTTCCCCCTTTCATGGAAAGACGATCTTGCGAAAAAAGAGAAAGGCAAACAACCCTCTCTCCGCTGTCACACCGGAGAAAGAATACCGGACCTGCCGGAAGAAACAATGAAAAACTGTGTCAGGAACTTCTCAGAAAGGATCAACAGGAAGGAGTTGACTCCCCCTCCGGAAGAAGGATCCCGGGAATCTATCTTTCATCCTTGTCCCGGGAAATCCTCTCAAAACGATGCCGCCGTATTTGGCAAAAAATTACCGCCGCCAGCAGCGGGCCGGCACCAAAACCAGACCCTGCCCAAAACAGACTTTCATTTCGCCACGCCATGTATGACGAGCGGCAGCGCGGTCAAGTGCAAGCCAACGTTATTTGGCGTTGTGTTACAAAAAACTCACTTTGTACACAGCCTATACTCCGAAACGTTGTAATACTTAGTAGATCGCATTTGTACCAAATTCAACCGCTTCAATCGGAATTCGCTCGTCAGCCGCGTGAATCGTCTGTCAGAAACTGAAATCTTCTGGCAACAGCATGGGCAAGCAGCCATACTGCCCCGCTATTTCCATGGTACTCATGGAAGGCCCATGGAGATCTGCTCCACGGTGATCGTGTCTTCATCGCGGCTGTCCTCAGCTGCACCTTCGCTGCCATTTACTGCAACGCTGTTTTAATAACCGTTTCAAAAGGGGTTTATGACAGAGTGACAGCTCGTCAATAATCACCTTGACATTATGTTACAAATAACATAATGACCTCAATGCATGCTAATTTGAAATTCGTGCTACGATTTCGAAGGATGGCATCTCTGTAACCATCAAGGATGAATATTCAGTTGAGATATTTCGAAGTAGTTTCCGCCGTAACGTTTATCTCAGACATTTAAAAAATGGTTTATCGAATTTTACCCGATATGTGAAGCGTATGAACTCCGATGCTGAGACAAAAATTTCATCAGAAACAGTCTTTTTTCAGCAGCCGCTAAACCTGCGGGCTGCTGTCAGGTTTAATTGCATCGCTTTAATTTTATTAAAGGAAGGAGGAAAGAGTGATTGCATCAGCCAAAACATATCGGAACGGAGAAATTCCCGGGATCATTGCTATCGATGCGGGAATTTGTAAGGGATGCGATGCCTGCAAGCGCCATTGTCCGACAGGGGCGATCACAGGAATGTTCGGCGCCCCACATTCCATTGATGTTGAAAAATGCATCAACTGCGGCCAGTGTCTGGTAAATTGTCCTTTCGGCGCGCCCTATGAAACAACCGGCAGCATCGACCCGGTGGTATCAAAATTGAAAGATAAAAACGTGACCGTTGTCGGAATCATTGCGCCTGCCGTCCGTGTCGCTATCGGCGAAGAATTCGGTCTTCCTGCAGGGAGTCTTGTTACCAAGAAGATGTATGGAGCCATGAGAAAGGCGGGTTTTCAGATTCTCGATAATAATTTTGCCGCGGACCTGACGATCATGGAAGAAGGATCCGAATTTATCCAGCGGGCACGACATGCCATCTTTGGTGAACAAGGTGAGCATGGACATCACATAGGGCCGCTGCCACAGTTCACTTCATGCTGTCCCGCCTGGGTCCGTTTTGTCGAGTTGTATTATCCCGTATTGCTGCCCAACATTTCGAGTGCGAAATCGCCGCAGCAGATGGCGGGGGCTGTCGCGAAGACCTACGGGGCACTCGACGTATGGAAGGTCCCCCCGGAGAAAATATTTTCGGTGGGGATTATGCCCTGCACGGCAAAGAAGTTCGAAGCCTCACGGCCCGAGTTCAGAAGTGCATACGAATTTCTGTCAAGAGAGGGGAAAGCGGGTTCAGTACAACCTTATCCCGATGTGGACGCCGTGTTGACAACGCGGGACCTGGCCGGGGTATTGAAAAAAATGGGTGTGGATCTCGCAAGAGAGCCGGAGAACGACGGAGGAAATGCCCTCGCCGAATATACCGGTGCCGGAACGATATTCGGAAATACGGGCGGTGTTATGGAGGCAGCCCTGAGAACAGCATACAAGGTGTTGACCGGCGAGGAAATGAAACCGCTCGAATTTAAAAAGGTCCGGGGGCTCAAGGGAGTGAAGAGCGCTTCCGTTACATTGACCGATACCAAGTATGGAAAAGAAGTGACCGTGTCAGTCGCCGTCGTTAACGGGCTCAGGGGAAATATCGCCCCTGTTCTGGAAGACGTGGTTCAGGGCAGGTCGCCCTATCATTTCATCGAAGTGATGAATTGCCCCGGAGGTTGCGTGAATGGCGGAGGACAGCCGATTCAGAAGACCGGTTCGTCATGGATGGAAGCGGCACTGCCGTGGTTTTCTTGGAAGTAGATGGGGGGGTGAAAGATGAAAAAACAGTCATATTCATATGTGGAAAGTCCGTTTTTATTATCCAGAAGAGAGTTTGTGACAATCGGCGGTATCATCATTGCCCTGCTGGCGCTGCCGGCGGTGTGGATCCGTTCGGCGATTGCGAAGAGAAACGAGTATGTGCGGGCCCGAATACAGGGGTTGTATAAGGACGATGTTCAATCCAAGGTACGGGTAAGCCACGGCAATGAAGCGGTGGCAAAGATGTACAAAGAGTTCGCGAAGCATCCCCTGAGTGAAATCTCCGAGGAGTTATTCCACACGCATCATTACATCAATAGAAGGACAATGTGAAAGGAGCTGCAATAATGAGTAGCAAGGAATGGATTCTGAAACATACGCTTGGCGTACGGTTATTCCATTATTTACTGGTTATCAGCTTCGTTCCTCTCGCGATTACGGGATTGGTTCTGTATTTCAAGCCGTTCAGTCAAGAGGAATTGAATTTCTATATGCAGATTCATGTCGTGTTCGGCGTTATTTTAACGATCGACGCAATGGCGTTTTTTATCGTCGGGTTCGATAGAGTCGTAACGTTCGTCAAGAGAGCTTTTACCGTTACCGGAGATGACATAAAGTGGTTTGCCGTTCTGGGCGGATATCCGCAAAAATTCCTTCTGCGGAAAAAGGTTCCTGTTCCCCCCATGGGAAAGTATAATTCCGGGCAGAAGTTGTTCGGTGCCTGTGTCGTCATCGGCGGCACCATACTGATTATTACCGGATGGGGACTGTGGGCATTTCCTCATATTCTTCCCGGTGGTATGGGATCACTGTTCGGAAGCCTGCACACCATATGCGGCTGGATAATGTCTCTCTTCCTGCTCGTTCACATATTCCTCGGCATATATATGTTCGACGATTTCAAGGCGATGTTTGTCCACGGAAGAATTCCTTATGATGAAGCGAAGGAAGCAGCACCTCTCTGGGTGGAACAAGAGCTCGTGAGAGTCGAGTGATAAGCCGCGGTCCGACGATACATCCGGACTCGAAATTATCCATCCTTTGAAGAGATAAAAGGGGATGGGAGAAGTTTATGCTTGTCGGACGTCACGGCTCCGTATAATTAACAACCCCGGGATCGTTCCCGGGAGCATGTGCGGCTGATACGGCAGAGAAGAAGTTCACGCAATTTTTCAAAACGATGAGGAGCATTGGCGATGAGCAGAGTTAAAGTGACGATAGACGGCAGAAATGTCGAAGTGGGGAAGGGAAGTACCATTCTCGAAGCTGCACGATGCGCGGGAATCAACATACCGACTCTCTGCGCGTGGCCTGAGATCGGACACAGGCCCGGTGCATGTCGTGTCTGTGTTTCCGAAGTGGAAGGTCAGAGAGCACTGGTGGCTTCCTGCGTATTTCCCGTAACCGACGGCATGGTTATTCGCACGAATACCGAGCGGGTCCGGATGGCACGGAGAATGATTGTCGAACTCCTGCTGGCCAACCATCCTGCGGAATGCACTTCCTGCGTGAGGAGCGGCGAGTGTGAACTGCAGCAGGTTGCGGAACAGGTAGGGGTACGGGACATTCGTTTTTCCACTGAATTCCCTCGCCGGGACAAGGTCATCGATGCATCCAGCCCTTCCATCGTCAGGGATCCCCGGAAGTGCATCCATTGTCACCGATGCGTGACCGTCTGTGAGCAGATCCAGACGGTGTCCGTTCTGACCCCCTCGAACAGGGGAAGCAGGGTAATAGTCGGGCCGGCGTTCAATTTGCCGCTTAATGAGACGAATTGTACAAACTGCGGTCAGTGTGTCATGGTGTGTCCCGTCGGCGCACTCTACGAAAAGGATGATACCGGGCCGGTCTGGAAAGCCCTCGAGGATCCGGCCAAACATGTCATTGCTCAGGAAGCGCCGGCAATCAGGGCCGCCCTCGGAGAGGAATTCGATATGCCTCCGGGATCGCTGGTTACCGGAAAGATGATCGCGGCCCTCCGGCGGCTGGGGTTTGACAAGGTGTTTGATACCAATTTTACGGCGGACCTGACGATCATGGAAGAAGGCAGCGAGCTTCTCCAGCGGATCAAAGAAGGAGGAACCCTTCCGCTGATAACATCCTGTTCACCCGGGTGGATTAAGTTCTGTGAACATTTTTACCCCGATCTTCTCCCTCACGTGTCGACCTGCAAGTCGCCCCAGCAGATGTTCGGTTCCATGGCAAAAACGTACTATGCTGAAAAGGCGGGAATCGATCCCAAAGACATCGTTGTCGTTTCGATCATGCCGTGCACGGCAAAGAAGTTCGAGGCGAAACGGCCGGAAATGGAAGACAGCGGGTATCGGGATGTCGATTATGTCCTCACGACCCGTGAAATCGGCCGGATGATCAGAGAGGCGGGTATCGATTTTGTCAACATCCCCGATGAGCCGCACGATGATCCCATGGGAGAGTATACCGGCGCCGCGACGATCTTCGGGGCGACGGGAGGCGTCATGGAAGCGGCGCTTCGAACCGCCTGTGTGCTCGTCACCGGTAAGGTCCTCGGCAATCTGAACATCACACCTGTAAGAGGCCTCGATGGGGTGAAGGAAGCGTCGGTGCCTGTTGAAGGGTTCGGTGACGTGAAGGTGGCCGTTGCCCATGGCCTGGGCAATGCCCGGAAACTGCTTGACAAAGTAAGGGCGGGCGAAGCGGATTATCACTTTATAGAGATCATGGCATGTCCCGGCGGTTGTGTCGGCGGCGGCGGTCAGCCTCGGCCTGCTACGAATGAAAAGAGAGCATTGCGGGCCGGTGCCCTGTACGCCGACGATGAAACGCAGATATATCGCCAGTCCCATGAAAATCCGTCGATAACGAAGGCCTATGAGACGTTCCTCGAAAAACCGCTGGGACACAAGTCCCATAAATTACTCCATACCCATTACACAATACGAGGAACGGAGGTACCCCATAACAAATCGTAGTTTTTTAAAAAAAACATAGTTGAGCGATTCCAGCAATAACGCCTGCGGCAAGGATACTTTCTGAATCCCAGGGCGGGAAGAAGCAGTAAAAACCCGGTCCGCATTCGTGCGGCCGGTTTTTTTAATGACGGAGGCATTCATGGAGGGGAAACGGGTCGGATTTGTCGGGATTATCGTGAAAGACAGGAAGAGAAACGCCTCGAAGGTGAACGAGATATTGAGTGAGTTCGGAGACATCATGGTGGGGAGAATCGGGCTCCCGTATCGTGAACGGGGTGTCAGTGTCATCGCCGTCATTGTCGACGGATCGACGGATGATATCGGTTCGTTCACGGGGAAGCTCGGCATGCTTGAGGGTATAACCGTCAAATCGGCACTGGCGAAGCAGAATGGATAAACGCATCGAATATGACTTCCTCGGAAGCATGGAAGTTCCGGAACGCGTCTACTGGGGGATACATACCGAACGGGCGCGGCACAATTTTCCGATAAGCGGCGTTACGGTCAATCGGTCTCTCATCCGGGCCCTGGCGGTGGTCAAGAAGGCGTGCTGCATGGCCAATGCCGAACTGGGGTACCTTGCGCCGGACAAGGCGGGAGCGATCATCCGGGCCTGTGACGATATTGTGGGAGATAGGCTGGAAAACCAGTTTCCCGTTGACGCCCTGCAGGGCGGGGCGGGGACGTCCACCAATATGAATGTCAACGAAGTCGTCGCCAACAGGGCGATAGAACTGCTCGGAGGCAAACGGGGAGATTATCGTTTCATCCATCCTCTCGAAGACGTCAACCTGCATCAGTCGACAAACGATACCTACCCGACGGCGATAAAGATAGCGTGCATCAACAGGCTGAGGATCCTGAGCGGGAACATCGCCGTTCTCCAGGGGGCGTTCCAGGAGAAGGAAAAGGAATTCGGCGCCGTTGTTAAGATCGGACGGACGGAACTCCAGGAAGCCGTTCCCATCACGCTGGGAACCGAATTTTCCGCTTTTGCGGAGGCCGTTGCGCGGGACAGGTGGAGGACGTTCAAATGCGAGGAACGCCTTCGTGTGGTGAACCTCGGCGGTACGGCGGTTGGAACGGGACTTACCGCTCCCCGGGATTACATTTTTTTAGTCATTGAAAAGCTTCGTGAGCTTACCGGTCTTGGCCTTTCACGGGGAGAAAACATCATGGGGGAAACGGCCAATGCCGATGCCTTCGTGGAGGTCTCCGCCACGCTGAAGGCCCATGCATCGAACCTGGTAAAGATATGCAACGATCTGAGAATTCTCGCCCTTCTGGGAGAAATTCGCCTGCCGCCGCTGCAGGCGGGATCGTCCGTCATGCCCGGAAAGGTTAATCCGGTCCTGCCGGAGGCGGCGATCCAGGCCGGGCTGAAAGTCATGGCAAACGATACGATCGTGAGCGATGCGGCAAGCAGGGGTACCCTGCAGATCAATGAGTTCCTGCCCCTCCTCGCTCACGCGATGCTCGAATCGCTCGACATGCTCGTCAACGTCGACGGGCTCCTGCAGGAACACGTCGGACGAATCGGACCCGACGAGGGGATGTGCCGATACTACTTCGACAGAAGCCCCATGATCATTACGGCCCTCGTACCGGTCGTCGGATATGAAAAAGCGACGGCCCTGATAACGGAATTCGCCGGCGGCGGCGAAAGGAATATGCGGGCATTCCTGGAACGGCGCCTGGGCGGCGAGATCGTTGAAAAGATCTTTTCACCGGAGAGAATCACGGCACTCGGATACAGGAATTATGGATACGACACCGAAAGGAAATAGACTGCATATCCCCATTTTCGGAAGGACGAACGTGGGCAAATCGAGCCTGCTCAATCTTCTGATCGGCCAGGATATCGCCATTACCTCGCCCGAGGCGGGTACGACCACCGATGTGGTGGAAAAGGCAATGGAACTGCTCCCGCTGGGACCGATCCTGTTTCTGGACACGGCGGGGCTCGACGATATTTCGTCCCTCTCCCGTCTTCGTCTTGAAAAAACACAGAAGGTGTTCGATCGCGCGGATATCATTCTTCTGGTGATCGAGGCGGGGAGGTGGACCGACTACGACGAGAAGGTGCTCGCCGAGGCAAAGAAACGGGATGTCCCCGCCATCGTGGTGATCAACAAGATCGACCTTGACACACCGACGGAAGCCTTTGTCGCCTCCGTTGCGGAAAAAACAGGGTGGGTGGTCCTCACCGCCAGCAATGACCGGGCGGGAAGAGATGACTATATCAATGCATTGAAACGCCAGCTTATCCGGATCGCAGCGGATCATTTTGTACAGCCGCCGCCGCTGATGGGCGATCTCCTGCCTTCGGGAGGCACGGCGGTACTGGTGGTTCCCATCGACCTCGAGGCGCCGAAGGGAAGACTCATCCTGCCGCAGGTGCAGACGATCCGGGATGCCCTGGACAACGATTCGATGGCCCTCATCGTCAAGGAGCGGGAACTTGCCCATGCCCTGGGCAACTTAAGGCAGGCCCCCCATATCGTCGTCTGCGACTCTCAAGTCGTACAGAAGGTGTGCGCCGATACGCCGGCGGCGGTTCCCGCCACGACGTTCTCCATTCTGTTCGCGCGGCATAAGGGCGATCTGGTGGAGGCGGCGCGGGGAGCGGCGGCCATCGAAAACCTGGAGCCGGGGGACAAAGTCCTCATTGCCGAGGCGTGTTCGCACCATCCGCTCCAGGATGACATCGGGCGCGTGAAGATACCGAGGTGGCTCCGTCAGTATACGGGATTCAATCTTGCCGTCGACGTCTTCGCCGGGCGGGATTATCCCGAGAATCTCTCCCGGTACAAGCTGATCATTCACTGCGGGGCCTGCATGCTGACGAGGCGGGAGATGCTCAACAGAATCGGAAAGGCAAAGGAGGCGGGCGTATCGATCACCAATTACGGTGTGGCAATATCTCTCTTACAGGGGGTACTGCGACGGGTGCTTTCGCCGTTTCCTGCGGCATTAAACGCATTCGACAAGGCAACGGAAAAAACACGGGAGGAAAAAACAGATGAGCTGTGAGTTGGCATATAGCACGACGGAAAAAGAATGGATGAGCCAGGCCATTAAGGGTGACGAAATAACACGGTATCTCGTCAAAGGGAAAGACTTCATCGACGATGACGAGATATGGAAGAAACTGGAAGAGAATAAAAATCCCGAACGGCGGAAAATAAGGGATATTCTTGAAAAATCCCTCGCAGTGCAAACATTGAATCCCGATGAAACCGCCGCGCTTCTGAATGTGGACGATGAAGACCTCCTCCAGGAGATGTATGAGACAGCAGTCACGATAAAGAAAAAGGTGTACGACAACCGCATTATCACCTTTGCCCCTGTCTACTGCAGCAATCTCTGTGTAAATAATTGCCTGTACTGCTCTTTCCGAAGGGAAAATACCGTGCAGAAACGGCGGAGGCTTTCCCTGGAAGAAGTAAGGAAAGAGGCGGAGGTCCTCGCGGGAACCATCGGGCATAAGCGGGTCATCGCCGTGTACGGGGAGCATCCCTCGTCGGATATACGCTACATGGCCGACACGATCCGGACGATGTACGACGTCACCATGAAGACGAAGAACGGAATCGGGCAGATCAGGCGGGTCAATGTCAACGCCGCCCCCATGTCGATCCATGACCTCAAGATTCTCCGCGACGTCGGTGTCGGAACGTTCCAGGTATTCCAGGAAACGTATCATCGCAGGACATATCAGCAGGTGCATCCGCAGGGGACGATAAAGTCGAATTACCGGTGGAGACTGTACTGCCACCACCGTGCCCTCGAGGCGGGCGTCGACGATGTGGCCACCGGGGTGCTTTTCGGCCTTTACGACTGGCGGTTTGAGATGATGGGACTCCTGTACCACGCCCTCGATCTCGAGCGGCAGTTCGGGGGCATCGGGCCCCATACCGTGTCGTTTCCGCGCTTGGAGCCGGCCGCCAACACGCCCTTTGTCAATGAAACGAGTTACACCGTGTCCGACAGGAATTTTAAAAAGCTCGTTGCCATCATACGGCTTACCCTTCCCTATACCGGCATGATCATTACCGCCCGGGAATCGGCAAGGATGAGAAGGGAAATCATACCGGTGGGCTGCACGCAGACGGACGCGTCGACGCGGATCGGCATCGGTGCCTATTCGGACCGCTACACGGAACAGGAAGCGGAACGCCAGCAGTTCATCCTCGGCGACACGCGGAGCCTCGACGAGGTGATCGGGGAATTCGCCGGCATGGGACTTATCACATCGTTCTGCACCGCCGGTTACCGCTGCGGGAGGACGGGCGAACATATCATGAAGCTCCTGAGAACGGGCACGGAAGCCAAGTACTGCAAACTCAACGCGGTGCTGACATACCGGGAATGGCTTGACGATTTCGCAAGCGAGGAAACGAAGAAGGCCGGGGAGATAATCATCAGGAAGGAAATGGAAGAGATCAGAAAGCAGCTCCCCGGGGCATACGAAACCCTCGTTCAATACTACAGGAGAATCGAAGATGGCGAACGAGACCTCTACTTCTAAAACGGCATTGATCGGAAAGCTCAACGATCTGGCAGAGACCGTGAGAGACCGCCACGGCGTCTCCGTATGGTTCGTCGAGATCCTCGGAAGGAGATGGTCATATGTCGCGGGACTTCGGGACGATCTGTCCTTCCTCCCCCCGGAGCGGATCGACCTGAACGGGCGTTACGGCGTCGTATCCTGCCGGTGGAACGACATTGCAGCGGGGGAAAAGAAAGAACTCATTACTTCAGTGAGAGAAATGCCGGCCCTGTATGACGAAGGATGAAATCTTATATTATCTCGACAGTCCCGACAACGACGGCGAACTCTTTCGAAGATCGGATCTGATACGACGGGAATACTGCGGGGACGGCGTTCATATCCGCGGCATCATCGAGTTTTCCAATCATTGCGTGCGGAACTGCCTTTACTGCGGCCTCCGCAGGGACAACGGCGCGGTGACGCGCTATCGGATGGAGGAAGGTGAAATTGTCGATGCGGCGTTGCGGATCGCGTCATACGGCATCAAAACCATTGTCCTCCAATCGGGAGACGATTTTTTCTATACCCGGTCCATGCTCTGCCGCATCGTCGAGGCGATCAAAGACAACGCCGACGTCGCCGTTACGCTGAGCATCGGAGAAAGGCCCTTTGACGATTACCGGGCATTGAAGGCGGCGGGAGCGGACCGGTACCTCCTGAAACACGAGACGGCGAATGAAAAATTATATCGCCGCCTCCACCCTCACCAGACACTGAAACAGCGGCTGGAGATACTGGAATTTCTCCGAAGTATCGGGTACCAGATCGGCGCCGGCAATATCGTTGGCCTTCCCGGCCAGACCGTTGACGATCTCTGTGCCGATATTATGCTGCTTCACGATCTGGACCCCGATATGACCTCGGTGGGTCTTTTCATTTCCCAGCACGATACGCCCCTCTCGACGGCACCGCAGGGTGCCGTGCCGACGGCGCTGAGAGTTCTCGCTCTGGCACGGATCGCCACCGGCAACTCGCATATGCCGGTGACGACGGCGCTTGTAACCGCCGACCCCGACAGCGGGCTGCTTCGCGGATTGCGGGCGGGAGCGAATGTCATCATGCCCGATTATACACCGGCTTCCTATCGGAAGGACTACGTCATTTACGACAACAAGACGCGGATCACCGTGAAAAGAGCAAAAAACGCAATCGGAAGGGCCGGGAGGATACGGGCGGACACGAGAGGAGATTCACTGAAACAGAACCCCCGGTTCTGAAGCAGAAGGCGCCATCGAGGGGCCCAATACCGGCGGCCGTTCCTCCTGAAATTTTCCGTTGATTTCTCCGTCGCGTTTCCGGTCGATAAATTTCAGCAATACAATAGAAAAATGCTACATTAAACCAATACTTATTGAAGAACAGCGAGGAGTGCTGCAAAGAGCAGCATAAACCGGGGATGTCGATGACCTCATGAAAAAATTTCAAACATTTCTTGACATGACCACTTATCTTTAGCATATCATAAGTAAATAAGATAAAGTGGAGTCACTCAAAGACAGAGAAAAGGGGTTGATGTTTTGAGTCGGGTCCTGCATTGGGAAACCGGCCCGTTTTTCCGCACTTTCGGATGTCATTCAACGTAACAGTCAGTCGACATAACCAAGCAGCCAGACAAGGAAACCGGAATGAGTCAGATAAAGGCGTCAAAACCCCGTAAGAAGGGGAGCAGAAAAATTCTGCGGGAGGTCACCTTGCATGGGAAATCGCTGGTTTGTTGTGTGATATTGTCCTTTTTGCTTCTTGTTTTTTTCCCCGCCTGCGGGGCCTTTGCGGAAGGAGGTAAAGGCTCGGTTCGTATCTGGGGCCAGGTATCCCCCTTTCTTTACGGGGATGCGGGCACCGGATCGGGGGTGCCGGGATACGATGATGCCTTCAGCAAAGGCCTGGGTTTCGGCGCCGAGTATTCCTGGCGGTTCTGCCGGTGGTTCAGCGCCGTGGGCGGGTTGGGTTTCGAGAGATTCGACGGTGACACATACGAGGGCATTGCCTTCAGCGAGCTGAAAATCTTTCCCGTCTATGTGGGCGGTAAAATTCACCTCGTCGAGAAGGCCTCCCCGTGGGACCTTTATATCAGGTTGGATGCGGGAGCCGCGCACCTATCGTCCGTGAATGTCTCCTATGGTGCTTTCCAGGACCGGTACTGGGATTCCTCGTGGGTTTTCCTTTTCGATGCGGGTATCGGTACGGAGTACCGGTGGGACTGCTGGGGTCTGTCCCTGGATGTCAAGGCCCGTTACCTCGGATCGCCCGACCCGGCGATGGGTGATCCGTCGGATGCCGATGCTTCCTGGACCCTTCCTGTCATTCTGGGAATCAATTACCACTTTTGACAAGTCTCAAGACATTCATGGGCGGCGTTGCCATTCGTTTTATGACGCTTTAACCTCGCCATTTTAGAAAGGGATCGAAAATGGTTGGAAAATCAAGGTGTATGATCGAGGCGTTCTTCGTATCAGCCATTTTGGCTGCATTTTTTCTTTCCTTTCTTCCGTCGGCTGCACCGGCGGCGAGTTGGGGGGATCTCATCAAGGACAGGCTCTGCATGTCAGTTCCCCGGATGATCGAGGGGAGGGTCTTTCTGGACGAGGCCATATCGGGAGCCACGATCCGGATTTATAACCGTGACGGGCTTTTCCTCCGCGAGGCGAATGCGGCGACGGGGGAGGACGGTTCTTTCTCCCTGACGTGTCCCCTGCCAGAATCCTTCAAAATAGTGATCAGCGGCGGTCTGAAGGGTGATGAACCGTTCGAGCATGAGATATCCCGCTATATCGAAAACTTCGACGAGACGACATCGTATAAGGTCAATGCCGTCACGAACCTTGTGTCGGCCTACAGAGACGACCATGTCGACGTGTCCCCGGGGGAGGCGGAAACCGCCGTGAAAAAATTCCTGTCTCTTCCGGAATCCGTCAACCTGGATGAGGTCATCTACAGCAGCGAGTGGTACTGTTACTACTTTTCCCACTACCTGTTCATGAAGGAAGCGAAACTCAATCACGGCATGTCATCTTTTGTCAACCAGCTCGTGGATGAAATGGATGCCGGAAGAAGCAGATCTTTTTATGACGGAGATTCCATCGGGTCCTCTTATTTTAACTTTGCCATGGCCGCCCTGCTCAGGGGAGCCGTATCGAAGCTGGGCGGCGAGGGAACCGGATGGATCCTCGGCCTTCTCAACCAGGGCGGCGACATCGACAACCGCCTCGCAGAGATGAAAAGCGATCTCGAAGCGATCCTGAGCGACCTGGCGCAGATCATCAACGCCCTCAAGGCTCTCGCCCAGGAACTCGCTCTTGACATGAATGACGTCGAAACCTACATCGAGGGCCTGAACGCCCAGGAAGCCATCACGACGATCAAGACCCATTACGGGCCGGACGACCCGGACAGCCGGGGCGACACGAACACCCTCAAGTGGTTCTCCTTCTGCACATCTACGGATTCGGATCCCACGACAAAGGCGGAAATCAAGACCCTGGTCGAAAACATCAACGGAACCTGGGACATCGAGGAACAGGTGCAGGCGATTCATGACGCCATTTTCCCCGATATCGGGAACACCGACGGCCTTCTCGACCTGTGGACTAAGAATTTCCTCCTTCAGGGTCCGGTCGGCAGCGACAAGCTCATGGACTACTACAAGACCCTGGAGCAGTATTTTTCCGTGCTTCTCTTTTATCAGTTCAAGGGTGCCAATATGGTGGTGGAAGCCCTGAATTACACGTCCGGTTCCGGAGAGGTCCCGGCGACCTCGGGTTTGTGGAAAACCGACGGGGATACGCCGACTCCGGCGGAGAGTTACCTGACGGGCACGTTTCAACCCATGATCAAGGAGGAGACCGACCGGTTTCTGCAGTGTGTCGTCAGACTCCTTGCAAGCAACTGCGGGCTTTACTGGGAGAAGAATTTCCTTCCCGGCACCGCCCGGGAGATTCTGGCCCGGGCCACCTTTTTCATCATCCAGACCCTGGGGGAGGATCACTACGGACTGAGGACGGGCTTCTTCGGGACGGCCAACCTTATCAACGATATTTTAGCTTCCGGGGCTGCTATTGACGATGGCGATAATACTTATTTTGTCAGCGATGCGGGGGAGAAGGTTGATGCTGATTTGCCGGACAGGCCCTATGATTGCTGGGGGACCTTGAGCAGTCCCGATCTTGCGACGCTGACGCAGGGAACAACGTACACCCTGCTCAAGGCGTACCTGGGACGCTGCTTGACCGATCCCGCCCCCTACGTCAAGTACACGACGGACAACACCTATTGGAACAATCTGGGCTCCGCGGCGATGAAGACCTATACGGATCAATATGTCGAGGACCCGGACGGCACGATCTGGTACGGCTATTTCCTGGCGCCCTTCCGTGTCGGGGGCAGGGAGGCCGTCATGGACCCGTCGGTTTTCAAGAGACAGCAGTATACATCGGACCACAGCGGGGATGTCAATAGAAGTCATTCGGATTCGATGAACTCCGACGGGAACCTGAGTTTGAAGCTGTCGGCGAGCAACGAGTATGAAAACAGCGCGTCGAGCATCACGCAGGCTCTGTCATGGGGCCATGTTTTCAAGTACGGCGGGACGGAGTCGGTGACGGCCTATGTGAACATCGCCGGATACGTCAGTGGCAGCACTTCTTCCAATGATGGGACCTTGGCCGGCAACGAAAGTTCGATATCGCTCCATGCCGGTCTGTGGGACTCCACCCACTCGAAACACGCGGGCTGGATCGACTACGGCAAGACGGCCCCGGAGAACGGCAAGGCCGACTTGAGTAAACAAATAAACGACCAGCTTAAGGTCACACTCGAGCCGGGGGTCACCTATCAGGCCTATGCCAAGGTCAACGGGTCGGGGCAGAACGACAACGGTGATTATTCCTATGAGATTCATCTGGATACCCTCACGCACCTTTCCGTGACATTTGTCGACATCGAGTATTGAAACGGCCATTCAATAGAGGGAAGGGGTCCATCGGTTCGACCGGATGCCCCCCTCATCGTCATCATGGCGGTCGGATCTGAGAGAATGGTCAGACGGTTCAGGCGGCCGGCGCGAAGTTTCTGTAAGAAAAGAGAGAAATAAAGACGGCACCCTGTGTATCCATGGGGGGATATGCCGTCAGTTATCCAGCTCTTTTCTCACTGCCAGGCCGATCCGCTCCTTGATGTAGGGCTTCCTGACAAAAGGGCCTGCTCCCAGGGACTGGGCCATGCTGACCCTGTCCGTCTCGGCAAAACCGCTGACTATGACCGCCTTCTGATTGGGCCTGATTTGCAATATCTGCCGGTACGTCTCAAACCCGTCGATGCCTGGATCCATGATCATGTCCAGAACGATCAAGTCCGCTTCTTTCGCCTTCAGATGTTCCACCGCCTCTTCGCCGCTGGCAACGGTTTCAACCCGATAATTGAGCTTGGTCAGGATGCGGCCCGCCAGGTCCCGCTGATCCTTCATGTCATCCACCACGAGGATTTTCTCCCCGCGGCCCATGTATTCGCCGAGAGTGGTGACTTCGTCTTCTTCCTCCTCCGCACGTGTTACAGGGAAATAGAGGGTGAAGGTCGTTCCTTTCCCTCTTGCGCTCCGGACATCGATATATCCTCCGTGGTCCTTCACCGTACCCCAGACAACGGCCAGACCGAGACCGGTGCCGCTCCTGCCCATTACCTTCTTCGTATAGAAAGGTTCGAAGATCCGCTTCATGTCGTCATCGGTGATCCCTTCCCCTTCATCCGAAACGGTCAGGACAACATAGTCCCCTTCCTGTACCCTGTCATAACCGGAAACAGGTCTGTCCAGATACCTGTTCTCCGTGCGGACGATCACCTCGCCGCCGGAGGGCATCGCTTCCGCCGCGTTGGACACCAGATTCATCAGCGTCTTGGACAAATGTACCGTTGAACCGGCAATCTTCAGAATTTCTCCTTCCAGCTCCGCCTTGATCCGTACCGTCGGGTGAAAGGATATCAGCTTCAGATACTCCGGCGATTTGAGATATTCCGTAACAACCTTGTTGAGATTGACCACCGTCTTCGTCTGAACGCCGCGTCGGGCAAGGGTCAACAGATCCTGGACAATCGCCGCCGCCCGCTCGCCGCCCACCATGATCTTCCGGACATCTTCCCGCAGGGGATCCGATGCGCCTAACCCGTCATACAAAAGCTCAGAATACCCGATGAGAATGCCGAGGGCGTTATTCAAATCGTGAGCAACGCCCCCGGCGAGGAGACCCAACGCCTCCATCTTCTCGGCCCGCTGCAGGCGCTCCTCCATATTTTTGCGGTCCGTGTTATTCCGGATGCATTCGATGGCCCCGACGATCTCGCCCTTCGAATTCCGCAGTACGGACGCCGTTCCCGACAGATGAACGTTTCCGGGAGCCAACGCCGGTGTGTAGGCCTCCCCGAAGACAATATCGCCCGCTCTTCGAATTGCCGTGTATGATTTCTCCTCTGTCATCTCCGGGTGGAGAGCAAGGTCGATGAGAATCGGTTTTCTCTCCCCGTAAAACGGGATGGCATACTCATAATTGCCCTTATGAAGCATTTCTTCCGCCCTGACTCCGGTCATGGATTCAATGGCGCGGTTCCACGCAATGACTCTGCCGTCCTTGTCAATGACCAGGGTGGCGTCCGGAAGAAATTCGATGATGTCCGTCAGCCTTCTCTGGGATTCCCGCAGCGCCTCCTCCGCCCGCTTCTGCTCGGTGACATCCTGATTCACGCCATAGGTCCTGACTGTCCTGCCCTGGGCGTCCTTCACGATGAAAAAACGGACGGTCATGTAGCCGACTGTGCCGTCTGAATAGAGTATTCTGTGTTCTGTCTGCCGGTTGAAATGGGGATCCGTTGTTTCGATGGCTTTTCGAGTTTCTTCCTCGACCAGATTCATGTCGTCGGGATGGGCGAATCGATGGGCGTATTCCGCGGAATGCATCGTATACCCGCCGACCTCTTCCACGGTGGTGCGGAATATTTTATAGAAATTGTCATTGAATGTGAAGAGGTCGCTGGCGATGTCGTACTCCCAGTGGCCGAGATGGGCCATTTCCATAGCGTTGGAGAGCTGTATCCTGTGGGCCTGGAGTTCCTCCTCCGCCCGCTTGCGGTCTGTGATGTCGTCCATGAAATTCAAGGTAGCGAGGTTCCCGTTCCAGTTAATCAAAACAGCATTCAGTTCCACCCACCTGATGCTGCCGTCTTTGTGGATGATCCTGAAAGAATAGCGATGAGGAACTTCCCCGCCTTTTAATCGTATCGCATGTCTGCCCATCACCATGTCCCGGTCATCCGGATAAATGAACCCAACGTACGGCTTTGCCATGAGTTCCTCAGCTGAATAACCGATCATCAGGCTGGTCATCGGGTTGAGAAATGTCAGTTTGCCGTCCTGAACCACAAAAATGGCCTCATTCGCATTCTCAAACAGGTTGCGATACTGATCCTCACTTTTTTCCAGGCGGTCGACGGCCTCCTGCAACTGGACTGTTTTCTGAACCACTTTCCGACGGAGGGTATGATTCCAGAGTAACAGGAGAGTTCCCAGAATCACGACCCCCCCCATCAGCCAGGAGAAGTATGTCAGAAAACAGGGGGGAATGATCGGGGAACCGCGCCATTTTTTTTCGATCCGCTCGTGTTCTTTACGAGAAATTGCTGCGAACCCCTTCTCAACGGCCGTCAGAACGTCCATTCTCTCCTTCTTGACCGCGCGGTGGAACTGGCCGGTATACAGGGGGGCGGTGTACCGGTACTGCTGTTCGAGGTTCATTTTGTAGAGGTAGTATCGGGCGGGCGGGGCATCGATGCAGAAGACCTTGATCTTTTGCTCCGCAGCATCCCTGACAATGCTTTCGTAGCTGGGGTATTCCAGCAGCGTGTGGATGCCATGCCCCTTTAAAAAATCGATGCAGGCGTCTCCCGCTTTGACCCCGATCGTGAAACCGTGCAGAGAGTTGATGTCTGTGATTCCCGTGATGTTGCTGTGAAAGAAGATGGGAACGTCGATGGATGCATAGGGGGCGCTGAAGGCGAGGGTTTTAGCCCGTTCTTCCGTAAAGAAAATCGTATCGATCACATGGGTGTTTCCTTCGGCCATCATCTTCTGGGCTTTATCCCAGTCCATTCCCCGCAGGACGACTTTGATCCCCGTCTTTTCTTCCCAGAGCCTCCATTCATCCACCAGAATGCCCTGAAGATGACCCTTCACATCCCGAAAAATAAAGGGCGGATAATTATCGTCCGAGACGACCGTAATTTCTTTCAGCGGGACGTGATCGGCGGCTATGCCATCCATGGCTGGTAAATAAAAGATAAGAACCAGGGGGACCAGAAAAGGGTAAGGACAGGGCTTTGTTTTTTGTATCAGACTTTTACAGGCAGCGATGAGTTTCTTGACAATAGACATTGCTGATGTACCCCGCCTGCGGGATGAACGGTTCCGACGCCGTCCGAACGATTTGTATCGTGTCAAAGGTCCGCTTGGGAACCCGTCGGAAACGGCAACGAGTCGGCATGGATTAATTGATCGATGAATGCTCTTTTCTGAGATAAGAGCATAGAGGAAAAGTTTTTGTGTGTCAAAATAAAGGGAGGGGGAAGGTTTCGCCGCCTCCATGGGGGGGATCCTGGAAAGCCGGCTTAAAACGCTAGCCCAACGCGGAAAAGCGGTTTCCGGATCATCAGGCCCTCCAAAATCATGCGGGAAATCCGGCTCTGCATGGGGATCGATTTTCGGCAGGCAGGTCGGAACCCGGAGGGAATCAGTCGGGAAAGAAAAAGGCGGATACTTCTTTGATCTGGGTCTCTGCTTCGCCGATCACGAGAGCCATCACTTCCCTGGGAAGGTCGATCTGTTCAAGGGCGGCCCCGTCGACGGGGGGGACATGCATTTCTCCGCTCGAACCGATGTCCATGGCATGGGCGATGATATCGGACAGGTGAATGACGGAGGCGTCGCGGGGGAAGGGGGAGTGTCCCGGGACATGGTGAAAAAGAACCATCTGTTCCAGGGAAAAGGGCAGCTTCCAGTGACCGAGAAGAAGGGCGCCCGCTTCCCCGTGATCCATGCCCAGGATTTCCTTTTCCATGCTCCGCAGGGAAGCCTGACGCCGCTCCGCCAGGGCTGCGGCGACGGTGAAGTGCATCGGCGCGACGGTGCTTGTGATCAGTCTGCCCATATCGTGAAGGAGTCCCGCCATGAAATATCTCTCCGGATCGACGAACCGCCTCAGGGTTGCAACAAACCGGGCGATGATCCCCACGGCGATCGAGTGCTTCCAGAAAGAACGGACATGAATCCTCTGGGTCCCCTTCGAAAGAGCCCTCACCAGTTCCATCCCGTTCACGAGGGCTCCCAGCTGGGTGGTTCCGATAATCGACACGGCCTTGAAAACCGTGTCGATCTGATGGGATAACCCGTAGAAGGGGCTGTTCACGATTTTCAGAATCCGGACGGACAGTGCATGGTCCAGGCTGACGGCGCTTGCGATATCGTATGAGGAACTGTTCGGATCGGCCAGGATCGCGTTAATTTTATAGAGCACTTCCGGCAGGGTCGGAATCTTCGGATTATTCAGGAGAAGGGCGGGAAGATCGAGGGCGGGGAGGGAGCTGTCGGAGGGGTCGAGTTGTTTCAGGTTCGCCCGGAAAAACGGTTTTCCGTTTCCGCTCTCCGCGCGGGCGGAGTCCGGAAGGCGGAGACTTCTCTCCATGATAAGATCGAAAAGATCCCGGTGGAAGGGAATGTCTAAATCGAGTCTGATGAATCGCGAAAGGGACGGTTCCCTGATGCCGTTCGTCCCGGAAGACGCCATGACGGACCTCCATCCCCGGAGGAAGAACGGATCGCGGCCATTCTCCCCCGGGCTTCTTCTTCCCGTTGACAGCGTGTATGTATATGCATAAAAAGACTCCGTGGCAACAAAAAAACGATGAAGGAACCAGGGACGCCCGTTCCATGAAAACCATGACACGGAGATGCTCCGGCGGAAGGCGGGTCGGTGCTTCGTCACGGCGCTTTTGGCGGGCCTGGTTTTTACGGGGAAGGGGCTGCGACCTCCAGAGGGAACAGATAGCCGGCCTTTGCATAAATGTCGCGTATCCGGATCAGATCATCAATCATATTCTCGCCTGGAATGATTTCGGCGAGCCAGCGGGCTTTCCTGTTTTTGTTGTCCAGAAACCAGCAGATAATGGAAACGTTGGCGGCCTTGGCGATATGCCAGAATCCCTTCCTGATGGTCTTGACCTTCTTCCGCGTTCCCTCCGGCACAATGGCAAGAAGAAAATCCTCTCTTTTGTTGAAAATATCCGCCATCTGCTCCACGGCGCCCCGTGACGACCCGCGGTCGACCGGAATGCCGCCGATCATTTTGAACACCCAGGACATGGGCCAGAAGAACCATTCTTTCTTGACCATGATATGTCCGGTCCGCTTGATGATCCGGTAGCCGATGAAGGCCCTGACGGCATCCATGTTGGAGGTGTGGGGAAAACCGATGATCACGTGTTTTCGGGAAAAGTAGGGCGGGAGCTGTTCAAACTGCCAGCCCATCAGAAAATAGAGGAATCTTCCGGTAAGACTCAGTATCTGTTTCACAGGCGGTCCCTTCTCCGTGATAGTGCGCGAAGTATAAAAGGTGCGGGTCGGCATGTCAAGGGCTTGGCCGTTTCATTCGCCGGAATAAAAAAAGAGGCATATCCAGGGATGCAAAAGGAGAAATCCTGAATATGCCCCGGTCGGGAAGGAGGTAACTACGCCTCGCTCAAGGAGCTTAATGATATATGGACCCCGCTTTCACTCGTAATAATTGGGCGCCTGCTTGAATTGCTTCCAGGCTTCCGGATCATGTCCCGTGACGATCTGCGCACCGTAAAGAGCTTTCAGGCTCTTCATCCTTTCGACGGATTTCACGGCTTCACCGAAATTCCACGCGAGACCGGATAATACGTTGTTGTTCAGGTTCTCCATCGTGTAGCAGGAATCCGAGGCAAAAAACACGGGACCCGTTTTCGGCAGATTCACAAGAATGGACTGATGCCCGGGTGTGTGCCCCGGAGTGAAATAAATTATGATTCTGCCGTCATTGAACAGGTCCAGCTTATCTTCCTGCCATCCGTTCAATATCAGCCAGTCGACCGGCTTATCGAAGTCTTTGCGGATATAGGCAAGCTTCATGAAATAATCCGGTACATAGGCGTAATGCAGCTCGTCTCTCTGTACGATGTACTTGGCATTGGGGAAATGACCCACACATCCCGCGTGATCGAGATGGAGATGGGATAGAATGACATACTTCACATCCGCGGGTTTATAACCGACGTTCTGAATGGCATTTACACACCACTGCTCTTCCGTCATGACGGGGTCATACGCAGCCAGGATATCCCCCCAGTGTTCCTTTTTGTTTTTAACCACTTCCAAAGCGTTCCCGGTATCAAAAAGGACAATTCCTTTTGGATGTTCAATGAGCAGAAAGGGAACCGGTACGTCAAAGGGTTCTCCGACACCCAATCCCATAGTAAAATAGTGTTTGTAACTCTTCAGAACACCTGCTTCAAAAAAATACAGTTTCATTTCTCCTGACCTCCCTTTTTTAAATTTTTCATTCACAGGAGACGCTCTCCTGCCGATTTCCCGGGGATTTGACGCCAAATTCCTAAGATTCCAACTTAAGCAGGAATCTAAAAACCATATATCTTTCTGCGGTCATGCCGGAGTTGATCCCTGAATTGCGGGTGAGCGATTTTAATCAGCTCCTCCGACCGCTGCCTGACGGTTTTACCTTTGAGCTTGGCAATCCCGCATTCCGTAACCACGTAGTCGACGTCGTTTCGCGAGGTCGTTACCGCCTGACCCTGCATGAGTGTGGCGGTAATCCTGGATTCCGTTCCCTTCGCGGCCGTTGAAGGCATGGCAATGATGCTTCGCCCGCCCCGCGACCGGGCGGCGCCACGGACGAAATCCACCTGACCGCCGACCCCGCTGTATTGCGTCGTCCCAAGGGTATCCGCCGCGACCTGGCCGAGGAGATCCACCAGCAGGGCTGAATTGATGGGCACCATATTGTCGTTTTGGGCGATGTTGAATGGATCATTGGTATAATTGACCGGGTAGGCTTCAATCATCGAATTGTTATTGAGCCACTCATAAAATTGATGTGTCCCCATGGCGAAAGTAATGACGATTTTTCCCGTGTGGAATGTTTTCCGGCGGCAGTTTATAATGCCTTCGTTAACCAGCTTCATGGCACCGTCAGAGATCATCTCCGAATGGATGCCGAGATCCTTCTTTTCACCCAGAAAGCCCAATACGGCATCCGGGATCGCCCCTATCCCGAGCTGAAGGCAGTCGCCGTCCTTGATAAGTTCCGCGACGTTGCTGCCGATGGCTTTTTCCACTTCGCCGATCGCCGGAGGATTCAGTTTGATCAGAGGTTCCTCGGAGGAGACAAAATAGTGAATGTCGCTTATGTGCAGATATGAATTTCCACCGACACGAGGCATGTTGGGGTTTACCTCGGCAATGACCGTCCTGGCGCTCAACGCAGCCTGCCGGGTATAATCGATGGAAATGCCGAGACACACAAACCCCAGCTTGTCCGGGGGAGATACCGTGATCAATGCGACATCCACGGGTAATATGTTGTCTCTGAAAAGAAGGGGGATTTCGTGAAAGAAACAAGGCGTATAGTCTCCCCGTCCTTCCTTGATCGCTTTTCTGCTGGTGCCGCCGACGAAGAGGGCGTTATGCCGGAAAGATTTTTCATGCTCGGGCAGGCAGTACCGTGCCTTGCCCATGGATACCATATGAACGACCTCCACATTTTGAAGTTCCCCCGCGCGATCAACCATCGCCTCGACCAGACTTTTGGGTTCGCCGCATGCATGACCGACAACGACACGATCTCCGGATTTGATTTTTGACGCGCCTTCAAGGGCCGTTACCGTTTTTCCATTGAAATCATTCCGCCAATTCATAAGAACGCCCCCTTTTCGAGTTTTATCTCTTGTATTTTCCGTACAATGGCTTCCGCCATCCTCTCTTTCGATACCGGTTCCCACTCGACCGTCGCGCCACCCACATGAATCCAGCACCGGGCCATGCTCTTGACAGCGGGCCGATCGGCACAGGCCTTAGGACACCCGCAGACCAAAATCGCTATTTTCCAAGGGCCTGACGGTTGATCGGTTGCCAGGGTGCAGCCGTACGGCAGCCGATTTTCTATCTCCCGGACCAGTCCGGAACGATCGATGTGGGGATTGCAGCCCCCGCAATATTTCAAACCGATCGGATCCATGCAGGACATCCCCTGTCATTCCTTGATCCCGGCGATTTCTTTTGCAAGCTTCTTCTTGTATTCAAGGTTTCCCTGACGGGAGATCATGATCCGCTGTGCCTGGGGCGATCCGGCGCCGTGCATGGATTCGGTGCGGTATCCCACGGCCGCCGTTCCGAGGGTGATGTTTTCGATCAACCGCAGGACCCGGCAGCGGTACTCCGTCGGTATCGAGGCGATTCCCTTGAAATACTTTTCTACAACTTTCCCGATTTCAGGATTGCGGAGATCCTGTTCGGACGCCATCGTGACCATCAGGCCGCCGGCGATATCTTCCGCGAGCCTCGCAATCTCATAGGGAAGGCGCGTCACGTTCTGTTTGCAGACATTGGCGAGCAGCAGGTCGATCAGGTAGTTGCCCGATTCGGTCTTGCAGCCCTCGGCGGAGCAGGCGATTCCGCAGGCGTAGAGAGTCTCATTGAGATGAACCATTTCAATCAATTTGTCCTTGATATGGGAGGCCTTCGCGGCGCCGTTGTAGTCCGCGGCAAGCGCCGCCGCGCCGATGAGCACGTCGCCGACGCCGACCTTGCAGCCGCCATAGCTCTGTCGGTGATAGCCGGCGAAGCGCTCCACCAGGGCACCGCTGTACTCGTATTCGCCGCACATGAAGACGTTCTCCCAGGGGACGAACAGATTGTCAAAAACCATGAGGGCCTCGTGACCGCCGAACTCCTTGTTTCCCACGTCGATATTGCCGCCCTCGAGTTTTCGCGTATCGCAGGACTGCCGCCCGTAGATGTAAAAGATTCCCTCCGCATCGGCGGGCGCCACAAAGGAAACGGCGTAATCGCCGTCTTCCTTCGTCATGGTCATCGTGGGCATGACAAGAATCCAGTGAGAGTTTATGGCTCCCGTCTGGTGCGCTTTCGCACCACGAACCACAATGCCGTCCTTCCTTTTCTCCACCACGCGTGTGTAGAGATCCGGGTCGGTCTGCTGGCTCGGCGAGAGGCTCCGGTCCCCCTTGGGGTCCGTCATGGCTCCGTCCACCGTCAGGTCTTCCTGCTGCATCATCCGCAGGAATTTGATGAACCGCTCATAATATTGCGTTCCCAACTTCTTATCCATTTCAAAAGCGACGCTGTCCACGGCATTGATGGCGTCCATCCCGACGCAGCGCTGGAAACAAGCCCCCGTTTTCTGGCCCATGAGCCGCTGCATTTTAACTTTCCTGACCAGATCGTCCGTATTCTGGTGGATGTGACAGAACCGGTTGATCTTCCGCCCCGTCAGGTGGGATTTCGCCGTCATGAGATCTTCGTGCCGGGGATCCTGAGCAAGAGTATAAGTCATCTTGACGGAATTCATCGAAGGCCGGATGATGGGATGGTCCACCGGGTTTTCCACCCGTTCGCCCATCAGGTAGACCTTGAAATTCATCTTGCGCAGGCTCTCTTCATATTGTTCGGGTGTTTTCAGAGGCATGACTTGAACTCCTTTCATGAAAGTGATTCAGACATGCGGCATCCGGTACGGTACCGCCTATCCTGAAGCGATGCCCTGCTTCTCCGTGGAGAAGCGAAATGATCCTTGCATCGAGATAATCAATCCCTCTTTCAGGGATATGCATTTACAGGAGGCTATTCCAATTAATGTGCCATCCGAACTTATCTTTATTGGAGTGAAGGCTAACTGTAAGGATTGATATCACTTGTGGCAATTTTACTCCTACCATGGGCTTCGAGGGCCAGGGAAAGAGGCTCTGCGGCTTGATGCAGCCCTGCACAGGCTTCTTTTCGGCATGTCATGTCGATTTTTGATTCAGGAGGGTGCATGGGACCCTTTGTCGCGGAGATCTTCTCTTCGGATAGGTGGATCCGGACAGGTTCTCCTGGTCTGTTTTGCTTTCCCGTGACGGAGAAAACCGGCTGTTTGCTGATGGTTTTATCTTCCCGATGTCTGTTTCCTCAATCTCTGCAGGTTTGCACTTCAGACCGTGCAATATTGCACAACGGATGCATTGAATCTCAGGCCGGCGGGCGGGGAAAACAAAAATAATTCTTGACACATAGGATAAATAGTATAGTAACATTCCTCGCGGTGTCAGTCTGGGAATAATGACTTGTTCTGAATAACCCTTCTTGGAAATACCTTCTCTGAAACGGATTGGCCTTGTTTTCTTCAGGAGATGACATTCCGTGAGAAATCTGGTTAATTTTTTGACCGATCATCATAAACCCGATACGTTCCAGGATGCAGGAGTCTACCTTACGGATGGATCCGCATTTACCCTGAGGGTCAATAACGCCTATGAACTATTGTCGGAGATAGAAGAAAAAGAGGTCATCGGGCGCCACATGCAGACGCTCGAAGAAGAAGGCTTTTATGACCGCTCCGTATCGCTGCTGGTTCTAAAAAACAAAGCCCCCGTGACGATCGAGCAAAGAATACTGCGCACGGGCAAGCATGTCGTCGTTACGGGAAATCCCATCTTTAACCAGTCCGGCGACATCATCTTCGTAGCCACGACCGTATATCCTCGAGAGCTCTGCTCCCAGGTTGCAGAAGGCGTGGAGACCAATTTCCCCTTCTCTCCCATCACCAATATCGTCGCCGCCAGTAAAACGATGCAGAAAATTTTGCTGCGGGCGATACAAGCAGCTACCAGGGAATCGACTGTCCTGATTCTGGGGGAATCCGGAGTAGGCAAGGAAGTGATTGCCAAAGTAATCCATCAGTTCAGCAGTCGCAGGAATAAGCCGTTGATTAAAGTGAATGCGAGTTCCATCCCGGATAATCTTTTAGAGTCCGAGCTGTTCGGTTATCGGGCCGGTGCATTCACGGGAGCACTAAAATCAGGGAAATACGGTCTCGTTCATGCAGCCGCGGGCGGAACGCTTTTCCTTGATGAAATAGGCGATGTATCCCCTCAAACTCAAGTCAAGCTGCTGCGTCTCATCGAGGAAAAAGAAATATTTTCCATCGGAAGTGTTTCCGCGGAACATGTGGACATAAGAATCCTGGCCGCTACAAATCGCGATTTGCCTTCCTTGATCGAAGCCGGACAGTTTCGCGAAGACCTCTTTTATCGATTGAATGTCGTGCCTATATATATCCCGCCTCTGCGAGATCGAGTCGAGGATATCTATCCCCTGGTTGAACATTTTCTGACAAAGATATCCATCGACTACAAAACTAAAAAGCAGCTGACACCATCGGCCGCCCAGGCGCTGACCGACTATGCCTGGCCGGGCAATGTACGAGAACTCTATAATATGATTGAACGTCTGGTCGTATTGTATCCTCAAAGCAAAATTACAAAAGAACATATCCTTGAAGAACTGTCCCTCAAATCTCCTCCCATGACTACGATTACGCTGGCGACGCAGGATCACGACTTCCGCACGATTATGAGTAACTTTGAGAAAGAACTGATCCTCAGGACCCTCAGGCAGCATAATGGCAACCTGCAGAATGCGGCGGCGGCGCTGAATATCCATCGAACCACGCTGATGAGAAAAATCCGAAAGTATGATTCGGCTCTATAATCTGTCACAATTTCCAAGAACCCCCGGGAAAAATGATTGTTCCAATAGAGGTGTGATTCTTTCTTTTCCTCCCCGGTTCCTGCGGCGGCGTCCAGTTGGATTACTCCATCAACCGGATGTTGAGAAAGCAAGGAAATCCGTTGAACTCCGGAACAACCACTGGTAGATGAACGATCAGCGCCGGGGAGGCGGTACCCCGCTGACAGCGGCGATATCCGAAGAAGATAGAGGCGGCTTGAAAAAAACGGATGCCGGTAAAACAACATGAAGATTCTCCATACGTCGGACTGGCACATCGGCCGCACCCTCCATGGCCGGAAGCGATACGGCGAGTTCGAATCGTTTCTCGACTGGCTGGCGGGCCTCCTGGAGGAGGAAGGGGTCGACGTTCTCCTCGTGGCGGGAGACGTCTTTGACAACACCACCCCGAGCAACCGCGCCCAGGAACTCTATTACCGATTCCTTCACCGCGCCGCGGCTTCTCCCGGCCGCCACGTGGTGGTCACCGCGGGGAACCACGATTCGCCGTCTTTCCTGAACGCCCCCCGGGAACTTTTGACATTCCTGAACATCCATGTCGTCGGGGCCCCTTCATCGGAGCTGTCCGACGAAGTCCTCCTGCTTTCGGATCCCCATGGCGCACCCCTCCTCCTTGTCTGCGCCGTTCCCTATCTGAGGGACCGGGATATCCGCACCGCCGAGGCCGGGGAAAGCGTCGCCGACAAGGAGCGGAAAATCGTCGAAGGAATCCGGGCCCATTACCACGGGGTCTGCGGGGAGGCGGTGCGCCGCCGCTCCACCCTGGAAACCCCCGTTCCCATCGTCGCCATGGGGCATCTCTTCACCGCCGGCGGCCTCACCATGGACGGCGACGGGGTCCGGGAACTCTATATCGGGACCCTTCTCCAGGTCGGCATGGATGTGTTCCCTCCCTGGATCGACTACCTGGCCCTGGGCCATCTTCATATCCCCCAGCCCGTGGGAGGGTCGGCATACATCCGCTATTCGGGTTCGCCCCTGCCCCTGGGATTCGGGGAGGAGAAGCAGGAGAAAAGCGTGGTCCTCGTTGAGCTTCCGGGGGCTCAACCGTCCGTCCGGACCGTTGCGGTTCCGCGATTCCAGGAACTCAGGACTCTTAAAGGCGACTGGCCCTCCCTGGCCCGGGACATCGAAGGGCTGAAAGACGGCGGAAGCCGGGCCTGGATCGAGGTCGTCTATGAGGGAAACGAAGTCGCCGGCGACCTGCAGGCGCGGCTGAAGGAGGCCGTCGAGGGGAGCGGCCTTGAGATCCTCCGGGTGAAAAACAACCGGGTCCTGGAACGGGTCCTCGGCGGGATGAATTCCAGTGAATCTCTGGACGACCTGGAGGCGGCGGAGGTGTTCCGGCGCTGCCTCGACGCCCACGAGGTCCCGGAGGAAGAGCGACCGGCGCTCCTGGCGGCCTACGGCGAAATCGTCGTGTCCCTGAACGAGGGGGACCCTCTGGAAGAACGGGAGGCCGGGCCGTGAGGATCCTCGACGTGCGGTTCCGGAATCTCAATTCCCTCGTCGGTGAATGGCACATCGACTTCACCCACCCGGACTACGGGTCCATGGGCATCTTCGCCATCACGGGCCCCACGGGCGCCGGAAAAACGACGGTCCTCGACGCTCTCTGCCTCGCCCTTTACGGCAGAACGCCCCGCCTGGACAGGGTCACGAAAAGCGGCAACGACCTCATGTCGCGCCAGACGGGAGACTGCTTTTCCGAGGTCACTTTCGAGACCCAGAAGGGCCGTTACCGGTGCCACTGGAGCCAGCACCGCGCCCGGAAGAGGCCCGGCGGCGAACTGCAGCAGGCGAAGCACGAAATCGCCGATGCCCTGTCCGGCAGGGTGCTGGAATCGCGGATCATGGAGGTGGGCGCCTTCATCGAGAAAGTGACGGGAATGAACTTCGAAAGGTTCACCCGCTCCATGCTTCTCGCCCAGGGCGGATTTGCCGTATTTCTCCAGGCCGCGCCGGGCGAGCGGGCCCCCGTTCTCGAACAGATCACGGGTACGGAAATCTACAGCCGGATCTCCGTGGCCGTCCATCGACGGCGGAACGAGGAACAGGAGAAAATGGGGCTCCTCCAGGCCGAGACCAGGGGGATTCCCGTCCTCGGCGAAGAGGATGAAGAATCCCTGAAGACCCGGATTGCGGAAAGACAGTCCCGGGAACGGGAACTGGCGGCAGCCCGCGACGCCCTCCGGAAGGCCCATGCCTGGCTCGTCGCTCTGGCGGCCCTGGAACGGGAGATCGGGGAACTGGGACGCCGGACTGAAAAATGGGAGGAGCGCCGCCGGGCCTTCGAACCGGCGTTGAAGAAACTGGCGAGAGCGAGGAAGGCCCTGGCCTTCGAAGGGGATTACGGCATCCTGAATGCATTGCGGGCCGAGCAGAAGAGAGATACGGCGGAAATGAACGGCGCCGCCGCCCGTGTCCCCGAGATGGAAAAAGCCCGGGAAGAGGCCTTTTCGGCGAAACGGGCCGCCGAAACCCGGCTGGGGGAGGAAAGGGCGCGTTTCGCCGCCCAGGGGGAGGTCATCCGGCAGGTCCGCGATCTCGACGCCCGGCTGGGCGAACGGAAACGGCAACTGGACGAGACGGACCGGGGGATTCGGGGTCTTGAAGAACAGGAGACGGCCTGTCGAGGTCACATCGAAAAGGGTCAGGAGAGATTGAAAACGTCCCGGGCCGTTTTGGAAGGTCTCGATGAATACCTGAGGACGCACGGCGCCGACGGCGCGCTGCCGATCCGCCTTCCTCTCATCGGCCGGGGGGTCGCCTCTCTCGGGGAGCTGGAGGAAAAGCACGGGAAGGCCCGGGAGGCCTCTTTGGCCGCCGCGGCGGAAAAGGCGGCCGCCCTCGAAGCCTGGAACAGGGCGGAAAAGGACCATGAAAAATGCCGGCGGGAATGGGAGAAAGCCCGGCGGGAACGGGACGGGCTCTCGGAAGACCTGGCCGCCGTCCTCCGGGGAAGGGAACCGGGCCACTGGCTTCAGGACCGGGACAACCTCAGGGACCGGGAGCGCCTGATCATGGAGGCGGGCGATACGGCGGAACGGATCGGAAAAACCGCGGCCGCCCTTGAAGACCTTGGAAAGACCCTCGAATCCCTTGAGGAGGAAGGACGGAACCTCGTCGTCGAGCAGGCCGCCTGGTCCTACAGAAAGGAGCGCCTGGAGATAGAGGCGGACGCCCTGGAAACCCGGATCGCTCTTCTCGGCCGTATCCGCGATCTCGAGGAGGAGCGGAAGCGCCTTGAAGACGGCCGGCCCTGTCCCCTGTGCGGGGCCGCCGAGCATCCCTATGCCCGGGGCAATCTCCCCGTTCTCGGTTCGGCGGAGGCGGACCTGAAGAAAACGAGGAACGCCCTCCGGGAAGCATCGGAAAACCTCGCGAGCTTCCAGGCCCGGCGGGAGAGGGCGGCGGCGGACAAGGGGCACGGCGAAAGGGAACTGGCGGCGGGCAGAGAGGCCCTGGACAGGGAGGAGAAACAACTTGCCGCCGTTCTTTCACGTCTGGATATGGAGGTTTCGCCGGAAAAACGGGCGGGAAAGCTGGACGAGGCGCTGGCGGAGGTCCGGGCGGGCATCGCCGAAATATCGGGTATTGTGGCCCTGGCCGGGGAGAAGGGAAAGAAGGAGCGGGCGGCGCAGGAACACCTGGAAAAATGGGGAATGAAATCAGACGAATCGGGGCGGGTTTTGCAGGAGGCCCGTCACCGCCTGGAGACGGCGGGTCGTGACGAAGGGCGGACGCTCCTGGAGGAGGCCGCCCTGGCCGGGGAGGTTGAAAAAGCCCGCGACGCCGTCCTGAGGGATATGGAACCTTTCGGTGTCGCCGGGGCGGCGGCGGATTTCCATGCCGTTCTGAAAGACCTTACCGCCCGCGAGGCTGCCTGGCGGGAGAAGGACAAGGAAAAAGCCCTGCGGGAAAAAAGGATGGACGAGGAAAACGCCGACCTGGATAAATATCGGACCCGCCTGGCGGGCCTTGAAGAGGACCTGGAGACGAGGCGGAAGGGGCGGGGCGTTCTGAAAGACGCTTACGAAACCCTTCTTGCCAGGCGGCGGACTCTTTTCGGCGGGAGGAACACCGACGACGAGGAAAAACGCCTGGCCGAAGCCGTGGACCGGGCCGGGGAGGACTTCGAGAAGGCCCGGGAAGCCCTGGATCGGATCGAGAGAGACAGGACCGCCCTGACCGGGACGATCGCTTCGCTGAGAGGGAAGACGGAGAACCGGGCGCGGGAACTGGCGGCGGCGGAAGGGAAACTCGTGGAAAAGATCCGGGCGGCGGGGTTCGCGGACGAGGAGGACTTCGGGTCGTCACGGCTTGGCGAAGACGAGCGGGAAGCCCTGGAAGAAGAAGAGGCGATCCTGGTCCGGGAAAAAACGGAAATGGATGCCCGGCGGAAAGACCGGCGGGAATCCCTGGCGGCGGAAAGGGCAAAGAACCTGACGGACCAGCCCCTCGATGGCGTTCAGGAGCAGTTGGAGGCCTGCGAATCGGAACTGAGACGGATCGGTTTCGACATCGGGGGACTCCGGAAAAGCCTGGACGATAACGCCGCCCATTGGGAAAGGAAACGGGCCCTGCTTGAGAAAATCGAAGGAGCGAAAAAGGAGTGCGCCCGCTGGGACGACCTCCACCGGCTCATCGGCTCGGCGGACGGGAAGAAATTCCGGAATTTCGCCCAGGGGCTCACCTTCGAGATGATGATCTCCCATGCCAACCGGCAGCTCATGAAAATGACCGACCGGTATCTCCTTGTCCGCGACCCGGCGCAGCCGCTGGAACTGAATGTGGTCGACAACTACCAGGCCGGGGAGATCCGTTCCACGAAGAATCTTTCCGGCGGGGAAAGTTTTCTGGCGAGCCTGGCCCTGGCGCTCGGCCTGTCCGCCATGGCCAGCCGGAATGTGCGGGTCGATTCGCTCTTCCTCGACGAAGGATTCGGGACGCTGGACGACGAGGCCCTGGAAACGGCCCTGGAGGCCCTCATGGGCCTGAGGGAGGACGGCAAGCTCATCGGCGTCATCTCCCACGTTGCGGCGGTACGGGAGCGGATCGGGACGCAGATCCGGGTGATTCCCGGCACCGGCGGGCAAAGCACCCTTTCCGGTCCCGGATGCCGCCGGATTTGAAGAAAAAGGGCTGAATCGTCCATTTGCATCCCATCCGGCGTCATGAAATGGCACGTAAAGCGCTCTGTCCGGTTCCGGGGGGAGGACTTCCGGCGCGGACGACAGAGGGGAGGCGCGAAATGAAAATCCGTCAAGGCCTGCTTCCGGCCTCCTTATTGGTCCTGATTTGTCTGGTTTTCTCGGGGTGCGACAAAGGTGGAACCGCCGGGACGGGCACTGTCAGCGGCGCCCTTTCCTGCCCGGGATACCGATCGGGGGAAATTTACGTCCTGGCCTTGAAGTCCTCCGACGGGGACCGGATCCGGGAGATGGAGATGGAATCCTGCCCGTACCTTTCCCGGTACGTGGCGTCGTACGCGGCCATCCCGGGGCCCGGACCCTATGAGATCCCGGGACTCGCCGGCGGCGAATATGTCCTCTGGTCCTGGAACGACGTGAACGGCGACGGCGGCGTGAATCATCTCGACTATGCCGAACCCGTGGGCTGGCATCAGACGGCGGGCCAGCTCTTCCCGCCCGTTTCCGTGCCGGTTTTCGCCGGGCAGTGCACGGGCGGCATCGACCTGACCCTGGTTTCCCTCACCCCTTTTCCCGAAGGCGAGAGGCAGGTGACGGCGGGACGGGGGGGCGGGACCCTCAGAACCGTCAACAGCCAGAAGGTTCTTTATCTGCGGGGGACGGACGGGGAGCGGGGATACGCTTACGGATTCCTGGTGGGCCGCCAGATCGTCGAATGGATCAACTACACCTTCATCGAGTACTTTGCCCGATCGGCTTCTTTTTACGAGGAGACCTTCCTCCCTTTCGTGAGGCAGCAGTGCGTGGAGGACCCCCGCCGGGAGGAACGGGACGCCATGCTCCGGGGCATGCGGGACAGCGGCATCGACATGGAACTGCCCTGCATCGGACGGGAAATCGGCCCGGACGACCTCCTGGCCCAGAACAACCTGTATCTTCTCCTCCTCTATCCCCTTCGGGCCCACTGGCCCCTTGAAAACGCTTCGTTCCCGGGATCGCGGGCGACGGCGTGCACGAGCGCCGTCTTCTGGGGGCCCTGGACACGGGAATCGCTCATCCCCGGTGAACTGATCCATGGAAAAAACAACGACGGGGAGAACGATCTCCGGAAAATGACGGTGAACGGCCTCCTCGTCATTGCCGAAGAGCCCCCTTCAGGCAGCTCCCTGAAGAAGGTCGTGAGGATTGACTGGCCGGGCTTCTGCGGGACCTATCACGGCATGAACGAGGAGGGTCTGGTCCTCGCATCCCACGGAGTCGTCACGATGCCGGACTGGGATGCCGTCGATTTCCTCGACTATTCGGCGCTGTATCTGGAAACCCTCAGGAATTGCGCCACCATCGAAGACGTCCGGACGTTCTGGGAGTCCTTCCCGGCGACCCGTCCCGCGGGGTGGAACACGGGAATCTCCTCGCCCTCTCGATCCCCGGTGGAGGGGAATCCGTCGGTGACCTGGGAAACGGATTCCTTCGGGGGCGCGATCCGCGAACCGGACTTCATGGAACCCTCCGACCCCTGCAGCATCCTCACCACCAACAATTTTTTCAAGTATACCGGCGCGGTTCCGAAGGCGGTTTCCCTGACGAAAGCCTATCACGGCGGCATCCTGCCGGACAACTATCGCTACCGGGCGATGCTGGACCTTTTGGATGGTTACGAAGAAGAGTCGCAGGCTATCGGGACGACGGAAATCATCGAATTTCTCCGGATCGCCTCGAATCTGCCCGAGTATCACGACAAGACGGAGTTCAGTGTGATCTTTTATCCGGACAGAATGACCCTGTCCCTGGCAAAGGAGGACCTGGCGAACAAAAATTTCAACGCCCCCTATGCCGAATACCGGGCCTTCGGTTTCAATGACCTGTTCCAGTGACGGGAGTCCCGCGGCCGGCCCATTTCAGGAACCGAATCCCGCGACATGCATATTTCTCTTGCTTTTTGCTCCGGGTGAAACTATCAGTCCATAGGCGGAGGACCCTCCGTCCGGACCGGACGGGCCGGCCCCGATGAAACGGCGGCGGCCCGCGGCGTTCCGCGGGATGGGCCGTCCGCGGGGCAGCGATTACATTGATGGAGGTTTGAACGGATATGAACCGACTGAACGGCGTCCTGGGACCCATGAGGATTACTTTTCTCATCCTCACACCGGCCTGCGTATTGTTGGGCCTCGGAACGGCCCTCTGGTCGGGCGGGGAGATCAGCCCGTTCTATTTATTGCTGGTCCTTGCCGGTGCCCTGGCGTCCCATGTCAGCGTCAATGCCTTCAATGAATATTTCGATTTCAGAAGCGGCCTTGACTTGAAGACAAAGAGGACCCCTTTCAGCGGCGGTACGGGCACCCTGCCGAAAATGCCGGAAATGGCCCATGCGACGCTGATAACGGCGGTGGCGTCTTTCCTGGTAACGGCCTTCATCGGCGTGTACTTCTTTCATGTCCGGGGGGCCGGCATCCTGCCCCTGGCCGTCACCGGTCTTCTGGTTGTCGCCACCTACACGCCTTTCATCGTGCGCCGTCCTCTCCTGTGCCTCATTGCGCCGGGACTGGGTTTCGGGCCGCTCATGGTGATCGGGACCCATTTCGTTCTCACGGGAGCCTATTCCTGGACCGCTTTCATCGCCTCTCTCGTCCCCTTTTTTCTCGTCAGCGACCTTCTGCTTCTGAACCAGTTTCCCGATGTCGAGGCGGATCGAAGCGTCGGCAGGAAGCATGTCCTCATCGTTCTCGGAAAAAGGCGCAGCAGCCTCATTTTCGGGGCCTTTCTCCTTCTCGCCTATCTTTCCATCGTCTTCGGCGTCCTTTCCGGTTTCATGCCCCGAACGGCCCTCATGGGCCTCGCCGCCGCCGTGATCGCCTTTCCCACGTTTGTCGGCGCCTATCGATATTCCGACAGGATCGAGAAGCTCGTGCCCTATATGGGGATGAACGTGGCGGTCAACATCCTGACCCCGCTCCTCGTGGCCATCGGTTTTTTAGTGGCATGACTTTGTCTTGTTTTTCCGGCTCCCGGACTCGGTCTCACCAAATCCATGACCGTTGATTTCCTCCGGCCCGTCTTTATCGGCCGGGAATCGAAAGGAGAGGGTCGAGTTTATTGTTTACCCCGACGCGCCCCATGCCTTTTTCGCCGACTACCGCCCCGGCTATCGGGCCGAGGCGGCGGCGGATGCCTGGATCCGGTGCCTGTCGTGGTTCAACCGGTATCTGAAGGAATAAAATCCCCGGCTGGAAAGGCGGGAAAACGAAGGGGGAGAACTGCCATGGACGGTACATCAACGGATGTTCTCAGGCTGGCGAGGAATTTTATGGAAAGCCGCATTCTCCTCACCGCCTCCGAACTGGATCTCTTCACGCTCCTCGGCGATGCGCCCCTTTCGGCGGGAGAGACCTCGGAAAGAACGGGGGCCGATGTCCGGGCCCTGACTTTTCTTCTCGATGCCCTGGCGGCCATGAAACTCGTGGTCAAGGAAGGGGAAACCTACCGGGCGGCTCCAGCCGTTTTGCCCGCCCTGTCGTCGTCGCACCACGACTCGGTCCTGCCCATGGTCCTTCATGCCGCCCATCTATGGCGGCGCTGGTCCCGGCTGACGGACTTCGTCATGGGCGGGAAGGGGCTTCCCGCGGGGCCGGCCCGGCGGGAAGAGGAGATGAAGGCCTTTATCGGCGCCATGAACGTCGTGGCCGGGCCCCTGGCCGCCGGGATAGCGGAGGCGGTCAACCCCGGTGCCTCGAAGGCCTTTCTCGATGTGGGGGGGGCCTCGGGAACATACACCATCGCCTTCCTCCGGGCCGTTCCGGAAATGCGGGCTACCCTCTTCGACCGGCCCGAGGTGGTGGAAATGGCCCGTGAGCGGATCGCCGAAGCCGGTCTTCTCGACCGGGTGAGCCTCGCCGCCGGCGACTTCAGCCGGGACGAACTGCCCGGCGGACATGACCTGGCTTTTCTTTCCGCCATCATCCACCAGAACGGTCCCGAAGAGAATATCCATCTCTTCCGGAAGGTGAGCCGGGCCCTGGTGACGGGCGGGCGGATCGTCATCCGGGATCATGTCATGGACCCGGACCGCACGCGCCCGAAGGACGGGGCGATCTTCGCCATCAACATGCTCGTCGGAACCGAGGGCGGCGGGACCTACACCTTCGAGGAAATAAAATCATGGCTTGAAGCGGCGGGATTTACGGGGATCCGCCTTTTCCGGAAGGGGGAACACATGGACGCCCTCGTGGAGGCCTTCAAATGTCCTTAAAAAAACCGTATTTAAAAAAAGAAAAATCGTGATTTCCGGAAGGGGTGGCGGATCACGTCCATGGCCTCCCCGGGAAGATTCACGAATTCCGGAATGTTGGCGGCTCTTTCTTCCGTCATGAAGGCTTCGAGCAGAACGGAAGGATGATCGGCGCCGCCGCCGTCCAAATGGGTCAGCCAGAGCTGGGTGTAAGGCCCCCCCCTCTTCGAGGCAAAAACGAGCCAGCGGCTGTTCGGCGAAAAGCTGTGCCATGAATTCATGGCGTCTTTCCGGTTGCAGTTCATTTTCCGTACCGGCCCCCCCTCGGCCGGCATGATGAAAAGTTCGCTGTCCTGCTGAAGGAGCATGTAACTGTCGGCCTGGCAGAAGACGATCCATTTTCCGTCGGGAGAATATCTCGGAAAGTAATTGCTTTTTCCATTCATGGAAGCCCCGGGAATGGCCCGGGCTTCCCCGCCTTTCCCTTCATTAAAAGGTATCCGGTAAAGATCATAGCGGAGCTTCCGTTCTTCGGCGCCTGTCTCAGCGGTGTTCTTCTCCTTTGTTTCCCTCAGCGCCCTGGCGAAAACGATCCAGCGGCCGTCGGGGCTCCAGGAGGGATTCGTCTGGATGCAGGCGGGGTCGTCCGCACCGGGCAGTGAAAAGAAGCGCTTTTCAGCCGTATCGTAAATCGCCAGAAATCCTTTTACAGGGTAAAAAAGAAGCGAGTATTCCAGAGGTTCCATATACAGGAGAACCGCACTGTCTTCAACGGTGCTCGCCACGTAACGGCCGTCGGGAGAGATCTGGGACAGGAAACCCGAGGACTTCCGGCGGTCTTTTCCACGGTAACCGTTCCACGTGATAAGGTCTTTCTTACGGAACGCCATGCCTTCGCCGATGTCCGAAATGATATACCCCCCCTTGTCTTTTTTATAGTCCACATCCATGGCCAGCTTTCGACCGTCCAGGGAAAAGGAGTGGCAATTCCCGCAGACACCGAAATTCGAGATGACCGTCCGGGGCTTGTCCGGCCGGTTCAGAAACCCGAGCTTCCACTCGACCCGGTCCAGGTTTTTTTCGACCAGGGAAAAGGGCAGGGGAAGATCCCGGTAAAAAATGGGCGCCCCGACGGGGTCCTTCGACGTCATGAAACCGATCCGGGCAGAGGAATCCCCTTTTCCCCTGACGCTGACGGAGGCTTTTTTCTCCAGGGATCTTTTCTTCATCGTTTCCCAGACGTTACCTTCAGGTTTCCAGTGGGTCAGGGGGCTCTGGAAGGTCATGCCGGGATCCTGATCGTCGAAGTGTATGGTGATTGTCCAGATCCCGGCATCGGTGTCGTCCTGCCAGCGGAAGGTCGGAGGAAAGGCCATGTCGCAGGGAAAGACGGCGCCGTCATCGGGATAAATGATCGTGAGGGGATTTCCCGCGTTTCCGCCGAATGCGGGGCAGGGCTCAAGGATAAAAACAAGAAGAAGAATCGAAAGCGCATACGGGAACCGGGATATTCCCGCCCGTGATTTCCCGTGACCGCAAGCCCGTTTCCGGGTTCCGGCAAGAAAGGTCATGTTTCCGCCACCCCCTTATTTTTCATGGCCGACGCTCTATATGTAACAGCTTGTTTTTGATGTTGTAAAGAAATATCTCAGGGGCGCCGGCGGCTCCATGAAGGCGTCGATCCGCGTTTCCGCCCCGCTCCCGGAGAAGCTTCCCGGGTCTGCCATATCCCCTTGACCGGGGAATCCAACTGTGAGAGATATTCCTGGATATTCCCCTGGTGCCGGCCGGAGCGGGAGGCGCCGCCGGGAACGGCGGACGGGGACGAAAGGACGAAACACACACGGGGCATGGTTCGATCATCCGACAGGAATGAGCCGGCGGGCCGGGATGAACCGGTCGTTTCCCTGGAGAATGTCACCCTCCGTCTCCGGGACCGGCTCCTGCTGCCCGGAACGTCCTGGCGGATTCTTGCGGGCCAGCACTGGGCCGTCCTGGGACCGAACGGCGCGGGCAAATCGACCCTGGTGGGATCCATCGCCGGCCGCGTGCCCCATGTCCGCGGGACAATAACGTATCATCCCGGCAGGATTCACCGGGAAGCCATCGGATATGTTTCCCTCGAACTCCAGGACCGCCTGATCGGGCAGGCGGAATTCCGTGAAGACGCCGACGGCTTTGCCGGGAGGACGGGGAACGGGTACACGGCGGGAGAGGCCTTGCTCGAAGGGCGTTCCTTCGACGGGGCCGACCCCGGGACTCTCCGCCGCATCACCGGTCTGTTAGGTATCGAAAAGCTCCTCGATCGGGCGTTCCGGCACCTTTCCACGGGGGAAATGAGAAAAATCGTCATCGCCCGGGCGCTCCTGAAGTCGCCCCGGATGCTGATTCTGGACGAACCCTTCGCGGGACTGGACCCCGCGGCGAAACGGAACCTGCAATCCTCCATCCACGCCTTCATGGAAGACGGGATTCAGGTCCTCCTGGTGAGCCATCGCCGGGAGGAGATCCTTCCCCTCATTTCCCATGTCATCGGTGTCCGGGAAGGCCGCGTCCTGTTTCAGGGGACGCGCCGGGAGGCCCTCTCGCCCCGGAACCTGGGAATCCTGTACGATGGGAAGAAACAGTCGAATCCTGCCGTTGCACGGGAGGTTCCCGGACCGGCGCCTTCCCGCCGGGAGGAGCGGCCGGTCCTGGTGGACATGAAAAACGTGTCCGTCCGATACGGGGACGTCCGGGTTCTCGAGGGCCTTCACTGGGCCGTCCGGGCCGGGGAACACTGGGCCGTCCTGGGTCCCAGCGGTTCGGGAAAATCCACCCTCATGAGTCTCATTTCGACGGACAATCTCCAGGCCTATGCCAACGACATCACTTTGTTCGGCCGGCGCCGGGGGACGGGAGAGACCGCCGGGGACATCCGGGCGCGGATCGGCGTCGTCTCATCGGAACTCCAGATCCGCTACCGCGGGGAGGACACGGCCTTCGATGTCATCGCATCGGGTCTCTTCGATTCCATCGGCCTGTATCGGACAATGAACGCCGGACAGGAGGGACGGGTCCGGCACTGGATCTCCCTCCTCGGGATATCCGGCATCGCCGGCAGATCCTTCGCCCATCTTTCCTATGGCGAAAGACGGATGGTTCTCCTGGCGCGGGCCATGGTCAAATCCCCGGAACTTCTGATCCTCGACGAACCCTGCCAGGGCCTGGACCGGGCGAACCGGGGCGTGCTCCTGGGGCTGATCGATAAAATCGGAGGACGGCGGGAGACCACGATTCTCTATGTGACCCATTTCGAGGACGAGATCCCCCGATGCGTCGACCGCGTTCTCCGCCTCGGAGAAGAGCCGGAGCAGGGTCTTCCGGTGCGGCGGTAATCCCGTTCAGGCCGGCGAATCGGGATTTCAGCCGGGGTCGCGGCCCCGAGGGCGGTCACGGCGGGATCACCCTGGAATGGGCCGGATCACCGGAATCGAAAAGGCCGGGGAGTGACGAAAAACGGAAAAATGAAAGGAAACATCCTCATGAAGAAAGACTGTCGGAATTTGAGGACGTTGCATCCCCTGGCCCTTCTCCTGGTTCTTGTCCTGTGCCATTGTACCGTGTCCGGCGGGACCTTCTGGGACAGTGGAGAGATCCGGCCGGACCGCGGAGCCCGGGAACTGGAAACCCTGGTCCGGCGGGTGGATGGGGCGATGCAGAACGCGCCCTGTCCGTCGGGAAGCCTGTCTGTGACCTGCCCCTATGACGGGTCCCTTTTCCCTCCCGAGATGGCTTCCCCGACGGTCGCCTGGACGGACGACGACCCCCGGTCGCGGTTCTGGCTTGTTGCCGTGAAATTCCATAACGGACGGAAACCCCTCTATGCCCTGACGGATGTCCGGTCCTGGACGCCCGACCGGAAGACCTGGGAGGCCGTCAAGGACAACTCGAAGGAAACCCCGGCGCAATTGTCCGTTCTCGCCCTTCCGGACAGGGAATCGGGAACGGTCGTCGCCGGGGGCGGGGTCTCCTTCGGGACCTCTTCCGATCCCGTGGGGGATACGGTTTTTTTCCGCCAGATTCCCCTTCCTTTCGCCGTGGCGAGCCAAAGCTTCGAGAAGACCCGGTGGCGCCTGGGCGACATTTCCTCCTACGGAAAACCGGCGACGGTGATGACAGGCCAGCCGGTCTGCGCCAGCTGCCACGCCTTTTCCGCCGACGGCCGGTGGATGAGCATGGAATACAACTACGGGAACGACAACGGCGCCCAGTTCATCACCGAGGTCCGCCCGGATATCGTCCTCGGGAAAGAGGATTTTTTCACCTGGAGCGATTATCCCCGGGAAGGCCTTCTTCCCCCGACCCGGGGGCTCTTCGGAAGGATGTCCCCGTCGGGCCGGTACGCCGCCGCTTCGGTGAACGAGATTTCCTACGCGGCGGTGATGGACGATCTCGACTTCTGCCAGCTCTTTTTCCCCACCTACGGCGTTATCGCCGTTTATGACCGGGAGGCCGGATCAACCCGCCTCCTTCCCGGGGCGAGCGACTACGGATTCGTCCAGGCGAACCCGACCTGGAGTCCCGATGAAACATATGTCGTTTTCTGCCGGGCGAAAACGAGAAACGAGGTGCACAGGGATCTTCTGAACGTGACCACGGTGATGGAAAAGAGATCCATTCAAGAGCTGAACGGGCTTTACCCCATCCGATTCGATCTCTATCGGGTCCCTTTCAACGGCGGCGGGGGAGGGGCCGCCGAGCCCCTGGAAGGGGCGTCGGAAAACGGCATGAGCAACTATTTCGCCCGCGTCTCCCCCGACGGGAAGTGGAACGCTTTCACCCGGAGCCCCACGGGGATCATGCTCCAGCCGGACAGCGAACTCTGGATCATCCCGGCGGAGGGCGGGACGGCCAGGAGGATGAACTGCAACCGGGGCATCTTCAATTCATGGCACAGCTGGTCGTCCAACGGGCGGTGGCTTCTCTTCAGCTCCAAGGCGAACGGTCCCTATACGGAGATCCTTCTCACCCATGTGGACGAAAACGGGAACGACACTCCCCCCGTTGTCCTGTCCCGGTTCAATGACCGTGGATACGCCGCCAACGTGCCTGAATTCGCGCCCGTCGCCGCCGGCGCAATCCGGAGCATCCGGGTTTCAGGTCCCTGAAGATCGGTCCGGGTTGTTCTGGGAGGATGCGACCCTGAAGGGTCGGCCTACGTTCCGGGGGGCCACCGATCCATGTAGGCCGGGGCTTCAGCCCCGCCCTGTGGAAAAGAAGAAACCCTGAAGGGTGGGCTTACGTTATCCTGGGGTGTGGGATAGAGACCCTGGAGGGTCTGCCTTCGTTGCGGCGTTCCGGTTGCCACCATCTGACGTAGGCCGGGGCTTCAGCCCCGTCCCCGGGAACCTTTCAGCGGAGCGATGGAAGAAGCGATTTTTTCGGCTTCATCGAGGAGCCGGGGCAGGTCGATGGTCCGGAGAAGGCGGTTTTTCATGACCACGTTTCCATCGATGACGGCATCCCGGACGTCCGAACCCCGGGCCGCGTAGACCACCTGGGAATAGGGGTTGTAACAGGGGACATGATGGGGGTGGCGGAGATCCAGAACGATGAGATCCGCCCTTTTCCCCTCTTCGAGGGTGCCGATGAGGGTGTCGAGACCGAGAACCTTCGCCCCTTCGATGGTCGCCATCCGGACCACCGTTTGCGCATCCATGACCGTCGGGTCCAGGGTGACGCCCTTGTGGATTTTTGCCGCCGTGTCCATTTCCCCTAAAAGATCGAGATCGTTGTTGCTTGCCGAGCCGTCCGTCCCCAGGCCGACGGTGACCCCTTCCCGGAGCATTTTCGGGATCGGGGCGATGCCGGCGGCCAGTTTGAGAGAGCTTTCGGGATTGTGGGAGACCTTCGTCCCCGTTTCCGCAAGAATCCGGATTTCCTCGTCATCCAGCCAGTTGCAGTGAACGGCCACGGTTTTGTCATCCAGGACCTCCAGCTCGGCGAGGTGACGGACCGGGGTCCTGCCGAACCGTCCCCGGATGGTTTCGATCTCTTCCCGGGTCTCGGCCAGATGGGTCAGGAAGAGGACCCCCGTTTCCCGGGCCACTTCCTTGATGCCCCGGAGAGTTTCCGGGCTGCAGGTGTAGGGGGCGTGGCAGAAAAGGGCGGGGGTGACGAGGGGGGACCGGTCCTGCCACTTTTTGATATAGTTTTCCGCAATGGTGAGGTTCTTAGTCGGGTCGGGGTTGTCGACCGTCGGGAAATCGATGAATCCCTGGCAGGGGATTCCCCGCATCCCTGCCTCCAGGGCGGCTTCGGCGATGGTGCTCTCGTAAAAGTAACCGTCGCAGAAGGTGGTCGTTCCGGACAGGATCATCTCCGCCATGGCGAGGAGCGATCCGGTCCGGACGAGTTCCCGGTTCATATGGCGTCCTTCGGCGGGGAAGATGTAATTCCTGAGCCAGTCCATGAGGGGAAGATCATCGGCGAGCCCCCGGAAAAAGACCATGGGGAGATGGGTGTGGGTGTTGACGAGACCGGGCATGACGAGGCAGCCCTCCGCGGAGAGGACCTCTTTTGCCGCCGGCGCGGCCCCTTCCCGGGACCCTTTCCCGCGGACGAACCGGATGGTCCCCCCGGAAATGCCGATTTCACAGTTTTCGATCACTTCCCCCCTGGCGTTCAGGGTCAGGCAGGTGCCCCCCTGGATCAGGAGATCCATCGTTTCGCCCGAAGGATTCGATTTCATGGCGCGAGACTCCTGCTGATCCGATTTGAAATGTGCCGGACCCGGTCCATGACGGCCTCCCCGTCGACGGTCATGAGCTTCCTGTTTTCCAGGACCCGCCTGCCCGCGATCCAGACGGAATCCACATCGGCCCCGGAAACGGCGTAGACCAGGTGGGAAGCGGGGTTGTACAGGGGCGTGAGGTGAGGCTTCCTCATGTCGATGAGGAGGATGTCCGCCTTTTTCCCCGCCTCGATGGATCCGATGAGATGATCCATCCCCAGGACCTTCGCTCCCTGGATCGTCGCCATCCGCAGCACCGTCCCGGCGGACAGGATGGTGGGATCGAGGCGGGCGGATTTTTCCAGCTTGGCCGCCGTGTCCATTTCCTGGAGCATGTCCAGGTTGTTGTTGCTGGCGCATCCGTCGGTGCCGAGGCCCACGGTGACGCCCGCCTTGATCATCGCCGAGACCGGGGCGACGCCGGAGGCGAGCTTCATGTTGCTCTCCGGGTTGTGAACCACCCCGCAGCCGTGACGGGCGAAAAGACCGATGTCCTCTTCATCCATGGCCACGCCATGGAACGCGAAAAACCGCTCATGGAGATAGCCCAGGTCCCGGAGGAAGTGAACGGGCTTCCGGCCGAGCTTTTCCTCCAGCATCGTCCTTTCCCCGTCGGTTTCCAGGAGGTGCGTGGCAATGGGGACCTGGTGCTTTTCCGCCAGTTTCCCCGCGTCCCGGAGCAGGGAGGGAGAACAGGTGTAGAGGGCATGGGGTTCAACGACGATGTTGACCAGGGGATCCCCGGCCCAGTTCCGAATGAGGCGCTCCGTGTATTCCAGGCCTTCCTTGGGGGTTTTCACGCAGGGGGAGGGGAAATCGAAAAGGACCTCGCCCAGAAGGCACCGCATTCCCGCTTCCCGGGCGGCCCGGGCCGTTTCCTCCTCGAAGATGTACATGTCGCAGAAAGTGGTGGTCCCCGAGAGGATCATCTCGGCGCAGGCCAGGAGGCTTCCCCAGTAGGCCAGTTCGGGATTTACGTTTTTTGCTTCCGCCGGGAAGATATAGCTGTTGAGCCAGTCCATGAGGGGAAGGTCGTCGGCGATGCCCCGGAAGCAGGTCATGGCGGCATGGGTGTGGCTGTTGACGAGACCGGGCATGATGAGGCCCTGCGGCATGTCCACCGTTTCTTTTCCCGAGTATTGCCGGACGATGTCCTCCCTCGCGCCGGCGGCCACGATCCGGTCTCCCCGGATGGCCAGCCCGCCGTTCCTGTACCGGGTGTCCCCCTCGTCCATGGTCAAAAGCCATTCCCCCAAAAGGATCGTGTCGACTTGTTCCATCTTGTAAAACGTTCCCCCTTCGCAGGTCTTTACAGTGTCCGCATGTTTCGCTATATCACAGGACTTTCAAGGTCTTCAAGAGATATCCCGTTGAAAGGTCCTGTATTTTCTTGATCCCCCCCGGGGGAATCACTATAATGTATCGTAATGCGGTTTGTCCCCTTCCGGAGCCCGGCGAAACACGGAGGCCGGGGATTCCGGAAGACGGTATCGGGAACCGGCCGGTATTTGCGCGACGGACGCCCCGGCCTGCATCCGGCAGCCCGTGAATGCGGACCGGCCCATCAGGGTCGCCTTTTTTATTGAAGGGAGTGACTTCATGCCGAAACCCTGGAAAATCCTGTCGAGCCGTTACGACACTTCCTACCGGGTCTTCCACCTGCGCACCGACCGGGCCGTATCGCCGAGAACGGGCGCGGCCCACGATTTTTTTGTTCTCGAATCCGCCGACTGGGTGAACGTCATTCCCGTGACCCCGGATGACGAGGCCGTCATGATCCGCCAGTATCGCCACGGGCTCCGGGAGATGACCCTGGAAATCCCGGGAGGACTCGTCGAGGCGGGGGACCGCCCCGGGGAGGCGGCCTGCCGGGAACTGCTGGAGGAAACGGGGTATGCCGCCCGGACCTGGCTGTCCCTGGGCTACGTCCACCCCAATCCGGCCATACAGAGCAACCGCTGTTTCACTTACCTGGCCGAATCGGTTTATCCCGCCGGGGAACAGAAGTTGGACGACGGGGAAGACATCGACGTGGTCCTCATTCCCCTGGCGACCATTCCCCATCTGATCCGGGAGGGACGGATCACCCATTCCCTGGTCATTGCGGCCTTCTACCGTTATTTTATGGAGCACCGTTCCCATGCATGGAAGTGACCGGTTCCGGTTCTGTCCCCGCTGCGGGGGAGGGCTGGTGAGGAAACAACTGAAGCCGGGGGAACCGGAAAGGCTGGTCTGTTCCGGATGCGGGTTTGTTTTTTACATCGATCCCAAGCTGGCCGCTTCGGTGATCATCGACATGGACGGCCGGATCGTCCTTCTTCGGCGGGGCATTTCCCCCTCTTTCGGCCTGTGGGTCCTTCCCGGGGGGTTTGTCGATGCCGGGGAGACGGTCCCCGGTGCCGCCAGGCGGGAGGCCGGGGAGGAAGCGGGACTGGAGGTGGCGATCGGCGATCTCGTCGGCATCTATTCCTACCCCGGAGCTTCCGTCGTCGTCGTTGTCTACGAGGGGCGCGCAACGGGCGGCGCCCTGGCGGCGGCCGACGAGACCCTGGAGGCCCGCCTGTTTCCGCCCGAGGATATTCCCTGGGAAACCCTCGCTTTTTCAAGCACCGGCGATTCTCTCAGGGATTACCTGAAAAAAAGGGTGCCGAAAAGGGTGCCCTGTTCCCGGAGGTCCATACGGGAGAAGGAGTTCATCTCATGAAAAAACAGGGGGATTTTTCCATTGTCCTGTGCGGCGAGGCGGGGCAGGGCATCCAGACGGTGGAGCAGATCCTGACCCGGATCCTCAAAAAATCGGGCTACCATATTTTCGGAACCAAGGAATACATGTCCCGGGTCCGGGGCGGGACCAATTCCACCCTGATCCGGGTGTCTTCCGCACCGGTGGCCGCGCCGGTGGACCGCATCGACCTGCTGGTGTCTCTCGATGACAAGGCCCTGAAGCATCTGGAGAAAAGGATCTCTTCCGGGACGGTGATCATCGGAGATCCCGCCGTTGTCCGCCTTGAAGGCCGGAAGGGTGTTTTTTACCCCGTGCCGCTGGCTTCCATGGCGGAAGAAGCGGGAGGCGCCCTCTTCGGAAACACCATTGCCGCGGGGGTGGTGGCGGGGCTGTTCGACGTCACGAGAGACGATCTCGACGACTTCATCGGGGGATTTTTCAAAGGGATGGACGAGGCCGTCGTTGAAAAGAACCGCCTGGCGGCGGAGAAGGGCTTCGAGGCCGGGAAGGAACTGGCCCGGTCGGGCAAGGTCTTTGTTCCCGTGGAAAAAAGCCCCCGGGCGGCCGGCGACATTCTCATGAGCGGGGCGGATGCCGTGGGGATCGGCGCCCTGGCGGGGGGATGCGACTTCCTCTCCGCCTATCCCATGTCTCCCGCGACGGCGGTCATGGTGTTCCTGGCGCAGCATGCCCATGAGTTCGAGATTGTCGTAGAGCAGACGGAAGACGAGATCGCGGCGATCAACATGGCCCTGGGAGCCTGGTATGCCGGCGCCCGGGCCATGGTTTCCACTTCCGGGGGCGGTTTCGCTCTCATGGAGGAAGGGGTGAGCCTCGCGGGCATGCACGAATCTCCCCTGGTGATCCACCTGGCCCAGCGTCCCGGGCCGGCGACGGGCCTTCCCACGAGAACGGAGCAGGGGGATCTGAACCTGGCCCTTTATGCCGGGCACGGTGAGTTTCCCCGCTGCATTTATGCCCCCGGAACCCTGGAGGAGGCGGTCCTGGTCACCTGCCGTGCCTTCAACACGGCCGACCGGTACCAGGTTCCCGTGTTCGTTCTCACGGACCAGTATTTCATGGATTCCTATTATAATATTCCCGACCTGCCCATGGAAGGGAACCGGGCCGTCCGGCACCTGGTGAAAACGGACCGGTCGTACCGCCGGTATGCCTTTGCGGAGGACGGGGTCTCCCCCCGGGGGGTTCCCGGTTTCGGGGAGGGGCTCGTCGTTGCGGACAGCGACGAACACGACGAAGAAGGGCACATCACCGAAGATCTGGACCTCCGTGTCCGGATGGTGGACAAAAGGCTTTCCAAGGCAAAGGGCCTCAGGCGGGAAGCGCTGCCGCCCCTTTTCCATGGCGAAGAATCCTGTGAAACCCTTTTCGTCGGGTGGGGCTCCACCGACGGAATCATCCGGGAAGCCCTGAGGAGTTTGGGGAACAAGGGATGGTCCTACCTCCATTTTCACCAGGTTTATCCGCTCCCGTCCATAACCGCGGCGTACCTCAAAAAGGCCGGCACCATAGTTTCCATAGAGGGAAACGCCACCGGGCAGTTTGCGTCCCTGCTGGAAAAGGAAACGGGGGTCCCCGTGAAGGAGAGAATCCTTAAATACAACGGCCTGCCCTTCACGGTCGAGGAACTGGCGAGGCGGATCGGGAAGGTGTTGGGAGAGGAGGGATAAACGATGGACAAGAATCGTTTCGATATGGGAAACATCGATGCGGCCTGGTGTCCCGGCTGCGGCAACTTCACCATCTGGGACATCCTGAAGGAAGCATTGGAGGAACTGGATATCGCGCCGGAAAGGCTCGTTCTCGTTTCCGGGATCGGGCAGGCGGCAAAGATGCCCCATTACGTCCGGGCCCATGTGTTCAACGGCCTCCACGGCCGGGCCCTGTCACCGGCGACGGCCGTCAAGGCGGCCAACCCGGGGCTTCTGGTCATCGCGGAAAGCGGGGACGGAGACATGTACGGCGAAGGGGGAAATCACTTCCTTCACACCATCCGGCGCAACCCCGACATCACGAATATCGTCCACAACAACATGGTGTACGGGCTGACCAAGGGACAGGCCTCGCCGACGAGCGAGACGGGGTTCACGACGCCCGTCCAGGTGGACGGTGTCACCGGGGAGCCCTTCAACCCCCTGGCGGTGGCCGTTGCGGAGAATGCTTCTTTCGTCGCCCGGGCCTTTACGGGCCATCCGGAGCAGATGAAGGAAATTCTCAAGGCGGCCATGAGACACCGGGGATATGCCCTCGTGGACATCTTCCAGCCCTGTGTTTCCTTTAACCGGGTGAACACCTTCCAGTGGTTCAAAAAAAACACCTATCCCCTGGAGGAAGGGCACGACCGCGGAAACCGTCTCGAAGCGTTCCGCCGGGCGATTGAAAAAGACCCGTATCCCCTGGGGATTTTCTACGTCCGGGAGGGGGTGCCCTCTTTCGAGGAGGGCTTGCCCCCCTATGAAAGGAACAAATTGCCTCTTTACCGGCGGGACGGGGACGGGAAAAAGCTCGGGGCCCTCATTGAGGCAAAACGGGCGAACTGAGTCCGCGGGCCTCTTCCGGAGCGGCCCGGAGGCCCCGGAGCAGGGGGTTCAAAATGTCCGGAGGCCTTTCCGGGTCTATTCTTGCGGTTATGGATGGGATGAACGTGACAACCTCTCAGAAAGGAGTTTTTATTGTATGACGAATTTCTTCAAGAAAGCCGCGGAAAAAATCTATCACGACGCCAAAAGGGACGGCCGGCTTATAGAAGGGAAATCCCTGAACGAACTCAAGGAGATCGCCCTCCGGCACGAGGGGGTCATCCAGACGAACCTCGGATCCGTGGCGTCCGATTCGGAACCCATGTCCCGTTCCGCTCCCCACACGAAAAACAATGTCGATCACCCCTTCGGGGAAGAGGAAGAGAAGCTGGCGGCGAAGGCCGTGGAATTTCTCCAGCGGGACAAAGTCGTGTCCCTGGATACGATCGTCGGTGACGGAAGGGACGGGATCACCGCCCGTTTCATCCTGCCCGCCCATTATACCCAGGTCGCCTACGGGCTGAAACTCCTTTTCGAGGACAATCCGGCTCCCCGGGTGGTGGAACAGCCGACCTACACGATCATCTACTTCACCGACGAGGCCTATGAGTCGAACAAGTTCAGGAAGCTCGTGGACAAGGACATCACCGTCCGTCTCTGGATGGGAGACCGCCGGGGGGACCAGGTGAAAATCTGCAGGAACACCATCTACCTCGGTGAAGCCAAGAAAGGGGTCTTCCAGTTCGAGAACTGGCGGGCCAAGACCATCGACCGGCAGGGGATTTTTCTCCACTGCGGCGCCCGCCGGGATTACCTCTGGATTTACGATCTCGAATCGGAACGGCCGGAACTCCAGGAGCGGGTGACCGGTGTTTCAGGGCTGACCGCCACGGGGAAAACAACCACCCTGTGCCGGAAACTGGCCAAACTGCCCCGGGAAACTTCGGAGATGATCGGCGATGACGGCGGGATCCTCGGCCTCGACGGGAGTTACGCCGCCTTCGAGCAGGGGGGGATTTACATCAAAACGGAAGGGCTGGACGAAAGCCAGCCGGAAATTCTCCGGGCGGCCCTGTCGTCGGATGCCTTCCTTGAAAACGTGGCCATCACCCGGTACCCTTACATGCCCGATTTCAAGAACACCGCCAAGACGGGGAACGGCCGGGCCGTCGTCCGGCGGGAAAACCTGGGGCTGGCGAGCAAGGGGCTCCGGGCGGACCAGGTGGATTACATCGTCATCCTCACCCGGAACCCGCTCATGAACGTCATTTCCAAGCTGACCCCGGAGCAGGCGACCATGCAGTTCATTTACGGGGAATCCATCGAGAGCACCGGCGGGGACCCCGAACAGGCGGGCAAATTCAAGCGGGTTTTCTTCCTCGACCCCTTTCTGGCGGGGGACCGCCTGGAGCATGCCATGATCTTCTACGAGATCATCCGGAAAAACCGGATCAAGTGCTACCAGGCCAACACGGGTCACATGGGGGAAAAGGAAATGAAGGTCGCCCTCCGCCAGTCCCTGGCGGCTTACAACGACCTCCTCAGGGTTCAGCTCCGATTCGGTTCCGAGCCCGATCACCTGGGGTACCATTTCCCCATCAAGACGGACCGGGCGAACATGGATCTCATGAACACCTATCCCATGTTTCCCGACAAGGAGCGGCTGAAACAGAAAGTGGCCGGTTTTCTGAAAGGCCGGCAGGAGTACCTGGAACAGTTCGAAGCCCGGTGGGGGCGGATTCCCGACAACATCCGGGAGTCCCTTTCCTACCGTCCCGACCAGATCGATTTCTCCTTCATGAAGCGGGAAAACCTGGGATACCTGGAATAGGGGGGAACAGCCATGATGTTGCGAATCGCCGTCCTCACCGGGGGGGGAGACTGCCCCGGGCTGAACAGCGCCATCAAGTGGGTCACCAAGACGGCCCTGGATCCGAAGCTGGCGGAAAAACGTTCCATGGCCTTCGAAGTCGTGGGTGTCATGGACGGCTGGAAGGGCCTCCTGGAAGTGGATCCCAAAAACCCGCTGAGCCGGCAGAAACATCTTATGACCCTCGACGAGGAAGTGGTCCGGACCTGGGACCGCTACGGCGGAACCAACCTGGGGACTTCCAGGACCAATCCCTTCAGCACGAAGCAGGACCGCTCGGAGAGGCTCCTCGGGAATATCCGCGACCTGGGGATCGACGGGATCGTGGCCATCGGGGGCGAGGATACCCTGGGGGTCGCCTACCGCCTTCACCGCCTGGGGATCCGGGTCGTGGGGATTCCCAAGACCATCGACAACGACCTGGCAGGGACGGAGTACTCTCTGGGCTTCGACTCGGCGGTAAACGTCATCACGGAGGAGATCGACCGTCTTCGGACCACGGCGGGATCCCACAGCCGGATCTTCGTCGTGGAGACCATGGGAAGGCATGCGGGGTGGCTGGCCCTGCGGGGAGGGGAGTGCAGCGGCGCTTATATCATCCTGATTCCCGAGCATCCCTTCGACATGGATAGAGTCCTGGAGCTGCTTCGCGAGAGGCGGGGAAAGGAAATCCGGTACAGCATCATCGTCGTTTCCGAGGGCGCCCGGATCCGGGGGATGGAAGAGATCTGCAAGGATGACAAGATCGATGAATTCGGTCACAAGACCCTGGGGGGCATCGCCCGGTTCGTCGCCGACCGGATCGAGAACGAGACCGGGCTGGAATCGCGGTATGTCATCTTAAGCCATCTTCAAAGAGGCGGAAATCCTTCCTCCTATGACCGCCTCATGGGCCGGTGGTTCGGCATCGCCGCCATGGACATGATCGTCAACGAAGACTTCGGCCGGATGGTGAGCCTGAACCAGGGGCGGATCGCAAGCGTTCCCCTGAAGGAAGTCATCGGCAGGCTGAAACTGGTGGATGTGGAGAAGGATTACGACGGGGAGCGATACAACGGGAAACGATCCATTCTCGACTGACCGTTTTTCAGAGGGTTTCGCCCAGGTAGGCCTTTTTCACCCGCTCATCTTCGAGGAGGTCTTTCCCCGTTCCCTGAAGAACGATGGAGCCCGTTTCGATGACGTACCCGTAGTCGGCGATCTGCAGGGCCGCCCGGGCGTTCTGCTCGATGAGGAGGATGGTCGTTCCCTCGCTGTGAATCTGCTCGATGACGCGGAACACCGCCCGGATGAGAAGAGGGGCCAGGCCGAGGGAGGGTTCGTCGAGCATGAGGAGCTTCGGCCGGGACATGAGGGCCCGTCCTACGGCGAGCATCTGCTGCTCCCCTCCGGACAGGGTGGCCGCTTTCTGATGGGTCCGCTCTTTGAGCCGGGGAAAGATCCGGTATACGTGCCCCAGGTCTTTCTCGATCTCCTCCCTGTGTTTCCTGTTATAGGCCCCCATGAGAAGGTTTTCATGGACACTCAGGTTGATGAATACTTTCCTCCCCTCGGGGGCGATGGCGATGCCGCTTCTCACGATTTCATAGGAAGGTTTTCCGAGGAGTTCGTCTCCCAAAAAACGGATGGATCCGGAAGTGGCCGGGACGAGGCCGCTGACGGCGCGGAGGAGAGAGCTTTTTCCCGCCCCGTTGGCTCCGACGAGGGTGACGATGCGGTTTTCCGGGACTTCCAGGGTGATCCCCTTCAGGGCGTGAATCCCGCCGTAATGGATGTTCAGGTCCTTGATGGCAAGCACGCTATTCCTCTCCCAAGTAGGCTTCGATGACCCGCGCGTTTTGCTGAATTTCCTCCGGCGTGCCCTCCGCGATGGTCGTCCCGTAATCCAGGACCTTGATCCTCTCGCAAAGCTTCATGACGAATTTCATGTCGTGCTCGATGAGGAACACGGTGAGCTTGTATTTGTCCCTCAGGGCGAGGATCAGCTGCAGGAGGTCCTGGGTCTCGTTGGGGTTCATGCCCGCCGCCGGCTCGTCAAGAAGGAGGAGTTCCGGACCGGTGGCCAGCGCCCGGGCGATTTCGAGCCTCCTCTGTTTTCCGTAGGGAAGGGACCCGGCCTGTTCCCGGGCCAGGCTTTCCAGGCCCACCTCGCGGAGAAACGCCATGGCGCCCTCGTACATTTTATTTTCCTCCCTCCGGTAGAGAGGGAGACGGAAGACCGCCCCGAAAAAGGTGGACCGGATCCGGCAGTGGTAGGCGATCATGACGTTTTCCACCACCGTGAGTTCCGTGAACAGGCGGATGTTCTGAAAGGTCCTGGCGACCCCCGACTTGGTGATCTCGTTGGCCTTCCTGCCGTTGAGAAGCCTGCCCTGGAAGTGAATCGTCCCCGATGTGGGGACGTAGTACCCGGCGATCATGTTGAAGACCGTCGTTTTCCCCGCCCCGTTGGGTCCGATGAGTCCGACGATCTCTTCCCGCTTCAGGGTGATGTCGAAGTCGTTCACCGCCACGAGGCCGCCGAATCTCATTGTCAGGTTTCTTGCCGTGAAAAAGTCCATCAGCTTTCCTTGACGTATCTCCCCTTCCACTCCCGGATCTTCCGGAACAGGCCGTTCCAGGTGAATTCCCGGGCGCCCATGAGGCCCTTTCGGGCGAAGATCATGACGAGAACGAGGATCAGGGAAAAAAGAACCATTCGCATCCCCGGGATTCCGGGAATGGTGGCGAAACCCAGATGAATCGGTTCCTCGACGAAACGGAGGGCCTCCCCCCCCCAGGTGATCACCACGGCGGCGATGACCGAGCCCGTGATGCTCCCCAGGCCGCCGACGACGATCATGATGAGAAGGTTGAAGGTCAGGAAAAAGGTGAAGAGGGTGGGGGATATGGTGGTGATGAGATGGGCCAGGAGCCCGCCCCCGATGCCTTCGAAGAAGGCGCTGGTGGTGAAGGCCAGCATTTTGTGCCCGAAGGCGTTGATGCCTATGGCTTCCGCGGCGGTCTCGTCATACTTTACCGCCTTCATGGCCATCCCGAAACTGCTCCGGACCATGCGGGAAATGAAAAAAACGGTGAAGGCGGCCAATCCCCAGGTCCACCAGATATTGGTGTGACCGGCCAGTCCCTTGAGGCCGAGGGGACCGTTGGTGATGGTCTGGGTGTTGTTGGCGATGACCCGGACGACTTCCCCGAAGCCGAGGGTCACGATGGCCAGGTAATCCCCCCGGACGCGAAAGACGGGAAACCCCATGAGAAACCCGAAAAAGGCCGTGACGACGCCCGCGGCGAGAAGGGAAAAGACAAAGGGGATATGGATGACGCTGAGAGGCCAGATGATGGGCTCGATGATGAAGGCCATCTCCTTCTCAATGGGGGTGAGGGTGAGAAGGGCGGACGTGTAGGCCCCGATGGCCACGAAGGCGTTCGGTTCCAGGGAAAACTGCCCCGTGACGCCGTTGATGAGGTTGTAACTCACGGCAAGGATGATGAACAGGCCGATATTGTTCAGGATGCGGATCTGGTAACTGTCGGCGAAGACCTGCATCGACCAGAGAAACAGAAAGAGGCACGCGACGGCGATGATGGAAAATATCTGGTTTCTGCGGCGATGCTCGTCCAAGGAAACAACCCTTTACTTACTCAGGCAGTTTTTCTCCCATCAGGCCGGTGGGTCTGAAAAGGAGAATGAGAATGAGAATGCCGAAAGCGATGGCATCCCGGTACCCCGACAGATCGGGGCGAATGGCCACGAGGAGAATTTCCGCCAGTCCTAAAATAAGGCCCCCCAGCATGGCCCCGACGACGTTCCCGACGCCCCCGAGGACGGCGGCCACGAAGGCCTTCAACCCCGGGATGATCCCCATGAGGGGGTTGATCTGGGGATATTTCATGGCCCACAGGATCCCGCCGGCCGCGGCGGCGGCGGAGCCGAGGGCGAAGGTGAAGGCGATGACGCGGTTCACGTCCACCCCCATGAGCCGCGTGGTTTCCATGTCATAGGAAATGCAGCGCATGGCCCGGCCCGCCCGGGTCCGGTAAACGATGTACAGAATCACCAGAAGAAGCCCCAGGGTGATGATGGGCACCCAGATGGAAAGGCCGAGGAAACGGACATTCCCGATGGTGTAAATCCCGGCGAACATGTCCGGCCGGGGAAACCCCTTGGGGCGGCCGCCGAAAACGACCAGGCCCAGGTTTTCGAGAAAAAAGGACACGCCGATGGCGGTGATGAGGGCGGAAATCCGCGGGGCGTTCCGGACGGGCCGGTAGGCCCCCCGGTCGATGAGAATCCCGAGCAGGGCCGTGAGAGCAATGGCGACGGGAAAGGACACCCACCAGGGCAGGGAAAAGATCATGATGCCGTAAAAAGCGAAAAAACACCCCATCATCATCACGTCGCCGTGGGCGAAGTTGATGAGCCGGAGAATCCCGTAAACCATGGTGTATCCGATGGCGATGATGCCGTAAAGGCTTCCGAGGGACAGGCCGTTGATCAGCTGCTGGGCGATCTGACTGAAATCCAAAGGCGTCTGTTCTCCATACAGAAACAGGGGGGAATGGCCTCCCCCCCGTTTTCATCGATTTTGAAACCCGCCCGGACCGTTACGGATTGACCGTGGCCAGGTATTTGAAATCGCCGTCCTTCACGTGGAGAAGGACGAGGCTCTTGACGGCATTTCCGTCGGGGCCGATATTGATGATTCCCGACACCCCCTGGAAATTCTTCGTGCTCGCCATGGCCTCGCGGACCTTGGGGCCGTCCGTCGATTTCGCCCGCGTCATGGCGTCGAGGATGGCGAAATAGGCATCGGCGCCCAGGGCGTCGAATCCGCTGGCTTCCTTGCCCGTATCCTTCTGGTAGTTGTTGATGTACTGCCTGGAAAGTTCCGTCACCGCCGCTTCCTTGGCGAAATGGGCCGTCAGGATGACCCCTTCCACGTCCTTCCCCCCGATGCTGAGGAGTTCGGGCGCCTGGGCGCCGTCGGCCGTGAAAACGGGGACCTTGAGACCCAGCTCCGCCGCCTGCTTGCAGGTCAGGGCGACTTCCGTATAGTAATTGGGCAGGTACAGGACGTCGGGCTTGGCGGCCATGATGGTGGACAGCTGGGCCGTGAAATCCTGGTCGCCCGTCTGGCAATAGGTCATGGCGACGATCTTCCCCCCCTGCTTGATGAAGCTCTTGGCGAAGAAGTTCCCCAGGCCGACGCAGTAGTCCTGGGCGATGTCGATCATCATGGCGGCTTTCCGCGCACCCAGGGTTTCAAAGGCGTACTTCGCCGCCATCTCTCCCTGGAAGGGGTCGATGAAGCATACCCGGAAGACGTATTCCCGGTTCTGGGTCACGAGCGGGTTCGTCGCCGTGGGAGAGACCATGGGAACCTTGGACTTGTCGGCGATGGGTCCGCCCGCCAGGGTGTTGCCGCTGATGGCCTCGCCGATGATGGCCTTGACCTTTTCCTTCTTGATCAGCCGGTCGACGGCATTGGCGGCCTCGATCTTGTCGCTTTTCGTGTCCACGAGGAAAAGTTCAACGGGCCGTCCCAAAACGGTGGGTTTCATCTTGTTCGCCACCAGGACGCCGGCGTGTTCCATCTGCCCGTAAGCGGCGACGCCCCCCGTCATGGGAAGATACATCCCGATCCGGACGGGCTCCGCCTTTTTTTCCGCCGCCGCGGCGGTCCCGACGACCGCGAAGACCAGGAGCAGGGCCATGAGAACGACTAAGATTCTTTTCATAATTCCTCCTTCTTTTTCCCCTTTTCGTTTGACTTTAAGACCCCGAAATAATCAGGGTTTTTATCACAGGGCCGGATGAAAAGTCAATGAATTATTGTGTATATTACCTCTTGTTATCCTTCCCTTTTTTACGGAAGACCAGGCGGATGGGAACCTGCTGAAGATTGAACGCCTCACGGATCCGGTTCAGGAGGTATCTTTCGTAGGAGAAGTGGACGCCCGACGGTTCACGGACGAAAAAGACGAAAGAGGGCGGCTTCACGGAGAACTGGGTCCCGAAGTAGAGGGGATTTCGTTTTCCCCGGAGCAGGGGAGGAGGGAAGGCCCGGGTGATCTCCTCCATCTTCCGGTTCAACTCGCCCGTGGAAATCCGGGTGGCGTATTCCCTGTAGACGGAGTCGATGACTTCAAAGATCCGAAGCACCCGCTGGCCCGTGACGGCGGATACGGACAGGATGGGGGCGAAATCCATGAACTTCAGGGTGTCCTTGACCTTCAGGGCGTATTGCCCCAGGGTCCGGTCGTCCTTTTCGACGAGGTCCCACTTGTTGAGGACGATGATCGTGGCGACGCCCCGCTCGAAGGCCAGACCGGCGATCTTGGCATCCTGCTCGGTGATGCCCTCCCCGGCGTCGATCATGAGGAGGGCGATGTCGCAGCGGTTCAGCGTGCGGATCGCCTCCAGGACGGTGTACTTTTCCAATTTCCGGCTGATCCGGCTTTTCCGGCGGATTCCCGCCGTGTCGATGAGAAGGTATTTCTTTCCGGAAAGCTCGAAAGGGGTGTCGACGGCATCCCGGGTCGTTCCGGGCGTGTCGCTCACGATGGTTCTTTCGAAACCGAGAATTTTATTGACCAGGGAAGATTTTCCCACGTTGGGCTTGCCGATGACGGCGATGCTGATCCTGTCCTCCCGCACCGCCTCGTCCGCGGGAGCGGTGACCGGCAGGGCCTCGCTGAGATCGTCCATCAGGGCGGCGATCCCGATGTCATGCTCCGCCGACAGGGGATAGAAACGGTCCACCCCGATACGGTAGAAATCGTAAAGGAGCTGATCCTGCTTTCCCGTGTCCATCTTGTTGATCCCGTAAAAGACGGGTTTCTCGACTTTCCGGAGCATCCCGGCGATTTCCATGTCCGAGGGCGTAAGTCCTTCCCGGCCGTCCATGAGAAAAAGGATGACGTCCGCTTCTTCCATGGCGAGGGCCGCCTGTTCGCGCATCTGGACGAGCATGGCGTCCCGGGAGACCGGTTCGAATCCCCCCGTGTCGATGATGATGAACTCCCGGTTCTTCCAGCGGCAGTCGGCGTAGTTCCGGTCCCGGGTCACCCCCGGCTCGTCGAGGACGATGGCTTTTTTCTTTTCGGCAAGGCGGTTGAAGAGGGTCGACTTTCCCACGTTCGGTCTTCCCAGGATGGCAACGACGGGTTTTACAGGCATTTCGATTTCCGGCCTTTCCTATGTTGACGGCTCCCTGCAGAGCCCCATATGCTGCGTTGCCCTTCATCCCTCGTCATTGCGGCGTACCGCCAGGTACGCCTCATTCCTCGGGATTCGGGCGCCTTGCCTCCGGGGCTCTTTACGAAGCCTTCCGAAGATAATCATTTTAAGACTTTACGTTTTCATCTATGGGGTTTCCCAGTAGCCCAACTCGCGGAGCGTCCTTTCGTCTTCCGGCCAGTTCCGGGTCACCCGGACGAAGAGTTCGAGGAAGACTTTCTTCCCGAAGAAGGATTCCATCTCCAGGCGGGACTGTCTCCCGATCTCCTTCATCATCCTTCCCTGGCGGCCGATGAGGATCCCTTTCTGGGAATCCCTGGCCGTGTGGATGGTGGCCTGGATGACGATCAGGTCTTTTTGCGGGTCTTCCCGGAACCCGTCGATGGCGACGGCGATCTGGTAGGGAATCTCCTGCCGCAGCAGAAGGGTTATTTTTTCACGAATGATTTCCGCGGCGATGAACCGTTCCGTCCGGTCGGTAATCATGTCTCCGGGATAGAATTGCGGGCCTTCGGGGAGAAATCTCCTGAGGACGTCGAGAAGGCGGTTTACGTTGAACCCCTTCTTCGCGCTGACCGGGAAGACTTCCCGGAAGGGATAGAGATCTTTCGCGGCGTCGATGAGAGGCAGAAGGGATTCCTTCGGCACCATGTCGATCTTGTTGATGACCAGAAAAACGGGCGTTTCGATCTTTTTCAGGAATTCCACGATGTTCCTGTCGCTCTCATCGATGCCGCTTCCGGCGTCGATGAGAAAGAGGATGACATCCCCTTCTTCAAGGGTCCGGACGGCGGACTTCACCATGTACCGGTTCAGGGTCGACCGGGCCTGGTGAATCCCCGGGGTGTCGAGGAAGACGAACTGGGTCTGGTCGTCGGTCCGGATGCCGACGATCCTGTCCCTGGTCGTCTGGGGTTTCCGGGTCGTGATGGCGACCTTTTCCCCGATGAACCGGTTGAAGAGCGTCGATTTTCCCACGTTGGGCTTGCCGACGATGGCGATAAAGCCCGACCGGTGGGTGATTTCGTTATTTTCCGTCATGTCGGGGGGCGCTGTCCTTTCTGATCCGATGGAGCCAGGGAGAGAGTTCCCCGTTTCGCGTTCCCGTCTTCCAGGATCTCGACTTTCAGCCCGGGAAAGAGGCCGTGAAGTTTTTTCAGGGTGGCATTCCCCTGTCCCCGGACGAAAGATCCGTCTTTGGGGGACACCCTGAAAACGACCCGCCGCTCTTCCGTTCCGGGAGGAAGCGCCGACAGAAGCCGCTTCGCCTTTTCGAGGAAGCGCGCCGATTCGGCCAGGTTCCGCAACGCGGGGTGGTATGGGCCGGCAATCAGTTCCTCTTCCAGGGCTTCCGTTGCCTGGAGGCCCACTCTTATCACGAAAACCCCCGCCGATTCAAATATTTCCAGCGCCGCCCGGCACCGGTCGACCGCCTCGTCCAGGGAAAGGGCCGCATAGGTCCCTTCTCGCCAGGCCTTCTCAAGCCCCGTGTTCCGGAACACCAGGGTGGGGTGGATCCGGACCATATGGGGACGAAGCCCGGCGGCTTCCCGGACCGAATGGAGGAAGTCCGCCTCCCTCTCCCCGGGGAGTCCCGCCATGAGATGGATTCCCGTGCGGAACCCGCCGTCCAGGCACATCCCGACGGCCTTCCGGACATCCTCGGCGGAGTGCCCTCTCCGGGCGTTTTCAAGGACCCGGTCCACCAGGGACTGGGCCCCGATCTCGATGGCGCCCACATGGTGTTTTCCGAGAAAATCCAGCCTTTCTTCCGTGATGGAATCCGGTCTTGTGGAAATGCGGAGAGAACCGACCGCCTTTCTATCGATCCAGGGACCGGCCAGACGGAAGAGATGATTCTGGACCTCTTTCCCCATTTCCAGAAAGTTGCCTCCGTAAAAGGCAATCTCCGCGGGTTCCTTCTTCCGGCCGGAGGCGAGATATTTTTCCACGGTTCCGCCGAATTCCGCTTCCGCGAGTCCGTCCGCCCCTTCGCCTCCGGTGATCCTCTCGCTGCAGAAAATACAGCGATGAGGACAGCCCCTGTTTCGCAGAAAAAATGGAATGATCATGATAAAAGAAATAGATTCCCTCAGGCGTTTCCGTCGTCCATGGTTTCAATCTGCTCCAGGGCCCGCCGGGCCGCCTCCTGCTCCGCTTCCTTCTTGTTTTTCCCCGTACCGGTGGCGGTGATGAATTCGGATACCGTCAGCCGGACATGGAAGATCTTGTCGTGGTCGGGGCCGTATTCGTGAAGAAGGGTATACCGGGGGATGATCTTGAAACGGCTCTGGCACACTTCCTGAAGGGTCGTCTTGTAGTCACGGTAAAAGGGATCCCCCGAATCCGCGTGGATCAGCGGCTCGAAAACGCACTCGATGAACCGGCAGACCGTTTCGAAGCCTCTGTCGATGTAAACGGCGGCGAGAACGGCCTCGAACGCATCGGCCAGGATGGAGGGTTTCGACCGCCCTCCCGATGTCTCCTCGCCCTTTCCGAGAAGGATATAGTCTCCGATCCGGAAGGCGTCGGCCATCATGGCGAGAGGCTGCTCATTCACCATGGACGCCCTGAGTTTGGACAGCCTTCCCTCGGAATAACCGGGGTGCATCCGGATGAGGATATGGCTGATGCAGAGTTCCAGGACGGCGTCCCCCAGGAATTCGAGCCTTTCATTGTCCTGACAGGTCATTCCCTGGTTTTCGTTGACGTAGGACCGGTGGGTCAGGGCCGTGTTGAGCAGGCCCGGGTCTTCAAAGGACAGGGACAGTTCCCTTTCCAGTTCCCGGAGCTTTTCGCGGCGCTCATTCGACGGAGGAGACGACATTTCCAACAAGAACACCTCCTTTTGTTTCCCTCGGGACGACGGGGACGATGCGGTTGACCAGGTCCGCCCCCCCGTCCGGGATCAGGCATGAAATATAATTGTCCGAGAATCCTTTCATCCAGCCCGTCGGGCGGTCCTTTTTTCCTTCCACCAGCACCAGGAGGGTCTTCCCGATGAAGTTTCTTCCGAAGGACTCTCTTTTCCCGATGGAAAGCTTCCGGAGTTCGTCCACCCGCGTTTTTTTTACTTTTTCCGGGACGTGCCCGGGAAAATGGACGGCCGGCGTCCCCGGCCTTTTCGAATAGGGGAAGACGTGAAAATAGGCGAGGGGAAGGTCCCGGAGCAGGGACAGGGTGGATTGAAACTCCGTCTCACCCTCTCCCGGGAACCCGGCCATGACGTCGGCGCCGATGGCCATGTCGGGCATGGCCTGAAGAAGGGATCGGACCAGGGAGCGGAAAAAGTCTCCGTCATAGGGACGGCCCATCCTCCTGAGAACGGCGTCGCTGCCGCTTTGCAGGGGGATGTGGGCATGGCGGCAGAGAATGGAGGAGTTTCGCCAGTGGGCGATCAGATCCCCGGAGAGTTCGACCGGTTCCAGGGAACTCAGGCGAAGGCGCTTCACGTCGCCCCGTTCTTCGATCCGCCGGAGAAGGTCGAGGAGGTTCGTTTTCGGGAAGCGGTCCTCCCCGTAAGTGCCGAGGTGGATCCCCGTAAGGACCACCTCCCGGAACCCCTTCCGGGAGAGAAAGGAGATCCGGTCCAGGACGTCATGGGGGGAGAGGCTCCGGGAACGCCCCCGGGCGTGGGGGACGATGCAGTAGCTGCAGAAGGCGTTGCAGCCGTCCTGGATTTTCAGGAAGGCCCGGGTCCTGCCCGGCAGACCCGTGACGGCCGGGGCGAAACAGGCCGTTTCTTTCGCCGGGTCTTCCACGTGAACCACCGTTTCCGCCTTTTTCCCCATATCCCGGATCCAGCGGCCCATCCGGGGCTTTTCGCCGTTTCCCAGGACCAGGGAAACGCCCTCGATGTCCATAAGGTCGCCCGGATTCATCTGGGCGTAACACCCCGTCACGACGATCGGGGCGGAAGGATCGCCCCGGTGGATCCGGCGGATGAGCTGCCGGGACTGGTCGTCCGTCTTTCCCGTGACCGTGCAGGTATTCACGATATACAGGTCCGCCGGAGCGGGGAAGGAAACGATGGTGTGGCCGTCCCGCTGAAGGATCTCGGCCAGGGCCGCCGAATCGTACTGGTTGACCTTGCAGCCCAGGGTCGCCAGGGAGATTTTCATGCTTCCCCGAACCCCCGTTCAATCCATCCCCCGCCTAAAATCCGGTCCCCGTCGTAGAATACGGCGGCCTGTCCCGGGGCGACGGCTTTCTGCGGCCTGTGAAAGAGGACCCGCGCCGATACCGGCGATTCCTCTTCATTCATAAGTTCCACGGTGGAGGGGACGCCGGGGTGGCGGTAGCGGATTTTCACGGACCCCTCGAAGACGCGGCGGTTCCCCTTCACTCCCCCGCGGAGGGTCACGCCGCGGGCCACAAGGCCCCGGGAGAACTGGTCTTCTTCCCGTCCGACGAGGACTTCCCGGGCCGACGGATCGATGGAAAGCACATAGTAGGGGCGTTCCGAGGCGATTCCCAGGCCCCGCCGCTGGCCGACCGTCACGGTGTGAATGCCCCTGTGGCGGCCCAGGGTCCTTCCCTCCCGGTCGCGGATCGGTCCGGGGAGAAACGGGTCATCGGACGGGCGGGAATTCAGGAACGAGACATAATCGTCATCGGGGATGAAGCAGATCTCCTGGCTTTCCTTTTCCGAGACGGGCAGCTCCAGCCGTTTGCCCAGGGCCCGGACTTCCTCCTTCATCAGGTTCCCCAGGGGGAACAGGAGGCGGAAAAGATCGCCGTCCTTCACTTCGAAAAGAAAGTAGGACTGGTCCTTTTTTTTGTCTTTTCCTTTAAGAAGCGCCGTTTCTCCCGTTTCAAGCCGCTCCGTCCGGGCGTAATGGCCCGTGGCGATCCAGGGCATGCCCCGCCGATCCGCCTCGTCCCGGAGAGCGGGTATTTTGATTTCCCGGTTGCATCGGATGCAGGGATTGGGGGTGCGGCCGGCACGGTATTCTTCGGTGAAGTAGCGGATGATCGTTTTTTCGAAAGGGCTGGAAACGTCCCGCTGGTGAAGAGGAATACCGAGTTTTTCCGCCACGTTCACGGCGTCCTTCTCGGAACGGAGAGGAAATCCGTTATGGAGATAAAGTCCCTCCACGCGATATCCTTCATCTTTCAGGATCCATGCGGCCACGGCGCTGTCCACGCCGCCGCTCAGGCCGATGAGGACTCTTCTGCCGTTCTTCCCGTCCGTGTCTTCCGCCATCCTGATCTCCATGCCTCGATTCGAAAACCTTAAAGTTATCCTCTTGCCCTTTCTCTGTCAATCCCCCCTTGAGCGGCACGTCCGTCCCGGAGATTCTCTTCTCCCTCCCGCACCTCCTGCAGAGGCCCGTTCTATTTTGACTTTCCGAGTTGACAATGATATGGGGAGTGACTATCATAACCATCGACATGCGAGAGTGGCGGAACTGGAAGACGCACTGGATTTAGGATCCAGCCCGCTTCGCGGATAGGGGTTCGACTCCCCTCTCTCGCACCATATCGGATGCCCCGGGAGATCATGACTCTCGCACAGGGAGACTTCCCCATCGCGTTTCGGTTCGTCCGGGTTTCACCCCGCGATAAGACCTCTGACAAGGGTCCCGGGATTCCCCCTGTAAATCAGGCAGGCATTCTAAGCAGAAAGTCGATGGAACCTGACGGAAGGTTCCTTGAATAGACCCAAGGAATGAAGATGGGCGCTTGAATACCGGTTAAGGAGAGAGGCGGCGTGGAAATTGACAGTGTCTTGAAAATTGAAGATGTAAACCCCGTGGAGAAGAAGCTGTCCTTTGAGATTCCCTGGTCCGAAGTGGTGAAGGAAATCGACAAGGTGTATCGGAAAATAGGCAGGGAAGCAAAGGTGAAGGGCTTCCGGGTGGGGAAAGTGCCCCGGCCCATCCTGGAAAAGTATTACAAGGAGGAGTCGGAGCAGGAAACGGCTGTGAATCTCATGAACCGCTTCTTTTTCGATGCCCTCCGGGAAAAGGATATCCAGCCCGTGAACGAGCCTTCCATCGATCACAAGGGGATCGTTCCCGACGGCAACTTCGTTTTTACGGCGACCGTTGAAGTGGAAGCCCCCGTGGACCCGAAGGACTACGAAGGTCTCGACGTGGAGAAGGAAGACTGGGAACTGACGGATGAAGAACTTGAAAAGGGGATGAAGCAGCTTCAACTCATGCACAGCACCCTGGAAAGCATCCCCGAAGACCGCGGCGTCGAAAAGAACGATTTCGCCGTTATCCGGTTCGAGGGAAAAGTCGACGGCGTCTCCAGGAAGGATATGACGGCAGATCACCACATGGTGCAGGTGGGTTCGGGGACCCTCATCCCCGGTTTCGAGGACCAGCTTCTGGGGATGAAGAAAAGCGAAACCCGGGAAGTGAAGGTCACCTTTCCGGAAGACTATGGGAACAAGGATCTGGCCGGGAAGGCGGCGCTTTTTGACGTAGAACTCAAAGACATCCGGGAGCGGAAGCTTCCCCGGATTGACGAGGAGTTCGTCAAGAATTTCGAGAAGTACGAAACCCTGGAAGAGTTGAAGGACGACTTGAAGAAATCCATCGTCGACAGGAACCGGGAACGGATCCGGGAAGGGATGAGGCAGGAAATCATCAGCCGGTTGATCGAGAAGAACGACATTTCGGTGCCGGCGAGCTATGTGGAGCGGGAGAAACGGTTCATCATGGCCGATGCGATGGATAAAATGGTCGGGAGCGGCGTTCCCCGGGAGCAGGCCGTCCAGGTCATATCGAATCTGCACGAGGAATATGAAAAGCAGGCCGTCCGGATGGTCAAGGCTTCCCTCGTCATCCGTAAAATAGGTGAAAAAGAAGGGGTCGGGATCGACGATTCAGACGTGGAATCGAGGATTCATGAACTTGCCGGGCGGTATGGAAGGGACTATGAGACCGTCCGGGAGTCCTTCGACAAAAATGATAATCTTCTGGCCCGGTTGAAAGATGAGCTTTTCGAACAGAAAACCATGGATTATATTGAGGGAAAGGCCAATATCCGTCTGGTGAAGAAAGAAATGAAGGAAAAGGAGGAACAGCCGTGACCCTGATCCCCATGGTGATTGAACAGGATGGGCGGGGAGAGCGGGCGTTCGATATTTATTCCCGGCTCCTGAAGGACAGGATCGTTTTCCTGGGTACGGCCATCGACGACGAGATCGCCAACCTGATCATCGCCCAGATGCTCTATCTCGAATCGGAAGATCCGGACAAGGACATATTTTTCTATCTCAATTCACCCGGCGGGCTGGTCAGTTCCGGTCTCGCCATTTACGATACGATGCGGTACATCAAGCCCCCCGTGTCGACGGTGTGCATGGGACAGGCGGCGAGCATGGCGGCCATTCTTCTTTCGGCCGGTGAAAAGGGGAAGCGTTTCGCCCTTCCCCATGCCCGGATCCTGATTCACCAGCCCCTGGGGGGGTTCCAGGGACAGGCCACGGACATCGGCATCCAGGCCAGGGAGATTCTTCGGTTGAAAGAGGAGCTGAACAGAATACTGGCCGACCTGACGGATCAGCCCGTGGAGAAGATTGAAAAAGACACCGATCGTGATTATTATATGAGTAGTTTGGAAGCCAAAACCTACGGCATCATCGATGATGTGATCGAGAGGAGGAAGCAGGAGGCGTGAGAGAGGGTTAATCAATGACGCGAAAAAAACGAGACTACGACGGGAACGAAATTATGAGATACTGTTCCTTTTGCGGAAAAGCCCAGTACGAGGTCAAGAAGCTGGTCGCGGGACCGGCGGCCTTCATATGCGATGAATGCATCGACCTGTGCCGGAACATCGTAGAGGAAGATACGGGGGTCCGGATCTTTGACGACGGGGACCACGGCGTCCCCGAACCGAAGGAGATCAAGAGCTTTCTCGACCAGTACGTGATCGGCCAGGAAAGATCGAAAAAGATTCTTTCGGTGGCGGTCTACAACCACTACAAGAGACTTTTTTCGAGGCATCAGGGCGGAGAGGATGTGGAACTCCAGAAGAGCAACATCCTTCTCATCGGGCCCACGGGCTCCGGAAAGACCCTGCTGGCCAAGACCCTGGCGAAGATCCTCAATGTGCCCTTCACCATTGCCGACGCCACATCCCTCACCGAGGCGGGATACGTGGGCGAAGATGTGGAAAACATCATCCTGAGCCTTCTCCAGAACGCCGACTACGATGTCAAGAAGGCGGAACGGGGTATCGTCTATATCGACGAGATCGACAAGATCTCGAGGAAATCGGGAAGTCCCTCCATCACGAGGGATGTCTCCGGCGAAGGGGTCCAGCAGGCCCTGCTGAAAATCATCGAGGGCACCCGGGCCAACGTCCCCCCCAAAGGGGGGAGAAAGCATCCCCAGCAGGAATTCATCCAGGTGGATACGACCAATATCCTCTTCATCTGCGGGGGGGCCTTCAACACCCTGGAAGACATCATCCAGAAGCGGATCGGTGTGAGCGCCCTGGGTTTCGGGGCCGAGATCCGCAGTAAGAAAGAGATGAATATCGGGGATATCCTCACAGAAGTCCGGCCGGAGGACCTGCTCAAGTACGGGCTCATCCCGGAATTCATCGGGCGGATTCCCGTGATTGCCACCCTTCACGATCTCTCGAAAGAGGACCTGACCCGGATTCTCGTGGAACCCCGGAATTCGAATACCAAGCAATACGTCAAGCTGATGGATATGGAGAACGTGAAGCTAACCTTTTCCGAAGGGGCTCTTCGGGCCATCGCGGAACTGGCCATCGAAAGAAAATCCGGTGCGAGGGGCCTCCGGGCGATCCTCGAGGACATCATGCTGGACATCATGTACGATATCCCGTCACGGGAAGACGTGAAGGAATGCGTCATCAGCGAGGAAGTCGTCATGAAGAAGGAAAAACCCATCCTGCTCTTTCAGGCCCAGCCGGAGCCCGAAAGGGAAAACTGGAGAAAAAAGATAAAAAGTCGATAGAGGATTATGTTCAGTTTCAGTAAATCAAAAGAAAAAAGTCAGCAGGCAGAGATGACCATGCCCCTTTTACCTTTGAGGGACGTTGTGGTTTTCCCCCATATGATCGCCCCTCTCTTCGTGGGGAGGGATAAATCGATTCGCGCCCTGGAATCGGCCATGAAGGATGACAAGAGCATTTTCCTGGCGACCCAGAAGCAGGCCCAGAAGGACGATCCGGCGGAAACGGATATTTACGGGAACGGCACCATCGGCCAGATCATCCAGCTTCTCCGCCTTCCCGACGGGACCGTGAAGGTCCTTGTGGAAGGGAAAAGCCGGGGAGAGATCCGGGAATATCTTCCCCATCCCGATTTCTTCCTCGTCCGGGTCGAGGAGCAGCAGGACATTCTGAATGAAAAGGACATGGTCAATGCCAAGGCCCTCATGCGGAATATTCTCGCCGCCTTTGAACAGTATGCGAAGTTGAGCAAGAAGATTCCGAACGAAGTCATCGCCACCCTGACGGCCGTGGAGGATCCGTCGCGGCTGGCCGACGTGGCCGCCTCCCATCTGAACGTGAAGCTCGAGGACAAGCAGAACATCCTGCAGATCGTCCACGTGGGCGAACGCCTGGAGAAAATATACAGCCTTCTCGTTTCGGAAGTGGAAATCCTCGAAGTGGAGGAGCGGATCAAGCGCCGGGTCAAGAAACAGATGGAAAAGACCCAGAAGGATTACTACCTGAATGAGCAGATGCGCGCCATCCAGAAGGAAATGGGGGAGGAAGACAGTTTCAAGACGGAGATCCGGGAACTGGAAAAGCGCCTGAAAGAGAAGAAGCTCTCCGAAGAGGCCCAGAAAAAGATCAAGAACGAGGTCAAGAAACTGAAGATGATGGCTCCCATGTCCGCCGAGGCGACGGTGGTGAGAAACTACATCGATTGGATCCTGGACCTCCCGTGGTTCGAAAAGACGGAAAACGCGAACAGCCTCAAGGACTCGGAAAGGATCCTCGAGGAAGACCACTACGGATTGAAGCAGGTGAAGGAGCGGATCCTCGAATATCTGGCGGTGCAGAGCCTCCTCCAGAAGAACAAGGGCTCCATCCTCTGCCTGGTGGGACCGCCGGGGGTGGGGAAAACCTCCGTCGCCAAGTCCATCGCCCGGGCGACGAATCGCAAGTTCGTCCGTCTCTCCCTGGGCGGCCTGCGGGACGAGGCGGAAATCCGGGGACACCGGAGAACCTATATCGGCGCGCTTCCGGGAAAGATCGTCCAGCTCCTGAAAAAAGCGGGTTCGAACAACCCCGTGTTCTGCCTCGACGAGATCGACAAGGTCAGCTCCGATTTCCGGGGAGACCCGGCGGCGGCCCTTCTCGAAGTCCTCGATCCCGAGCAGAACAAGGCCTTCAACGACAATTACCTGGAAGTGGACTACGACCTTTCGGACATCATGTTCATCACCACGGCGAACATCCTTCAGACGATCCCCGCGCCTTTGCAGGACCGGATGGAGGTGATCCGGATCGCCGGGTACACGGAGCCGGAGAAGCTGAGCATCGCGACGAAATACCTGGTTCCGAAGGAACTGGAGGCCAACGGGCTGAAAACGGAGCAGATCGATTTTGCCGACGGTGCGATCCTGCGGATCATCCGGGAGTATACCCGGGAGGCGGGCGTCCGGAACCTGGAAAGGGAGATCGCTTCCATCTGCAGGAAGGTGGCGCGGAAGATCGTGACCTACGGCTATAAAAAACAGGTGCGCGTTTCCGCCCGTTCCGTGGAGACCTACCTGGGGGTTCCGAAGTTCCGTTACGGCGAGAAGGAGGAGAAGGACCGGGTCGGTCTCGCCAACGGCCTTGCCTGGACGGAGGTGGGCGGCGAACTCCTGGCCGTCGAGGTATCCGTCATCCCGGGCACGGGAAAAATCACCCTGACGGGAAAACTCGGCGATGTCATGCAGGAATCGGCCCAGGCGGCGTTCACCTACATCCGCTCGCGGGCGGATTCTCTCGGCCTGTCTTCGACTTTCCATAAGGAGACGGATATCCACGTCCATGTTCCCGAGGGGGCCATCCCCAAGGACGGGCCTTCGGCGGGGATCGCCATGGCCACCACCATCGCATCGGCCCTGACGAAGCGCAAGATCCGCAGCGATGTGGCCATGACCGGGGAGATTACACTGAGGGGCCGGGTGCTTCCCATCGGCGGCGTCAAGGAGAAGCTCCTGGCGGCCCACCGGGGACTGATCCGCACGGTGATCATTCCCAGGGAGAACCGGAAGGACCTCGCCGAAGTACCCAAGAACATCCTCAAGGACCTCGAAGTGGTCTGCGTGGAGAACATGGATGATGTTCTCAGGGTTGCCCTGAGGGAAGGGGAGGAGACCCCTCGCGTCGGGGAGACGCCCCTTTCGGGTTGCCAGATCATGGAAACGGGCCGGCATGCCGGGGCGCCCATGAATTGAAATTGTTCTTGACAACGGAATGGGTTCCGTATACATACCGGTCTCATTCCGCTGGGAAAACGCAGGGGCGGATAGCTCAGTTGGGAGAGCGCCACGTTTACACCGTGGATGTCACAGGTTCAAGTCCTGTTCCGCCTACCAGGGAGAAAGGAATCGCACGATTCTTTGAGAGGATAGAAACCGATATGGGGTCGTAGTTAAGATGGTTATAACGCCGGCCTGTCACGCCGGAGGCCGTGGGTTCAAGTCCCATCGACCCCGCCAGAAAATACGAGGGGTCGGCTGAAAAAGCCGACCCCTTTTTTATCGTCCCGCACCACCCCCCACATTCCGCCGCCAACTCTGTTTTTCCTGACAATGTCCTTTCATGACCGCCTCCCGGATGCTTAATGTCAGCGTCGATGTCCAACCTGTCTTCCCCGTCTACGTTTGCGATTTCAGGTCACCTGATCATTCATTTCATTTGACTTTTTCCAAGCCTTAATATAAATGTTGTCATGACAACATAAATACGGAGCGGATCATCATGAAAAAAATCAACCTTGACGAATCGCTGAGCTTCCTGATCTATCGTGTCCATATCCGGGGCCTGGTCCAGTTGCGCCGCGCGTTACAGAACGAGGGATTTCAGGACATCACGCCGGAACAGGCCGTCCTCATGGCCAAGCTTCGGGAAAGGGAGGGAATGAATCAGAGCCAGCTGGGTCAAAGGACGCTCAGGGACCGACCCAATACAATGCGAATTCTGCGTCTGCTGAAGAAAAAAGGGTATATCGAGGGCCGATCGGAACGGGAGAACGAGCGGGCCAACCATCTTTTCCTGACGGAATCAGGCAGCGAGGTTCTGGATCGAATCACTCCGCTCGTCGCAAAAGTCTGGAAGAGCCGTGTCGAGGGTTTCAGCCCAGAGGAAATCGAGATGGTCCGCAGCTTGCTGAAGCGCATTTCAGCAAACATTGAAAGGCAGCTTGATAAGTCCTGAAGACGATATCAGGCCGATGACGGGATGGCAATCCGGAGGATGAAGCCGGTGCCGTGCCGGCGAAGGCGGGGATCGATCATGAAAAAGGGGATCCGGCGATTGGTCATGACGGCGATGCTTCTTGGCGGCGGGATCTATTCGCTGGTCTTGTTTCTTCATTCCTTGTCTTATGAAAGCACCGATGACGCCTATGTGGCGGGAACGATCGTACCGATATCGGCAGAGGTCCGGGGGAAGGTTACCGGGGTCTTCATCGACGACAACCAGTACGTCGAGGCGGGGCAGCCGCTTGTGGAGATATCACGGGACGATTATGCGAATGCGTTTCAGGAAAGAAGCATCACGGTCTCCCGGTTGACGGCGGAATACAGGGAGTTGATCCTGTCCATCGAGGAGAAGAAAAAATCGCTTCTCCAGTCACGGGCCATGCTGGAAGCGGCCGTCGTGGATGAAAATCTCGCGTCAAAAGATGTGAAACGCTACGATACCCTTTTCAAAAGCCGGGTTGTTTCCGCAAGCCAATACGATCGCATCGACTCCCAGTGGAAAGTGGCCGTCGCCCGTCGTCGGGCCGCCGAAGCGGCCGTGGATGCGGCGGATGCGGCGGTCGGGGCGCTGCAGGCCCGGGCCGCCAGCCAGGAATTCAAGATCGAGGAGGCAAAGACCGCCTGCAGGATGGCGGAACTTGATCTTGCGAGGACGGTGGTTGCGGCGCCGGTCTGCGGGAGGATCACCGTGAAGAAAGTCGATCCGGGGAAATACGTGCAGCCGGGCCAGACCCTGTGTGCCGTTGTCAGGCAGGAAACATGGATCATCGCCAATTTCAAGGAAACCCAGATCGAAAAGTTGACCGTGGAACAACCCGTGCGGATCAAGGTTGACGCCTATCCGGGACAGGTGTTCAAGGGTCGCATCGACAGCCTTCAGTCCGGAACCGGCTCGGTCTTCAGCCTGCTTCCGCCGGAAAATGCGACGGGAAACTTCGTCAAGGTCGTCCAGCGCGTTCCCGTCAAAATAAAGATGGAATCGCCTTTCGATCCGGCGCATCCCCTGTGGCCGGGCCTGTCCGTTGTTCCCGTGGTGGATGTGAGCCGTAAAACGGGACCGAAGCTCGCCATGAAATAACGCCGTTACATCCATGAACCAACCCCGAAGCCCCCATAAATGGCCGATCATTCTGACGGTCATGACCGGCTCCATCATGGCGACCCTGGACATGAGCATCGTGAATGTGGCCATTCCGAACATGCGCGGCAGCCTGGGGGCCTCCGTCGAGGAGATGACCTGGGTTTCGGCGGGCTACATCCTGTCGGCGGTCATCATCATGCCGATCATCGCTCTCATGAGTTCCCGCTTCGGACGCAAGCGGTTCTACATGTTTTCCGTCTGCCTGTTCACGGCGGCCTCCATGCTCTGCGGCATCGCCTGGGATCTGACGTCCATGGTCGTTTTCCGGATTCTTCAGGGAATCGGGGGAGGAACCCTCGTCCCCGTCGCCCAGGCCATTCTGAGAGAGACGCTCCCCCTGGAGGAACGGGGAAAGGCCATGGGCATTTACGGATTCGGCGTGGTGCTCGGTCCGGCGATCGGCCCTACGCTGGGCGGCTGGCTCACGGACAATTATTCCTGGCCGTCGATCTTTTACATCAATGTCCCCATCGGGATCGTGAGCATGCTGATGCTCATGCGGTTTATCGAGGACCCGCCGTATATCGTCCGCGACAAGGGGAAAGTGGACCTGTGCGGGCTCCTGCTGATGACGGTCGGTCTCGGCGCGCTCCAGATCATGCTGGAGAAAGGCCAGCAGAAAGACTGGTTCAATTCGAATTTCATCACCTGTCTGGCCGTCATCGCCTGCGCGGGGCTCGCTTTTTTTGTGTGGAGGGAACTGTCCGCCGACAGACCGGCCGTCAATCTGCGGATATTGAAAAACAGGAACTTCGCTCTGGCGACTTTTCTGGGCGGCGTGCTCGGCCTCTGTCTTTTCGGCAGTCTGTTCATCATGCCGCTTTTCATGCAGAACCTCCTGGGCTATCCCGCATACGATTCGGGATTGGTCATGCTTCCCCGGGCCGCGTTCATGGCGCTTTCCATGCCCATCGCGGGACGGCTGTATTTCCGGCTCGGTCCTAAATTAATGACCGCCATGGGCATGACGGCAAACATCCTCTCGTTTTACCAATTCTCGAATTTGTCCCTCCATGTCGGATACTGGGATCTTTTTTTCCCGCAATGCCTGCAGGGGCTCGGATTCGGTTTCATATTCGTTTCCGTCAGCGCCGCGGCCTTGTCCGGCATCACGAAGGAACAGATGACAGCCGCCACGGGGCTGTACAACGTCGTGAGGCAGGTTTTCGGAAGCATCGGCATCGCCCTGAGCAGCACCCTGTTGACCCGGGGCGAAAGCTGCAGTCGAGGCGTTCTGATCGACCACATCACGTCTTTCGGGGACAGGACCATGGAAACACTGAACCTGATATCCTCTTTCCTGCTGTCCCAGGGCGTGGACAGCGCGGGCGCCGGCGAAGGGAGTCTGAAAGTGATTGAAGAGCTTGTTATGAGACAGGCCGGCATGCTTTCCTTCAACGGGGTTTTCTTCATTATTGCCGTTCTTTTCCTTCTGTGCCTGCCCCTCGTCGGCTTCCTGGAGGATGATCGTATTCCCCCCCGGCCGGACCGGAGACCCCGGGATTGACTTTTCCGGCCCCGGTCGGGAGGCAGGACTGCCCCCCCTCGCGGGAAAGCAAAAAAAAGCCGCCCCGAAGGGCGGCCTCGCTGGTTTTCCGGATCAATATCTCCCGGGGTTCACGTTCCGGACTCTTTAAAACAACGGAAAGATCCCGCTCAGGTTCAGTGTCCCTTGCCTGTCAGTCTCCGATTTTGATGGAACCCGGTCTCCCCGCCGTCAAATCCTTCAGCTTTCCTTGCCGGGTGAGTATCGGCTTGCTGTATGCCTTCTTCTCCAGACTATTTTCTTCACGAGCTTCTTTCATGATCCCCTCCATGATAATAAAAAAAGAATTCCCCGGAAAATAGGGGAAATATTTTCGCCTGTCAAGAAATATCGGAAGGTCCAACAAGTTCTTTCAACAAGTAATCTTTTGACACCCCGCACCGCTTGTTTTATACTCCCTCCCACCGGAAAGGAAGTTCCCATCAAATAGATGCCTGCAGCGGAAGGAACATCTTTTACAGAGGGAGAGAAAATGAAAACGTCGGTTAAAAAACGGGTTTTGTTGGCGATGCTCATCGGCGTCCTCGCCTTGACAGCGGGGTGCGCGGAAAAATGTCAAACGACGACTCTGCAGCTTGTCACGGAAGACTATCCGCCCATCACGTTCATGCGGGACGGGAAGATGAGCGGTTTCGCCACCGAGGTCGTTCAGGAAATCCTCAGGCGCCAGAATCTCCCCGACAACATCAGGATGATGGCCTGGGAGGATGCCTACAATCTCGCTTTGAAGAACGAAAACGTCGTTCTTTTCAGCACGACCCGGACGGACAAGCGGGAAATGCTTTTCAAGTGGGTCGGGCCGATCGGCAGCTATCGTGACGTCCTCTATACGAAAAAGGGCTCAGGCATTGTCATCGACAACCTGGAGGACGCCAGGAAGGTGGGGAAAATAGGCGTGGTGGATGGATGGTTTTCAAAGGAGTTCCTGATGGGCCTGGGTTTCAAGAATCTGAAAAGCGCAAAATTGCCGGCGGACAATGCCAGGAAGCTCGTCGCGGGGGAACTGGACCTCTGTGCCTTCACGGACATGACCGCCCCTGAAATCCTCAGGGAGGCGGGATCCGGCATGGAGGAGATCGTTCCGGCCTATGTGATCAAGACCTATGAGTTCTACATCGCCTTTTCAAAGGGCACGTCGGATGAAATCGTCAACCGCTGGCGTCAGAGCTTCAACGACATGAAGGCGGACGGCACCTTTGATAAAATTTCCGGGAAGTGGGTTCCAGGCGCGGCGCCGGTCTTTCGGACATCCGGCTGTGGTACCCCGGGGGTGAGGTTGCCGTGGCTTCGGATTTCATGGTCATCAACGTAACGAAGGATTCCGTACGGCAGCTCAGGGCCGCGGTTTCCCATTACGCATGGGCCCCCATTTCCGCCGCCCTTTTCGGGAAGGCCTTCGCCGATCCGAAATACCCGGATGAATTAATGCAGCCGATGTCAATTACCGCCATGGAAACACCCTCGGAACGCCTCTCATCGTCGCCGCCCGGATGGGCGATTCCCTCAAAGTGTGGCTGTTGCTTGAATCCGGCGCCGGCCACACAAAGGCGGATCCCTATGATCGAAGGGCGGTCAATCACGCTGCAATCGGCGGCCATAAGGACATCCTGGCGCTTCTGGCTGAATGCGGCGCGTCGCTGACCCATCGCGACGCGATGGGGCGGACCGCCCTGGTCCACGCCCTCTGCCATGGAACGGAGTACGGGTATAACGACCGCTATTCGCGCCCGAAATCCGAAAAGACGGACCTGGCCGTCCCGGTCATAAGGCTTCTGGTGGAAAAGACCATCTACGGCCTGGTCGAGCCCGTTGACGTCGTCAGCCACAGGATGGCGTCCCAATACTTCAGCGTCAACGACCGGCCCCACATGGCGGGGGAACTCGCCTGGAACACGGCCTTCCGGGGCGGCGTTCCCCTCATGATCTCGCACATCCTTATCCGTCACGGCCTTATACAATTGCCGCCGTTCCGCGGCTTCGAACGCTTGACTCCCGCGGAATCCCCCATAGGCTGATGGACCGGTTTGGAAACAGCAGGAGAATCCGCCCATCTTTGTGCTTGCGAAGATATAATAAAGTTGACATTCACATTCCCTCTATGCTACCCAAATTCCGGGGCTTAGGCATGGAAGTTGGTAGAGTTGTTTCCCTCTTAACATTCAAAAGAAACATTCGAGTCATTCGTTTCTTGACTGTCCGTCAACCGCCTGGCCCGGATGATGCCGGACGTGTCCGCCGGATCGGAAAATGGCCAAGCTGCTTTGTTCCCCATCATAAGCACACCATGGTGCCCTGATGTTGTCGCCTTCCGGCTATAAAAGTCTTGGTAAATATCATGTGTCGGATTTCCGATAATATGTGTAAGCGGCTTTTGCCGATAATAAACACATTATGTGGAAATATCCTCCATAATATTGGTCAATATGGCCGGTTCAACGTAAATATTTATGACGTCTTATCCTGATTTCAGAAAATTGTTGATTCCATATATTAATTGTTAGGCCAGAAAAAAAATGAAGAAAGAACACATCCTGTCTGAAATTAAGAGAACCGCCAAAGAGAATGGTGGTATCCCTTTGGGTATCGACCGATTTCGTGAAGAGACCGGGATTCGTAAGTCAAATTGGTACGGCATATTCTGGGCCAAATGGACTGACGCCCAAGTGGAAGCGGGGTTCGACCGCAATCGGTTTGGTGCACTACCTGTTGATGAGCAGTGGCTGCTTCAGGCTATAGCAAGCTATACAAGAGAGCTTGGTCATTTCCCCACGAGACCGGAGTTTGGCCTGCTGAATCAACGCGACAAGGACTTTCCTGTCATTTCAACCCTAAGGAATCGATTTGGCAATAAGCTGGAGATTGTCTCAAAAGTTCTTAAATTTTGTCGCGCATCCGAAGGTTGGGCTGACGTGATTGATATCTGCCTGCAACTTCAATCATTCCTCTCGAAAGCTGTTCCACAGGACGATACGTCAGACGATAGTGCTGCCGAGATTGGACATGTTTACCTCCTCAAGCACGGCAAGGAATACAAAATCGGCAGAAGTACAGATGCTTCACGTCGATACAAGGAAATCAGAACGCAAATGCCCTATAAGACCGAAGAGATTCATTTGATTGAAACAGATGATCCCGCAGGCATTGAAGCATACTGGCACAATAGATTTCGGGACAAGAAACTCGAAGGAGAGTGGTTTAAGCTGTCAGCGGCCGATGTGAAAGCGTTCAAAAAACGGAAATTCATGTAGGCCTAACAATCGCATCAACTCGGACTGGCAATTCCGCTGCGCTCCATTGCCAGCCGGTTATGCGGATCGTTAGGCAAAGGATAAAGATATCAATATGATTAGGCTCTATTCAGGCAGTGGTTCTCAAGAGGTTCAGGTTCTCGATAAGGTTGTTCCAGATCAAGCTTGGACCATTGAGAAACGGAATGTTATCCGATTACTTGCGGCTAAAGGTTATCGGCAGGCAGCAACTATTTTGGATAGGACTCCATTCGAACTTCGTGAAGGCACCAATGGATTTAACGACGAATTTTGCATCCTATATTACCACGCTCCTCTTGAACGGTACGTGGCAATTGCTGATGAGTACGAAAAACGAGAAGTCAAGCTATCCTACCAGTCTATTGCGGAAGCGGTTACCGAAGTTGGCCATTACATCCGTTTCATCGTTGTTGATCTTGATACTGATTCAGACATCGAAGTTGTCCCCGTAGCAACTCCTTCTCTAGAAATAAGTAGTGACTCGGTTCAAAGAGCATTGGCAGACGCCGAACATCTTATCCAAACTCGTGGGGCAGCAAGCGGTGTTGATCGAGTTCATACAGCTTTTCACGGGTATTTGAAGGCGGTGGCGACGAGAGCTGGAATACCATTTCTGGCAGATAGCAGTGTGACCGACCTGTTCAAGTTACTTCGGGCTAATCATCCAGCGTTGGTGTTTCGTGAGCCACGTGCAGCTGATATAGGTCGAGTGCTCAAATCAATGGCCTCTATCGTTGATGCTCTCAACCCTCTACGAAACCGCGCAAGCGGTGCTCATCCAAATGATCTGGTTCTGGAGGCGCCTGAAGCTATGCTCATCATCAACAGTGTAAATACACTGTTGCACTACCTGGATGCTAGATTCCGTGAAGTTGCCTAACCATGGCATTCAGGCGGACGCGGCAGAGCCGCGCCGCTGATGCCCACGTTCGGTGCAAGGAGAATAAATGAACTACGATGACGACAAGATAGATGAATTTACCTTAGCCCTCCTCTATCTTGT
>ENA-OSEO01000682-OSEO01000682.1-sediment-metagenome-genome-assembly--contig:-NODE-682-length-80512-cov-12.638118_pt1 | contig 80512 bp, 63 predicted proteins | sample MGYA00237883_ERZ534232 | MGnify/ENA metagenome assembly ERZ534232
ACCCTTCCTTCACCGTGTGCAACCCAGACTCCCAGGACCGAGTCTTCCATTCCCCTCAGCATGATCGAGGGGCTTGATAGAATTTTTACGGTTGAGAACCTAGATTCAAATCTCCCGGACTTATTCTGTATGAATCTTGGCTGTATTTTATCAGGGATTCCTTTCCACGGAACCCATCCGAGGAGCGCCATGAGCTGACACCCGTTGCAGACCCCGAGGCTGAAAGTATCCTGTCTTTCGTAAAAGCGTTTAAATTGTTCATAGAGCCTTTCATGGAACCTTATTACACCTGCCCAGCCTTTGGCAGAATCAAGTACATCCGCATAACTGAAACCACCAACAAATGCTGCTCCTCTGAAGTCATCGAGACGTATCCTTTCTTCGATAAGGTCGGTCATCATGACATCCCATACCTCAAACCCTGCATGATGAAAAGCAGATGCCATCTCCCGGTCGCCGTTACTGCCTTCCTCCCGGATAATGGCAACTTTGGGAAGTCCGGAAGCTTGGAAGACCTCACCCCCACCCTTCCCCTCCCCCCTCAAGTGGGAGGGAGGGATGTGGGGGCTAACTTTTGGAGCTGTGTCGCGTAATCCCCCCATACCCCCTTTAGAAAGGGGGGGTGGGGGGGGATTTTTATCAAAGGGGGACGAGGAGGGATTTTTTGGATTAAAAGTAAGAACGTACAATGGTCCTTTTCTGTCAAAATTTACTTTTCTCTCTTCAGCAACACATTCAGGGTTTGCCTGGAGTTTGTCGAGGTAATAACCCGTCTCTTCCCATATGTCCCTTAATACCCGCATATACTCATCGAAGACTGACTTGCCATTGATGCTTATGGTTACTTTCTTTTCTGTTGTTGTGTTTCCAAGGATTTGGTAAGGAACACTTTCTTCAAGCAACAAAGAGAGCATCTCCTCTTCCTTTTCAGGGAGATACTCGATGACAAGACCAAGCTCCTCGGAGAATAAAACAGCAAATTCAATGGGAATACCCCCCTCATACCCCCCCTTACCAAGGGGGGGATGGGGGGGTGAGGTCTTTTGAGGGGATGGGATATCAACCTTTATATTCACATCTATTCCACAATTCCCACCGAATGCCATTTCAAGCAATGTAGTAATTAACCCTCCATCGCTTCTGTCATGACCGGATAAAATAATATCTTTTGCAATTAATTTTTGAACAGCACAAAACGTGCGTTTTAGGAGTCTCGGGTCATCAAGGTCGGGAGATTCATTTCCAATCTGGCCGTAAACATGGGCATATGCCGAACCCCCGAGTCTATGTCTTCCTCCGCCAAGATCTATATAGAGGAGCCTGCTCTTGCCAGGCCTCTTTATATCAGGAGTAATAACCTTTGTTATATCAGGACACGTTACGTAGGCTGAAATAACAAGCGTTCCCGGTGCCTTGACGACCTCTGTTTTACCGGATGAATCAACGACCCTTGCAGCCATTGAGAGACTGTCCTTCCCTCCGTCAATGGCTATGCCGAGTTTGATTAAAACATCCCTTAACGCTATGGCAGCATCATACAGCCGTGCTCCTTCACCAGGGAGCTTTGCTGCCCACATCCAATTACCGGAACACTTAATATCTTCAAATGCACTAACTTTTGCCCATACAAGATTTGTCAATGCCTCGCCGACACACATGCGTGCCATTGCCTGAGGATCTATCAAACCCTTTACAGGCTGTTCACCGATGGAAAGTGCTGCTCCTGTTATCCCAAAATGGCTCTGAGCTGTGACAGCTACATTGGACAACGTCAATTGAAGGGGTCCGACGCACTGCTGTTGAGCAATGAGACCGGTAACAGACCTGTCAACCTTGTTTGTGAGAAACCGCTTTGAGCCTACTGATACGAGCTGTAGTACTCTTTCGGTGCTTTTTCTCAGAGTGCTCTCCTGTGGTATCTGCAAGGGCGTGCGGGGAAGTTCTCCCCTCTCCATCATAAAGGTCTTCTGCGGTATCTTGCCGAGCACTTTTGATAACTCAAGATGTACCGGGGTGCTTCCATCAATTTCATCATGGAGCACAATATATCCATCACCTGTGATTTCACCGATAAAGGCACACGGCACTTTCTCTCTCTTGCAGATTTCCATAAAATCTCCAGCTCTGAACGATTCAATGAGAAGCGCATTCTGTTCCTGATATTCCGCCCCCCATATCTCAAGTACCGAAAGTGTCGTATCGCCAACCTGAATGTCCCTTATCTCGATCCTTGCACCTGCGGGATAAATTATCTCTTTAACAACGTTGCAGTTGCCGCCTGCGCCCTGGTCATGGATACTGACGATAGGATTCTTCCCCCCCATTTCAACACATGCCCGTATGGCCCTGTTGACCTTTTGCTCCATCTCGGCATCACCCCGCTGCACTGCACTGAAGTCAAGCTCAGCAATATTTTCACCCTGTATCATGCTGGACGCTGCACCACCACCCATGCCTATCCTGTAAGCAGGACCACCTATCTTGACAACAAGCATTCCCTTTCGGGGTTCAGCCTTTTCAATATGTCTGTTGTCTATCTGTCCAATGCCACCGGTAAACATTATGGGCTTAACCCATTCCCTCCTCTCACCGTCCGGCAATCTCATGCCAAAAGACCTTGTAAAACCCTGTATAACCGGTTCCCCGAATTTGTTCCCGTAATCAGAAGCACCGTTGCTCGCCTCGATCTCTATCTGGAGCGGTGATGCCAAACTGGGCGGGTAAACAAACGATGGGTCTTCCCATGGGAGATGATACCCTGGTATCAGAAGATTGCCGACACAGTATGCAGCCGTTCCTGCTAGGACAAGGCTCCCTCTCCCTGTAGCATGCACATCACGTATTCTCCCCCCCGTACCTGTTTCAGCACCCGGGAATGGTGCAACACCTGTCGGGAAATTATGTGTCTCAGCAGTAAAAATGATGTGGTAATAAAGCTGTTCATCATGAAAGCGGGAAGACCTGTCAGGAAATTCAGGAGCTATGGTTACAATTTCGTATCCCCGGATCCCGCTCGAATTATCTTTAAAGGCAATAATGCTGTTCCGAGGGTTCATTCTGAGAGGATCCCTGATGAGATCCAGCAAGTTTTCCGGCTTCTCCTTCCCGTCAATAATCAACCTGCCGTTGAAAAACCAGTGTCTTGAATGCTCGCTGTTCGATTGACCAAGGTCAAAACACTCTACATTCGTAGGGTTACGGCCTATTTTACGGACAAAAAGATTGTAATAATAGTTAATGTCCCAGTCATCTAACCCAAGCCCCATCGAGAGATTTATTCTCTTCAAAGCCTCAATGCCCTCTTCAATCAAAGGCACATTATAGACGGACTCCGGTTTGATCCCTGTCTCAAAGGTCGTAAGGGTTTCAGGGTACGGGCACTCCGTCATCCGGTCATGGATAAGATATAAAAAAGACTGGAACTGTGAAGGGGCGAGTTGCGAGTTGATACCCCCCCTAAGCCCCCCCTTCGCAAGGGGGGGATGGGGGGGGGTTGATTTCCCATTAAAAACTAACCTGTACCTTCTCGAACGCTCTATTCTCTTGATTTTTGTAAGACCGCATGCATGGCACACCGAAACTGCGTTTGTAGACCATGCGGTTGTAAAGCTCATTCTTGGCCCGACTTCAATGATACTACCCCCCAATATTCCCCCCCTTGCCAAGGGGGGGAGAGGGGGGGTAGAAGTTAAAAAACTCTTATCCGAGAAGTTTTCAGGTTCAAATGTCTCTGACAGGAGCCAGCGGATCATGTCAGACTCTTTCTGAGTCAGAGACGCTGTTATTTCAATATTAAAGCAATATTCTGTCCGTATATCTTTTATTGAAGGAGATATCTCCTGCCGGATAACCGCTAACAGTTCTTTTTTCCTGGCAGGAGAAAGTGCAGGTTGTCGATAAAAGTGTATTAAACTCATGTGGCATTATTGTAACTCAAGATTCTGTCAGATGTCATTGCGGGGAGACTGGTTTCTGTCTGTGTGTCCATTCTCATAACCCCACCGTTACCTCCCCTTAACTTAAGGGGAGGATAGGAGGGGTTATAAGGTTACGGCCGACGAAGCAATCCCGTTCCATAGAGATTGCTTTCCGCCCCGGCGGATCCGCTGAGGTGGACGCTCCGCCGGCAATGACGAAATTTAAAATGGCGTTACGAAACAGGTGATATCCCTACGGGATAACAGAATACCTTACCACCCAAGTGATGAAGGGTTTTGGCCTGATCGAGATCGACCTTAAGGTAACCGTCAAATATACCTTCCTTAACCGCAGCAGCAACTACTTCGCCCACAAAGATCGTATGGTCACCTGCCTCGTGGCGGGAATAGAGCTTACATTCAATATGCCCGATGCATTCCTTTATGATCGGGGCGCTGACTTTCTGTCCCTTGAGCGGAGAAAGTCTGCAGATTTTGAATTTGTCCGTATCCCTTCCAGATTGTGTTCCGCAGCATAAGACTTCTTTAATCATATTCGCATGAGGTATATTCATAACAAATTCGCTGCTTTCCAGGATGAGCTTGTGTGAAAACCTTTCATGACCTATTGCCGTGGCAACAAGCAGGGGCTTGAAACTCACCGGCATCTGCCAGGCTGCTGTCATAACATTGAGTTTATCCCCGAATTTCGAGGTTATCAGGACAGTCGGTCCGTGATTAATCAAACGGTTGGCATGCGAAAGTGATATATTCTTAAAAGACATCACGCCTCCTTTCCCCTCTACAGGTTGAATATGGATCCCTTTTCTTCTTCACCGAGATGAACGAAAGACGCGTTTGAAGATGTAATCTACATGTTTTAAATAATACGTGAGGTCAAATATGAGCTCAATCTCTTTTACTGAAAGATAGCGCCTTACCTCTTTGTCTTTCAGAAGTAATTTCTTGAAATGAATGGCCGACCTCCAGCTTCTCATGGCGTTTTTCTGAACGATGTCATATGCACCCTCCCGATGAAGGCCTTTCTCTATGAGCGCAAGCATGACCCTCTGGGAAGTATACAGGCCATAGCTTCTTTCCATGTTTTTCTTCATATGCTTCGGATAGACATGAAGTCTCTTAAGGATTCCTTTCATTCTATGGAGCATATAATCAACGAGTATCGAACTGTCCGGGATGATCACACGCTCTACAGATGAATGCGATATGTCCCTCTCATGCCAGAGAGCAATATTTTCTATCGCAGCCATGGCATTTGTCCTGACGAGTCTGGCGAGGCCGGAGATATTTTCGCAACCGACCGGATTGCGCTTGTGCGGCATCGCTGATGACCCTTTCTGTCCTGCCATAAATGGCTCTTCTGCCTCCATGACTTCCGACCGCTGGAGATGTCGTATCTCTACGGCAATCTTTTCAATACAGGCTGCAATCAATGCGAGCGTCGTGAGATACTCTGCATGTCTGTCGCGCTGGACTATCTGTGTGGCAACCGGCTCTGGTTTCAATCCAAGCTTTCTACATACCTTCTCTTCTACAGCCGGCGGAATATTTGAGAATGTCCCGACAGCTCCCGAGAGCTTTCCTATACTCACTACATCCCGTGCATGCTTCATCCTTGAAAGGTTTCTATTCATATCCTCGTACCACAGGGCGAATTTAAGACCAAACGTCATCGGTTCTGCATGAACACCGTGACTCCTGCCGATCACCGGGGTATCCTTGTATTTATACGCCTGTGTTTTCAGGACAACCATGAGCTCCCGGATATCCTCCATGATCATAGTGGATGCATCGCGCATGAGGAGTGCCTGGGCAGTATCCAGTATGTCTGAAGACGTCAACCCTTTATGGATAAACCTTGATTCCACTCCAACACTCTGGGCCACCGAGGTCAGGAATGCAATGACATCGTGTTTGACAACCTTCTCAATATCATCAATAGCCTGCACATCAAATCTCGCCTTTTTCCTGATGACCCTGAGGGCATCCTTTGGTATCTCGCCAAGCGCTGCCCATGCTTCACAGGCAGCGATCTCGACATCAAGCCATTTCCGGTATTTCGTTTCCGGATCCCATAATTTTCCCATTTCCGGACGCGTGTAACGTGGTATCATATTCCCTCCTCTTGAGAAATTATTGCCTCGAGGCAATCTTTTGTCAAATATTTTCTTGGTCGATAAAAAAAAGGGTTATCACATAGATTTTATCAAGACCTATTTTACTCTCTATCCCCTTGCAAAAAAAGACATTTTTATGTTAGTCTTTTTTTCCTGAAAGAATGCTCTTTCAGAAATCCATCACGCTGCCTCTGTGCGCCAAAATGGCGTTTTCTCGTGAAAACAGAGGTAAGGAAACAGGAGGAACAAAAAACATGGTAGCAGCAATGAAAGAACTGCTCGAAGCAGGAGTACATTTTGGCCATCAAGTAAAGCGATGGCATCCAAAGATGAAAAAATATATCTTCGGAGAAAGAAACGGCATCTATATCATTGACCTTCAAAAGACCGTAAGGGGGCTTGAGGACGCTTACAATTTTGTCAAAGAGGTTGCTTCATTAGGGGCTCCTGTCCTCTTTGTCGGTACAAAGAAACAGTCACAGGATGCCATCCGGGACGAAGCTAAAAGGTCCGGGGCCTATTATGTTAACCAGCGCTGGCTCGGAGGCATGCTCACAAATTTTTCAACCATCCGGAAAAGTATTGATAAGCTGAAAAAGATTGAAATGATGAAAGAAGACGGCACCCTTGATCTGCTTACAAAAAAAGAAGCTGCTGCCTATGAAAAGGAAAGGGGCAAACTGGAAAAGAACCTGTCAGGCATCAAAGATATGACAACACTCCCTGGCGCCCTTTTTGTTGTAGACCCCAAAAAAGAGAAGATCGCTATTGCAGAAGCACGGAAACTTTCAGTTCCTATCGTTGCAATCGTTGATACAAATTGTGACCCTGACGAAGTGGATTATGTTATTCCGGGCAACGATGACGCAATTCGGGCCATAAAACTCATAGCATCAAAGATGGCAGATGCTGTTATTGAAGGGAAGGAGATTCTCTCAAAAACTATGGCAGCAGAAGTCGAAAAACAGCAGGTAGAGGAAAAGATCGAACAGGAAGAAATAGAGGTGTCAGAATGACAAAGGTCTCCACGGAAATCATCAAGGATCTGAGAGAAAAGACAGGCGCCGGCATGATGGAATGCAAAAAGGCCCTTACCGAAAGTAACGGGGATTTCGAAAAAGCTATTGACATCCTGAGACAGAAAGGACTTTCCTCCGCCTTGAAAAAGGCAGGACGAATCGCATCAGAGGGTCTCATAGATTCTTATATCCACAGGGGAAAGATAGGAGTATTGGTTGAGGTTAATTGTGAGACGGATTTTGTCGCCCGGACCGACGACTTTAAAGAGCTCGCAAGAGATATTGCCATGCATATTGCTGCAACGAGCCCCCTTTATTTGTCAAGAGATGAGGTCCCGCAGGATGTCATAGAACGGGAGAAAGAAATATACAGGGCACAGGTGAAAGATAAACCGCCGCACGTTGTAGAAAAAATTATTGAGGGAAAGCTCGAGAAATTTTATACGGAGGCCTGTCTCCTTGACCAGCTCTTTGTCAAGGATCAGGATCAAAAGCTCCGCATAAAAGATATCATTACAGATAAGATCGCAAAGCTCGGTGAGAATATTGTTTTGAGAAGATTTGTCAGGTTTCAACTCGGGGAAACGGCTGAGGGATAATAACTTGGTGTATAAGCGAATACTCCTGAAAATTAGCGGCGAAGCCATGATGGGAGACAAAGGCTATGGCATTGATTACTCCACAGTTGATTTCATTGCTCAGGAGATTAAGGATGCCGCTTCAAGAGACATACAGGTCGCAATCGTAATAGGCGGTGGAAACATCTTCAGAGGGGTGGAGGCAAGTGTGCAAGGGATTGACCGGGCTTCAGCCGACTATATGGGGATGCTCGCAACGGTTATCAATGCACTTGCCCTTCAGAACACACTCGAAAAAAAGGGCGTTCCAACAAGGGTTCAATCTGCCATAGAAATGAAGGAACTTGCAGAGCCATATATAAGCCGGAAGGCAATCCGACATCTTGAAAAAGGCAGGACCGTCATCTTTGCAGCAGGAACGGGGAATCCTTATTTCACGACTGACACAGCTGCTGCCCTCAGGGCAATGGAAATCGGTGCTGATGTCATATTAAAGGCAACGAAGGTTGACGGCATATACTCTTCTGATCCAATGAAAGATCCAAAGGCAAGAAAGTATAAAAAGGTTACTTATATCGACGTATTAAAAAAGGGTCTCAGTGTTATGGATTCGACAGCGGTGTCTTTATGTATGGACAATAATTTGCCGATTGTGGTATTTAATTTAAGAGGGAAAGGCAATATTAGAAAGATTATAAAAGGGGAAAAGATAGGTACCCTTGTAAAGGGAGTAGGCCGTGCAGGAGTTAAAAAGAAAAGCTGCTGAGCGTATGACCCGTACTATCGAAGTCCTCAAGAAGGACTTCTCTTCTATCAGAACAGGCAGGGCTTCCCTGTCGCTCCTGGATGGAATCATGGTAAATTACTTTGATACACAAACTCCGCTTCAACAGCTTGCGACCTTGAGCATACCAGAGAGCCGCCAGATAACCATCCAGCCCTGGGATCAAAAGATCATTCCCGATATCGAAAAGGCTATCCTGAAATCAGACCTTGGTCTCACACCGTCAAACAACGGTAAGATTATCAGGATCATCATCCCTCCGCTCACGGAAGAGAGAAGAAAGCAACTCGTGAAGGCAGTCAGGAAAAAGGCCGAGGAAGCAAAGGTTGCTGTAAGGAATATCAGAAGAGATGTCAACGATGAGCTCAAGAAGCTTGAAAAAGAAAAAAATTTAAGTGAAGACGAAGCCAAGAAATTTCACGACGAAGTTCAGAAGATCACCGATACATATATCACAAAAGTAGACGACGTATTGAAGCTCAAAGAAAAAGAGATTATGGAGGTTTAAGATAACGAACCGTAATTTTGTTCTGAAAGTAACAGATGCCAAACTGTCAGACATTCAAAAAGCCTTAAAGGTTGCAGGTATCCGGATAAGAAGCATCATCGAGGTCTTTAATGAGGAAAAAAAACAAGAGCAGCCAAAAGGAGAACAGAATGGCAGTTAAAAAACAGAAGAAGGATAAGAAGGGAAAACCTGCCAAAAAGAGTTCACGGGTAGCTCCAAAGAAAAAGACACAGAACACGGCAAAGAAAAAAACAAAATTTCTCTCAAAAAAGACATCGAAAGCTCCGGTAAAAAAGACCCGTACACAACCGAAGGGAAAAACAGCCAGGGAAAAGACCCCTCCATCGAAGCCGGCTGCCGGAACATTAACAAAGAAGATAAAGAGAAAACCCGGTCAGGCAGTAAGGAAAACAATGAAACCTTCGGCCTCAAGGAAACAGTCTACGAAGCAATCTGTGGATGAAAGAAACTTTGCCTTGAGAAGATTCCTAATAAATAAGAGACAGGACATCCTGAGAGAGGCGAAGAACGAGATATCCAAATATATCAAAGGTGAGACAAGGCAACTTGTCGAGTCTGCACTTGATGACGGAGACTGGTCAGTCATTGATCTGTCCGAGGATATCAGCTTGAGACAGCTCAGTGCTCACAGGGAAAACCTCATGAAGATTGATGAGGCATTAAGAAAACTTAATGAGGGTACATACGGACTATGTGAAGAATGCGGGGAACCCATAAACGAAGGCCGTCTCAAGGTCATGCCATTTGCGATTTATTGTGTCGATTGTCAGGAGAGACTGGAGCATATGAAAAAAATAGAGGCTGAAGAGGGTCGGTACTGATTAAACAAGAAGTGTATGTCTTATAAAAGAATGAAACAGTCACAATTCCTTTGGTACCCCCCTGCCGTAAACCTCGTCCAGAATCTCCCGTGCACCCCTTGAGAGGATATCCTCAGCAAGTGCAAGCCCAAGGGATTCTGCCTGCTCAGTGCTTCCCTCGATATGTACCTTTATAATCCTGTCCCCCGCAATATTTCCAACCATCCCGTCCAATATCAATTTTGAATTTTGAATTTTGAATTTTGAATTTTTTTTCTTTTGCTTTATTCGTGCATATGCTGCAATAGGAACCTGGCACCCGCCTTCAAGGCGCTTTAAAAAAGCCCGTTCAGCTTTCAAACAGACAGCAGTCTCGTGATGGTTCAGCGGAGCAATAAGGTTATTGACGGACTCATCCTTAATCCTGCATTCTATTCCGATAGCACCCTGACCGATGGCGGGAAGACTCAAATCAGGGGATAAGACTTCAGTTATCCTGTCCGATAAACCGAGTCTTTTGACACCGGCGGCAGCAACAATTATGGCATCAAACTGACCTTCGTCAAGCTTCCTTATTCTCGTGTCAAGATTACCCCTGAGCTGTCTGATCTTTACATCAGGCCTTATATTGAGCAACTGGCACGAGCGCCTGAGACTGCTCGTTCCAACAATTGCACCCTGTGGCAATGCTTTCATTTCCGGAATCTTGAATTTTGAATTTTTAATTCTTGAAAGAAATGCATCCCTCGGGTCCTCCCGTTTACAGATTACGGCGAGATGAAGATTCGCAGGAAATTCCGTCGGTACATCTTTCATGCTATGGACAGCGATATCTGCATCATGTTTCAGAAGTGCCTCTTCTATCTCCTTTACAAAAAGACCCTTGCCACCGATCTTTGCCAGTGGAACGTCAAGAATCTTATCTCCTGTTGTCCTGATCTTGTTAAGCTCGATCACTAAATCAGGATATAGTTTCTGCAGCTCTGACTTCACCCATGCTGCCTGCCAGAGTGCGAGTTTGCTCCCGCGCGTGCCGATGATGACCCTTTTGCTTTTCACGCTACTCTTCGTCAATGCCATACAGTTTCCGTACGAGAGCAACCAGACTCTCCTTGTCTTCAGAACTGTCCTTCAGTGCAGCAGTCGGTGGATGGATGAGTTTATTCATAAGGGCAGTTGCCATATACTCGATAGCCTCCCTTTCTTTCTCCCCGAGCCCTGCAAACCTGTTCAAAAGCCTGTCTATTTCTTCTTTCTTCATTTCCTCAGCTTTCTCTCTCAATGCCTTAATGGTCGGCACAGAATCAAGTGACGCCTGCCATTTGATAAAGGTCTCTATTTCCTCCGCAACGATTTTTTCCGCCTTTTCTGCCTCCCTCTGCCGTTCAAACACATTCGCATCAACAACACCCTGGAGGTCGTCAATGTTATAGAGATAAACATTATCCAGTCCGTTAATTTCCGGATCTATATTTCTCGGAACAGATATGTCAATGAGAAAGACCTGGCGCTGCTTTCTCTCTTTCATCACCTTCTGCATCTCGTTTTTTCTCAGGATATAATCCGGGGCACCTGTTGAACAGATGACAATATCAGCATGGAACATCTCGTGGATAAAGTCATTAAACTTTACCGGCCTTCCCCTGAATTCCCGTGCAAGGTCACAGGCCCGCTCGTATGTCCTGTTCGCGACCATTACCTCTTTCACTCCGTTCGTGATCAAGTGCCGTGCTGCAAGCTCAGCCATTTCCCCTGCACCAAGGAGCAAGCATGTCCTTTTTGAAAGATCAGTAAAGATCTTTCTCGCAAGTTCAACAGCTGCAAAACTTATCGAGACAGCATTTTCAGCTATCCTTGTCTCTGTCCTCACCCTCTTCGCGACAGAGATCGCCTTCTTCATTAACTTGTTCAGAAGGATCCCCGTGGTCTTTTTCTCAAGAGCAAGCTCAAACGCATCTTTGATCTGCCCGAGAATCTGGGGTTCACCTACTATCATGGAGTCGAGACTCGATGCAACCCTGAAGACATGTCTTACCGCATCGGTAGCATCATACATATACAGTGCATTATCAAGTAAACTTCTCCTGATACCATGGAACTCTGCAAGAAAAGTCTTGATAGATTCAGATGCCTTTTCTACATCATGCACATGCGCGTAGAGCTCCACCCTGTTACAGGTAGACAATATGACAGCCTCGTGTACCTCCGGGAGTTCTTTGAAACGAATGAGACCTTCATTGAGCCTCGGTCCGTCAAAGGCCAGCTTCTCCCGCACTTCAATATCGGCAACCTTATGATTGAGTCCTACGACCAATATCCTCATAAGAACACGTGGAGACCTTTCCTGAACAGTTTAATGCCGAAAAAGGCAATGAGGATGGTTAAAAAACCGATTATCGATAACACGGCAGCCCTTCTCCCTCTCCATCCTGCAACAAGCCGGGCGTGGATAACGATAGCATATATAAACCATGTAATGAGTGACCATACCTCCCTCGCATCCCAATCCCAGTAATTTCCCCAGGCACTCTCTGCCCAGAGGGCCCCTGTTATAATTGCAAGGGTAAGCAGGGGGAACCCCATCTTTATGAGCCGGTAATTTATTTCATCGAGTATCTGAAGGCTCGGAAGTCTCTCAAACAATCCTCCAAGGTGTTTGGACTTTACATAGTGCTCTTGCACAAGGTACATGACACCTATGCCAAATGCAAGGGCAAAAGCAGCGTTACCTAGAAAGGCAAAAACAGTGTGTATGCCAAGCCAGTAGCTCTGCAGCACCGGACTCAGGGGCTTTATCTCCCGCGGCAACATGGATGATAAAAGCATAAGGATAAATACCACGGGCATGATGAACGAGGAGAGGAGGACAACCCTGTACCGTATTTGTAAAACAAAAAAAATAAGAACAATGCACCACGCAAAAAACGATGTTGCCTCATGTGCATCTGTTATGGGGATATGCCCGGCTTCAACGTAACGATAGACAATGCATATGGTATGAAGAGCAAACCCGAAGGCAGCAAGCAAGACGATTATCCGAGATGTGATCTTTGAGCCTTTAAAGAGTTCTATTATGCCGATTATGGTTGCTGCGAAATAGAAGGTCAGGGCCAGTTCAAATAATAGCACGCCCATCAGAAACAACCAAGCTCACAATCAGAAATCTTGACGCTGAGCTCGTCAGCAGTCTTTCCGACCTCACTGTATGAAACACCGAGCTTTTGAGCGATTCTTCTGGCAACAGGGCACGGGAGTCTTCCGTTGACAGCCTTTTTCTTAATCTCTTCTGCTATTTTCTCGTCCATTTTAAAATTCATTCATGGAATCTTTTTGTCACTTATATAACTTATCAAGAAATGCTCCTCTTAAATTTTAAAATATCAGGCAGATTTTCGTAAACAGTCACCGGGAAGTGTCCGATCCTGAGGCAATCTCCCGACTTTTTCGCCGTGAATTGCTGCAACGAAACCTTTAGCTGGGACACTTTTCGAGACGCCTCTCTCCTCACAGTATATGATATGAATATCAGCCTGAAGATACTTTATACGCACCACTAATTCCCGCATCGATCTGTTATATTAAAAGAAAAAAGCTTCGAATGTATACCAATAAAAACCTGTTACTAATGCCAATGGATAAGATTACTTCATTTCAGAAACGACTGGCATACATGATCATCATCACTTTCCTTGCATTTTCTTCTGCCCGCTTAGATGGGTTTCCCGTTCATAAAGCCCATCTTGATCAGAATGTTTTTTCACATGTTCGTTCACTCATTAAAAAACGTGTAACCGAAGGGGGTGCACCCCCGCAAATCACAATTAACGGAGAACCTATCTACGCCACGTTCATGCTTGATATCTTCTACAGGAGAACTGACTTCCAGCCGGCGTGGGTGGTTAACGCTCTCAAACTCGAGCAAGCCTACTATTTAGTTGAAACTATCGAAGCATCCTATCTTGAAGGGCTGACACCAGACCACTATCATCTCAGGACGATTAAGACTCTCCTCAGCGAGGTGTACGAAAACAGAAATAAAAAAGCTCCCCAGGACCCCGGAAAGCTCGTTGACCTTGATTTGCTGCTTACCGATGCCTTTCTCCTCCTGGGCTGTCATTTTTCAGCAGGTTGCGTCAATCCTTTAACAGTCAAAGCGGAATGGTTTTCGAAGCACGGAAAGCTGGATGCAGCCGCTGTCCTGGAAATAGCTTTGAGAGAAAACCGCGTAAAAGAAACCTTACAGGGCCTTCTTCCTCCTCAAGACAGCTATGCAAAGTTAAAGCAAGCGCTGAACGCCTATAGAAAGATTGTAATAAAGGGAGGATGGCCGGCAATCCCGGAAGGGTCTTCCTTGAAAATAGGGTTCCGGGACGAGCGGATAATACCACTGAGACAACGGCTCATCGTTTCAGGACACCTGGACCTTGATGATAATGTTCCGACAGTGACTTTTGACAGAGCACTCGAAAATGCAGTAAAAAAATTCCAGAAACTCCACGGACTTCATATCGACGGCGTCGTCGGCCCTTCTACTCTGAAAGCCCTGAATGCTTCTGCTCATGCACGTTCCCGCCAGATAGAGTTGAACCTTGAGCGCATGCGCTGGATATACAGGAATCTCGGTCAGCGCTACATCACAGTAAATATTGCAGATTTTACACTGGATGTCATCGAGAACAGCAAAAAGAAATTTTCCATGAAGGTTGTCGTAGGGAAACCGTTCTGGCATACCCCTGTCTTTAGTGACAAGATGACATACATGGTACTAAACCCTTCCTGGAATGTCCCGCACAGCATAGCTCTGGAAGAAATAATTCCGAAGATTAAAAAAGACCCCGATTATTTAGTAAAACAGAACATGAAGATACTGAAGGGCTGGAGCGAAGATGAAGAGGAAATTGACCCTAACAGTATTGATCTGCGCTCGCTCGATGCCCGGAATTTTAAGTACAGGTTTCGTCAGGAACCAGGGCCATTGAACCCTCTCGGCAACATTAAATTTGTTTTCCCAAATGAATTTGGTGTCTACCTCCACGACACTCCGAGTAAAAGACTCTTTGCAAAGAGTGTGCGGAGTTTCAGTCATGGCTGTATCCGTCTTGAAAAACCACTTGAGCTTGCAGAATACCTATTGAAAGGCACCCCGGATTGGACACGCGAAAAGATACTGGCTGAGATAGGGACAGGCAAAGAGCAGAAAATACGGCTCCCGGAACCTGTCGATATCCATATCCTCTATCTCACAGCCTGGGTTGATGAAGATGGTCTCCTTAACTTTCGTGACGATATATACGGAAGAGACACGAGGCTTGACAAATCCCTCAGAGAAAACCCCCCGCGCGTATTGGAAGAAGAAACGCAATAAAAAAACTGCTTATTGTTCAGGAGTGCTGTCTTTCTTCGAGGGGTGCTCCGTCTGGCTCAATTTTTCCCATCTATACCAGAAGGTCTTGTAACTCATACCAAGGAGTTTCGCTGCATTTGCTACGACACCGTTTGATTTCTCCATTGCCTGTTTGAGAAGATTTTTCTCAAGATTTTCAAGATTGATTCCTTTTTCCGGAAGCGTAAAATCAAAATAATGTGTGGCCTCTGTACCTTTGAGTTCACTGATAATATCTCGCAGCGTGATCGTATCGCCGTCTTCCAAGATAACGGCTCTTTCAATAACCGATTCGAGCTGTCGTATGTTACCAGGCCAATGATATGCTGAGAGGGTTTTTATCGCGGCAGGTTCAATCGTCTTTATCCTTTTGCCGAATTCGCGGTTGTATTTATTTAAGAAAAAGTGTATAAGATCGGGAATATCTTCTTTTCTTTCCCTGAGAGGAGGGAGCTCAATCGAAACGACCTTGAGCCGATAATAGAGGTCTTCTCTAAAGAGGTCTTGAGAGAGTTGCTTCTCAATATCCTTATTTGTTGCCGTTATGATTCTCACGTCAACTTTTATGGCATCTTTTGCACCGAGTCTCCTGATCTCTTTATCCTGCAGAACACGTAAGAGTTTAGACTGCATAACTAAAGGAAGGTCACCGATCTCGTCGAGGAAAAGGGTACCGCCATTTGTTGCCTCAAACAGGCCGATTTTTCTGGAGACAGCGCCAGTGAAAGCCCCCGGTTCATATCCGAAAAGTTCACTCTCAAAAAGATTTTCAGGGATTGAGGAACAATTCAGTGCTGTAAATGGTTTCGACCGCTTCGGACTATTGTAGTGGATTGCACGGGCAATAAGCTCCTTGCCCGTCCCGCTTTCCCCCCTGATAAGTACTGTCGCTGAGCTGGAAGCTACCTTTCTCATAATATCAATGGCTTCTCGCATCTTTTCAGTTTTACCAACAATACCCTCTATCCTGAATTTGTCGTAGAGTGTTTTCTGAAGACGAAGGTTTTCTTTAAGAAGCTCTGAACGTTCGGCAGCCCTTTTCACAGTCATGATAAGAGAATCCTTATTAAGAGGTTTTGTCAAATAATCAAAAGCACCCTTTTTAATCGACTCAACAGCAGAAGAAATTGTCCCATATGCAGTCATAATAATAACGGAGGTAACCGGAAAATCATTTGAAATTGAATCAAGCAACCCGATGCCATCTATCCCATCCATTTTAAGGTCTGACAATACAACGTCCGGCGAATATTTTTTCGCAAGTTTAATTGCTTCCTCTCCCGAGGCAGCAGTATAGACTTCGTATCCCTCTTCACTGAGAATCGTGTTGAGAATATCCCTCTGGAGCTGTTCGTCGTCGACAATAAGAATGACTGACACGCTTTATCCCTCTCTAACTCTGAAGAGGAAGGTGAATTATTACCGTACTCCCTTTTCCTTCAATGCTCTGGAAGTCAACCCGACCGCGATGCTCTTCGATAATCTTCTTTGTCAATGCAAGCCCGAGTCCGAGACCTGTGCTCTTTGTTGTAAAGAAGGGGTCGAATACCTTTCCAATGGAATCACGTGAAACCCCTATCCCTGTGTCCTGTATTTTAATATTTATCTCATTATCTCCTGTCGCAGTTTCAACGACAAGGTCACCACCATGGGGCATCGCGTGAAACGCATTAAGAACAATATTATAAAGACATGTTTTGATAAATTCAGGATCTACGGAAATTTCCTGAAGAGGAGAAAGTTTTTTTAGAATCACAATATTTTCCCTGAGGGCCTTTGCTTCAATCAACTGGAGGACTTCTTCGATAATCATGAGTGTATCAGTTTTCTTAAGATTCAATTCGAGCGGCTTGCTCTGTGAGAGAAAGCTTTCCGTGAAGCTGCTTACACGCTGAATTTCGCTCTTGATATTATGTATGAGTGATTCAAATGCCTTTCTGTCTTCAGACCCTGAGGGTTTATATTTCTCCCGGATATGGTCAATACACAGACTGATAAAATTAAGAGGGTTTCGTATTTCGTGCGCCATACTTGTTGAAAACTGTCCGATCCCTGCAAGGTATTCGGCCTGCCTGAGTCTTTCTTCGAGGTTTCGTTCTTCCCGCAACTTGCCAACCATATAATTAAAGCTTCGGGCGAGTTCGCCGATTTCGTCTTTTCTTCCTGTTGGAAGTTCCTGGGTGAGGTCTCCCGCAGCAACATTTCGTGCTGCCTGGACAACGTTTTCTATTGGCTTGGTGTATCTTCGAGCAAGGATTATCGTAAGGATAATACCTATCGAGAATACGGCTACCATGGCAATGTTTCGCTTCAAAGCCCTTGACCTCATCTGTGAGGCAAAGTCCTCTGTGTTCACGGTAAGATGAATATAACCGTAATGTTTATCCCCTGCAATAACAGGAACGATGACATCGTAGTACTGCTTCGTCCCTGTTACCGGCTCCCCCAGTTCTGCCTTGAAGATGAGTTCCTTTTTTGACCTCGATATCCATTTACCAACGTTCTCCGGATTTGTACTGGAAATGATTTTATCAGAATTGCTGATCAGAGAAATCTCCTTCACCCCTTTTGTATTCAGTTTCTGAAGATAATTTTTAAGGCGTTTTTCTTCAGGAAGTCCGCTGCTTGTTACACCCTCAATTCCTACCTGGATACCTTTCGAGAGTTCAGCAATATAGTTCTCGAATTCGCTGTAGATTGACTGTTCTGTCTGATAATAGAGGAACGTCAGGATGGTTGAAAGGCTTATGCTCAGAAAGAGCATGAGAAAAATGAGCTTTTTATTGAGCGAGAGTGTAAAAATACTGCCTCTTTGGTTTATTATAGCCCGATGCATATATTCACTGTATAGTCCCTTTTGAATTTTATGTCAATAATTCAGAGTTCCGGGCTTTCCTCCGGATAAAGTATGCTCTTTGTTCCCTCCTGGAAGGACCAGTAAAGTGCCTTCGCATCCCCCTTCTCAAGAAAGATATCTATCGCAGTATACGGCTTTCCTCTGACAGCAAACCAGAATGCCATGAAAGGACGGCATATGGCATTCTTCAGAGATGAAGCTGCATTCCCGGACTTTGATAATAAACCCTTATGAGGTTTCACCGATACGTAAACTCTTTTATCAAGAACAAGGGTGTACCGTGAAGGCATATCATCGAGCTCAAGTGCCTGTATTTCAACGTTTTCCTTTTCCTCATGTTTTGCCGGCTTCATGCTTTTTCTCCTTGGTTTGACAAATGTACTCTTTTTCTCCAAAACCAGCGAATCACATGGCAGGCTGCTTCCCCAGACACGCATATCGTATATTGGAAATTTCTTCAAGATAACCCCTTGTGCTTTTATCCATATCGTTTTCTCTTTTAGATCAAAAACAAAATACAGGTTTGACTTTTTTGCGAGCGAGAGTTCTCTTTCAAGGAGCCTGTTTTCTCTCGCGAGTTCCTCCTTATTATCAGCATGGGCATGGATAGCAATAAAGAGCGTCGCCATGAGAATAATGACCCTGATAAGCATACTAGTGTCCTGAGTCATAAATGCCTTGCATTAGTTCTCTCTAGTGTCATTCCCCGACTTGATCGGGGAATCCAGTTGTTTCAAAGGCTTCTGGATTGTCCGGTCCCTCCAAAAGGACGGCGGGCAAGCAAGCCGGACAATGACAAACAATTTTTGACTCAGGACACTAGAAAATGAATATCTTTGTTCCAAGAGCCGATGCTCCGTAGAGAGCTTTGAGATCTTCATCGCCAACGCGTATACAGCCATGGGTTACATTTCTACCGAGCAATCGTGTGTAGAGTGTACCGTGTATGAAATATCCATTACCGAAACCGAGGGAATAATCTCCCATTGCTCCTTCCTCTATTCTTGCTCCGGGTGAATCGGGTATCCTTTCCCCTTCTTCAATAAACGCCCAGTCCGGCTTTGTCCAGACAGGTGACACATATTTTGACTTTACTGTGAACCCCCCCCGTGGTGTATCAAACACCCACTGCCTTTTCCCTTTCGGGTCTCTCAGGATATTTCCGCTCCCGCTCGAAATGACAGCTTCACGGAGAACCCTGTCTCCTCTTTTTATGTAGAGCCTGTTGATACCGGTATCTATAACTATATGGACATTTTGCAGTTTAAGGCCCTTAATCCTGCTTTTGAGATATCTGTTTCGCGATGTCAGCCAGGACATGCTTTTTTTTAAAGATGTTCTGTCAATGTCTTTCTTGGTAAACAATGATGCCTTCGAGCCGATGCAAAAACCTGCAACCTCCATGGAAAGGAAGAGAACAAGGACAGTAATAGACAGATAAACGGCTGACTTGTGTATTTTCAATTTACAGTCCTTTCAGATTTGAGGAGAGACTATTCTGCAGGCTAACTGCGCCAACAATCGTAACGGGAGTTCCAACTTTGACAATTTTAAAAAGTTCATCAATATCCCTGTTGTTCATTGCTATACACCCATAGGTCATAATGTCCTTTCCTCCACCATGAATTTCGATCAAACCGCCAATGCTGGTTTGATGGGGGACAAGACCTTTTTCCTTGGCAATCTGAAACTGTCTCCGGTCATCGTCGTTCGGATAATTTATCAGCAAGGCCTTGTGATACTTGCTCTTTGGCAGTTTTTTAGTAATCCTGTATCTCCCCTCAGGTGTTGCGCGATCTCCTGCATGGAGCTTGTCCTGTGAGCCGCTCTGTCCCAGACCAACCGGATATGTCTTGTACAGCAGGCCCTTCTTATAAACAGTCAGCAACCGTTCGCTTTTATTAACGACGAGAACAATACGGTTGTGTTCCTTCGATTCAGTTATTGTATCCTCAACCCAGTGCTTCCATTTCATTACCTGGTTTTTATCTGCATATCTGTTGAAGATTGGGAAAAGGATACTCTCGGCAGCAGCCAGGTGATTGAAACCCATGTATATCCTCTCCCCGGCCTTTTTAAAATCATTTTCTTCATAGCACTTCCGAGCTTCCAAAAAGAGAACCTCAGCTTTTACGAGATCCCGCCGTGCAAGTCTCCCCTCATTGATCTTCCCGGTCAATTCTTTGAGTTTATCAATCCGCTCCTGTAAAACGACAATCTCGTTTCCTACGTGACGGGAGAGATCCTGTTTTGTCTGCTCCAGTTGAACAAATAAACGATTCCCTTCCTGTATGACATTTATGAATTCTGACCGGACAGCTTTATAGCTACGGAACCATACAAACTTTGAATTTTCGCGAAACAGGTTCTTTCTTGCTTTCCGGAAATTTTCCCTGTATTGAGCATACGGTATAGGCAGATAAACCTGTGCCCCTAACCTCCAGAGGTTCAATTCCTGTTCCTCTGCCAATTTTACCTCTGGAGGTATTTGCGGAACACCACAGCCTGTGAGGTATATCAGCGCACAGACAAAAAATATTCTTTTTATGATCTGTATCAAGATACAGATATGTTATCAGAAATATTTCTTACTGTGTTTTAACGCCGACTTTTTTCATGGCCTGAGTAATCTGAGAAGAGACTTCAGCGGCTTTCTCTTGTATGCCCTTGGCCTTTTCTGATGCCGCAGCATAGTCTTCTGCATCGACTGCCGCCTGTACCTCAAGAAGTGAATCCTCAAGCCCTTTTACATCTGCCTTCATTGCCTCTATATCAGCCATGGAGCCTTTGCCTCTCGGAGCCTTTGCAAGGAGTTTCTTTGCTTCTTCGATGGCTGTCTTGGATGCTTCATGTGCTGCGAGAGCATTATTCCTGGCTTCTTCTTTTTTCACGGGCAGGTTTGTCTTGAGTGCTTCCGCATCTGCTTTTACTTCAGCGAGCATCTCTTGCGCCTTGCTGTAGTTCTTCATCGTTTTGCTATCCTGGATCTTAACCTCATCCAGTGCCGCAGTTAATTCATCGTTAAGCTTTTTCGCATCTTCAGGAGCATACTTCTCAGCCCCTTCAGCAATGACTGCATCAACTGCTGATTTTGCCGCGTTCATATCCTCTGTAGGCTGCTTGCCGCATCCTATGAGCAGCAAACCTGCCATGACAAATACCAAAACTATCATCGTGCTCTTTTTCATTCTTGTTTTCTCCTTTTTAGAAAATTTTTGCAATCATCCGACAAATGTGACCATCCCGGAAGGTCTTTAATATCTTTCAGGGTATTCACAAGCTCCCTCACGCCGTACCCCAATAAAGATTATCTCGTCGTCTTGACCGGAACCGCGCTCTTTTCCTCTGCTTTGTTTTCAACCGGCGCTGACGGCTGACTGGTAACGACTTTCAGGACGTTTATCTTCTTTGCGATATTTTTTCCGTCAACTATCTCATAGTTAACCCTTACTTTTTCGCCGCTTTTGATCTCTGAAAGGCTTTTTATCGACTGACCTGCAATAATTTTTGTTTCTTTGTCAACTGATACTGTTGTTTCACCCTTTTTCCCCTTTACCGTCATTATTCCTGCTTTCATATCAATGATCCCGATATGACCGTTAACTTTCTTCACCTCCACCTTTGAGGTTGCTTTTTTTTCAGCAGGAGCAGCAGCCTTTTCAGCAGCGAACGATACTGCTGACAGACAGAAGATAAGCACTGAAGCAATCAAAATGGTTATCGGCTTCCTTATGTTTTTCACCTCCTTTCTTTTCGGTCATGACGTATTTACAAGATTCATGCCAATACGAAATATGGCTAACATAAGACTTTTAAATAAATGCTGTTACTCTTTTGGGGATCGCGATTTACTTTTTGGGAAAGAGGATCAGGCGGATTCGCCGAGGCGAAAAGGGAGGGGCATACTATAGTCCCTTTTTGAGAGGGGTGTAAGAGGGGTGTAGGGGTGTGTATTACCCTCTCCCTGAGAGGGAGGGGGTAACATTTTTCTCACTGATACACATTAGTGCCGATTCGCACCTTCTCTACGAAAAAAAGCTCGCAGGCATTGGCACCGTGGTCTTCGCGTTTTAAGCTGGAGTTCCAGAATACTTTCTCTCCCTTATAGGTGCCTTTTAAATACACGAGGAACCCTTCAAGAACAATTTTCTGTTTTTTCTTAACTGATTTGAGTGCTTTGTGTATGTTCTCTGTTGCAGGGATGATATGGTTATTCGCAGAATGATCGCTAATATAACGACCGTCAAGAGGGCTTTCTGAGTCATATTCGAAGTAGTACCAGCGGTCACTCTGGCTGTAATCAATATGTTTATCATACCGGGGTTCTGTCAAATTCCCCCACGCAAGGGCAAGATCAATCGGTGCGATCTTCCCTGACCATCCATGCGAATAGGACTTCTTGCTCATTACCATCACCGATGCCCTATACCTCGCCATTGGTGTAAGTTCAAAGACCCCGTTCTCGATTTCAAGGGTGATAATATCCTCCGGATCAGCCGGTGTCTGTATCGGATCCTGCAATGTGTCAATCTTTCCATGTTCAACAGCGGCAGGCTCTGGGTTACTGCAGCCGTTTATAAGCAATATTAATATATATAAACAGATAACACGAGTTATTGGTTTGTTTATCGATAACATCTTTTTGCTTTTCTCTCTCTGATTATTTTAACATCCCTTAAAGCTTTGTCGAACACAAAGAAGAGGTTGGGATCAGGTTTACACAGCCTGTTGAAAAAGTATCGATTTCCTCGAAGTATTTTTAAATGATGCAGAAATAAGAAAGTGGTGCTTGCTTCCCCCCATTTTCAGCTGATTGTACATCTTGAGACATACAGCTTAAGACTCTTACGTCTACAACCTCTACGTCCTGCGACCTTACAACCGACTCGCTGAATTTGAGAGGAGCAAGATCACCACCTTTGGTAAGCTTACTCTTCTTGATTTACTTATACCTCAATTTAAATCGCTTGTCAAGTTTTTTCTTTTCTTCATCGTCAGAAAAAAAATAATAGTGTAATTTAAAAGAAATCGCTGCTCTATCTATTTGTCAAGTTCAGAGAATTTAGTGCTGCTGGAACATGGGCAATATCTTTTTTGGTGTTTGTTCTGGTCAAACTCGCCTTATCTATTTATAAAAGATTATGGATTAATCAGAAAGTTTTCCGGGAATCTGTAAAGCAAAATAATACATGATATGGTATACCATACTATATTGAAAAAGAATTTTAAGAAACGTAATATTTTTGATATCAAAGGAAAAAGGACTTGTATTTACCTGACAAAAAAGTAGAGAAAAATCTACGGCTTGCCATTTACGACGGGGTCTTCGCAGGTGCAATGACCGGCTTTGTTCAGGAGTACCTGGCACCGTTCATTATATTGGCAGGGGCAACAGTAAGGCAGATAGGTATTTTAACTGCGGTCCCGAACCTTATGGCTGCACTTCTTCAAATAAAAAGTGCAGAAATAATCGATTGGTTTGGTTCAAGAAAAAAGGTTTTGAATCACTTTGTATTTCTTCAAGCATCAGCGCTCGTATTGATGGCATTGCTGACTGTATTTTGGACAGAACATATTTATATCTTTATACTCCTTGTGGCTCTCTATACTTCCTTTGGTGCCTTTGCGACACCTGCCTGGGGGAGTTTGATGTCCGATTTAGTACCTGAAGACAGGAGGGGTGAGTATTTTGGATGGAGGGACATGCTCAATAACTTTGTCATTATTCTTGCCATGTTGTCATCTGGCATTATTATTCATTATTCAAAGAGTTTCAGTTTTACTGGCGGCTTTGCCATTATTTTCATTCTTGCCTTTCTCTTCAGGATGGTATCATGGTCTCTCTTACGCAGACTTTACGAGCCACCACTACAACAACACACCGGTAGCAAATTTACATTTATCGGTTTTCTTTCCAGCATCAGAAAAAGTAACTTTTCCAGATTTGTCATATCTGTCTCAATGATGAACTTTTCGGTGAACTTAGCCGGACCTTTTTTCGTTGTCCTTATGCTCAGAGAATTACATTTTAGTTATATCCTGTATACAGTTATTATTCTGACTGCAAGTCTGACAATTTTTTTTACCATAAGAAGGTGGGGAATGCTTGCTGACCGTGTAGGTTATATTAAAATAATAAAATCAACTTCATTACTGATATGTTTTTTACCTCTCTTCTGGATCGTAAACAGAAATCCTGTATTCCTAATCATTGTACAGGTCTTTGCAGGATTTCTTTGGGCTGGTTTTAATATTTCTGCAGCGAATTTTATCTTTGATGCAGTTCCATCTAATGAGAGAGCAAGGAGCATTGCTTATTTCAATGTCATCAATGGACTATTTCTTTTTGCTGGTGCATTCACAGGAGGGTTTCTCGTCAAAGAACTCCCTCCTTTACTTGGAAGTAAAATACTGACCCTTTTTTTAATCTCTTCCCTGTTAAGGCTTGCTGTAACAGGTATGATGATATTACGCCTTCAGGAGATAAGACAGGTTAAAGACATTAAAAGTATTGACCTGTTCTCAAGTGTTATCGGTATCCGTCCACTTCTTGGGATTGAGAGAAAAACCCTCAGATATTAAACAGAGGGGTATAATTTCGCATATCAGCCTCTTGAATGTTCTTTAAAAATGATATGTTCCGGGACCGAAAAAAAAGATGTGTCAGATTAAAGTAGCCTTATATATACCTTAATAAATTCCGCACAGTATATTTTCAATATTTTTGCCATTACTCTGAAGCTCACCACAGATACTAAAATTTGTGAATTCCTATCCCTGCCATCTGAGTATAATCGAAATCCTCAATTGAGAAATTCCCTGCATCTATAATGTATTCCTGTCTGTAACCTTTTGGCAATCTGTCGTCAGAAACGTTTATTATCCCTACTACACGTTTGTCAAATTCATATGCTGTGCCGTTCCATTGCTTCATCACGTAAGTATATACTATTGTATATTTATTCATTTGCGTAGAAAATCCGGTAAGAATTTTATTGTAAACAGCTTCTCCTGTTACTGTCTCTGAATATATTGTTTCTTTTTTAATTGCTGCTTCAGAAGGCATTTTGAAAGCAACATAATATTTTTTCGTCTTACTTGAGGTAGCGTCTTCGATATTCGTCCCGATTGTTTTACAATTCCATAACGGAGCATCATATTGGGATGATAACTCTTTAAGAGCTCCACCATAAAGCTCGCATTCCACTTCCAGGGTCGTGACTTCTGAGGGGCTTACGGATTTGGAAAGGGAATACATAATGATTAATGAATCATCTTCTGGTATATTATCAAAATCATGAACAAGAATTGTTGCACCCTCAGTACTGACTTGTTCTATCAACCCTGTAAAAGTCACTGTTTCCGGACTCACTGAGCATGAACCATATATATCTGGACAATCCGGGGATGCTCTACCAATATCCTCCCAACTGTAACTTGAACGTTCCCAACCGCCACCTGCATGTAAAAATCCTTCAGCTTTGGCTATATAAGGAAAAAATTCAACTGCCTCAATTTCTTCCCCTGCAACGTTCAAAGCAAGGCGTGTCTTTCTTGCATCGTGAAGTTTCCCATAATTCAGCCAAAAAGTCCCCTTCATTGTATTGTGGAAATAGTGATACCTGTAATAATCATCAGAATTTTGCCCGCACGTCAGAAACTCAATAACATAATCTCCTTCCAGCACTCTTTCTGTGACAGTATAATCACCTTCGTTTGGCCAGTGTTTATTTTCTATGTAGATAGCTTTATTATCACCTATTGCGGCAATCATAGTATTGTTAATAGTTGGACCGGAACAGCGCGTGTAACCCTGTCCCGGAATATAGACAACGGCAGTTTCACCCAGCTGGTCTGAAGTTATCACTTCACCGTCCACAAAATTGTCTTCTGACTGTTCGTTTTTGTATCTATAAACATAATCTAAATTAGAACATCCATGAGTCGCCTTCGCCCATATGCTTTCATCGTACGTCACCATTCTGCCCTCATTGTCCAGCGTGTAATTGTGTCTGCCAAAGGCTGAAACAGTTAAGTCCGTCTCGTTAGAACCTCCCGTTGTTGTCAGTATATAATTGCTTTCTTCCTCAAAACCCTCCGGTCTCCACAGGTAATAGGTACCGGTTTTAAGACCGTAATTTTCAATGTAATCAAGATAATTATAAGAGTTTGCCCATGTCAAATAATGTCTTGTATTATCAGGATGAGTAACGACAGTCCACGTCCTGAACCCACTCTTATCTCCTTCAAGGTGCAGCTCTTTGTCTATTGGTTCTATCTTATATTTGCCTCTGTCTATATCGAATTTAAAGACCATCTGATCTCCGGACGTAACTAAGAAAAAGGTGCTTATTGCTTCCACCAGTGTGATCTCCTTCCCTATGACCGCATCTTTTTCTTTCCCCAGTTCACCCCGGAAAACGAGCATGTATTTACCGTCTTCTTCCATATTATCCGGTGGTGTAAATGTAACGTTTGAGCTTCTACTTTTCCTGCCTATGCTGAGCCTGCCATCCCAGGCTTTTTTCCTCTTATCATTCGCATCGTCATACCAGAGTTCAAACATGCCGTTCATATCCTCATCGGAGTTGTTCTTGATCAAAAAGCCTGAGCCTGAATTATCCGGAACCATGTCAATATCTCCCCGAAAAAAATAATCTAAGAGACCGGCGGAGTAGCCGACAGCACGGGGGATTAATTGACTTGCATAATCCTGATAAACATAACTATCAAGATTATATGCCCATTTATCCGGCAATAACCATCTGTTCAAATATGAACAAGCTGCAAGCTTTTCAGATGTATATCCCTTTACATACCACACTTTATCCGTCTTCCCATCATTTGCTATTTGTTCAATAATTCTTGCATTTGTGTTTACTTTTGCAGGATGAGGATAGTCTTGAAAAATAGTGTCTTCACTGAAAAAGTTAGCATTGGTAAATTCGGAAATACCTATAGAATTTGTAGCCCATGTAGCTTCTGGATTCTTACCAAGATATTTATCTTGATCCCAGAGGGCAGATGTGGGAATTGGTGCTGACTGGTTTAAAACTGCCTCATTGAAAATCGGGAGAGTAATATCATACGCAGTGTAATTCAGCCTAAGAAAATTCTTTTTTGCCCAGCTTTCATATGTCTGACCCCCAACTTCAATCCCTATACCTGGCACCGTTAAAGGAAACACATGGATATCATTCCTTACATGAGCAGGGACTGATGCATCTGCGACCAAGTGCATAACCTGACTTAAGGCCCTGAAAGTATGTGCGAGGTTTCTATCTCTATCCTCTCTAATAGGCGATGTAAAAGCTTTATAGTAATATTCCCTAGCTCTAGGCCATGACCACATGTTATCAAGAGATTCTTTTTGTGCCCATATGAGAGAGGAATCAACCGAAAATTTATCAAGCCCTATCAAGAAGCAGAAAGCATTTACCGCTGCATTATTAAGTGCTGCATTATCCCAAGGTTTTAACGGATCGTGAAAATGATTTCTTGAGCGGCATACGGTTTCGTCTTCGAGTTTCGCACCCTCATGAAACCAGTCTTTTATCTTTTTACCATTTATTTGATTTAACTCAATGACTTCTCTTGGTGAATCTCCTTTAAAACCCGCTGCTTTCATTGAAGAAATAAATTTTGAAGACTGTAATGTGGCATTTTCATTGATGTGCTGATGAACTTTTTCGTTATCATAAGCATAAACATTTAATTCCAATAAAATAAGTATTGCTAATAAGAAAATTCTTTTCATCAGTTACTCCCGTCGAAAGACTCTTTAGAATATTTACCTGTAGCTCCTAATCTTTCTATCTCTTGATTGAGCAAGTCAATAAAGTGTTTCTGTTTCTCATAGGGGACATCGAAATTTACAGATGGCATGTTTAACCTATCTTCTTTAGTCTTCAATTTTAAGAGTTCAACAATCCAAAAACTTTCATTGATATATTCTTTTATATCATTTCTGAAATTGTATGTTGGGTCAGAGTATGGTACAGGCTCCCCGTCCTCCGGACATTCAAGAGGAACCCCAAGCTTCTTTATTTTCTCTATTGCCTTATCCCATGGGATAAAAATATAATCTATAATAAAGGAAGCCCTATTCTTGAGAAAGTTTACTCTTCCTTTACAATCCCTTCCTGTGTATATTAGCCCCTCCGGATAAGTTTTAGTTTTTCTGGTTGCAGTTGCTATTCCTTCTCTTTTTCCTTCTCCAAATTCTAAATATTCAATAACAGAAGGCCGTATAGCGAATATATTCAGTGAATTATCATAATTACCAGGTAAGCTATTATTAATAGCTTCATACCCGGGTTTAAATATTGTGAAATACCCGTGGGGATCCCAACTCTGAAGGGGTCTAAAGACACTAACTCTATAGGCAGGGATACTAAATTCTCCATTCTTATTTGTTACTGTTCCAAGAGCATCTGCATAACGTGCTATTGCTCCAGCTGGCCCGTATTCCTCAGTATAAAAAACTACCAATACCGCAGCCCCATCTATTGGCTCTTTTGTTTCTGCATCAATAACTTTTCCGTAGAAAGGCCCGTACTCGTGCGTTATTGCACAAGCTGCAACGTTAGGGATTATCAATAAGAAAAGTAATATAAAAATTGAAATCTTCATATCTCTAACACCCACTGATTTAATAATCTTCTAAAACTGCTGAATTTTCCATAATCCATCCTCATTCAGTACAAAATAAATATAGTATGTTACTCCTCCTACCTCTTCTGTTCTCTTAATCCTGTATTCTGCTACCCCATCCTCCGCATAAATCATTTCAATTAACTGCATACTATCAACCAATTCTGGCAGATAATTTGTGATGTCTGTAAATATCTGCCGATATCTTTCTCGAGATGAGCTTAGAAAATAAGATAGTGCCGCCTCGATATTGATATCTCGCAGAGCCTCTTTCATCCTCTCCCATTTCCCTTTTAGCAGAGTGTCTATTTCTGTCTTCGATAGCACAATTACAGCAATTGTATCAGAATATGTAGTTCCCTGTTCATCCAGGACTGTTACTTTTGGATAAAAAATGCCTTCAGAATCATAGGTATGCTCAATATCTTCAAGAGAGGTTCCGCTGTAATCAACCACTCCGTCTCCTTCAAAGTCCATCTGATATGAAACGGGGATGAAGGAAGTTGATGTTGAGAAATAAGCTGTTAGTGGTGATATGCCGCTGGTTATATTTGCTGAAAGTTCTACTTTTTGGGCAGTATCGTATGTATATATTGTTATTGTTTTTGAATCTGTATTTCCATAAGCATTGGTTGCAGTTGCTGTTATTGTATTTCCTCCTGTTGTAAGCGTTACATTATTTGCTATCCATTCATTGCCGATTATCTCGGCAATAATTCCATTGACCGTTACTCCGATATCCTTTGTATCTGCCTGAACGGTTCCTTTAACGATTACCCTGGATTTATTGATTGTCTCTCCACCTGATGGCGATGTTATCGTTATCTCAAGGGGGGATGTAACTTGAAAGATAACTTTGTTTGAATTGCCGCCACCAGGTGGAGAATTATAAGCCATGACCTCGTACTGACCTGGTGCTTTGAGTTCCTCAGACGCCAGGACTGTCTGCAGCTCTGTGCCGGTTATATAATATGCAGGTTTCTCCACCCCGCCAAAATATACCCCGGTGTCATTGAAGAACCCTGCACCATGGATATCAAGTGTAAGACTCTCTGCTCCTGCCATTTCTGCTGCTGGTTCGAGAGCTGCGATGGACGGGATGGGATTTATTACTGTAAAGTCGATGCTGTTTGATGTCCCGCCCTCGGGCTGTGGATTTATCACATTTATAGAAAATATACCTGCATCTGAAAGCATTTCCGCAGGAATAGTCGCCTGGATTTGACTGTTGTCTATGAACATTGTCGCTAAGGGTTGGTTCCCGAGACAGGCCATAGATGATACCATAAACTTTTTGCCCTCTATGATTGTTGAAAGATCTTCACCTCCCCTGCCTGTATTACTTGGTAATATTGATATTATTTCTGGGACGGGATTTGGAAGCTGTATTAACGTAAGGCTGTCTGTTCTTTTATCGACGACTGCTGCTACGTTAGTGAAATTATTAACCGCTACCCCCCTCGGGCGTTTGTTTAATGCATATTCCCGGACAACGGTACGGGTATCAAGATCAATAAGGAGCATACCTCTGTCTTCGTCACAAATGACAAGGGCACGGTTGTCAAGGGAGTTCATAGCTATTTCAATTGGATGTTTGCCTACCTGTATGGTATAGGCATCCCATGTTTGAAGGTCTATGACTGTTATAGAATTATCCTTTTCATTTATAACAGCAGCAAGATGTGTTTCCGGATTTATAGCTATTGCCTGAGGTTTTTTCTCTATACTTATTATCCTTGTTACCTGACATGAATTAAGGTCAATGACCGAGACAGTATAATCATTTTCATTAACAACTAATGCAATATTAAGATATTGATCAATCGATACGTCCTTCGGCTCCCGGCCTGCAGGAACAGTACAGACGACGCTCTGGCTCATCAGGTTTATAACCGACCCCGTATCATCTTTGTGATTAACTATAAGAGCCGTATGATTTAGAGAATTAATTGCTATGCCTTCCGGTTCTTTTCCAACTTTAATGGTTGCGGTTACCCGGTATGTGTTGAGGTCTATCATCGAAACAGTATCATCATGGCTGTTTCCGACAACCGCTATCCGAAGTTCTTGATCAATCGCAACCCCTTTCGGTGCCCTTCCAACGGGAACTGAAGCAAGAACTGTTTCAGCATGAAGATCAATAACAGACACAGAATCTGATTTCTCATTGGCAACAACCACTGTATTCGCCTGCGGATTAACTGCTATGCCGGACGGATTTGATTCGAGCAGGATCCCTGTATCCTCGGTCCCTGACTGAAGATGTCTTTCTAATATAAATCCAGCGGATAAAAAGATGGCCAGAAAAACTAACATGTACCGAAAAGAATTGCGCCCTTTCATATAAACACCTCCTGCTGATAAAAGGCGCAATAACTATATCAACAACTCCGCATACTTTTCTCAACACTTCTTGTCTTTTATTTAACATTTTGTAACTTTTTAATGCGTTTGGATTTTCAGATAAAAAAGCTTGCGAACAGGACTGACTCTCAATATACATGTCCTGAAAATCTGGAATGTCCCGGGAACCTGCGTAGTAAAATGGAGCAGTATGGAAAGTTTTCATACATAGAGGATGGGGGTTGCGTTCCGGTAAATACCACGTGATCACGCTGGTTCATTTCATAACGCAATTCCCTGAATCACATATTCCTCCATCCGGAAGCTTCCTTTTTAATTTTCCGAGTCTTATTCTTGCCGCGGATATTGCAATACAATCATAGTCCGCATTTTTATCCGTGTTAACGCATATCGTTCTATTCGTGTTCGAGAACCCTCTTGTATTAAAAGTTATATAAGCGACTCGTATGTTGTTCCACGTAAGGGGCAGGTCTTTATCGAGGTTTTTCTTTAATAAGGGTATAGGGTCGTTGTATCCGGCTGGCCGGGTATTGTCCGATGCGGTGAGAGATTTATCTCCATCTGGCCAGGGGTGGATATCTTCCCGAACTGTATAATGCCCCTGTGCCAAAGTCACAAAGTGCGCCCTTCTTCTCAGCATTGCCCGCACCCTTGCATCCATCAAGTCAAGGTGCATTTCCCTTATCTGAGCCTCCACCCTGTACCTCCCTGTCCAATCCGCATACTCAAACCCAAGTGCAACGACCAGAACGCAAACGATAGAGACTGCGACGAGGAGTTCCACGAATGTTATCCCGTTATCTTTTTTTGCAATCATACGTTTCGTTGTTTATGCATGAGTTGTAATTCCTGCTCCGTATCTCTAAGCAAGTCTACGCGAAGAGTCGCTCAGACAAGTACGGGACAGGTGCGAAGATTCCCTCTTTGAAAAAGGAGGATGCACTAAGGCAAGATTTAGATTAGAGGAACACCTGAGATTTTTCTCAACACTTCTTGTCTTTTATTTAACATTTTGTAACTTTTTCCAAGGCATGAATGAACCACCCCGCAGCAGGCGCAAGGGGAAAAGATAGACAGAGAATATCATTCGAAACAAGATACATAGAGGCAAAACCTTCTTCCTGAAAGATTGCATTCTAAGTTTCAAATATTTACTCCACATTTCGAACGGTAATGCTCAAGCATTATCATTGACAGAAATCTAAATGTAGTGTATTGTAATACAGGAGGTGAAGATATGAGAACGGTTTTATCGGTAAGCCTTCCCGAGAAGATTGCTTCTGAGCTTAATGAGTATTCACAGCAGACAGGAAGAAACAAAAGCGATGTGATGAAGGAAGCGCTCACAAATTATCTATGGGAAGAGCGTTTCAAAAAAACCAAGAAGAGCCTCGCTAGAAAAGCAAAAAAAGCCGGAATTATTACTGAAGAGGATGTTTTTAAAGCTGTCTCATGAAGGTGGTTTTTGATACCAATGTTCTCCTGGCGGCATTTCTCACTGAAGGTCTCTGCTCAAAACTCCTCTTAAGAGCAAAAAGAGGTGAGTTTGATCTCTATCTTTGTCCTTTCATACTACATGAGTTTCGGGATAAATTAAAAAAAAATTTAAGGCGGCTCCAACAGAAATTCGTGAAGCAACCAGTCTTGTCAGGGAAGCCGCATGTATGACAGCGTCCAAAAAATCTGATGTCAGGATATATAAAGCAAGCAAAGATCCTGAGGACGATGAAGTTATAGCATGCGCAGTTTCCGTTGGAGCTGATTACCTGATAACAGGGGATTCGGATTTAAAGAAGATTGGAAACTATGGAGTTGTTAGCATTATTTCTCCGCGGGCATTCGAGATGCTATTTAAGGAATAGAATATCGATAATTTCCTGTAGTCCTCTCTATCTAATCCTGATATAATTGTGCTGAGTAGAACCAGAATTATTGAAAAGGTGCTTGTTAGGAGGAATTATGAAAGAGGAACCAGGCATATTATCAGCTCTTTCTATCACTTCCCCTTTTTTGCTGCCTTTTCCGAACAAGCTCTATGACATACTCTACGCACCCCTGTAAATCATCCCACCGGAATCTCCGGGAATGCTCCGGAATACCCTTCGGAGGGTTTTTGTGATAGATAACGATATCTGCCACGCGCAGGATATTTTCTGCACCCTCTTTAAACTCCTTCCCGTCACCTGATACGAATATCACTATGTCTGGTTTCAGGAACTCTACCGCACTATTGCCCTCAACAAGGATGCCTTCAAGATCATGGAGCTTATCCAGTGCTATCGGAAGAATTTCTTCCAGGTCAGCATGTGGTGACTGCACCCAGACTACCTTCGCAGCACCTGAATCCAGTAGTCTCTTTGTATCCTTCCCTTCCTCTAAAAGAATATCTATATCATCCGTTGCTGAGCAATAGATTGCGGTCTTTGTATATTTTATCGCTCCCCAGCCCTTCAGCCGCCGGAGAATCAGGGAAGCGACCGTAGTCTTTCCTGCACCGCTGTAGGCGCCGCTGATCCCTATGATTACGGGCTTCATGCTGTTGCGAATTGATAATTGAGGAATTCATAAGCGAAGAGCACGGATCTGAGAGCAAAACGAAACCGTAAAGTGTACGTAGTAAAGTGTAATGTGTTTTTAAACTTATGTTTTAACACTTATTAAGGGTCTCATAATAGTAACAACACAGCCGTCATTCCCGCAGTGTGTTGAGCGGGAATCCAGAAATCTGAAAATCCTGACTGGATGCCCGATTAAAAATTTCGGGCATGACATACAATAAAAATTGAATGTGCATTCTATTTTGAGACTGTTAATATACCTGTTTTTGATTTTCACTTCTGCATTCTGCATTCTACAATAATAAATTCTCTAAGTGGTTTCTACTGTAACCTCTTCTGACGGGATGGTTACTATCTCCTTGTATCCGCATTCCTTTTTATGACAGAAATGGATTGTGTTCCCGGCCTTATCCCTCTTTTCAAGGAGAAAATCAGCATTGCATCCCGGACATTTTTTTTGTACGGGTCTGTACCACGTCGCATATTTGCATCGGGGATAATTGCTGCAACTCCAGAACGGCTTTCCTTTTTTTGAACGTCTCTCGACGATATCTCCTCCGTCGAGGGGGCACTTGATCCCTGTAGAAAGCGACTTTGTATTTTTACATTCAGGATATTTTGAGCATGCAAGAAATTTCCCGAACCTCCCTGACTTTATCACCATTGGTGAGCCGCACTTTTCGCACGTCTCTTCTGTCTGTTGAAGAACCTGCTCCGAATTGTTTGTTTTGTCATTGCCATTTTCTGCTACCGGTTTCGTGTTCTTGCACTTGGGGAACCCGCTGCATGCGAGAAATCTTCCGTGTCTCCCCCATCGTATTACCATTGGTTCACCGCATTTCTCACACACTGCTTCAGTGGGGATATCCTCCGGTTTTACCCTGCCTTTGATCTCAAGAGCCTCCTGTAGTCCGGTGCTGAAAGGTTTATAAAAATCATTAACGACCTTTATCCACTGCATCTTTCCGTCTTCAATGCGGTCAAGCTCATTTTCCATCTTTGCTGTAAATCTCACGTCCATGAGTTCAGGAAATCTTTCAACGAGATAGTCATTCACAACTGTGCCAAGCTCGGTAGGGGCGAATTTACCGTCACGCTTCTGAATGTATTTTCTATCCTGTATTGTCGAAAGTATCGCAGCATACGTGCTCGGCCTTCCTATCTCCTGTTCTTCCAGTGCCTTCACAAGCGATGCCTCTGAGTACCGGGGCGGAGGTTGTGTGAAATGCTGTTTCGGTTGCACATTGACAAGCCGTAATGGTTCACCTTCTTTAAGAGCAGGGAGTACTGATTCTTCCACATCTTCTCCATTGTCTTTCATTTCCGTATAGAGGACCATAAAGCCATCGAAACGTACGACGGTTCCTGATGCCCGTAATTCATAAGATGAGGAAGTTGTAACCCCCCCATCCCCCCCCTTAGTAAAGGGGGGTGTTGGTGGGGGTACTTTGGTAAAGGGGGGTGAGGGGGGATTTGTATTTATTATAAAGGTTGTCTGCTCAAGCTTTGCCGGAGACATCTGGCTCGCAATAAACCGGTTCCAGATAAGGGTATAGAGTGCGTATTGTTCTTTTGAAAGGAACCGTTTTATCTCCTTCGGCTTTTTGTCAGGATATGTCGGCCTGATCGCTTCATGTGCCTCCTGTGCAGATGCTTTACTTTTGTATACCGGGGGGGCTTCAGGCACATAATCCTTTCCATACATTTCCCCGATCACGTTTCTCGCCCAATCCTGCGCCTCTTTTGCAATCCTGTGGGAATCGGTTCTCATATAAGTGATAAGTCCTACAGATCCTTCCACCCCGAGTTCAATCCCTTCATAAAGCTGCTGCGCTATCATCATGGTCTTTTTTGCGGGCAGCCTCAGTTTCCTCGCTGACTCCTGCTGTAATGTGCTCGTGATAAAAGGGGGATACGGCTTCCTGCTCTTATGTTTCCGCTCTATCCTGCTCAGTACAAATTGCCTGTTTTTTATGTCATGCGCAACTCCCTCTGCTGTCTCTTCATCGGTAATAAGGAACTTTTTATCAGTCTTTGTCTGCTGATTGATCTTGCTGAGCCTGGCCCAGAATGGCGGGGGACTTGAGCCTTCGAATTCTGCATTGATGCTCCAGTATTCCTCTGCCCTGAAAGACTCGATTTCACGCTCCCTGTCAACGATCAATCGCACTGCAACAGACTGTACCCTTCCGGCACTTAGTCCCTTTCGTACTTTTCTCCAGAGAAGGGGACTCAGCTTGTAACCGACAAGCCGGTCGAGTATCCTCCGCGCCTGCTGTGCCTCAACCTTATTCATATCAATCTTTTCAGGCCTTTTTATCGCTTCCCGGACAGCCCGTTCTGTTATTTCGTAAAATATGATCCTGTATATCTTCCCGTTTAATGTCCCGGTTTTTTTATCTTTGATTTCGTCTGCAATATGCCATGCGATAGCCTCACCCTCCCGGTCAGGGTCAGGGGCAAGATATACGATGTCAGCATCTTTTGATTCCTTCTTCAGGTCTCTTATCACTTTCTCCTTGCCCGGGATTACCACATACTGCGGCTTGAAATTATTATCAATATCAACGCCCATATCCTTTTCAGGAAGGTCTTTGATATGTCCGATCGATGCCTTAACCGCAAACTCTTTTCCGAGTATCTTATGGATAGTCTTTGCCTTGGCCGGTGATTCGACAATAACAAGTTGTTTCATGCCAGATAAAACCTCTTTCCTGTAGTTTGTTTAACGATACCTTTTAATTCCAGCGCAAGAAGCATGCCTAGCAATGTTGATGACGGCAACCTGCTCTCCCTGGAGATGCTGTCTATCTGCCTTGGCTCCCCGGAAAGGAGCGCACAGAGTTCCTGCTCCTGCTCTGTCATATCGACTTTTAATCTGTCCCGAGATTTTATGAACCCCCTGAGAACGGGTGCGAGTTCTTCTACGATATCCTCTGCATGTCTTGTCAGTACCGCTCCCTTTCTGATGAGATCGTTTGTGCCCTCCGATGTGGGTGAAGTGACTTTCCCGGGAACTGCGAAAACCTCTCTGCCCTGATCAAGGGCATATTTCGCTGTTATGAGAGACCCGCTGTCGGATGTTGCTTCAATGACGAGCACGCCGAGTGACATGCCACTGATCACCCTGTTTCTTCTCGGGAAATTCTCCCTGTTAGGAGGCGTCCCGGGAGGGAACTCACTGATAACACACCCTGAGTATGCGATCCTCTCCATAAGTACTTTATTCTCCGGGGGATACGGCACATCAAGTCCGGAGCCTAGCACCGCGATAGTCCTTCCACCAACACCCAATGCCCCCCTGTGCGAGAGGGCGTCGATTCCCCGCGCCATGCCGCTGACGATACAAAACCCCATGGATGCAAGATCCCCTGAGATCCTCTCGGCAACTGCTGCCCCATATGACGACGGCTTGCGGGAACCGACAACAGCTATTGCGTATCTGTCCCGGGGCTCAATAGCCCCCCTGACATATATGACGACAGGCGCATTATCTGTTTCCCTGAGCAATTCAGGGAAAGTAGGGTCTTCAAAGCTCACAGCCATTATACCGCTCTCTTCAAGGATCTTCACCTGTTTCTCAACATCATGCCATGACGAGAACGCTTTTATGGTCCGCGCCCTGTTTATATCTATCCCCCCCGTAGCAACAAGGTCTTCTACTGTTGAATGAAATATGTTCTCGGTTGACCCGAACACGGACAGAAGCTTCCTCGAGCCTACAGGCCCGACATCCTGCAACATGGTCAGTGCTATGGAGTACCGGATATCCGACATAGGTATGTAACGCCCTTATTTATCTTTTTTCAATTTTTGTATCCGCAACCGTAATGCATTGAGTTTGATGAACCCGTCGGCATCTCTCTGATTATATACATCTTCAGCCTCAAAAGTTGCAAGCTCAGGGTCATAGAGAGACCGGGGAGCCTTTCTTCCGGCAATATAACAAGTACCCTTGTAGAGCTTGACCCTTACGGTCCCTGTAACATCTCCCTGCACGTCATCGATGAGGTTCTGGAGCGCTTTTCTCTCCGGAGAAAACCAGTAACCGTAATAGACAAGCTCGGCATAGCGTGTTAAAAGAGTATCCCGGAGATGCACTATTTCCCGGTCGAGGGTAATGGACTCAACTGCCTTGTGAGCACAATGAAGCACAGTGCCCCCGGGCGTTTCGTAAACACCTCTCGATTTCATCCCCACATACCTGTTTTCTACGATATCAACCCTTCCTATGCCGTGTTCACCTGCAATGGAATTCAGACGTTCCAGAAGAACCGCGGGTGACAGCCTGTCGTTATTCAATGCAACAGGGTCTCCCTTTTCATAGGAAATTTCGATGTATTCCGGTCTGTCAGGCGCCTTCTCCGGCGGTGATATCATCGTATAGAGATACTCCGGCGCTTCGTTCCACGGATCTTCGAGAATGCCGCCCTCATAGCTGATATGGAATAAGTTCCTGTCGATACTATAGGGCTTTTCTGCCGTGGCAGTTACAGGGATACCGTGCTGTTCAGAATACTCTATCAGAGACTGCCGCGAACCAAACTTCCATTCCCTCCATGGTGCAATAACCCTGATATCGGGCTTGAGAGCATAGTACGTGAGTTCAAACCTGACCTGGTCATTGCCTTTTCCCGTAGCGCCATGTGCAACAGCATCAGCACCCTCCTGTTCCGCAATCTCAATCTGACTCTTTGCAATAAGAGGTCTTGCTATGGATGTGCCGAGGAGATATGAACCTTCATACACTGCATTTGCCCTGAGCATCGGGAAAATGTAGTCTTTGACGAACACTTCTTTCAGGTCTTTTACATGAACCCTTGCTGCTCCTGTCTTGAGTGCTTTTTCCCTGATATGCTCCAGGTCTTCACCCTGTCCTATATCTGCACAAAAGGCTATGACCTCTGCCCCGTATGTTTCCCTCAGCCAGGTGATTGCCACTGACGTATCGAGACCCCCGGAATAAGCCAGAACGATTTTCTTTATCATAGATAACCCCTTATTAAAAACCTATTGTCCTGAGTCATAAATGCCTTGCATTAGTTCTCTCTAGTGTCATTCCCCGACTTGATGGGGGAATCCAGTTGTTTCAAAGGCTTCTGGATTGTCCGGTCAAGCCGGACAATGACAAACAATTTTTGACTCAGGATACTAGGATCTGCAAAAATTGCACCGTGAGCATTCTGCTTATGTTCAAGGTATAAAACTTAGCATAAATCCAAAAAAATGTAAAACGACAGAAATCCTGGGTAATGTCCTATTTCGTCATTGCCCGACCCCCGATCTTAGTCGAGGGCATGCTTGATCGGGCAATCCAGAGACATTAAGACTGGATTCCGCATCATGTGCGGAGTGACAGATAAAATGAGCATAGGACAGTACTAAATCATGGGAAATATATATAGATACTATTTACAATACACAACCCCCTCCCCTTACCGCATTTTTTCATTGACAAACAATAACCCGATTCATTAAAATGATTTTGAGAATCAGTCTCAATAAAGGCTTTTATATTTCATTCATAAATTTTGTGTCTTTCGTATTTTAGTTGAAAAGGCTTCTGGATTCCCCGATCAAGTCGGGGAATGACACTTTTATAAGCAGTTCCGTCATTCCCGTCCCGTATCGGGGTACGGGATAAACTCCTGCGGGAATCCAGTCACTTATGATTTTCAACTTTTTCACGAATGAACCTAAATTTTTAAACCGGCACATAAAGGACTATGAAAAAACAGGTAACCCCCTCATTACCTTCTTCTGAGGCTGATTCACAAGAATAATACAATAAGAATTATTAACAAATATGAACATTTTATTAGGCACCCTCTCCCATACCCTTCCCCCTGGAGGTCTATGACTCGTAGAGGAGATGGTAAGGGGGTTAAATCTATGTTCTATTCAGTTATGAGACCCTTAAAATATGTATGGTCTTGTAAGCAACATCTCATGAGCTTTCGTACGCGTTTGACGGATATCATAAATAGGGAAAAGCATGGAACATAAGATATTCAGGGGCTTTCTCAAGGAAAGAGGCCAGAGGCTGACCAGAGAGCGGGAGGCTATCCTCCGTAAGATATTTTCTTTTCATGGCCATTTCGAGCCTGAAACCCTTTACCTGCAAATCAGGGAATCCGGGCTCAAGGCATCGAGGGCATCTGTCTACAGGACATTGAACCTGCTCTACGAGTGCGGTCTTATCGAACGGGTGAGGATAACAGAACACGGTACTATCTACGAATGCACATACGGTCATGAACATCACGACCACATGCTCTGCATAGGCTGCGGCAACGTCATAGAGTTTTACTCAGCAGACCTTGAGAGACTCCAGGATGAGTTGTGCAAAAAGAAGAGCTTCGAGGGCACAAGCCATACACTTGAAATCAGAGGACACTGCAATATATGCCGGAAGAAAAAAGAATAATCGTTCAGGAGACAGCGGGACATCGTAAAAGGAAACGGGGGAGAGGCCGTGAGAGGCATCAGCCTTATGAGCGGGTCCTGCTTATCGGCAACCCAAATGTCGGAAAGAGTGTCATCTTCGGACTGCTCACCGGCAAGTACGTAACCGTCTCCAACTTTCCCGGCACAACTGTAGAGGTTTCGTACGGGAATATCACCGCAGGGGATAACAGGTTGCTTCTCATCGATTGTCCCGGTGTCAATTCACTCACGCCGATGAGCGAGGACGAGAAAGTCACGAGGGATATGCTCCTGAAAGAACGCCCCTTTTCCGTAGTCCTTGTCGGTGACGCTAAGAACCTCAAGAGAGCACTCCTCCTCTACATACAGCTTGCAGAAATGAAACTCCCTGTTATCCTCAATCTCAACATGGAGGATGAGGCAAAGGACAGGGGAATAGAGATAAATTATCAGAGATTGAGTACGATTCTGAACATCGACGTGATCGGTACTGTCGCTCCGCAAAAAAAGGGTATCCAGAGGTTAAAGGATGCACTCATAAACCAGCGGTATCCCTCTCTCAGAACATACTATGGCGATGATATTGAAAAAGCAGTGAACAAGATAACGGAGCTTCTCCCGGAGGCACACATATCGAGACGATCAATAGCACTCATGATCCTCTCAGGTGACGAGACCATCCGGGACTGGCTTATTACGAATATCCGACCCGATGTAATCAGGAGGATAGAGGACGTACGGGACGAAGCACAATCACTGGCCAAAACAGACTTCACACAAACAATAAATAAAACGAGGATCAGAATTGCAGAGGAAATAAGCAGCGAGGTCCTGAAAAAAGGTGATGGAAAGGCCGGCCGCTTCTCCCAGAAACTGGGCTCATGGACTATGCACCCTGTTCTCGGAATCCCTTTCCTTTTATGCGTCCTTTTTATTTTTTATGTGCTCGTGGGCAAGGTTGGGGCAGGTATTTTTGTTGATTTTCTTGAGAAGATCATCTTTCTTAGATACCTCAACCCCCTTATTGAAACAACCGTAAAAAACCTTATCCCTGTCCCCTTTCTTCAGGATATGCTCATCGGACATTATGGGGTCTTTACAATGGGATTAACATATGCCATCGGCATCATCCTCCCCATTACCGCAACATTCTTTTTTGTATTCGGTCTGCTTGAGGACAGCGGCTATCTTCCGAGGCTTGCGGTAATCTCAAACAAGGTATTCAGATTCCTCGGACTCAACGGCAAGGCCGTCCTCCCCCTGATCCTCGGGCTCGGCTGCTGCACAATGGCAACGATGACAACGAGGATACTCGAGTCAAAAAGAGAGCGGATCATTGCCACATTCCTTATTGCTTTAACGGTACCCTGCTCTGCACAACTCGGTGTCATACTCGGTGTCCTGGGTTCCTTTCAGTTAAGAGCCCTCCTCTGGTGGGCAGGGAGTCTGATCGTGATTATGATTTTTTCAGGATATCTTGCATCAAAGGTAGTCCCCGGAGAAAAACCGGACCTCTTTATCGAACTGCCTCCCATGAGGGTGCCGTCCCTCCGGAATATCGTTATGAAAACCCTGAGCAGGATCGAATGGTACCTGAAGGAAGCAGTACCCCTTTTCCTGCTCGGTGCCGTTACCCTCTTTGTGCTCGACAGGCTCCTGATACTGAGCTGGATTAAAACCGCTGCATCTCCCGTGGTCGTAAAGTTCCTCGGCCTTCCTGCAAAGACCACAGAGGCATTCCTGATGGGGTTCCTCAGAAGGGACTACGGCGCTGCGGGCATCTTTGACATGGCCCGGCAGGGTCTCATGGATGAAAACCAGGTGATAGTCGGTCTCGTAACCATGACCCTCTTTGTTCCCTGTATTGCAAACCTCTTCATGATGATCAAGGAGAGGGGTCTCAGGACAGCGCTCTTCATGGTAATGCTCATTGTCCCTTTTGCGGTGCTTGTTGGCGGGGCGCTACATTTCCTTCTGACAGTGATTAGAGTATGAACTCTGCCTCAGGCATGATCTCGAGGGTAAAGCTCTGCAGGATCTCTCCTCCCTGGCCATCGGTTACAGCAACAATAATGTTGGCCTTTCCCTTGTAATCAGGGGGCACATTCCATTGTATCATGCCATTATCCCTGTTAATAGTCATACCTCGTGGTGACGCCTTAAGAGAATACGACAGGGGGTCTCCGTCGGGATCAGTTGCCCTTGCCTGGTATGAGTAAACTGAGCCATCGAACTTGAATGTCTCTGCGGACGGTAAAATAACCGGCGGCGAGTTTGCAATATATACAAACATTTCCACGGAAGGCCCCTGCCTCTCCCCGTCGTCAGGAATGAGCTTTACCGTGATTTTATCACCCCGCCTGAAGTCCTTTGTTATGGCGAGTTCATCAGAAGTTTCGGTTAATTCCTCGTCATTCTTCCACCACTGGTAGGTAAAATTCACACTATCGCCTTCCCTGTCGAATGCCTTTGCGTCTATCTTTACCGTATCTCCTGCAATGGGGTTGGGTGGATACACATTCAGGACAGTAATGCGTGGAGCGGTATTGGCGGTTATAGCCGGGACATCCGGAGGGGTTACTTCAGATACCTCCTCAAACGTCTCTTCAACCTCTTCAGCGACTGCATCTTCTTCCCCTGCTGTCACAGGAAGTTCCGGAACAGGCTGCGCAGCCTCTTTGCCCCTGCATCCGGAAGTGACAAAAACAACAAGCACCAACAGAACAGTCAGTGTCTTCAAGAGCTCATGTCCCGACCCTTTTTTAATACGCATAGAGAGCAGATAACCGTGCCCTTTCTTCGAGATCTCCTGTGGTATCCTCTGAATTTATTTCTACCCTGTAGAGATAGGGCAATGGTGGAGCCGAGATTAAACCAGAGGTTGATGAGGAAACAGGTGTCCCTCCTAGTTCTTCTCCGCTCAGATCCGAGTTTCCCCGGATGGTATCAACAATCTTGACTGACACCTGATAGGTAGTAGTGATACCTGTTATGGGATTGACGTAACCTGCCAGAGGAAACTGTATATCAGGGCTAGTTACGGGGTCTAATGTTCTGTCATCGGCTACGCAATTAACCCAATTCATAGTAGGAACCCCCCCGGGATAGGTAAACGTCGTATCGCACAATTTGTCGCAGAGACAAGACGGCCCTCCACCACCATCGAAAACATTATCAGTCGGGTCGTCCGGGTCACCGCAATCACAGAAATTTGGCAGATTCACGAGACCGGGTATTAACAGTTCTCCACGCTCCCGGATAAAATCCGCTCCGAGTTCAGAACCTCCCATCGCAGCCTCCTGGGCTGTCCCGTATCTCTTGTAAGCCCCTGAAATCCTTGTGCCCTGTATGACCATGTATATCAATGCTGATATGATCGCAAGTGTTATTAAGGATAAGACAAGGACCGTAACCAATGCAAGTCCTTTTTCAGACCGTAGCATTGAGGTATTAGATTTCTTGCTCCCGAGCTCTCTTTGCTCCATGCTCTTTGCTCTCTGCTCTTTGCTCTCTGCTCTTTGCTTCATTTCCTTTGCCTCTTTTTCTCTCATTATTCTTGCAGATTGGCCGGCTTTACCACCAGCGTGTATACCTTCCAACGGTAGTCCTGATAGTCAGGGATTATTGCAAGGTCAAAGTACCTTCCAAATCCTAAAGTATCTACATCGCCAACTTCTACACAGGTAGAGCATGCCCCGGCGTCTGTCGAAAAACCGCTGAAATTATACCCCGGGTCCCTCTGCCCTTCGTGGGCGAGGATGTAAACCCTCACCTCTTTTAATTGTTCTCTTATGTCTGCAGCAGTCAGAGTATTCAGAATGTCCTCAGAATAAGCATCCGGGCTACCATCTTCATCAGTGTCCAATCCGAAAATCAACTGCATATCAGCCACACATTCGAGTAGACGTATCTGGGTCTTTGTACCATCCGCCTGGTTGACAACACCTTTGTAAAGGATGCCTGTATCTTGCGCGCATCTCGGCGGCATTTCACCGGTGCCGGCAGGTCTTTCCACATAATAATCCGCCCTGTTAAACGGCATCCGTAAATCCGTATCAGGGTCTATGCCGTATATGAGAAAGACATCTCTTTCAGTGGACGGCGCAAAATTACTGGGGAAAGGATTATTAAACTGAACGCTAAAATTACCGGCGCTGTCGGCGACCAGTATCCTCTGGTTCGCTCCTCCCCTCGAGGGAATCAGGGTGATAACCCTGTCACCATTATTGAGATCTTCCCGCGGATCCGGCGGAGCCGTCCATATATTTACTGCATTGCCTCCGCCGGCAAGACCCATAACGTATGTCCACTTCGTGGCAGCTTCATTCGTTGCAATATTCGTTGCCTTAATGACGAGGACGTCCGATCTGTTAAGCGTCCCGGCTACGTCATTTCCGTTCCGGATAGCTCCCGGCGGGTTGCATGCCGGGTCACCCGACTCACTGCCCCTTGTAGGGTTTGTCGGAGGCCCGTCATTATAGTCACGCTCTACCCAACCAGTTGCTCCGTCAGCAATGGTTTCCTGATAGGCCACACCAGCGGGAATGACCCAAGGCAGACCGAAGCCTGCCTGCTCTATATCCCTTCTCAGGATATCAAGGCCGACAAGGCGCTCTATCTGGGACTCGGCTATCTTGCTCTGCTGCTTAAACTGTGTCAGCATCGGCACAAATATACTTGTGATGACAGCCATGGCAATGACGAAGACCGTCATGGTAATGATCAGTTCGATTAATGAAAAACCCGACTGTCTGCTTATGACCTTTCTGATCATCTTCTCCTCAATGATATGATGCTGTGAGTAAAACATTCATCCCTGTACTCCCACCTGACTGTTATCTGGATCTGCTTTGTATTAGCAGGAGGACCGTCCATGTCAGTCACAGTGCTTCTCGTTCCGTAAGGAAAGTCCTGTATATTCCTGAAATTCCTTTCTATCAGCACAGGATAATTCGCATCATTGATAGGGGGGTTTCCACATGCAGGCAGATTAACGGCAACGCCGGCAGGGTCTGAAACAATGCTGTCAAAAGGCAGGCCCCTTGTCTCTTCCAGACGCTCTGCCGCAATCCTGAGCGCTTCATCCCTCAGGACGTTCCGCATGTTGCTGTCAATGCTCAACAAGGCTGTCTGCATGAGGCCCATGAAGACAAGGAGGAGCACGACAAGCGCGATCATCACCTCAACGAGGCTGAAGCCGCTGCTGTTTCTTACATGCCGAACCATTTCATCTCCTCTCGCAGAGGTTCAGATCCGTATTGTATTCCCCCATCCACATCTTTGATTGCTCGATCACGATGCAGTCCAAATCAGGATCTTTCGTGTTAATAAACCTGAAAGTCAGTGTCTGGGCCGCAGGCACCCAGGACATAAGCCCCCTCGTATTAAAGGTTATGGTCTGGGGCATGCCTTCACCGACTGCACCTAATTGATAATCATGCTCGTATTGTTTTTGAAGTACCAGATCGTCAGTTCCTTCAAGGAGGATCCCGTTTCCATCAGGGTCCGGGTCGCTATCCTCGAAAATACTATATTGCGTTGTGTCCAGTACTGCCCAGTGTATCCTGTTATGCGACATGGCCAATGACCTCGCATCAGACAGGTCGAAGTAGAGTTGTTTTGTCATGCTCTCAATCCTGTAATTTCCCACCCATCCCCGGTATGAGAAACCCACCGCGATAATGAGGATCCCGACAATGCTCACAACTACAAGGAGTTCAACTAATGTCACACCGCTGTCTTTCATTTCTCAAAAATATGGATAAATTTATTTGTCGGTTTCGGCGGTATAAGTATGCCGGGCGGTGTGCCGGAAGGAGGAACACCCCATACTCCCACAGTCCTCCGACCGCCCTTTTCTTCAAAGGCCGTCTTCAGGTCTATCTCTTTTATCTCTCCTGTAGATACCTGGAGCAGTGCTTTCCCTCTGAGCACAGAGCTCTTTACCTGGCCACCGGTATCCCAATCCACTGCCCAGAGATGAGAATGCCCGCCAAAACTGCAGACATCAGAAGACGGCTTTGTTGTCGTAAAGAAGACTGCACCGATAGGCGTGGCAAGCGGGTCCGTCACATTGCGCTCTGCCATAAGATCACCAACGGCATCATCTAATTTTATTTTCCATCCGGGCACATCCTCACCAGCACCTGCCGGGTCCTCAGGATCCAAATTTTCCAGGGCACCTGCACCGGCTGAACAGCCAAAATCAATATCATCAGGCACGGCACCGGTATCAAAACACGGCTCTTTGACGCCATATATATACTGGGGAGTCAGCGCATCATCAACCTTATCACCGATCCTGTAAAAGTATCTCCCTGTTCCAAAGAACAGGAACACTTTTTTGGGGTTATCGTATTTCTGTAACTTCTTGACACCTGTTGTGACCGGACCGATGCCATCCATTACAGTACTCAAGGTCCAGTTGCCGTTTATATCGTTATGAGTAAAAAGTCTGAGGACACCGCCGGTGTTCCATCTCGTCGGGTCTTCTTCTGGATCGTCATAATCCGGGGGGTCATCCTCTGCCTTGACATATCCGAAATAGAGTGCATCGTCCTGATAAAAGCTCTCATGAGACCTGTTGTCCTGGTGAAAATCAATCGCTGCTTCCATGAGTGACCCTGCAAATGCATACGGAATCCCCGTATTGATCTCTTTCAAGAGGAACGCTGGGTTTGCGAGGTCGAGGACGTAGAGCTTGAGGGACTGGTCAGAATACCCCCTGAACTGATGGGTAAGCGTATCAATTGGTCCTGTGGGGCCGGACCCGAATACCACAAACCATCTTCCGTTTTTTGTATTGTCCGGGATGCCGGCTACTGTCTTTGCAGCAATCCTTACAATTGCCGGGCCTGATGTGGCAAAACCCAGGCCTCCATCTGTTATATCAATGCCAGCGTCTGCAATCTCTTCATTGGAAAATTCCCAGAGCACCTTTGGGTAATTCTCGTCAACACTGGGATCCTTCGTTATATCAAGTGCAAAATACGATGAATAGCCGATGTCCTGGGCCGGCGTCCTGACACAATCACCTGAGTCTATGTTCCCGTCATTATTAATATCAGTAACACACGCGTCATTGCTGGCTCCGGCGATCCTCATTCCTCCAATTACGATTGTCTTCCATGAATCCTGATCCTTTGGGTCGTTCCAGTAGCCGGCTAAACCGTCACCGATGCTCACATCTACTACATATGCTGTCAGGTCTACGGTGTAAAGATGGCAGTATGCCTCATCAGTCAGGTACTTCAGGTACGGGAGTGCGCTTCTGGGGATGAACGCCCATTGCTCTTTTCCAAGGTCTGCGCCTGACAGTGCTGCCTTCTTATCCCTTTCTTCAAACAATTCCAATGTCCCTAATTTGAAGGCATGGAGCATCCCGTCATTTGCTCCGACAATGACGAGGCCCCTGTCAGTATAAACCGTTGACCCGGTAAATGCCTCATATGTCTTGTCGCCATATGTCTTACCGTACGAATTCAGCGGTACCCATGAGACAATCCTCGGGGTTGAATTGACAATATCGCCGAGCTTCCATACCCTTAGATCGCTTTCATTCACGGGGGGGTCAGTTTCAGGAACAGTGTCTCCGGTGTCTCCATCAAAATTAAAGTCATGTGTTATCATCCTGCTCCTTAGACTTTCACACGTTTCTCCACCAGGGCATGGAGTATCCTGACAGGCTTGGTCAATGGTTACTGAACAGAATTTGTCGTCACCCCTTATATAGGAAATTATCTGGCTGGCTGCGGGAACGGAACCTGCATCAAGGAGGGCTTGCAGGACTCCTGCATTGCCTGTATTAAACAAAATTCTATTTGTGCCGTCAGTAGTCGTATAAATTTTTCTGTCGTCAGCGTTCGTTGCCCATAGTCGTCCCCCGGCCTCCCAGAGGCTTTTTACCACTTCAAAATCAACAATTTTTTCAGGATTATTGGGGTCATCAACAGTTCCATCGCCGTCCGAGTCTTTAAAAAGTTTTGCCTTTGTTTCGTTGTCTATGAAGTCGAAATGTATGATACGGTCACCAGAATTATCTAAGCATTTTAATGTGAGTATCTTGTTGGTATCCGAATCTTCTCGTATAGTGCTGTTTCCGAGGAGGGGGTCAATATGATACCAGAGGTTCTTGAGCGACCCAGCCCACAATATTTCCCTGCCTTCATAGGTGCGTTCAGGATAAAAGATCGCCTGCACGAGATTAGCTCCCGTACCCTCACCGGATGCAAGGACCGAAGCAGCAGTTCCTGATGCAGCACCTCCCGCTATTTCCTGGAACGCTTGCGCGAGGGCTAATTCTAATGCTGCCGGGTCTTCAGCCCTCGCATATGTCCCGCCTCCGTTGGCAGCAGTCTCGCTCATAAGCAAATCAGGGTTACACTCTGCCGGGTCTCCAGTTGGTACACCGTTAAACACAACATGGGTTGTTATCGTCTGGCCGTTTATCGAATCTGCCGTCGGCAACTGGGTAAAATCCTGGATGTTACGATTCTTGGCAAGCCACGCAAGGTCATCAAGATTCCTGCTGCCTGCATATGACGGGCAGGTTGCAGAGACTGAGTCATCAGTCTGGCCGTCGCCGTCATTGTACATAAGGACAAGTGTATTAACCGCATTCCTGAGGTCGGCAGTCGACATACCGTCAGTAACTATCAGGATATTATTTTTCTGGCACCGGTACTGAACGGGATTTTTGGTCTCGTCAAAATCACCCGGGTTGATTCTCAGATCTATCCTGCTGTTCCCGGTATTCGTATCCTTTGCGAAATAACCGATGGCATTGTAAAACCCCTCTGCAAAGGGTGTCCACGTTTCCGCCAGTAAATTATCGAGCGTATTTATTAGTCCTGAACTATGGTCGCCGACAGAGTCGTCAGGTGTATCGTCCACATACCCGATGTGATGTATAACCTTCCCGCCGTCAAGATTGGTAAGACTCTGGCATGTCTCTCCCGCTGGACAATCAGAGTCGCCGCTACAGATTTTATCTGTGGTTGTTGAACACCGTCTGGGACATATGATATCAGCGTTCGCTGTTTCACACTCTGAAGGCGATCCGCTGTAATTAAAGCTCATGGCTCCAAAGCGAATGAGGTCTGAGAATTCCTGAATCAGCCCCTCAGGAACAGTGGCTGTGCCCACTTTCACAGAGAAAAACTCATCTGCGCTGCCTGACGGTGTCAAAGGGTCGCCCAATGCCCTGACACTCGCGTCTCTGATGATAGCCGGCAGGTTGTCCGCAGTCGTGCTTGATGCACCGCTTGACGGGTCAACCACCTCAGCACCGGCATAGCCGCTGCAATAATGCAGGAATTCTCTTTTTATGCAGTCTTCACCTCCGACAAATTTGTCAGCAGCACCACTCCAGCATAAGCCGACAAAACCCGATGTATCGCTGCTTCCCAGAATATCATAATAGGGCGATGGAGGGGCAAGGTGTGTGGCAGTTTTGGCACAGATATAGCTGCCCCCTGCTTCATTATTCAGCAGCGGTTCACAGGTAGACAGGTCGTCCGGGTCAGGGCAATCTTTCGTATAGACGTTTGTACAATGGGTTTCCAAATTATTGATAGTGACATTTTTTAAAATATTATCAACAGTTAGTGCCTTGATTCCGGCTTCAATGTCTTCAATATTATTTTTTATATGCCAGCAGCCCCTGACGGATTCTATGAAGGTAGCCAGTTCCCTGCCCGATGCGGTTCCAGCACCTCCCGAAATCCCAAGACAATCGCTTGCCGCACCCATCCACTGACCCAAAGGATCATCATCCTGCCATATATCAATGGCCTCTTGACAGTCTTCGTTATTATAGGTGCCGTGAAATATCTCTATCCTCGTCATGCCTCCCTGCGTCTCAGGGTTAGTATAATCAGGCTCAAGCGCATTGGGTCCCCTGATTGCAAAGGTTATGTCTGCAAAAGCCGGTATCCTTTTTATAAATCTCCTCCCGACACAGCCCCTTGATTCACCGGTGAGTACCTGATTGACTGTGTCATACTTCCCCCCCGTCAAAATCTTCTTCTGCACATCGAACTTGGATGCAGAAAGCCAGTTCAGGAATTTCCCTTTTGCTATGAAATCGTCGACTGTCGTCCCGGTAATGTTGATACATGCGTAATCCGTCCTGTAATCACACCCGACCGGCAGCGCTGCTCCGGGATCAAACCTTCCCTGAGCCCCGTTATACACATAGTATTCATCTTGATCAAAATAACCTTCATATGACTGGGTATCGTCATAAGACGTGTCGTAACAGTAATCAACATCAGGGGATGAGGATAGATACGTGAGATCATACATGCTGGCAGAGTTGTCTATCATGAGGAGCAGGTTCGGTGTTACACCGGCAACAATAAAGGGCGGGTCGACACAGTAATCATTCATATCTCCGTATGAAAGCAGGGGGAGCAGAAGGAGTAAGGGAAGGATTAAACTTACTATACGTTTGCATTGTATGCAGGTATTCATCTTGTTCATGGCTGACACCTCACATTGTATCGTAAAAACTGTTATTTTCAAAGCCCTTTGTTTTCTTCAATGTGCTCAAACTGGAGCGCCTTCACGGCAAATTTAAAAAGCAATTACCGTGCCATTGTAAAACTCTTTGAAAATAAAAGATTTTATTATGTTCTCCGTGAGGTTTTTTAGGGATATATGAAATTGATTACATAAATTTATTAAGGGTCTCAAAATTCAATAAACATTATTAAGGGTCTCAAAATAGTATTCATATTACACCCTCTCCCACCCCTCCCCCCGGCGAGTCTTCGACCCTCAAGGGGGAGGAACTATAATCCCCTCTCCTCTCCTCGGCGAGTCTTCGACCCTGGAGGGAGAGGGCAAGGGTGAGGGGGATCATGTATGTGTTTATTATTATGAGACTGTTAACGACTTATCGTCGTGAAACAATATTTTTTGTAATTTCAGTCACCTGCTCACCCTCAGGACACCCTCGAGCTGGGCGATCTTCCGGGTAAGCCCTGAAAGCTGTTTTTTATCCCTGACTTCGAGGATGAATGTGATATGGGCCTTTTTATCCTCTGTCGAACTCGCCTCCAGATGGCTTATATTGACTTCCACTGAAGAGATGATGGCGCTGAGACTCGCGAGCATCCCCGGCTTGTCCACGGTTTCAATTAAAAGCTTGGTGGGTGACGTGACACCGTCCTCGGTTTTCCATTCAACATCCACAAGCCTGGCATCTTCCACTGCGAGTTTGTCAAGATTCGGGCAGTCTCTCCGGTGAATGGAAACGCCCCTCCCCCTTGTCACAAATCCGATGAGACTGTCACCCGGTATGGGGAAACAGCATTTTGCAGTATGGTAGAGGATGTCATCAATGCCTTTTATAGTAATCCCTTTCGGCTCCTTCAGTGGTTTCGTAATCTTTGGAAGGAGGACCTCTTCTTCGGGTTTCTCAGGCATGAATTTATTGACAATCTGATGGGCTGAAAGTTTTCCATGCCCGACAGATGCATAGAGGTCCTCAACGGACTTCAGATTAAAGGACTCCAGAATCTTCTGAGCCTCCTCTGTCTTGAGGATGGATATGTCAAGGTCATGCCTCTTCAGTTCCTCTTCAAAGAGTTTGGTACCGAGTTCAATGCTCTGAGTCCGCTCTTCTGACTTTATCCACTGTTTTATTCTGCTCTTGGCTCGCTGGGTGACAACGAACTTCAGCCAGTCCCTGCTCGGTTTCTGTGTCGGGGAAGTCATGATTTCCACTGTATCACCGTTTCTCAGGATATACTTCAACGGAACGATACGGTCATTGACCTTTGCCCCCATGCACCTGTGACCGACCTGCGTGTGGATGCTGTAAGCAAAATCTACCGGGGTTGATCCCATGGGCAGTTCTTTGATCTCACCCGCAGGGGTAAAAACATAGATCTCCTCAGGGACAACCTCGCCCTTTACTGCCTCGAGAAAGTCCTTTGCGTCAACAAGGTCTCTCTGCGCCTGTATTAATTCTCTCAGCCACGAGATGTATTTATTGCTCCGTTCATCGATCTCGCCTTTCTCCTTATAGCGCCAGTGAGATGCAACGCCATATTCGGCGATCATATTCATTTCTGTAGTCCTTATCTGAAATTCCACACGCTCCCCTTTAGGTCCTATGACAGTAGTGTGGAGCGCCTGATACATGTTAGCTTTCGGTATGCCTATATAATCCTTGAATCTGCCGGGTATAGGTTTCCATATGGAATGAATGAGACCGAGGATTGCATAGCAGTCAGCTTTTTTCTCGGTTATGATACGAAGGCCGAGGACGTCGTGCACCTGCTCGAAGGTAATCATCTGTTTCTGCATCTTCTGATAGATGCCATAGTAATGCTTCACCCTCCATGACAGGCTGCCTGGTATGCCTTCTTCTTCGAGCTTTCCGGTGACGATATCGGTAACCTCTTGCAGGTATCCCTCCTGTTCTTCTCTCCTCTTTGCCACCTTCTTTTCAAGTTCATGATAGAGGTCGGGCATGAGGGCTTTAAAGCTCAGATCTTCCAGTTCAGTCTTGAGCCAGCCCATACCAAGCCTGTTAGCAATAGGAGCATATATCTCGAGTGTCTCTAAAGCGATCCGCTGCTGTTTATTCTCCGGAAGGTACTGGAGCGTGCGCATATTATGCAGCCTGTCGGCAAATTTTATAAGGATTACCCTCACATCTTCAGACATGGCAAGGAGCATCTTTCTGAAGTTCTCTGCCTGGGCCTCTTCTTTTGTCTTGAAGACTATCTTGGAGAGTTTTGTCAGGGCTTCCACAATAAATGCGACCTCTTCGCCGAACAGCTCCTGTATTTCTTCCTTTGTCTTGCCTGCGTCCTCGATCGTATCATGGAGAAGACCTGCCACAATCGTCGGGATGTCCATTTTCATATCTGCAAGGATAGAGGCAACCGCAAGAGGATGTTCAATGTATGCAGAGCCTTCAACACGCTTCTGGCTCGTGTGGGCCTCTCTGGAGAATTGATAGGCACGCCAGAACACCTTGACATCAGCATCGGGATTATAGGAAATAACCTTTCTTGTCAGACTGCCAAGGGTTTCTTTTGCCATGATTTATTATACTTATTATACAACGTAATGTTAGTCACTGATCACTGGTCATTAAATTAATGACTGATGACTATTGACTCGGTCTTATTGCCTTCAGATTCAGCTGGAGATATGTGACACCTTCCCATTCATTGATGAATGGTGTAAATACGGCATCGACGGTAGTCGATTGCACTGAATTGGTTTCGTCCTGCAATAATAGTCTGCCATGAGTTGCAGCCATGTCAAATCCTATTGCTTCAAGGGCATGGCTTTTCTGCCTGAGTTTCATCTTGAGATGATTGCTTTTCACAATCCTCGGGGAAAGGACCTCCAATCCCCTGGATCCCAGAAGTGGTTCAGGGTTACCAAAGCCAAAGGGCTCGAGCATCTCGAACTCCTTTGTGAGTCCGGAATGTATATCTGAAAAGTCGACCTCGGCATCGATCTGCAAGTGGGGGACCAAATCGTGCCCGTCACAGGTCTTCTGTGCAATTCGTGTCAGGCATGCTTCGAAGGAATCAATGTGCACTGCCGGAAGCTCAAACCCGGCAGCCTGTTCATGACCGCCGAAGCGCGTCAGTAATTCCCTGCAACGGCTCAGCGCATTATAGAGATGGAGAGACGGGATGCTCCTGCCCGAACCCCTGGCAACAGCTCCCTCTCTTGAAATGATGCATGTGGGTCGATAGAACTTCTCTGTCATCCTCGATGCAACGATACCGATAACACCCTGATGCCACGTGTCGGAGGAAAGGACGATAACCGGGCCGATACCTTTTTTCTGAAGTTGATCGAGGGCCTCCTTATAAACCTCCTCCTCTATGCGCTGTCTCTCCGCATTGAGTTGATCCAGCCATGATGCAAGCTGCATCGCTTCATCTTCGGAATCGGTGAGGAGGAGTTCTATAACCTTGTGAGCGTCGGCAATCCTCCCCGCTGCATTCATCCTTGGGATTAGCGTAAAAGAAAGCACCTGTGGCCTGAGTGCTCTTCCGCCGATACCCGATACCTTTTTCAGTGCCCGTAACCCGGGCCGTGGCCCGTTTTCCATGAGCATCAGTCCCTCTTTCACCATAAGTCTGTTCTCGTCGGTAAGCGATACAACATCGGCGATCGTGCCGAGTGCAGCGAGATCAAAAAAATCACGCATGCTTAATCGCGAACTGTGCATGGTTGATAATGCATGGACGAGCTTCAACGCAACACCTGCCCCGGAAAGATTGGAGGCAGGAGATTGGGGATGAGAGAGTTTGGGGTTGATAACGGCCAGTGCCTCCGGGAGGAAGAAGTCCGGACTTTCACCCCCTCCCTCACCCTCCCCCCTCGAGGGGGAGGGATGGGTGGGGGGGCTCCGTCTTATCGGCTCGTGGTGGTCTGTGATAATGACATCTATGCCTTCTTTCGCACAGAGGCGCGCTGTCTCGAATGATGTTATCCCGCAGTCAACAGTTATGATGAGCGTGGCTCCGAACTGACGTGCCTTCACTGCGGATGCGGGGTGAAAACCGTATCCGTGCTCCATCCTGTTCGGTACAAAATAGGTGCATTCAATACCGAACATCTTCAGGGCCTGGATGATGAGCGCAGTTGCTGAAACACCGTCCACATCGTAGTCACCGTGGACAAGTATCTTCTCATTGTTCTGTGCAGCAGCTGTTATTCTGTCAACTGCCGCACGCATCCCCTCTATATCAAACGGGTCGGATAAGTTCGAGAGATCGGGCTTAAGAAAAGAGATTACTTTTTCAGGTGTTTTTATTCCCCTGTTTATACATATTTGCGCCAGGGTGGAAGAAATAGAGGCAGTTTTTGATAAATACCGTATATATTCAGGATTCGTCTTATTGACAAGCCATTTCCTGTGCATACATTACACAGTTGTTTCGTTATCTGTCACTCCCGCCTGTCGGGAGTCCTTCAGAAAGATTCCGGTCAAGCCGGAATGACAGATTAACAGTCCAATAGAGCTTTCCACTCACCTTTAATTCTATCACGTGTTAGAGAGAACCTATGACCCTGATTATGCGCTGCTTTCTATCTTCTTGCAAATGGCCTTTTACCTTTCCACAGGAGCACAATCGGGCTCGCAATAAAGATGGAGGAATAGGTACCAACGACAATCCCTGCAATAATTGCAAGGGCAAAGTCATGGATGACTTCACCGCCAAGAAAGAAAAGTGCCAGTGCTGCAAGAAGTGTTGTCAGGGTAGTTATAATGGTCCTCGAAAGAACCTCATTTATACTCTGGTTCACGACGACATCCACAGGGTCCCTTTGCCGCACCCTCAGGTTCTCCCTGATCCTGTCGTAGACTACGACGGTATCTGTAAGGGAGTAGCCCGCAATTGCCAGAAGGGCAGCAACAATAACGAGGTTTATCTCGCTATTCAGGATATAAAATAATGCCACGACGGCGAGGACGTCGTGTAATGTAGCAATAGTTGCACCGATCCCGAACCGGAACTGAAAACGGAATGCAATATAAATGAGGAGTCCGGCTGTGGCAGCCACAATAGCCCAGAGGGCGTCTTTCCTGAGCCGCTCACCAACCTTCGGCCCTATTTCTGTGGTCGATTCAACAACAAGTTTCTGGTCCGTAAATCTCTGAGAGAGAACCGAAACAATCTTTTCCGAGAATCCACCGAGCGTCTCTTCCTGTTTCTTAACCCTTATCAGGACCTTTTTCTCGGCAGGCATGTCCTGCAGCTCAACATCCCTAAGTCCCCCGTCTTCAAGGGCATTCCTCACCTCACTGAGGGCAAAAGGCTTTTCAAATTTTATCCGGACTGCTGTCCCGCCGGTGAAATCTATTCCCAGATTTGCCGTACCGCGCGCAATCTGGACAACTGCTATAAACCCGAGGACAAGGATAATCCCGGAAAGGGCAAACGCGTAGTATTTTTTCCCCATAAAATCTATATTCGTTTTCTTTAACAGTTCTATCATATGCTCAAACTCCTCATTTTCATCCTGCTCATGAGAACGTCAAAAACAGTCTTTGTACCGATAAGGGCGGTAAAGAGGTTTATTGCAACGCCCAGGCTTAATGTTATTGCAAATCCCTTTATCGGGCCTGTGCCGAACTGGAAGAGTACTGCCGCAGTTATCAATGTTGTGACATGGGAATCAAAGATCGTCCAGAACGCCTTGCGGTATCCGGAATCAACTGCGGCTGCCGGTGTTTTTCCTGCCCGCAACTCTTCTCTCATCCTCTCGAACATGAGGACATTTGAGTCAACTGCCATCCCGATGGCAAGGATGATCCCCGCGATCCCGGGGAGGGTAAGCGTTGCATTGATTGATGCCATGGCACCGAGGAGGAGCATCACGTTTAAAAAAAGCGCAAGGTCGGCGATGAGGCCCGAGAGCCTGTAGTAAAGCATCATGAAGAGCACGACTGCTATCGTGCCGATAATGCCAGCGGTCTTGCCGGCTTCAATGGAATCCCTCCCGAGTGAAGGACCGACTGTCACGTTCTGGAGCATCTTCAACGGCGCAGGGAGAGCACCTGCTTTCAAGACTATGCTGAGGTCCTTTGCCTCGTCCAGGGTAAAGTTTCCCTCGATCATTGCGCTCCCGCCTGCAATCCTGTCCCTGATAACAGGGGCTGAATAAACATTATTGTCAAGCACAATAGCCAGTCTCTTTCCGATGTTTGCGCCTGTTACCTCCTCGAAGATCTTTGCACCCGCAGTATTCAGTTCCAGGGACACATATGGCAAGCCGTATGAGTCAAAGCTCACCCGTGCATCATTGAGGAGGTCGCCTGTAAGGGCAGCCTGTTTTTTCAAAAGAAACGGAATCTTTCCGATGATCTCTTTCGTATTTTCATTTATAGCGCTCTTAAACAGTATCTCATCACCTTCAGGGATTTTTTCGGCGAACTGTTTTAAAAGTTCTTCTTCTTCACCCGGCACGATTGCCTGCGGAAGCTCTGCTGCAACCGGTGCGTCATCGTCTACCAGCTTAAACTCGAGCAGTGCGGTCTTGCCTATAAGGCCAATGGCCCTTTCGGGGTCCTGCACACCCGGAAGCTGGACAACGATCTCGTTTTCACCCTGTCTTACGATCGTGGGCTCTGCAACCCCGAACTGGTCAATCCTGTTGCGGATCGTTTCGAGAGCCTGGTCAGCAGCATCGTCAGCTATCCTGCCGGCCTCGCTGTCTTTAATTTTGTAAACAAGTTTTTCTTTACTATCGACGAGGTCAACAATAGTGAAGTCTTTTTTAATGACATTCATTATCTCGGATGTCGACGGACTCACGATGATCTGTGATCCGCGTGTTGTAACGTCGGCTTTTATCTCTTTCTTTGAGAGAAAATCCCTCAAAGAAAACGCATACCGCTCTGCCTGAATCTGAACAGCCTTGTCTCCCTCTACCTCGTACTCAAGGTGCAACCCTCCCTGGAGATCAAGCCCGAGGACAATACCACTATCCGGCATGGTCTTCTTCCACCACTCCGGCATGTACTGAAAGGCAGGGGTATTCGGAAGGAAAAAGACAATTGCCAGAACAAGTGTTATACCGAGAAGAATTAACTTCCAGAGCACCTTTTTCTTCATCAGACCTCCGCTGTCAACAAAATCTTCTTTTAACTACTCATAACAATCCCCCTCAGTTCCCTCTGTGAGGGAAGGCTTAGGGGGATCGTTAATTTCTCCGGCATCAATTATAAGAAAATTCTTATGGTAAAATCAGTCCTCGTCTGAGGTGGCCCTGATGGATGCAATATATGCCTTGCCGAATTTCACCTTTGTATTCTCGGCAATCTTGATGGTGACTGTATTTGTCCCAACGTTTTCTATAATGCCATAAACACCACCCGATGTGATTACCTTATCCCCTTTTTTAAGAGCGCTTAACATCGTTCGATGTTCTTTGGCCCTCTTCTGTTGCGGTCTTATGAGCAGAAAATAAAATACGACAAAGATAAGGATAAGGGGCAAGAGACTGGCAAATATACTTCCACCACCCTGAGCACCCCCTTCAGGACCTGGACCCATTGCATATGCTATATCAATCAAATGTTCGATAATCATAAAGACACCTCCGAAAGTTTAGATAATATACATGCTTTACATGATTTTTATCAACCGGTGTAGGGAGAAAGACAGTTTTAAGTTATTAAGGTTCTCACAATTGAATAGACATTATTCAGAAAATCTCCCCTCACCCCTCTTTGCCAAAGAGGGGCATTATTCCTCCCTTTGGAAAAGGGAGGTTAGGAGGGATTTCTTAGGCCAATGTCCACATTATTTTGAGAATATTAATATATGTTTTCAGTGTTGAATTTTTGACGAAAAAAATCATTAACTCAACACTCAACAATTAAAACTTAAGCCACTGAGTTTTTTTGTGCTTTGTGCCATGCGCTTAGCGTCTACCCTATAAACACAAGAAACTCAGGAAACTACAAGGCGCTCTTTGCTAACTACGGCTTATTTGTCTTACAATAATCAAACAGCATGTCAAAAATATTTTTCTCCGGCATTGGTGGCAGCGGCATGTCGGCCATAGCGAGCTTTATGGCCGGTCGTGGACATCTCATTATCGGGTCAGACCGCTCGTTCGATGGAAATACCGTTCATCCGCTCTGCGCAGTTCTTGAAAACAAAGGAATAACCGTTGTCCCTCATGACGGCTCCGGGATAGATAGCTCGATCGATCTTGCGGTCTTCAGCACCGCTGTCGAAGATACTCAGCCTGAGGTAAAGAGAGTACGGGATTTGGGGATCCCCATGAAAACACGTCCCTGGTACCTATCGGAGATAGCATCGGAGTTTAAAACAATTGCTGTTGCAGGCACGAGCGGCAAATCGACCATAGCAGGGATGCTCGCATTTGTCATGCATAAACTGGGCATTGAACCGAACTACATCGGCGGCGGCAGGGTAAAATCATTTAAATCCCGTAGCAACGCCGGTAATTCCCTGAACGGCAACTCAGACCTCTTGATCATAGAAGCATGCGAATCCGATGATTCGATTACTCACTATCATCCTGCCTTCTCGATCATCGCAAATCTGGACCTCGACCACCATACAATCGAAAAAACTTCTGAGATGTTCGAGACATTCGGCAGGAATACCGGGGAGATAGTCGTTATCAACGGTGACGATGCAAACCTCAGGCACTGCCGCTTTGACAAAGCAATAACCTTTTCGATTGAGACACCTTCTCGGTACCGGGCAAAAGGAATCGACTATCAACCATTGAGAACAGCGTTTTCATTACATGGGACTGACTTTACCCTCTCCCTCCCGGGACATTACAATCTTTATAATGCACTCTCGTGCATATCACTTCTTTCCGAGATGGGCACCCCCCTCAGGGATATCGCGGAAATCCTGCCCTCTTTCCCCGGACTCGATCGGCGGTTTGATATTCATCTCAATACAGGTAAGCACCTCGTTATAGATGACTATGCTCACAACCCCCACAAGATTTCATCACTCATGGGATTCATTAAGACATTCAGGCACCGTGTCTGCTATATCTTCCAGCCGCACGGTTTTGGCCCGACACGGTTTATGAAGCAGGAGTACATTGAAGTATTTGCAAAAAATCTCCGCGAAGAAGACCATCTGATTCTCTTACCGATATACGATGCCGGCGGCACAGCGCTCAGAGATATCTCAAGCGGGGATTTGTCATATGCAATCGAAGGTGCAGGGAAGTCAGTCGAGGTACTGCATGAACGGCACGTTCTCCTTGATCGCATCAAAGAATGGGACACCTATGTTGTTTTCGGAGCGCGCGATGAAACACTTGCTGAATATGCACAGGAGATCGCTCTGAGGGTGAGGGGTATTGAATAAATGAAAAAATACCATTTGCACACGCATACCTCGGGACTCAAGCTCAACTATGAAAAGGACCTTAACCCTGAGCAGCACGCCGTCATCATGCACCCGGGCGGACCGATGCTTGTGCTTGCCGGTGCAGGCACAGGGAAAACGAGAGCTGTCACGTATCGCGTTGCAAGGTTAATAGAGACAGGTGTCGGACCCGAACATATCCTGCTCCTGACTTTCACGAACAAGGCTGCGAGGGAAATGATGCGCCGGGTTGAGTTTCTCATGGGCAGAAATATTCAGGGACTTTGGGGCGGGACATTCCATCATATAGGCAACATGATCCTGAGAAAGCACTGCCTGCTCATTGGATATAAAGAAGGGTTTTCCATCCTTGACCGGGAGGACTCAAAAGACCTGTTCGATATCTGTCTCGCAGAGATAAAAAAGAGGGAAACCTTCATGCCGAAAGGTTCCGTATTATGCGAAATGTATGGGCTGATAAAAAATACAAAGACAGGTATCGATGAACTGCTTGCTTTTCGGTTCCCGCATTTTTTCAATGCATTGGATGAGATAAAGCATGCAATCTCGCTATATGACAAAAAGAAGCACACTCTTAACCTGATGGACTTTGATGACCTTCTGATAAACTGGAAAAGGGTTTTACTGGAACATGAGCATATTCGGGACTACTATGCATCGAAGTTCATGCACATCCTCGTCGACGAATACCAAGACACCAATACACTCCAGGCAGAGATCGTTGACCTGTTAGCGGGCACAAACAGAAACATCATGGCAGTCGGCGATGACGCACAGTCAATCTATTCCTTCCGGGGAGCCGACTTCGAAAACATCCTCAAGTTTCCTGAGAGATACCCTGATGTAACGATTTTTCATCTGACAACAAACTACAGATCCACACCTGAGATACTGAATCTTGCCAACAACAGTATCATCCATAATGTCAGGCAGTTTCAGAAAAAACTCCGTTCGATAAAGGGCTCAGGAGATGCGCCCGGTGTTCTTCCGCTCAGGGACATCTTTCAGCAGGCTGATTTTGTTGCTCAGAGGATACTCGAGTGCCATGCAGAGGGGACACCCCTCAATGAGATTGCCGTGCTTTACCGTTCACACTATCAATCAATGGAGCTCCAGATGGAGCTCCAGAGGAGAAGCATACCGTTTGAGGTCAGATCAGGCCTTAAGTTCTTTGAACAGGCACACATAAAGGACATCCTCTCTTTCCTGAGAGTCATAGTTAATCCTTACGATGAACTGAGCTGGAAAAGGATCGTCAAGCTCGTTCCAGGCATCGGCAATATCACCGCAGGTAAGCTCTGGTCATTGATAAGCAAGTCGGAAAGTCCTCTCGATACAATATTTGAGGGAGGGAGGTTCGTCCCTAAAAAAGCCCTTGATGCCTTCCATCTCTTTCTTGACCTCATAAAGATATTAAAAGGAGGCAACGATCCCGGGAAAGCTTTACAGCCTTCTGCCGCTATAGAGCACATATTGAGACACACCTACGAGGACTATCTTTACAACCATTACCCGAATGCAGAAGACAGGATTGAAGATATTGAACAGATGACACGGTTTGCACACCTCTATCCCTCACTCGAACATTTTATCAGTGAATTAAGCCTCCAGAGCGCATCAGGCGGAGAGGTCGAGAATGGTGAAGAAGATAAAGAACGTGTCATACTCTCCACCGTTCATCAGGCAAAGGGACTTGAGTGGGATACTGTCTTTATCATAGGCCTTAATGACGGTCGCTTTCCTTCAGCAAGATCTCTGAAAACCCATTATGAGGAAGAGGAGAGGAGGCTCTTCTATGTTGCTGTCACACGGGCACGGGACGACCTCTATCTCTGCTATCCCATCACTTCAGAGGATTGGCAAGGCCTGGGGTTGTTGAAACCATCACGGTTCATCAGGGAATTGCCTGATGATGTGTACGAAGAATTTCTTGTTGAGAGTAATTCTGAGAACGGATTTCCGGATAACCCTGGGAATGCATTTACATAAGAGTCACAGAAGGCACTGTGTCCGCACACATGCCCTGCGTTTATTTTTATAATTACATTTTCCTGGTTAATAACCACATTTATGATATACTTTACAAGCTGAAAGTTAGCATAGTTTATTCAATACATGTTATCGGAGAGACAAAATGAAATGGTATGATGAGATAGCAAAGCTTGCACGTGAACTGTATGAAAAAAGTGGCAGAATTGAGGGTCGTGACCTCGATAACTGGCTTGAGGCAGAGAGGATTGTCATGGAACGTTACAAAGAACAAGAAAGGCTTGAAGGAGAATCGTCTTCTTCCGATAAAAAGCAGCCCAAAAAACCAGAATAAAAACAATAAAAGCTAAAAACCTGTCATAAAGGAACTCTTAGACTGCATTATTCACAAATTTCCTGATCAATCAGAGCAGATGTTGTATCGGAGAGGCTTTACAGAGTATTCGACGTCTTAAAAACTACTTGCTTAACAACCTCAACGCCTTTTCGTGGAGACATTCATTTCCTGATACAAGAAGTGTTGTGCTCTTTTTGAGGCTTACTTCGAGGGAATCGATGGACTGGCCGCCAAGGTCGGTAAAAATCCCGCCTGCCTCTTCAACAAGGAGCCAGCCACCTGCGAAATCAAAACACCTCGATGGGGATGGACTGACAAAGACACTGATTGCACCTGATGCAAGGTAGGCAAGGTCGAGCGCCGTGGAACCGAAACATCTCGTCTTTCTTGATTCTGAAAGAAGCGGGATGATACGAGAAATATCCTTATAGGGAGCCTGTGCCTCGTATGCGATGAGATAAAAGACGCTGTCTTGTTGTGTCCTGATTTTCTGACCGTTTAAGAATGCTCCTTTTCCCTTCTCCGCCCAAAACTCATCTCCGTTTATGAGGTTTATAATATATGCGAGCGTCATACCTCCAACGCTGTCTCCGTCTGCAAAAGCTATCGACGCGCTGTAAAAAGGAATACCTGATACAGCATTCCTGCTTCCGTCAATGGGATCTATTAAAACTTTCTTCCCCCCGCCTCTGATATCCTTTGTGCCGATCTCTTCAGAGATAATGGTCAACGCCTCTCCTGATTTTTCAAGACCGGAGATAATAATGTCCTCTGCCACTTTATCGATATGATAGGTCTTGTCTCCAGAGGCACCGGTACCGAGTAAACTCTTTTTGTCTTTTTTGACTAAAGGAACTTTTTCGAGAAGTCTCTTCCCTATAGCCCTGAGCTGTTCAATTTTCATTAAACAATATTTTACGCGAAGATAGCCAAGTTTTAAATAACCTTATAAAAAATTTTCAGGAATCGGTAATGCACGTCTTCTTAATTGCATCTGCAACTCTCACTACCCTGACCATCTCCTTTACATCATGGACTCTCACGATATTAGCACCATTGAAAATCGATATGGCGACAGCAGCTGCAGTTCCTTCAAGTCGATCTGTCACAGGAAGATCTCCAAGAATCTTGCCGATAAACGCCTTCCGGGATACGCCAATGAGGATCGGCTTTTTCAGCCGGGTAAATTCATGAAGCTTTCTGATAATCTTGAGATTATGTTCATATGTCTTGCCGAAGCCAATACCGGGGTCAACGATAATCATATCCTCCGGGACGCCCGCTCGTGCAGCCAATCGTATCCCTTCGCTCAGGTAATCAGTTATCTCTGCTATGAGTGTTTTATAAAAGGGATTGCGCTGCATGTCTTTTGGCGTTCCCTTAATATGCATAACCACTACGGGAACGCGATAATGCGCGATAACTTCCGGCATGTTCAGGTCAAATCTCAGTCCGCTGATATCGTTCACCATGGATGCTCCTGCCTCAATCGCCCTCCTGGCAACTGCTGATTTGTATGTGTCAATAGAAATCGGGACGGAAATCTTTTTTGCGAGCACTTCAACAACAGGGATTGTACGCCTTAACTCTTCCTCTTCATTGACCGGTTCTGATCCCGGCCTCGTTGATTCCCCCCCGATATCAATGATATGAGCTCCCTCTTCAACCATCCGGACCGCCCTCTCGATTGCTGAGGTCTTATCAAAATAAAGCCCGCCGTCTGCAAAGGAATCCTTGGTCACGTTCAGGATTCCCATGATATAGGTTCTTTGAGTAAAGTCGAAAGAGAACTTTGACCAGTTAAGTTTCACGGATGGTTTGGGGTCAGGTCTCAACAACCTGTTGAGACCTGAATACTTCAACTTCCTTAACAAGGGCATCGATCTCAGTTACATCCATTGTCTCCCGTTCAAGGAGGGCATTTGTGAGGGCTTCAAGGGTGTCCCTGTTCTCTGAGAGAAGATTCTTTGATACGGTATATGCTTCAATCACAATTCGCTTGACTTCTTCGTCTATATCAACTGCTGTCTTCTCGCTGTAGTCCTTGTGCCGCGCAATTTCTCTGCCGAGAAAAATCTGTTCGTCCTTTTTCCCAAAGGTAAGGGGACCGAGCTTTTCAGACATTCCCCATTCTGTTACCATCTTTCTCGCAAGCTCTGTTGCCCTCTCAAGATCATTTCCTGCACCCGTGGTCGTATGTTTCAATGCAATCTCCTCCGCGGCTCTCCCTCCCAGGAGAACTGAGAGAGCTTTCAAAAGATACTCTTTGGAATAGGTATACCGGTCATCTATGGGAAGTTGCTGCGTCACTCCCAATGCCCGACCTCTTGGAATGATACTTACTTTATGGAGAGGGTCAGTCCCTGGTGTCAGTTTCGCTACGAGAGCATGGCCTGCCTCGTGATAAGCGGTATTCTTCTTCTCTTCCTCACTGATGATCATGCTCCTTCTTTCAACACCCATAAGTACCTTGTCTTTTGCTTCATCGAAATCCGACATCTCCACCTTGTTTTTTGATTTCCGGGCTGCGAGTAAAGCAGCTTCATTCACAAGGTTCTCAAGGTCTGCACCGGAAAACCCCGGGGTACCCCGTGCGATTTTATCAAGATCTGTCTTTTCATCGACCGGAACGTTCTTTGTATGAACCTTGAGTATCTCATGTCTCCCTTTTACGTCAGGTTGCGGGACGACCACCTGTCGATCAAACCGCCCCGGCCTCAGAAGTGCCGGGTCTAGCACGTCGGGTCTGTTTGTAGCTGCGATGATAATAATGCCCTGATTGCTCTCAAAACCGTCCATCCCTACGAGGAGCTGATTGAGGGTCTGTTCACGTTCATCGTGACCGCCGCCAAGTCCTGCGCCTCTGTGACGGCCAACCGCATCTATCTCGTCAATAAAAATAATGCACGGAGCATTCTTCTTGGCCTGTTCAAACAAATCCCTTACTCTCGATGCACCAACCCCGACAAACATCTCAACAAAATCTGAGCCTGATATTGATAAAAATGGCACACCGGCTTCACCGGCAATTGCCCTTGCGAGAAGGGTCTTCCCTGTTCCGGGGGCACCGACCAGGAGCACTCCCTTTGGAATTCTTCCGCCGAGTTTTTGAAACTTTTGAGGGTCTTTAAGGAAATCAATAATCTCCTGGACCTCCCCTTTCGCCTCTTCAATCCCAGCGACATCGGCAAATGTTATCTTGACAGTCTTTTCGGAGACTAATTTTGCCTTAGACTTGCCAAAGGATAATGCCTTGTTTCCACCTGTCTGCATCTGTCGCATGAAAAAGATCCAGATAGCAACAAGAAAGATAATGGGCCCCCAATTGAGAAAGATGTGCCACCAGGGATTCTGTTCTTCCGGTTTAGCGATGATCTTCACGTTCTTAGAACGCAACATCTCCACGAGTTCAGGATATTCGGCAGTATATGTCTTAAACGCCTTGCCACTCCTTAATTTTCCTTCCAGATTGTTCCCTTTTATCGTGACTTCTTCAACGTCGCCTGCCTCGAGTCTTGTCATAAAATCAGAAAATATTATCTCCTGATCAGTCTTCTTGGGGGGACTGACAAGGTGGAACAGGAGTATTATCATAACTCCGATGATAAGCCAGATAAATAGATTCCTGTAAACGTTCAAGTTCTTCCCTCCCGGAAAAACCCCTTATATCTCGTCAATAAAGTTATTCTCAATGTATTTTCTTGCAAGCACTGCATCGCATGAGGATTATGTGTTCTGGACACAGGAATATCACACTTAGTCTTTTAGGCCCTTAAGTCAACCAGAGGCTTTCTCGAAATTTTTGTATAAAAATTATTGATATTTTTTATTGTAGCATATTGAGAGGGCAATTTCAGTAATTGACAAGACCTTCCTCCATGAGTCGCTTCTGTATATCGACAAGTTTGTTAATGCCCTCTGCTGCAAGTTTAAGAAGGCTGTCGAAGCATTCCTTTGTAAAAGGCATCCCCTCTGCGGTACCCTGTACCTCAACAAACTTGCCACTTCCGGTCATGACAACATTCATATCGACTTCTGCAGCCGAGTCTTCTGCATAACAAAGGTCAATCATCGGTTCGGACTGAACAATCCCTACGCTCACAGCAGCAAGATAATCCCTTAACGGCGCCTTTTCAATGAGCCCGTGATTCAATGCGTACTGCAGGGCGTCTGAAAGGCATATGAATGCACCTGTTATTGCAGCTGTCCTCGTCCCACCGTCTGCTTCTATGACATCGCAGTCTATCCATATTGTTCGTTCACCGATGCTCGACAGATCGACAACAGACCTTAAGGCCCTCCCAATCAGCCTCTGAATTTCCTGCGTCCTCCCGCTCAACCTTCCTGTCGTTGATTCTCGCGGTGTTCTTGTTTGTGTTGATCTTGGGATCATGGAATACTCCGCGGTTACCCACCCCTTTTTCTGCTCTTTGAGAAAGATCGGTACCCTGTCCTCAATAGAGGCTGTACAGATAACTCTCGTCTTTCCAACGGCAATCAGTACTGAGCCCTCGGCATTCCCTATGAAATTCCTGCTGATCTTCACCGTGCGTATTTCGTCATTTTTCCTTCCATCCAGTCTCATGTGCCCTCCATATATCAATTCACCCGACTACATCCCGAATGTTATCTTTTCAATATGGTCTATTTTCTTTCCAAGAAATCTCTCGCCCAGTTTTAAAAACTTTTGCGGTGCATCTGTTACATAGAATTTTCTTACCGGCCGGTCATCCTCTTTCCTGATGATCTTCAAGGCTTCTAAAGTAGTCCTAATCTCATGTGATATCTCGACCGCGGAATCAATAAGCCTGATGCCTCTCCCCATAACTTTCGATATGACTTTTTTGAGCAAAGGATAATGGGTGCATCCAAGGACAAGGGTATCTATGCCTTTCTTTTTTATGTCTTTAAGGTATTTTCTTGCAACAAGGGTAGCGATATCCCCCTCAGTCCATCCTTCCTCAACGAGGGGTACAAACAGGGGGCACGGAAGCCCGCATACCTCGATACGTTCATCCAGATCCCTTATCACATTTGTATAAGCGTTACTCATTATGGTTGCATCTGTCCCGATAATTCCCACCCTTTTGTTTTTCGTGGCTTTCACCGCAGCCTTTGCTCCTGGTTCAATAACGCCGACAACAGGGATTGAAACAGTGTTTCTAATGGCATCAAGGCTTACGGATGATGCGGTGTTACATGCAATAACAAGCAGTTTAATATTTCTTGTAGAGAGGAACTTCGTATTTTCAAAGGAATACCGAATAACTGTTTCCGGCGAGCGTATACCATAGGGAACCCGTGCAGTATCTCCGAGATAGATCGTATTTTCCTGTGGTAACATTTTTATAATCTCTTTTAAAACGGTTAGCCCACCTATCCCGGAGTCAAAGACACCGATTGGCCTGTTGCTGCTCTGTGCTCTCTCTGAATCTGTCACCAAACGCTCTCACTTTCCCTTGTTTTTGAATCTCCTGAAGAAAAACCGGGTACCATTATTCCAATTCAGCAGAAACTATATCTTTGAGAGGAGAGAAGAGATAAAGATGTCCCCCGAGTGTCTCTATTTCTTTCCCTTCGATCAGAACCCTTACGTCCTGAATATCAGGGACATTGGAAATCAGACTTTCATACAACCCCTTCAGAAGGAAGAACTCTGCGTATGCATCTCCCTGAAAATTCCTCCTGAACTCGTCTGATAAATCGACATAGAGTATCTGATCCGTGTCTTTATAAATTCCGAGCAGTTTCGAATCACCCGGTATGGCTGAGACAACTCCATCACCTGGCCCCTTAAGAAATTCTTCAACCGCAGCTTCAGCAATTGCAAGCTGTGCGGTCCTTCTCGGAAGCTTTCTCTCTTGCATCAAAAGCCGATCGTTAAGAGGGTAATATATCCTCATTGAAAAAAGGTCTTCACTCACGATCAAGGATTCAGGAGCATCCTCAGGCGACATTTCTTGTGGAAAGAGCTTCATGAAAACAAAATATCCTCCAAAAACACCTGCCAGAAAGAGGACTGCAAGTAATACTATGCTATATGGTTTTTTCATTATCCTCTTCATTTACATGCCCTTACTGATATCACTGTGCAATATCCATTTGAATTTGTTTGAGACCATAAGCCGCGATTCCGCTCAGCATTGAATTAGTAATTCTCTCCGTCATCTGTTTATCATAAACGAGAAATTCCGGCGACGGAAATTCCATAAAGACACAAGGAGCACCTGCTGCGTTAAGAACCGGAAGGGGCATCTCCCTGCGAACAACATCAATTTGGAACTCTTCTTCGATCGCCTTCTCAATGCTGTCTGCGAGAGCCCTACTCTTTCCTATATATCTCCTCTGCCGGTTAGAAATACTGTAGTACTCGACAATGCCTTGGGAATCCTGGTCTTGATCGTCAAATTTTGGGCTGTAAAGAACAAAATGCTCAGACAGCGATGTATGGAAGCTTATGAAGATATCCGGCCTCTCCTTGTTCACAAGGCTTATTCTGTCAGCGAGAGGGACATATTGATCAACCTTCCGCGTATAAAAAACCTTCTTTTTTATGTTGGAAAGAGATTTACCCAAACTTCGTACAAGTGTAAGGCCGACCTCTTTCTCGCTCAACTTTCCAGAGCTTATGCCGAAATCATAGCCGCCGTGTCCTGCATCAATGACAAAACTATTCAAGATAATTGTTAAAGGTTGCTTAACTGACAGGGGCATCTTATCCTGTATATCAAGCACAAGCCTGGGAGGAGAAGACAGTCTGAAAAATTTTATTTCACTCTCCTCCTTCAGTGTGAGCATTAATAGTTTATCTTTTAAGCTTATGCCGAAGGGCGGGTCCTTTTGCGGGTTAAGCGTAAATGGTTCGGGAAACTCTATTGTTATCCGGGAAGCTGAGGTAGTAATCTTTGCATTCTGGATAAAAGTCTCTTTCCCCTCAAGCACAACCCGTGTTAAACCCGCCTGCTTGCTGAAGCGCAGGTTAATATCTGCACCCTGCTGTGCAGAGAGGTAACCTGCAATGAACAATAATATGGAAAAAAGTAAAAAACATGTCCTCTTCATGAGATAGAACCCTTTTTCTATACTACATGATAGTCTGCGCTTGTACAAGAAAACCAAACTTACAAGAGGCTACCAGCATTTTCGGATCTTTTCAGTTCCCTTGAATTAAATATAACATGGACAGAGCACCGGCGTTATTTTTGATTTCAAAGACGCATCTCCAAAAACTGGCAGGACATTAAAATACGTTAAGAAATGACCGTTTCCAAGAAGATATTGCAGGATGGATCAATATTGCGATGCCCGATTATTTTGGTGGAGGCGGCGGGAATCGAACCCGCGTCCGAAAGTACTGCTCTCAGGCCTCTACATGTTTATCCTGTCTTTTAATCTCGGATAATGAACCGCCAACAGGAAGGCTGCTCACCACCCCATCTCCCTTAATCTCGCCTCCCATTCAGGAGAAAGACAAGAGGCCAGTCTGCTTGCCGACGTTATCCCTGAGACACAGACAATCTCAAGGTAACGTGCTGCTTACTTAATTAAGCAGCGAGTGCCAGTTCGTTATTGGCGTTTGTGTTTTGTTTCCGCCTTTTAACGTGGTGACGGAGCCACGACATGCCACCTGATCCTCATAACCCCCGTCGAGCCCTTTCGCCCCCGAGGCCGAACCGGTTTATAGTTTATTATATCATTTTTTGTTACTCTTTATTGCCCGCTCAATCGTCCTTTTCGCCTCACGTTCCCTTATGGTATCCCTCTTTTCATACTTCCGTTTGCCCTTTGCAAACCCAACTTCGACCTTGGCGAAGGAACCCTTAAAGTAAAGTTTCAGGGGAATCAATGTATAACCCTTTTGCTGGGTTTTCCCCTTCAGGCGCTCTATCTCTTTTCGTTTAAGCAGAAGTTTCCTGGTCCTCAGGGGATCATGGTTCATGATATTTCCATGGGAATAAGGGCTTATATGACAATTAAGGAGAAAGGCCTCTGAATCCTTTATTATTACATAGCTGTCTTTCAGGTTTGCCTTCCCCTGTCTCAATGACTTTACCTCGGTCCCCAGAAGCTGCATCCCTGCTTCAATGGTTTCTTCTATGCTGTAATCATGGTATGCCTTGCGGTTTTGACAGACTATCTTCATTTCCTCATTGTACCATTTCCATGAACCATAGAATGAACTCCTTCCCCAAAAACTGCAATTATTGACTCCTGTAATATCAATGTCCTATGCTCGTTTTGTCTGTCATTCCGCACTTGATGCGGAATCCAGTCTTTATGCCTCTCTCTGGATTGCCCGATCAAGTCGGGCAATGACGAAATAGGACATTACTATGTCTCTTTCAATAATTATTGAATTGAATTTTCCAGGTTAACAGGGAGGGGATGAGAGTTTTCAAAAAGGGGGAGGACTTCCCACGTTAAGTTCTTCCGACGCAGAAATACTTAAACCCCTTTTCCCTAAGCTTCCCGGGGTCATAAACGTTCCTTAGGTCGAAAAAATATGGCTCCTTAAGAAGTTTCCGGATTCTTTCAAGATCAAGATTCCTGAACTGATTCCACTCGGTCATAATGATGAGCGCATGAGCCCCCTTCACAGCATCATATGAATCTCTACAGTATTTTATTCCAGGTATTACTTTCTGCGTCTCTTTCATCGAAACAGGATCATATGCCCTGATATATGCCTTCTCACTCATCAGTTTCTTAATCAGTAAGAGCGACGGTGCTTCCCGGATATCGTCGGTATTCGGCTTAAAAGAGAGGCCGAGCATTGCTATTGTTTTCCCCTTAAGTGCACCCATAGCATCCTTGATCTTCTTGAGGATGAATTCTCTCTGCCTTTCGTTAGCCTTCGTTGCTGCTTTAACGATCCCGAGTTCTATATCATGCTGCTCTGCCAATTTAAGAAGGGCATGCGTATCCTTCGGGAGACATGAACCACCGTATCCGGGGCCCGGGTGAAGGAATTTGGAGCCTATCCTCTTGTCAAGTCCCATGCCCTTTGCAAGTATGTGGACATCAGCGCCGATTTTTTCACAGAGGCCGGCCATCTCATTTATAAAAGAAATCTTCGTAGCGAGAAAAGAGTTAGAGGCATACTTTATAAGCTCTGCTGTTTCTATATTCGTTACAACAAATGGCGTCTCGATAAGATACAGTGGCTTGTAAAGATCTCTCATAATTGCAATCGCCTGCTGGCTGCTTGCACCGATTACAACCCTGTTCGGTCTCATAAAATCCTCGATTGCAGATCCCTCCCGCAAGAACTCAGGATTTGAAACAATATCAAAGCCCGTCTTTTCTTTCAAATTTTTTGAAATAATCCTTTTTATTTTTTCACCCGTACCAACCGGCACGGTACTCTTCATAACAATTACCTTGTAGCCATCTATAATTTGAGCAATCTCGCCCGCAACCTTCTCCACGTATCGCAGGTCAGCAGAACCGTCACCTCTCCTCGGCGTTCCTACAGAAATAAAGAGCACGAGTGAAGATTCAACAGCCTCCTGTATCCTTGTTGTAAATGCCAGCCTTCCCTGTTCCACATTTCTTTTTACAAGTTCGTTAAGCCCGGGTTCGTAAAAGGGAAGATTTCCTTTCTTCAGTGACCTGATCTTTTTTGCGTCTCTATCAACGCATGTTACAAAGAGACCAAATTCTGCAAAGCACGCTCCTGTAACCAGCCCTACATATCCTGTTCCAATAATTCCTATATGCATGGTTGCCCTCAGACACCATTATACAAGATTTCGTAATAAATGGAGTCTGTTTATAAATTATAAAAAACACCCTCTCCCATCATGGGAGAAGACAGAAAAACAAGCCCCTCCTTAAATTTACAGCTTGTTCACAAAAACACTATGATTTCTCCGCAGACTGTCGTTCCGGAAAAATAATACCGATAATGGATACCTGTGGAAAAGAAAGGTATACTGTTAGTAAAATAACAAAAACATATGAGGGACGTAACCCCGGAGCGCACAAGGAACCTGTGTAAAACGACATGAAGGTATCAGTGATAATAACCACATATAACAACCCATCCTTCTTAAAGAAAGTTCTGGATGGTTTTCTTTATCAGAAGAGAGCACCTCATGAGCTTATTATCGCTGATGATGGTTCCGGAAGTGATACCGCAGAGGTGGTTAAGGGCTTTTCTGAAATTGCTCCCTTCCCAGTCCTGCATGTCTGGCAAGAGCATAAAGAATTCAGGGCTGCAAAAATTCGTAACAAGGCAATAAAACAATCGTCCGGTGATTATATTATCCTCCTCGACGGTGATTGTATTGTAAATAGTAGTTTTATATCAGACCATTTACTTATGTCAGAAAAGGGTTGTTTTATTCAGGGGAAAAGAATTCTCGTTAATAAATTTGCCACAGCATATTTTAGCCATGCTCATGCTAATTCTTTCAGGTCGTTAATCAAAATGGCATTAACAGGCAAGATTTCCAATGTCCATCACCTGATTCGCCTTCCCAATTTACCTCCCGTTAAGAACAGGAGGCTTAATAACATAAAATCATGCAACATGAGCTTTTTTAAAACAGATTTAGTAGCTGTAAATGGTTTTAATGAAGATTTCATTGGGTGGGGCAACGAGGATTCCGAACTGGCTTGCAGATTCTTTAAATACGGCCTTTTAAAGAAAGTCCATCATTTCATGACAGTATGTTTCCATCTCTGGCATCCGGCGAACAAAGTCTTATCCGACACAAATAAACGGATTCTTTCAGAATCCATTGCGTCAAAGGAATATTTTTGTAAAAATGGAATTTTTAAAGAAAATTAATATAGACACCCTCCTGTGGTCCGGATATTGCAGCATGTTTCTTTTTTTCCCGATAGCTACATCACCCGCTGTAATTTCCGGAGCCTTTGTGCTTGTTGTCTGGATCGTTTCCGGAAGATTTTTTAGAGATGTAAGCATATGGCGTCATTCAGAAATTTTCCTGCCAGTTGCAATCCTTATTGTTCTTCCCTGGGTTGGTCTAATTTATACCTCTGTCCCCGGCGACGGATTTCGTATAGCACTAAAAACCTATTACTGGTTTTACGCTATAGCACTTGCGCCGATTCTCATTACACGGAGGCAGCCTGACCTGATAATAAAGATGTTCCTCGCAGGACTTTCACTGAACAGCGCTATCTCAATAATGCAATTCGCAGGAATTGTACCTCTCAAAAAGGGACTGCCAACAGGCCTGCTGGGAGGAAGCTCGGCACATATCACCTATTCGTTGCTGCTCACTTTAGGGATACTCATCGCATCATTTTATTTCCTAAAATCACAGTCAAAATACAAACGCATCCCTTACATAATCCTTATGCTCCAGTATTTTATAACAATAGGTTTCACGGGAGGGAGAAGCGGGTATTTAGCATTGATAATTCTATCTCCGTTAGCCGTATATAACTTAATAGGTCAACGCCATATAGTTAAGATACTAATTGTCATCATAATAGCAATTGCGCTCTTATTTTCTTTTCCCATGACGCGATCTAGATTTGCAAAGTCTATAGAGGACATCGAATTATATGGACAGGGGAATGTCAATACATCTATAGGCTTACGGTTTCATATGTGGGGCATTGCGTTATCTGAGATAAAAAAGAATCCTATTTTCGGTATAGGCACGGCAGGATTTAAAAGGTCATGGGAGGTGTATAAAAAAGATCCCTCTCTTCCCTTTATGTTCCATCCGCATAACAGTTTCTTATATATGATGGTCAGTTACGGAATACCAGGCCTGGCTGCTTTTTGCTGGCTTCTTTTCATTATGTTGAAAAAAGGTTACAAACACCGTGATTCAGCCCCGGGATTCGCGGTCTTCGCTTTCACAGGTGTCTTTATCATAGGAAATCTCACGGATACCCAGGTGCTACCCTTTGCAACAGCAATAGCATTCCCACTTTTCGCAGGGATATCAGAGGCAATAAATGCTCACTGAAAAAGTCCCTCTCTCTGTGGCCATCATTACAAAAAATGAGGAACAAAATCTTCCCGATTGTCTGAGAAGCGTTACCTTTGCAGACGATATGATAGTTATCGATTCAGGCAGCTCGGACAGAACAGTGGAGATAGCAAAAGACTTTAATTGTCGTGTCTTTATTGAGGATTGGAAGGGATACGGTCCTCAGAAGAACAGCGCAGTTGATAAATGCAGTTATGACTGGGTCTTCCTCATTGATGCAGATGAACGGGTGACAGAAGAAACAAAAGAGGTCATTATAAAGACACTCAAAGAACCAACGGCAGATGCCTACAGTTTCAGAAGAAAAAATTTCCTCCATGGCAGATGGCTGAAGCACTCCGGTTACTGGCCCGACAGACAAATTCGTCTGGTAAACAAAACCAGGGGGGAATTTCAGGGTGTTATTCACGAGAAATGGGTTACAAAAGGGCATCTGATCGATCTGGATGCGCATATAGAACACTATGCCTTCGCTCATTATTCTGACATGCTGAAGACGCTCAATGACTATTCTTCTGTTATTGCAAAAGAACTCTATAATTCAGGCAGAAGGGCCCATGTTCTGTCACCCGTCTATCATGGTATAGGAATGTTTTTAAAAATCTATCTCATTGAAAAGGGTTTCCTCGACGGGATGGATGGTCTCGTGACAGCGATAACGAAGGCAGGGGGATCATTTTTTAAATATGCAAAACTGCTCGAAATCCAAAATGAAAAGAGGAATTAATATCCCAAGTCCGGCGATAAGAGACATAATCCATTACAATTATTATTGTCATTGCGAGCACCTGAAAGGTGCGTGGCAATCTTTTCTCTCAAGCCAAGATTCCTCGTTTCGCTCGGAATGACACCATTTATCGCTGGATTTGGGAATATGTTAATTTCAATAACCAAACGAGTAGCGATATAATGGAGACCGTTGCCTGTGATCTCTGCGGGAACACTGCATACAGCCTCTACATGCAATCACGTGACTATGTCAATAAACGAGCAGGCATGTTTTCAGTCGTGCAATGTACACGTTGCGGACTCATTTTTACGAATCCCCGTCCCGACAAAACGGAAATGTTAGAATTCTACCCCCCATCAACACCATACTATGTCTATAACAGCGCCGGAGCATGTCCGGAGAAACCCGTAACAGGTTCCTACGAGCTGCTCTTGCAATATTTCAGGGGATATTTCCCTGAAAAAAGCTCACATGGTATCTATAAACTTCTGTTGTATCCTCTTTACGTTTTAAAAAAACAGAAGCTCGATAGGGAAGCCATACCCCTTTATCTGAAAAACAGAAAATTATTGGAAATCGGGTGCTCATACGGCAAATTTTTGTCTGAAATGAGGGGACTCGGGTGGGATGTAAATGGAATTGAAATGAGTTCCCATGCGGTAACTGTGGGTAAAAATATCTTTGGTCTTGACGTGATTCATAACGATATTGACGAGGTCGAGCTTGAGACAGATTCCTACGACGTTATTATTATGAGAATGTTTCTTGAGCACGCTTATTCCCCCAGTAAGGTCTTAAAAAAAGTCGCACAATGGTTAAAACCGGGGGGACAACTCATAGTGGTCGTACCTGATATTTCAGGGTTTGAGGCCCGGTTGTTTGGAAAATATTTTTATAGCCTGCATCTGCCGAACCACTTATATCACTTTTCTCCTGAAACCATACGGGCATATCTCCATAAATACGGATTGAAAATCTCCCGTATTACTCATCACAGGACGGACAGGGACTTTTTTAAAAGCATCGATAATGTTATGTATGACAAAAAGTCACTCTCTTCACTGCGCATCATGCAAAGAGGGTTTTTTAAAATGTCCATTCGCTTATTTTTCATGCTCATGGCTGCGTTATGGAAAACCAGCAGGATGACGGTATTTGCGACAAGGGAGGGTTGACCATCCATGAAGGTCATGTTTCTTTACCAGGATGAAAACATGCCGAGCAGCAGAATCAGGATTTCAAACCTCCTTCCTGAATTACGGGAAGAAGGAATCCTTCCCTATGCAGTCCAATACCCAAAAAATTTTCCTGAAAAGATCCCCCTTTTCAAAAAGATGAAACACGTCGATGTCGTCTACCTTCAAAAGAAACTGCTTACCCCTCTCGAAGCATCGCTCTTAAGAAAGTGCGCCAGGACATTTGTTTTTGACTTTGATGACGCGATTTATTTTAGAGATGATTTGCATGACTCTATCGAAAGCTGGGCTCGACAGATAAAATTCAGGTATTTAGTAAAGCGTGCAGATCTTGTAGTTGCAGGCAATCGAATCCTCTCAGAGTATGCTGCCCGGATAAACAGGCATGTTGTAACAATACCTTCAGCAGTAAAAACACGCGATATCCCTTTAAAAAACCATGAAGGACCACATAAAAAGTCTATCATCGGGTGGATCGGAGGAAAGGGTAATCTTCACCATCTTGAGATGCTGTCTCCCATATTCCGGAAGCTGGCTCACGATTATCGGATACAGCTTCATATCGTCTGCAATGATACAATACGGATTCCAGGGGTTGAGATACACTCTATCCCGTGGAAGCTGGAGACTGAAGGAGAAGAGGTAGCGCTTTTCGATATCGGCGTCATGCCACTTCCTCAAAATAAATGGACTGAGGGTAAATGCGGATTTAAGGCATTGCAATACATGGCAGCGGCAGTACCTCCGGTTGTGTCTGATGTAGGAGTTAACCGGGATATCGTTGAACATGGGAAAGAAGGGTTTGTTGTGTCATCAGTTGATGGTTTCTATGAAGCCATAAAGGCCCTCATAGACAATAAAAGCATGAGGAGGGAGATCGGGTGGAATGCCCGCAAGAAAGCTGAAAAATCCTTTTCTGTCGAAGTCGTAGGTAAAAAACTTGCGGGTGTCCTCAGGTCACTGCAATTTCAGAGAAAATAGTCTTGTCTTACTCACATGCCCCTGTGAAATTCCGACAACTTTATTAAACTATCTACCAGGAGGGCTTTTTTTCTTTTAAAAACTCCTTGTGAATCTTTTACAGGGGCATAATCTGTTTTTCTATAAACCTCGAATGATCCGATCTCATATAATTCTGTTGAATATACGATCACTGCTTCATTATCAATTATCGCGGCCTTATCCCAGTTGGCTGCCGTTATATAGGCATGTTGCTCATCGCTCAGCAAAGAAAACCCCTGTGAATAATCTCCGGGAAAAGAAACACATCCAATGGATTCCATGAGTGTCGGGACAAGATCCATATGTGAGGTAATTCTCTGCACGGTACGGTGTTTTACCCCTGGATAGTGGAGGACAAAAACGGTCTTTAACTGATAGTCATTAAATGAAGAGGTATGGCCTAATAATCCATTTTCATAAAACTCCTCTCCATGATCTCCGGTTATTATGACAATCGTTCGTTCTAACAGATTATTCTCTTCAAGGGATCTGATAACCGTGCCGACAAGGTAATCCTCATAAAAGATTGCATTTTTGTAGCGGTTTTTGAGTAATTCAATTCTATCCCTCTCAACGTCCTTGAAATAGTCAATCTCGATGCCGCTGACCGGTTCAAAGCGTTTAAAATCATCAGGAAAGGTAAATGGCTGATGCGAAGAATTGTAATACAAAAAAGCAAAAAACGGTGCTTGAGATTTCTGTGACGATATATAACGAAGAAAATCCTTGGTTAATAATTCATCTCTTCGGGGGATGCTATCTCCACCATAGGTATCTTTTATCTGGTCCGGTATTTTTATAAAAGCTGTCTTCCTGAATTCCGGAAACGTCAGGAGAGTACTGGAAAGGATTATAAAATCATATTCCCTTTCAAAGAGACTATCGATGAGTACAGAAGACTTTCTGTGGGCAAGGAACGTGTGCCAGTAGGTTCCATGGACACCATATAAAAGCGAAAAAATACCGAACCTTGTTCCATTACCGCCGCTATAATGATTATTGTATATGATATTATCCCGGCCAAATGACCAGAGATTGGGCATTACCTCTTTATCCAGCATATCAAAGCGAAGGCCATCAAGAACAATCAAGACGATATTGTAATTTTTGTTTCTTAATGGCTCGAATACCAGCTGCTTTTTAGGATAATTGAGTAACGTGTTTGACGTTGATACACTGAAATTCAGTTCCCTATTTACCTGCATGTTGAGAACTTTCGAGGCAAATCTTTTTATGGTCAGGGGTTGATATAAGGGATAGAGTTTAGCATTCTTCGTAATCTCCGTTTTATTGAACAGGTCTCCATATGCATACATGCCTTTATCGAATACAATCAGGACAAGACATGCCGTGAAAAGTATTCTGGAAGCTCTCATGAAGAATGACAGTCCCTCGGAGTCTAATCTTTTATGGAGAGAAGCGAGTTTCGTGTTTATCAGGACCTCAACGAAAATAACGAGCGCAGCTCTCATTGCAAAGTTTACCAGGGTTCCTTTCCCAAGAATCACAGAATCTGATACCCCTTCTGTTGTAATAATATTCAAGACAAGAGAATTAATATGAAAGTGAAAAAGTGTATATATCTTTGTATCGATAATAAGCAGAATTTGTAAAAGAGAAAAGAGAGAGATCTTGAAGAAGAAGGCAATTCTCCGTGGAAGAATGAATGATAAAAGAAGAATAATAATCCCTATTGCGCAGTTCAATAAAAAATAGTGTGAGAAGAAGGATATGATATGTACAATAAGGGAGAGCGCACTGCCTCCCTGAACACCGTATTTGAAGAGTGGGGCCGATATAATCATGGAAATAGCTGAATTTGCCATGATGACCGGAAGGAGCGACAGAAAGAATTGTTCCCGATATATATACTTTTTCATGCCCAAATTTTCCTTACACGCACAAGAACATTTTTATAATAATAAAAACTTTCATTACTATAAACAGATTGTATCCTGATAAAATGCATGATGCCATGTCGTAATAACAATGATGTACAGATTGCAGAGGAATAAAACTAATTCTTATAATACACCTATTTCAGAATACATTCTATTGAACCCTATGCGTGTCGCCATAATCAAGAGTAACTATACACCGTATGGTGGCGGAGAGAAATATACAACAAGGATAATAAACGCCTTTGCCGAAAATAATATCCATGTAGATGTACTGACAGCTGAATCCGGCATCTGGGAAGGCGCTGACCAGAAAGCCCGTATTGTGACTTTAAAGCAGTCTAAATATAATAACCTGCTGAAGCTCTTTACGTTCAATGCCTCGGTAACCCGTCATTTGAGAAATACGCCATACGACTGTATATTCGGAATGGATCGCACTGAATATCAAACGCATATGAGGGCAGGCGGAGGATGTCATGCTGCATGGATTCAGAGAAGGTGCCGGGAGTATTCCAGATTAAGATGTTTGAGCTTCAGGGTTAATCCTTTTCATAGAATGATGATCAGCTTTGAAAGACGGTCATTCCTGTCTCATGAACTGAAGAGGATATTCTGCAATTCAAATCTTGTAAAGGAGGACATCATACACTATTATCCAGGAGCAAAAGACAAGATTACGGTCGTCCATAACGGGGTTGAGTGGCACGAATTTTCGAAAGCATTCTGTGAGTCCGAAACCACAAAAGGCACCCTCTTACAAAGCCTCACCCTGTATCCTGACAGATACTATTTTCTTTTTGTTGGCAGTGGTTACGAAAGAAAAGGTCTCAGAAAGGCTATAGCAGCACTGACATTGCTTCCGTCCTATGTTGAACTGATCGTGGTCGGAAAAGATAAGAACGAGAATAAATATAAAACCCTTGCTACAAAAACCGGACTCGGACAAAGGGTTCATTTCTTCGGCCCTCAAAAACATGCTACCCCTTTTTTCCAGGTCTCTGATGCATTTATTCTCCCTACGCTTTATGACCCTTTTTCGAATGCTTCTCTTGAAGCACTCGCAATGGGTCTTTATACAGTGACAAGTAGTGCAAACGGGTGTTCCGAGGTCATTAAAGACGGAGCAGGGTCTGTTATCGAGGATAACAGAGATATTGATTCTATTGCTGAGGCCATGAAAACTGCATTACACGGGCATCTTTCAAAAACGGAAATCAGGAAGAGCGTTAGGCATCTCGATTTTAATTCCCAGTTAAGTAAGATTGTAGACCTTTGTATCTCTGATATAAGACATTGAGATGATACTAATACGGTCGTAAAGCTACACAATCTGTCATCTATGAAAAAGCTTTTCAAGTATAAAGTGCACACTCCTTAGTTTTGTCTGGAGGAAGCGGAGAGACACTACTTCAGTCTCGGAGCTTCCGGAAGACAATCATTTAATCAGTAAATATATACCTTCTGTCGGTCATGCCACATTGGACTTTATA
>ENA-OSEO01000684-OSEO01000684.1-sediment-metagenome-genome-assembly--contig:-NODE-684-length-80428-cov-4.844806_pt1 | contig 80428 bp, 81 predicted proteins | sample MGYA00237883_ERZ534232 | MGnify/ENA metagenome assembly ERZ534232
CAGCGCGAGATAGAAGAGGGCGACAACGAGGAAGACCTCGAAGTAGCGAAACTCGCGAGATGCAATCTTCTTCCCTACCCCCATCAGGTCGTAGAGCGCGATCGAAAAGACGATCGACGAGTACTTGATCATCAGAATCAACTCGTTCGACCAGGCCGGGATCACCAGACGGAACGCCTGCGGCAGGATCACGTGGCGGATCGCCTGAGGCGCGCTCATCCCGAGGGAGCGGGCGGCAAGCATCTGCCCGCCGCGGATCGCTTGGATCGCGCCCCGGAAGTACTCGGCTTGATAAGCGGCTGTGTTCAGACCGAGGGCGAGGACCGCGCTCGTGAATTGGGAAAGCCGAATCCCCCACGTCGGGAGGCCGAAGTAGACGATCGAGAGTTGCACAAGGAGCGGCGTCCCGCGGAAGAACTGAATGTAGATCGCACAGAGGACCCGGACGATCCGGTGTCCGTAAACGCGTCCCAGCGAGAGAAGCACCCCGAGCGCGATCCCGATCGCGATGCAGGTCGTGGTGATCTCGATCGTCAGCAGGAGACCCTGGGCGAGCGGCGTGACCCACCGCCAATCGAACGTCATTCGTCGGACTCCCCGTAGAGCTCAGAGATCTTCCGGAGAAACTCGGCCGTTCGCGGGTGCTCCGGAGCAGCGAACATCTGTGCCGGCGGCCCCTGCTCGACGACCCGGCCGTGCTCCATGAAGACGATCTCGTCCGCGACGGAGCGTGCGAAGCCCATCTCGTGGGAGACGACGAGCATCGTCATGCCGTCGCGGGCGAGCCCCGTCATCACGTCGAGGACCTCTCCAATGAGCTCGGGGTCGAGCGCGGACGTCGGCTCGTCGAACAGAATCAGCTTCGGCGCCATCGCCAGCGCCCGCGCGATCGACACGCGCTGCTGCTGTCCCCCGGAGAGCTCAGCGGGGTAGGAGTTCGCCTTGTTCGAGAGACCGACGCGCTCTAGCTCCGTCATCGCCAACGCGGTCGCGTCGCGCTTGCTCATCCCGCGGACCTTCGTCGGGGCGATCCGGACGTTACCGAGTGCGGTGAGGTGCGAGAACAGGTTGAAGTCCTGAAAGACGAAGCCGATCTGGGCTCGAATCCGGTTGAGGTTCGCGCGATGGTGGGAGATCTCGGTCTCCTCGAGCCAGACGCGCCCGCAATCGGGCGGCGTCAGATGGTTGATGCAGCGCAGCAGCGTGCTCTTCCCCGTTCCGGACGGTCCGATCACGACCATCGTCTCGCCCTTCCCGAGGGCGAACGACACTCCTCGAAGCACCTCCTCCCGGCCGTAGCTCTTGTGGAGGTCCTCGACCCGAAGAACCGCGGGACTACTTCCGACGGATGAATTCACCTTTTTCTCCCTGTCCGGGCATCTGGAGGCCCGGGATCTGCAGTCGGCGCTCGATGCCCCCCAACAGCCCGTTTCCCGCGTACGTCAGGACGAGGAAGACGAACGCGACCCCGATCAGCGCCGGCATGGCCAGTTGGTACTGGCGGTCGTAGATGATCCGGGCCGATCGCATGATCTCGTTCAGTCCGACGGCGTAGGCGAGCGTCGTGTCCTTCACCACCGACGAGAACTCGTTTGACCATCCGGGAATCGCTAAGCGGAACGCCTGCGGAAGGATGACCGTCAGAATTGCGCGCGGCCGACTCATCCCTAACGAGCGCGCCGCCATCATCTGCCCGCTCGCGATCGACTGGATCGCGCCCCGGAAGATCTGCGACTGATACGCCGAGGACCGAAACCCCAATGCGAGGCTGGCGGCGAGGAACGACGAAATGTACAGGCCGAACTGCGACGGCCCGAAGTAGAAGAGAAAGAGGAGGACCAGGGCGGGCACGCTTCGGAAGATCCACTCGTAGATCCCGGCGATCGCCCCGAGGAATCGCCCTCCGTAGACCTGGCACAGGGCGACGAGCGTTCCGATGGAGAACCCGATGAGGATGAGCGCGAGGAGAAGCTCGATGTTGATGAGCGACGCGCGCAGCAACATCGGGACGTGGCGGCCGATGGCAACGAGACTGTCGATGATCCGAACCTCCTCGAATCCTGGTGAGACGGGTGCGCGGGATCCGCTTACGGGATCCCGCGCCACGTTGCGAGACGGATTCCTACAGCCCGAGCTCCGCCTTCATGGAGTCGACGAACCCGTCGAGATCCCCGGTGAGGATTCTCTCCTTGCAGGCGACCCAGGCGGCGGTCACGTCGTCGAGATCGGGCCCGAAGTAGATCTCCATCAACCCGGCGACGAAACTCCCGTCGGCCACAATGAGCTCCTGTAGACCACCAGGCGCGTCGACGACCGTCAAGCCGAGGGTCGCCAGGGCGTCGTTGATCTTCGGAAGAAGCCCCTTCGGATCGCCCTTTCGGACGAGGAATCCGAAGTACTCATACGTGTTGATGACGCCGGCGATTGTCAGAAGGTCCGGGTACGAGGAGATCGAGGCCCGCGACGCTGGCTCGTCCTGGATCACTGCGTCGATCCGTCGGTTGAGCAGGTCGAGAATCGCTCCTGGGTATGTTTCGTACCCGCGAAGGTCAACGCTGATCCCGGCCGCTTGTAGATTGTCCTCGACCCACCAGAACCCGGTCGTCGCGTTCTGCGCCCCGAGCGCCTTGTTCGGCCCGAGGCCGGCGAGGGCGGTGGCGATGTTCAACCCGGAATCCTTCCGGATGACGACCGCCTGGTTCGATAGGTAGTACGGCTGGGAGAAATCGACGGCTCCGGCCCGCTCGGCCGTGATGGTAAACCCGGATGCACCGATGTCGGCGCGGCCGGTACGGACCGTCTCGATGATCGCGTCGAACGCGACGTTCCGGATCTCGATCTCGAAGCCGGCCGTGTGTGCGATCGCACGCATCAAGTCAAGATCGAAACCGAAGAACTCACCATCATCAGTCACCATCTCGAACGGTGCCCACGGGATGTCGGATGCGACGATCATCGTCTCCTGCGCGACGGCCGGCAGCCAAAACAAGACTGCTGCGACCGCCAGCAGGACCAATCCAAACCCTACTCGTTTCTCCATGCTCCACCTCCTAGTCTTCACTCCTACCACAAATCCGCACCGTCCGTCAATCCGACCGAACGGGACGCAGGGTCATCGGGGCGAGGGATCGGGAAATCCCCTCCCGCCTGCATTGATGAGCCGCGTGATGTTGACGAGGTCTTTGGTCATCCATCGTTCGTATGGATAGATCATAGGAACGACGTGTGCTTGAAAATAGCGTTCCAAACGGTATAATAGGCTCGTCAATGGGGTGTAATTGCTGAAGGGGTGGCGAAGGGGCGGCCTGTTGTACGGGGTCGTAAGTGTTGTCCTATCGTGCGTCGGATGTGTCCGATGCTCACCATCACAAGCGAAACGGGAGCCTGCCAAATGATCGAGGCTGTGCAATACATCGCGCGTCGCCCGGACCTATTGGGCGGATGGACGCTCGAGCATCTCTGGTTGATCGTCGTCTCGAACGGGATCGCGATGGTTGTCGCCGTCGCACTGGGAATCTGGATCACCGGAAGAGGTCGAAAGCAGATTGCCGACGTTGTCCTGTACGTCGCGGAGATCATCATGACCATCCCGAGTCTGGCGATGTTCGGGTTCCTGATGCCCATCTTCGCTTGGCTCGGCCTGCGATCGTTCGGGTTCGGTCCGGCCGTCGTGGCACTCATCCTGTACGGACTCCTTCCGGTCCTGCGGAACACGTACACAGCGATCACCGAGGTCGATCCGTCGATGATCGAGGCGGGGCGCGGGATGGGGATGTCGGAGCTCCAGATCCTCACGCGGGTCAAGCTCCCGCTCGCCACGCCCGTTATCATGGCCGGCTTGCGCAACGCGGTCGTCATCAACATCGGGATCGCAGCGATCGCTTCGATGATCGGTGCCGGAGGGCTCGGCGTGCCGATCTTCCGTGGCATTCGAAACACGCGCATCGATCAGATTCTCGTCGGAGGACTTGCGGTGACCCTGTTAGCGTGGATCGCCGACGGACTGCTCAGCCTCGTTGAACGGTGGGTAACTCCGAAGGGATTGAAGAAAGCGAGGACCGTGTGATCGAACTGCAGGATGTCGTCAAGACGTACGCGGACGGTACGGAGGCCGTTCAAGGGGTCACCGTCGAGATCCCGAAGGGGGAGTTGTGCATCCTCGTCGGGCCGTCCGGCTGCGGAAAGACGACGACGATGAAGATGATCAACCGGCTCGTCACGATCACATCGGGGACGATCCGGATCGATGGGGAGGACAACCGAAACCTGAACGCGACTCAGCTCCGACGCCGGATCGGCTATGCGATTCAGGAGATCGGTCTGTTCCCGCACATGACTGTCGCTCAGAACATCTCGACCGTCCCGCGGCTCCTTCGCTGGCCGAAGGCCCGGGCTCGGGCTCGGGCCGAAGAGCTTCTCGAACTCGTCGGGCTGGCGCCGCCCGATGCATTCGCGGACCGGTACCCGAGGGAACTGTCCGGCGGCCAGCGACAGCGAGTCGGCGTCGCCCGCTCGCTCGGCGCGGATCCAAGCGTTCTCCTGATGGACGAGCCGTTCGGCGCGATCGACCCGATCAACCGCGACAAGCTCCAGAACGAGTTCCTCAAGATTCAAAGGGAGATCCGAAAGACCATCGTCTTCGTGACGCACGACATCAACGAGGCGATCAAGATGGGAGACCGGATCGCCCTGATGCGCGACGGTGAACTCGTCCAGTATGACACGCCCGAGACGCTGCTCAGTCGTCCGGCGAACGCGTTTGTGCGGGACTTCGTCGGAGCAGATCGCGCCCTGAAGGGCTTGCGCTTGATGCGGGTCCGCGATGTCATGCGCCGTGACCCACCGACGGTGTTGGCGGATGCACCTGTGGAGGCCGCGCGCCGCGCGCTCACGGAATCGGGGCGCCGTTGGCTCATTGTCGTCGATGGGAACCGGCGGTTCCTTGGGTGGCTCACCTCCGACGAGACGGAAGGCAGCGGCGAGACTGTCTCCGACGTGATGATCCCCGCGATGGTGAGCGCGGCCGAGGACGACGTCCTGAACGAGGCGCTGTCGCTGATGCTGATGGCGGCAACCGGGAACCTCGCGATCGTCGACGATCGAGATCGCCTCCAAGGGGTTCTCACGTTCGGTTCGATCCGAAGCGTCCTGGGCGAGACGTACTCGGAGGATGAGAACGGCGAGCCAACCGGAGAAGGCGGCGAGGGATGAAACGTCGCATCGTCCTGTTCCTGTTCATAGGGATCTTCGTCGGGCTGACGGTCTGGATCCCTACGATCGGGAAGGTTGGGATCTACAGCGTCTTCAGTTACGACGAGGTACTGATCGAGGCGGGAAACCACCTACAGATGGTCGGGATCGCTGCGCTGATGGCGATCGGCGTGGGGATTCCGCTCGGGATCGTGCTGACGCGTCGGAGAGCGAGGCGCCTATCACCGTTCGTCATCGGAGGCGCTGGGCTCGGGCAGGCGGTCCCGTCGATGGCGTTGATCGCCTTGATGGCTCCGTTGCTCGGGTTCAACGTCTGGTCAGCCGTCATCGCGTTGTTCATCTACGGGCTGCTTCCGATCCTGCGGAATACGTACGCCGGTATCGCCAACGTCGATCCCGCGATTCTCGAAGCAGCACGAGGCATGGGGATGTCCCGTTCGCAGATCACGAGGCGCGTGGAGCTGCCGCTTGCACTTCCCGTGATCATGGCCGGGATCCGCACATCGACAGTGATCAATGTCGGGACGGCGACCCTGGCGGTCCTCGTCGGCGGAAACGGGCTCGGTCGGATTCTTCTCGCCGGCGTGCTCGCCCGACAGCCGATCCTGATCCTCGAAGGCGCGGCCCCCGTCGCCGCCATGGCGGTCGCGCTCGACTTCTTACTCGAATCGGCTCAGACCCTCGCCACACCGCGAGGGCTGAGGAAACCCACATAGCGCAGTTGGCATTCAGTGCGGTCGCGCCGGGCGTCTGGTGCGCCTCGGAACGCAATCGCGGAACCGCAACACACGCAACAAGGAGGCGATGTAGGTATGCGGAAGCTTCTGGTTCTAATCACGTTGGGAACACTGGTCCTCTCGATCGGACTCGCCGGTCTCTCGGCGAGCAAGCGAGTGGTCGTTGGGTGCAAGAACTTCACCGAGCAGTTCATCATCGGGGAGATGATGAAGCAGCTGCTCGAGGATCGCGGATTCGATGTCGAGTTGGTCTCCGATATCAGTACGCAGGCCCTCCGGAGTGCGATGGAAAACGCGGATGTGGACATCTGCGCCGAGTACACCGGGACTGCGTGGATGACCCATCTCGGGTACGAAGTCCATCCCGCGCTCAACAACAACGCGTTGTACTGGGCGGTGAAGACGGTCGAGCAGGCGGACAACAGCCTTATTTGGCTCGATCCGATCTGGAACAACAACACCTACGCGCTCGCAGTCTGGCCTGAGTTCGCTGAAGCGAACGATGTGCGAACGCTGAGCGATCTCGCCGCGCTCTACAACGAGCGCGACGGGAAGATCGAGATGTTCATCGACTTCGAGTGGTCATTCCGGCCCGACGGACTGCCGTTCATGGAGGAGTACTACGGGTTCAAAGTGGATCCCCGCTCGATCAAGACCGGGAGCCCCGGGGCGTCGGTCAGCGGGCTGGAAAACCGCCAGACAGAGATCGCGATGGTCTTCGCGACCGATGCAAAAATCGCCAAGTACGACTGGCATGTCTTCATCGACGATCGTAGTTTCTTCCCGCCGTACGATCTGACGCCGAATGTCCGGGCGGCGGTGTTGGAGCGTTATCCAGAGATCGAGGAGATCCTGAACGCGCTGGTCGCCACCTTCCCGGGGGGCGGCGAGGAAGCGACTCCGGAGATCGTCGCCGAATGTCAGGGCGTCTGGCAGGAGCTCAACGCGAAGGTGAACATCGACCGTCTCGAGGCCGACGAGGTCGCCCGCGAGTACTTGATCGAACACGGGTTGATCGACGGCTGACAGCCGATACTCAGTTCCGCCCGGCCGGCACGCGTCGGCCGGGCGGTTTCCTTGACGGCCGCGACCTGTTACGATCCACACGCCCGCGCCGGAGCGACACCCGCCCATGAATCGAACGAGACCCATGCGCGCTGCGAGATCGGACCAGCTGATCGGCTATGTCCGGAGCCGGTCCGCCGGACCGTCGTTGGGTCCGAGTGCGCGGCGCCGGCTGTCGCAGTACTGTCTTGCTCACGGATACCGGCTGGCCGACTGCCTCTTTGAGACCGATCCAAATGTGCACCGCCTGTTCGAGCGACGTCCGATCGGGGCGCTCGTGCTCGAACGGATCCGATCCGGGACCGCGATCGGAATTGTGGCGCCCGAGCTCGCGGACGTCTTCTCGTCGCTCTCGGATGCGATCGAGGCTCTTGCGTGCTGGCTTGAGGAAGGGATCGATCTCCACATCGTCGATTTCGACGGCGCCGGATCCGAGATCCGGCTTTCCGGGCGCGGGAGCACCGCCGCCCTGGTGAGAGGACTTGCGTTCTTCCACCGTCGAGCGACCGCCGAGCGCGCGTCGATCGCGGGCCACTCGCGCCGAGCACGCGGAACTTGGCTCGGCCGAGTCCCCTACGGATTCCGCGTCGAGCAAGGACGTCTTGTCGAGAATCCGGAGCGGATCGCAAACATCCTCGCCATGAAGCGCGCGCGACACCGAGGGAAGTCGTACCGGGAGATCGCTCGGCAATTCGGCATCTCAGTGACAACGACGCATCGTCTCATCAACACAGATCTTCGCCGGCTTCGGCGGATCGGCCGGACGCTGGATCGTCCGGCCTCGTCCGCCAGGCGATCGAGAGAGAACGGCCGCGTCACTTGACACCGGCGCGGCCTGTCGGCCGACAGAGCGTCTCGTGGATGCGTAGATCGAAGAAGTTGCTCATGTGTGCCGGCGTCAATGAGACCGCTGTATCCGCGCCGCGACCGGTTCCACCGACACAGATGATTCGGCGATCGGTCGGTACGAGTCCCGCGTCGGCCGCCATGATGGCGACCTCGACGCAGACTTTCATCCCTTGCCCGAACAAGCGCAGTGTGTGTGCGACGATCTCCGTGGGCGTAACGCCGCCGAACGCCTTCGAGAAGCTTCGGCCGATCCCGCTCAGCGCATGCGTCGCGGTCAGGATGCGACCGCCGGAAGTCAGGATCCTTTCTCGGTGCGACGGAACGAGATCATCAGCGTCCCCGCCGCGAAACCCGATGTGGTGAGTCACGCAGATCCGCTCGACAGCGCGACTCGCAAGCGCCTGGCAGAAGCGCACTCCGGTCTCCCCCGTCGTCGTCGCGATGACGACGTGCGCGATCTCGTCCGCGGCAAGCCGCTGTTGCACGACATCGAGCACTCGCTCCGTGTTCTCCGGTCCCGGTTCCTCGAACCATACACAACCTGACGTCACTTCGACCTCCTTTCCAAACGATACGCTTGAGACGCCGCGCGCGCCAACGTCGCCCATAGGATCAACGGATGACATCGCCGCCAGGATCCGCACCGGCGACGGCTCGGGAAGGGACGGCTGCCGCTCCTCAAACGGGCGCTGAGGCAGGAGGGAGAACCTGTCCGGCACTGCAACGGATCGCATCGAGCGTCCAATCCGTGATGAACATGTGTCCCGGCGCGTGCGTGATCATCCGAGGGATCCGAGAGGCCGCCGCGACTGCCTGGGCCGTGACCCCACATCCCCAGAAGACCGGGACATCGCCGTCGCAGACGGCCACAGGGTCCCCGTAGTCAGGTCGCCCGAGGTCGGAGATTCCCAGGGCGCTCGGATCTCCGACGTGGACCGGTGCACCGTGCGCGAGCGGCAAAGCGGCCGTCATCGCGACGACTCGCTCGATGTCACCCCGAGGAATCGGCCGCATCGACACGACGAGCGGCCCGGCGAACGGCTGCACCGAGCGGGTGACCCGCCGAGTGACGTACATCGGCACATTGCGCCCACTCGCGAGGTGGCGCAGAGGGACGCCCGCCTCGGAGAGGAGCGCGTCGAACGTGAAACTGCATCCGAGCAGGAAGGCGACCGAATCGGACGTCCACAGAGCCAGCAGATCCAGCGGTTCATCGATCTGGCGTCCCCACTCGTACAGCCGGTACTTCGGGACGTCGGTTCGGAGGTCGGCCGTGGGGGCGGTCCGGCGCGGGACGGCGTCGCCGGCACGGGTCCGTTCGATCAACGGCAGGGCGCTTGGGTTGCCGCGACAGAAACGTTCAAACGCGTCAGCGAGCAACGACGGAACTATCACCAAGTTCGCCTGCAGATGACCGGGCGCCAGGCCTGCCGTCGGTCCGCGCCAGCGCCCGGATCGAATCCAAGCGCGCACTTCGCGGACGGCAGCGCCCGCTCTCTCGAAGCCCCAGTCCGCCGACTCTACGATGGATCCTCCCTTCGTCGCAGGCTCCCGAACGCGCCCACCTCCGCCTCGATCTCGGGATCCCCGCGATACTCCACCTTGCCGAACCCCTCGATCCCGACGCGCAGCGAGTCGGCCGCCCAGACGAATGTCCGCCCAACTCCATCGATCCGCACGTCCGCCCTCACGGCCGCGAGCCGCCCCAAGCGCACCGAGCCCGCTCCGTTGACCGCCACCGACGCGTCGTCGACGCGACCGCTGGCCGCAACCTTTCCGGCGCCGTCGATCTCGACCGCCAGCGCATCCCCGATAAGCTCATCGACGCGAAACGACCCGGCGCCGTCGATCCCGATTGCGAATCCAAGGGCGCGGACCGATCCGATGCCGATCTTTCCGCCGCCGTCAACCTGTATCGTGACGTCGCCAGCGTCGATCTCTCCGATGGCAATCGATCCTGCCCCTTCGATCTTCAGTTCGAGGTCTCCGCAGTCGAGCCGTTCTGAACGGATCGAGCCGGCGCCCGCCAGAACCAAGGCGGAGATCTCCCGCATCGTCACGTCGAATTGCACATCAGGCCAACCCAGTGTGAGGAAACCGAGATTCCGGTCGAGCCCCAGGCGAAGCGTCCCCCGATCGACGATGGACTCGATGCGCGCGAGGAGGCGCTCCGGCGCCGTGACGACGAGCGAGTCCTCATCCCCCTGTCGGACATTCAGACGGCCGACGCCGTTGAGCTCGACGCGGTGAAAAGCGCGAACTGCCCGACGGTCTGACTGCCTATCTCCCTGCCGTCCTTTGATCACAAGACCCACCTCCCAAGGTACGGACTCCGCTGAGCGCATCACAGTGTTATGTTACATACCCCATCGGCGGCGGTTTGTCAACCCGTCCTGCGGGGGCGCTCAGGCAACCGGCGGGGATCTGCTCGCGCGCAAGACGCTGCCAGCGATCGCAGGCGATCCGGGGCACCCTCACTTCGGTTGGGGCTTCTGGCAGACGGGATCGGACGCTGGCGACGACGGCCCGGATACCGAACAGAAACAGGATCCGGTCCGATCGGTCGATGCTCTCTGGCCCGTCGCGGAGTGACGGATGGAGTCGATCGGTCGATCGAGTGTCATCGGTCCAGGATCGTTCGAACGGGTAAAACGGGAGGACGATGAAGATGAGAATTGCCACGGGGCAGATTCAGGGTCCGCCGTCGGGAGGGTGGCCGTGCGTGTTCGCGCTGCTCTTTTCCCTGTCCGTCGCCCTGTCCGTGACCGCGCTGGCGACGGACTACCACGAGACATTCGCCGAATGGAAGGATTGGTACGGCGGGCTCTGGCACCCCGATGGCTTCATCCAGCTGGAGGCGGAACGCGACGTGAACCAGATTCTCCCGTGCCCCTCGGGATTCTACCTCGCGAGCGCCGACGGCGAGGATCGCAGTATCGTCGATGTTTCCGTCGACCTGCGGTTCGTCAAGCCCGGCAGCGCAGGCGGGTTCGTCTTCCACGAGACCGATCGCCTCGATCGAGTGTACGTCCTCGCCATCGAGGCATCGGGACGATGGAACTTGTTTCATCGAGCCGTTGCGGAGACTGTCGGAATCTGCGACCTGGATATCCGGATCGGGGCAAGGGATCTTCACCCGTGGCGCGTCAGTCCGCACTTCTCGACCGGCTCCGAGGCCGTGAACCGGTTGACGATCCGCTTCCAGTCCGAGCGAGTGTTGGGAGCATCGCGCTCGACCGTCCGAGCGACCGCCTTCCTCAACGGCCGCGAAGTGACGGCACTCTCAACCGACCTGCCGGCCGACCGACCGCTCCGCCTGTTCATCAGTGCGTTCTGCTGGGCGAACGGCACGTCTGTGGTTCAGTTCGACGATCTGCGGGTCGTGACACAGCGCAGCTGAGCACTTGTCGGTGGCCGGCCGGTGAAAGGTTGCCGGTCCTGTTCGGAGTGCGCCCTACAGCAGGTACACGTAATAGCAGACGTGCCAAGCAGTGTTCACGCTGAACATCAAGGCGACCGACATGTTGAACGCACGCGCCAGGCGACGGCCCTTGAGGAAGATGTACGTCGGGACAACGAGCGCAACCACGCGAAGCAGAACCAGGAACGTGAGCTGCCACTCCTGCGTCCGAAACCACGGAAGGTAAACGAGTGCGTGGATCGCATATCCGAGTACGGACATGCCGATGAAGACCCACGGATTGAGATTGTGCTGGCGCGCCAGACCCCAGATCCCGACGAGTGGCCGAAGGACGAGCCGGCCCCATGGATGCAGGGCCAGCCGGTCGACTCCCGAGCGAACTGCTGTCAGCATGATCGTGCCTTCACCTTTGAGTTGGAGCGCACGGGACCTCCCCCCTCGACACTTGCCGATTGACACGCGGGCATCACCGTGCGCATGAAAGATTCATTTTACAGGACGAGTCCCCGGATGTCACACTGAGGATCCTCGGACGGCGCAGAGCCGTCGATCCCCGATGTCCGCCGTCCCGCGGGCATCTGTCGTCGCCTCGCTCCTCGCCCCGGACTTGGCGGGCCGTCGCGGCTGCCCGTATCCTTTCCCGCGCCGCGGCACCGCCGACCTCCGGCGGAGCCGCGGCCGGTCGGTCGGTTGCGGCACCGAGTCGAGAGCGGGGTGAGCTGTTGCGCGAATCGTCAGTCGGTCTCCTCGTATGCACGATGATTGTCGTTGCCTGTGGGGGTACAGCAGAGGGCATTCCGGTGCTCCTCATCTACGGATTCCAGCCTGTTCCGGGTTTCCGCGCGCCCGTGCTCTGGACGGCGTTGGCCGAACGGCTAAGCGGAAACCGCATCGAGAGCGCGCAAGAGGTCGTCCTCGAGTCAGGACACGCGTTCCACGTTCTCCCGTCCGTCTCGGCCGCGGATCGCGACGTCTACATCAGCGACTACACGATCCGATTCGAGCCGACGATGCGAGACTTGCGGTTCTACGCTTGTCGCGTCGCCGACGAGATCGCGTGGATCACCACGACGACGGGTGCCTCGCGGGTCGACCTCGTCGCGCACAGCATGGGCGGCCTAATCGCCCGAGCCTACATCGAGGCAGCGGACTTCGACGACGTTCTTGGACGCTCCGGATTCCCTGACTACGGGCTCGCGTACCGCGGAGATGTCCGAACGCTCATCACGCTGGCAACTCCGCATCACGGGATGGGGTTCGCGCCGCCCGGGTCATGGTTCGGCCCGCTCTCCAATCAGCTCGCGGCGGGGAGCGACTTCCTCCGGCTTCTCAACGAGAGCTCGGATCCCGGTGACCCGCGAGCGGCGCTCGTCCCCGATGTGCGGTACATATCGCTCGCGGGGCAGAGTTGCCTCGGGTGTGGTCTTCGACGGGATGAAGCCGATTGCCTGCGCGCGTGTCTCACCGAAGGAATCGCCTGGCGGGGCTCCGACCTCGTGGTTCTGATGGAATCAGCATTCCTGCCGGGCGCGGAGAACCACCCGTGTCTGGGGATGGACCACGTCGACCTTCGGGAGCATCCGGTCGTTTGCGAGGCCATCGTCTCCCTCCTCGACGGGCGGGCGATCCCTGAACAGCTGCTCAGCTCGGAATCGTTGCGCACGTTCGTGGACGATTAGGGTCCCACCAATCCGAAGCGGCCGAGCGGCCAGACTCGCAGGTACGGGACCCCGATGAAGTCGCGCTCGGCGACGAATCCCCAGTATCGAGAATCGAACGAGTTCTGCGAGTTGTCCCCGAGGACGAAGTAGTGCCCGGCTGGAACGGGCGTCGGTTCGATCCCGTATTCGAATCGTGGATCGTCGGAAAAGTAGTATCGGTCGAACTTCGCTCCCGTCAGCTGGCGCCCGTCAACGTAGATGTCGCCGCCCCGGATCTGCACCGACTGCCCACCGACGGCGATCAACCGCTTCACGTAGCGCATCCGCTGCTCGCGCACTGTGATCCCGAGATCCGCCAACGTCGTTGTGGGCTTCGACACCGCGCCCAGTGAGCGGGACTCCCCCGCGTCGGTCGTCAGATGGACCGTCACTCCCGCCCTCAGTCCCGCCAGCAACGCCTCAGCGCCCCCAGCCGAGTAAATGGGCTCGCCGTTTAGGAACAGGAGACGCTCACCCGCCGCGAGCCCCCCGCGCGCTGCGGGTGATCCCGGTGTCACGCGTCGAACGAGGACCTGTTCTGTGTGATAGAAGACGATGATGTCCCCGGGCTTCGGATCCCGGAAATGATACGTGAGCCTGTCGACGAAGAATGAGTCTCTCGGATCGATCGTCGGGATCATCGATCCCGTCGGTACGTGCATCCGAACGGTCACGAAGCTCATGATCAAGATCGCGAGTGTGACAGCGACGATGAGAACCTCGAGCCACTCGAGAACCTCGCGCATCACGCGCCCGGGCATCCAGCCGAACCGCCAGGTCAGCCGGACGAGCATCCCCGGCTTCCTCTCCTTCCCCCTGCGCTGCGGTCTCGTGCCCCAGCGACTCTTCATCGTCGAGTCTCCTCTCTTTCGTCGAACGTGGAGCCCTGAGTGTACTCGGTCATCGGACCGCGATCCGGCCGGCTGTTGCCCGATCCCGAGTCGATCCATATACTCCGAGACGGGTATGTCAGGCGTGCGCCATCCAGCCCGGCGGGATGGCGCACGCCGTTCGCGGAAGGAGGCCAGATGCTCGTTCGTTCCGGAGTGATTGCCGGGTATCTGTTCATCCTGCTCGCCATCGGGATCGCCGCACGACGGCGTGCCCTGCGAACCAGGGACGACTACTTCCTCGCCTCTCGAACGTTGTCGACGCCGATCCTGCTACTCACGATGGCGGCGACGAACTTCAGCGCATTCACTGTGTTCGGTTTCTCGGGCGCTGGATGGCAAACGGGGTATGCCTTCTACCCGATCATGGCGTTTGGGACCGGGTTCATGGCGCTCAGCTTCGTTCTGATCGGCCGCCCGGTCTGGCAATTGGGCCGAACCCATGGGCTCACAACCCCGGCGCAGCTCGTCTACCATCTCACTGGGAGTTCCACGTTGCGTCTCGTCTTCTTCGCCGTCATGACGGCGTTCACACTCCCGTACTTGGCGATGCAGCCGATGGCGGCCGGTTACGCGCTCGAAGGGCTGCTCGGCATTCCGTACTTCGCGGGGGCCGTCCTCGTCACCGGAGTCATGCTCGCCTACACGTTCCTCGGCGGGTTTCGCGGCGTCAGTTGGACCGACGCATTTCAGGGAGGAGCGATGCTTGTCCTGCTGCTCGTTGCCGTTGTCGCGATCGCTGGGCGACTCGGTGGTCTTCCGGGGGCGCACCGCGCCGTCGCCGCCGCTCATCCGAGCCTCTTCGCCCGGCCCGGCCTCGACGGCCTCTACAGCCCAGGGGTCTGGTTCGGGTACATGCTGCTGTGGTTCCTGTGTGACCCCATGTTCCCGCAGCTCTTTCAGCGGTTCTACGCCGGAAGGTCGCTGCGCGGCCTCTCCCGCAGCATGGTGTTCTACCCGCTGTTGACGGGCGTCCTCTTCCTCCTGCCGATCACAATCGGCGTCCTCGGGCGCCTGGCGGTCCCAACCCTCCCGGCAGGGGCGACGTCCGACCAGATCCTGCCGATCCTCCTGCGCTCGCATACCCCGCCGGTCGTTGAGTCTCTCGTCTTGACCGCCGCTCTCGCCGCCCTCATGTCGACCCTCGACTCACAGCTTCTCACCCTGTCGTCGATGTTCACGCACGATCTCATAGCGCCGCTTCGAAGGGACTGGGCATCCGGCGGGGTCGGAACGGGCGAAGTCACCGTCCCACCGTGGATCGGCAAGGCATTCGTCGTCGCTCTCGCGATCGCCGGCCTCGCGATCGCCTGGCGGCCGCCCGCGACGTTTCTCGAGATCGCAACGGAGACGTTCACCGGGCTCGCCGTCCTCTTCCCGACAGTCGTTGCGGTCCTCTACTGGCGCCGGACTGACGCGTTCTCCGCCGTGGCATCGATCGTCATCGGCGAGGCGCTGGTCATTGCGTACCACTTCAACGCGTTGCCGACCTTCGGAACGCTGCCGGTCGTTCCCGTTGTCCTCGCCACGACCCTCGTGTTGGTTGTCGGAAGCTACGTCCGAGGGCGACGAAGAGCGAAGCAGTCCACTCCTGCTCGCAGGAGACCGCGCGCCCGACGATGGCAAGCATCGTGGGCGTTTCTGTTCGGGGCGCTTTTCGTTGCCGCCCACGATATCTGGAATTGGGGCGACGCGCGAATGTCGTTCGCAGGGTACCCATGGTGGGTATGGCGATTCGCCGGGCTGTGCGTGGCAACGGCAGGCCTTTTCTGGGCGTTCGGTCGCGCCATCGATCTCCGAGGGGATGGCGGCGCGGGGCCGCACGAGACCGGATCATCCCCGGGACGAGAGGAGATCGACGATGATCGCTCTGTTGACAGCACGGCTCCGGAGCAACGCTGACGGGCCCCCTCCCGCACAGCCCCTCCGTCCGAGGCCGGCGGCTCCGCCTTGAGCGGGGCCATCCGCGCTGCGTCAGCGTGCGCCGCTATCCCGCAGCCGGCCCCGTCATCCGACGAAGACCTCTGTCCGGACCGACGATCGCTGCAGTCGGCGTTCATCGACCATCACGCCGATCCCGGCCTCCAGGGGAACCGAGATCGTCCCGTCAGGATTCAGGGTGAACGGCGGATCGACAATCTCATCCTTGTAGTAGCGGGCACTCGCGGAGATATCGCCGGGCAATCGGAAGCCCGGGAGCGTCGAGAGCGCAACATTGTGCGCGCGGCCGATCCCCGTTTCCAGGAGGCCTCCGCACCAGACCGGAAGATCGTGTCGTTCGCAGAGATCGTGAATCTGTCGCGACGCGTGAAGCCCGCCGACCCGTCCCGGCTTGATGTTGATGATTCGGCAGCTACCGAGCTCGACCGCGCAGCGGGCGTGGTCGAGGGTCGGAATGCTCTCATCCAGACAGATCGGGGTTTCGATCTGTGACTGCAGCCGGGCGTGATCGAGCAGGTCGTGGTACCCGAGCGGTTGCTCGATCATCATCAGTCCGCACTCGTCCAGCGCCCGGAACAGCGGGGCGTCGTCGATTGAGTAGGCCGAGTTCGCGTCCGCCATCAACCGCAGGTCCGGGAGGCGCCGTCGAACGGCGGCAACAACGTCCAGATCCCATCCCGGCTTGATCTTGATCTTGACCCGCCGATAGCCGGCCTCAGAGAATCCGACGATTCGATCGAGCAGCTCTTCGATCGACGGCTGGATGCCGACGCTGACGCCGCTCTCGATCCGATCCTTCGTGCCGCCGAGACACCGCGCCAGCGGTTCGCCAGTGCGTTTTGCATAGAGATCCCAGACCGCCTCCTCCAATCCGGTCTTCGCCATGTTGTGCCCTCGGACCGGCGCGAACAACTCGGCCAGCGCGGCAGGATGGCTGAGCTCACGCCCCTGCAGCATCGGGACGAGGAAGTCGCGCTGCACGTGCCAGCAAGTCTCGACGGTCTCGTACGAGTACCAGGGGCCGATCCCGGCTGCCGATTCTCCGTATCCCGTCAAGCCGCCGGATCGGACGGCGACGATCACGACCCGCTGTTCGGTCTCCCGGCCGAAGCTCGTCTCGAACGGGTGAACCAGCGGGAGATGGACCTCCCTCAGTTCGATCCGTTCGATCCGCATCACATCACCTCGAAGCTGCAAGACAGAGTGTAGTAACTCCGTCGGACATCGTCCGTACTTCGCTGGGTCGAGAATCCGGTCGCAGTATACCCAGCCGCGAAGCAGGCCTCGAACACCTCGCGCGTCTGCTCTCGCCATTGACTGGCGAGAGCCGCATCGGTCGCTTTGATCGTGCCGATGTCGCTCGGAATCTCGACGATCACCGCCTCCGCGTCAGGCAGGCGCACTGCCGGGCACGGCCAAGGCAAGCCACCCGCCCCGATCGTCGCCGGGTTGAGCGGCTGACCGCGCTGTTGCAGGAGCTGCTCGACGGACGGCGTGGAGATCTCGCCGGCGATCCGCCGGGCGACCCAGCGGCTGGAGACCCACCAGTCGACCCGAAACCGGTCGGTCGGCAACCCCGCATTCAGTGCGTCCTTCATCGGCCCGTACAGATCCCTCAGGTAGCTGCTGCAGAGCGCTCCAAGCTTGCCGATATTGAGCGCCGCGTTTCGGCTCTCCAGCGGATCGTACGTCCAGGTGACCAGATCGAGACCCTGGCGCCCGCAGACGAACTCCCGCTGAGCGAGCTTCAGCCGATACCCGATGCTGCGGCCGCGCCACTCGGGAAGGACGCCCATCATGTGGGAGCAGTGCTTCGCACGCACTGGGTCGTCGCCGCTCGATCCGAGGAAACCGAGCAAGAACCCGATCATCGTCCCGTGATCGTCGAACGCCCCCAAGACCAGACCGCCGTTTCGCTGCGCGGTGATCATCAAATGCAGCGGCACGACGTCGATCTCCGCCAATCCCCAGATCCGCTGCTGGAGCGCTTCACACTCGTGATACTGGGGCACGTTCGTCAGCCGTTCGATTCTCACTGCTTCGTCCGCCATACGAACGGAAGTCTAGGGCGATCTCCGGCATTCGCAAGTCGATCCCGTCTCGAATTCCTCCCGACCGCAGACGTTCGGGGCGCATCGTGCGACGGCGTCGCTCTTCCCGACGTCTCGAGACTCCCGTCGGCATCGGTGCCGGGAGAGCGATCCGGACTTCGGCTAGAATCGAGCAACCCTGGTGACGGGAGGTACTGGATGAATTCCGCTCGTGCTGTTCTCTTCTGGTTCGTCCTCTGCGCCATCGCCATCGCGCCGATCGGAGCGGCGCGAACCACAGAGGCGGCTGCGGACTTGATCGAGCAGGCGGACGCCGCGTTCGATCGTTGGTCACAGCCGTTCGGATTCTTCGAGTATCGCGATCGACTCGAAACGGCGGTTTCCCTCTGGGAGCAGGCCCTCGCCCTGATCCCGGAGGAGGACCTGGCGAATCACGCTCATCTGCTCAACCGATTGGCGCAAGCGTACTTCGAACTGGCCGAGGCGTACTTGGTCACCTCGTTCGAGAGGGAGGAGGCCTACGGCAAGGGGAAGGACTACGCTCTGGCGAGCCTTCGCCTCGATCCGGCGTTCCGAGCCACGTGGGAGGCGGACGGCCCGCGAGCAGCTCTATCGTCGGCCAACGATGTGGCGGCGATCTTCTGGTACGGGAATGCGCTGGGGATGTGGCTCAACTACCACATGCTGACGGCTATCACCGGCGGAGTCCGCGATGTACTTGCGTGCTACGAACGTGCGCTCGAACTCGACGAGACCTACATGGGCGGGGGGCCCCACCGCTCGCTCGCCGCGCTCATCGCGCAGGCGCACTTCTTCATCGGGAGATCCCGCCACGACGCCATCCGCCATTACGAGCGGTCGATCGAGATCGATCCGGCCTACCTTGAGAGCTACGTGAACTACGCCGAGCACTACGCCGGTCCGACGCAGCAGCTCGCCCTTCGTGACGAACTGCTCGCCACGCTGATGCAGCTGGCGCAGGACCCGGAGATCGTCGCGTCGTGGCCGCTCTACAACGAGTTGGCGATCCGGCGAGCCGAGGCGATGCTCCAATAGCCGGCCGTGGACGCTCCAGTCGGTCTCCACGGGAAGACGCCGAAGAGCGTGCCCCTCAGTACGTTCGCCCTTTCCAGGAGGTCCCGCGCCCCACAGCGTGTCGATGTGCGGAGGAGACAGTCATCGCGGTGTAGAGAACCCCGGCCAGTGGAAGGAGCGGGGCAGCTCGCCACGAGACCCCGTGATGCTGCAGCACCGGGAGAAAGCTCGCTGAAATGAGCCCCCATGTGCCGACGCCGACCGCAGTCATGACGAGCGCACCCTGCACGCCGAACCCGGCGGCGACGATCCCGGCGATGGACGCGGCGGGCGCCAGCGCGTAGAGGAAGAGCATCCCGAGGACCGTCCCCGCCAGCACAAGCGGGGAATGCCCCAACTGGGCGTAGGCGGAGCGCGCAACCATCCCCCACACGCTCGCCAGAGTGCCGTACCGCCGAACGCTGCGGACGCCGGAGCAGAACCCGAGCCAGAGCCTTCCTCCCGCCGCTTTGACCCGCCGCGCGAGCGCGCAGTCATCGATCAGCGCCGAGTGCATCGCAGCGAGCCCACCGGCTCTCTCCAGCGCGTGGCGTCTCACAAGGACGCACCCGCCGGCCGCGCCGGCGCTCCGGCGTCGGGAAGCGTTGACGAATCGAAACGGGTAGAGCTTCGCGAAGAAATAGACAAACGCCGGAACGAGCAGGCGATCCCACCCCGACTCAACCCGCAGGGTCGCCATCGTCGAGACGAGGTCGCGATCGTCCGTCTCCGCCTTGCTGACGAGTGCAGATAGGACCCACGGTTCATGAGCGATATCGGCATCGGTGAGCCAGAAGTAGTCGGGAGCGTCCGTCGGGCCGGTAACGCCCTGATGCATCGCCCAGACCTTCCCCGACCATCCTTCGGGAAGCGGTTCGCCCGATAGAACCGCCAACCGCTCGGCGGTTCGGCCGGCCGCGGCCGCCCGAGCCGCATCCGCCGTGCCGTCGTCACTGCGATCATCGACCAGCACCGCCCGGAACGGTCCATCGTAATCCTGCGCGAGGACTGTCGGCAACGTGGAGCCCAGCACATCCGCCTCGTTGCGGGCGGGGATGACTGCGACGACGGACGGACGGCCTCCGGACATCGCAGCCCTGTCCTTCTCCGACGGCTCCAGCCGAGGCGTAGGCCACCAGAAGAGACCACGGCCCGCCAGGAGCCCGATCCACGCAGCGAGCGACGCCACCGTCAACACGAGCAAAGCTCTCACCGCATCCTCCTTGCAGGGCTCGATCGAACCGAAGAGCAGCATCGGACGATGCCCAGCCCCCCCCCCTTCCCGCCCATCCAAGAGAGCGCATCGCCCGACTGTCGAGCGAGCAGCGCAAGTGCCACCGAACTCCCCCGCGACTGTCATCTTCGGCGCGAACCTGCGGCGAGGCAAGCATCGACGCTCCATGCCCGCTAGAAGTAGAAGTGAATCCCCGCACCGAGGACCATCTGAATGTGGCCGTACGTCGAGTACGACCCGCCGAATTCGATGTTCCACGCCAGGTTTCGCGCGAACCGGACGCTGAACTCGATCCCGCCGACGACGGAGAGGATCGTCTCCGTGCCACTGTAGGAGGAGAACGGGACGGTCGCTCCGGCGGCGACGTAGAAGTCGACGACCGGCGCGTCGACCGTGCGGACGAGCGCTCGCAGCGAAGCCGATCCCTCCAACCCGGTCTGATCGCCCCACAGGAACAAGACCCCCTCCGTTCCGAGAACGGACGACAGCCAGTACCGCGCGCTGATCAGGCCGCCCCACGGGAAATCCACCTGGATGCCAACGCCGAGCGTTCGCCCGTCCGACAGGTTGTCGCTCGGCGGTTCGGCCGTGTCGTTCAGCGCGCCCGCGAAGGCTGAGATGCCGAGTACCAGCCCCATGAGAATCGCGACGTGTCGCCTGTTCATTGTACCCCTCCTGCAGATCGATCATAGGGAGACGACATGTCCGGGGCAACCCCAAGATCGGTACCGCGTGCAACGATCCCGCCTGTGAGCGAGCCGGGAGGGCGATTCCCGGTCGAACGGCCCGACTACTTCAGCGCCTCCATCCCCTGGAACTCGCGCTCCGGGGAGAGGATGTGCAGAACCTCGCTGTCCTCGTCCGTCGTCTCATCGGTCACTGCTCGACAGAGCAGCTCGCCGAGACCGGGCCCGAGCATGAACCCCTGTCCGCACAGGCCGACCGCCATCAGGTACCCCTCGACCGCGTTCGACCAGCCGACGAGCGGGGATCCATCGGGCGTCATCGGGTAGAGCCCGCGCCAGGTCCGCCGGACGCGCAGGTTGGCGAGCCGAGGCACCAGATCGACCAGTCGTCGCGAGACCATTGGGAGGAAGGCACTCGTCTCCCGCCGGTCGAACCCCCAGATGCTCGGGCTCGGTGTGATGCAAAAGACGACCTGCCCTGTCGCATGCTGGAAGAAGTAGTAGTTCGCCGATCCGGGCGCGGGGCGGATGTCAACGACCATCGGATCGAGGAATCGGGCGACGGGCTCGGTGATCCCGGCCTCATGTGCGTCGGGATTCACGGGATGGACGAGCCCGACCATCGCGCCGATATTGGCGGCCCAAGCGCCGGCGGCGTTGATCAAGACCGGCGCCTCGATCGAACCGCGCGCGGTATGCACGGCCCGGACGCGGCCGCTGATGACCGAGATCTGCTGTACCGTCTCGCCAAACCGGAACGCCGCCCCCGACCGTCTCGCTTGATCGTACATCGCGTGCCCGAACAGAAGAGGAGAGCAGTGTCCGTCTCCCGGCGAGTACGTCCCGCCGATCAGACCGTCCGGATTGAGCGTCGGAATCATCTCCAGGAGCGACGAGGAGTCGTACCAGTCAATGTGGAGGCCGTGATCGTGCTGTACCGCGAGAAGGTCCTTCAGGATCCGCTCCTCCCGCTCCCGATAGGCGACAAACGAGTACCCTCCCGTCCGCCATTCGATGTCGTCGCCGTACGTCTCTTCCCAGCTCGACGCGATCTCGATCGACCGCAACCCAAGCCGGATCTTCGCGGGGTCGGAGTGGGTCGCGCGCATCCCGCCGATCGCGGTCTTGTTCGAACCCTGGCCTGAGCTGGCGCATCCGTCGACCACCACGACATCGACGCCTGCCCGCGCCATCGCCCACGCCGCCGGAACGCCGACGCTCCCAGCCCCGATGATCACAACGTCCGCCGTCGACCGACCCGCCATCTCATTCCACCTCCGTCGCGCCGGCAAAGGTGCCCAACGGGACTTCCACGAAGAGGGGGCGCGCTGTGTCATCGGTCACCTCGGCGAGCGATATTCCCTCCTCGCGGAACAACCGAAGGATCAGCGCTCGACAGGTCTTTCCACCGCACGCCCCCATGCCGGCCCGAGTGACGGCCTTGATCTCGTTCAGGTCGCGGTATCCCTGTCGAATTCGATCCCGGATCTCCCCCGCGGTGACGCGTTCGCATCGACAGACGATTGTCTCATCGGTGAGCGGCTCGATCGCGTGCGGGAGCGCCTGGCCGACCCCGAGCGCCTGAACGCGGATCCCGGCGATCCGCTTCGCGATCGCCCGCGGCGCACGGACCGTAACGAGTACGGTCCGATCGTTCCGCTCGATCGCGCGAACGTTGACCACCGGAACGTCCCCGAGCCCCTCGCCTCCGGAATCGAGCACAAGGACCACATCGCCGATCGCGAGGCGATCGGGCCCGAACTCGTAGGGGATCGTGACAGCGGGTTGCTCGGCGCTCGCCCGGAAGTCGACCAGCGTGATCGCGAGCCCTGGGCAGATCGTGATGCACCGCTCACAGCCGAGGCAGTCGCGTCGGAGTTCGTCTCCCAGGTACTCCGGGGCTTTCCGGATGTCCGTTTCGTCGATTCGAATGAGTCCCAGCGGACAGACTGACGTGCACGGGTTGCATGGAATCTCCTGGGTGCAATGCAGGATCGGAAAGATGCCGGCCTCCCGCGACGGGATCCGTGCGGCGACCGTCACCCCCGGGTGTGACTTGAGAACCTCGGCCGTCTGGCGCCAGCCGTCCGGGACCAGCTCCCTGCTGACGCCGAGGTGGCGGAGGAGCTCCCGTCCCCTGATCCTGCCGGCGAAGATCGCCGCCGATGCCTCGGCGATCTCTTCAGCATCGCCCGCGGCGAACGCCGGGAGGCCAAAGCGCCGAGCGGCCCCGTAGAGCTCGTCGACCGGATCGAGGCCGACGGCGATCAACACCGTGTCGCACGCGAACGATTGCTCGGTCCCACCGATCGGACGGAACCGCCCGTCGACGCGAGCGATCGTCACACCTTCGACGCAGCCGACGCCCCACGCGGAGACGATCGTGTGGGACGTGTGAATCGGGACGCCCATCCGGACGAGTTTGTCCTTGTGGACTTTGTACCCGCCGCACTCCGAGAGCGCCTCGACCAACCCGACAACATCGATCCCAGCTTGGAGCGCGTGGTAACCGGCGATCAGGCCGACGTTCCCCCCGCCGACGATGAACAGCCGATCGGCGGGGCGGATGAGGTCGCGGTTCACGAGCGTCTGGAACGCGCCGGCACCGTAGACGCCCGGCAGGGTGTTCCCGCTGAAAGCGAGCGACTTCTCCCGCGCGCCGGTCGCGACCAGAAGGGCTTTCGGACGGACAAGAACGTACGTTCGGGCGTCCTTGAGGATCCCGACGAGCCGGTCGCTGAAAACGGCAAGCCCCGTGGAATTCAGCCAGACGCGGACCGACTCATGGGATCGAACGGACGCCTCGAGCCGGGCGGCGATGTCGATGCCGCGTGTGCCCGCGTGGACATCGTGGATCGAGCCGAAGAACCGATGAGTCTGAAGGACGAGTTTCCCGCCGAGCCGGTCCTTGTCGTCGACCAAGAGCACGTCGACGCCCTGCGCGCCGAGCTCGACGGCCGCCGACATCCCCGCAGGCCCGCCGCCGAGGATCAGGACCGAGGTATCGACTGTCTCGACCTCGCGCATCGTTGGCCGCGCCAGTGCACCGGGGAGCTCCGGAAGCCCGTCGATCGGCTCGACGTGCAGGCCGGGAGTCGCCGGCGTCATGCAGGCTTTCACCGGGCGACCGTCGGCGAGGACCAGGCACTGCGCGCATTGCCCGTTCGCGCAGAAGATCCCCTGCGGCGCTCCGTCGCGCGGGTGGTGTCCGAAGACTCGGATCCCATGAGCGTAGAGGGCCGAGGAGATCATCTCCCCCGGGTAGGCGGAGACCCGCTCCGCGCCGAAGGTGAAGTGGAAAGGATCCCCTCGCTTCACGGGAATGATCGGGTGCCGTTCGATTCTCGCCATTGCCTCACCGCTCCTTCCTCACGCTCCTCAGTGCGGTCGTGGCCTGCCCGTTCGTCGACGGGGGCTCCCGGACGGTCTCGGGTCCCGTCGCTCCCGCCTCCGGCGGCACATTGATGAATCGCTCCGTCACAGCCATCAGAATCTTCGCGCCGCCCTCCGAGGACGTCGCGTACTCGTGTGACTCCGCCGCTCCGATCCGGTAGCTGTCGCCCGCGATCAGACCGAACTCCCGTCCACCGATTGTCAGGACCAGAGCGCCGTCCAACACGTACCCGAACTCCTCTCCTTGGTGAACCGAGCACGGCTGGCGGAATGACGCGGGGAACTCAGCGATCAGAAGCTCCTCGATCGCGGCGCTCGGCAGCTGCCCCGTCAGATAGCGATATGAGATCGGGGATCCGCCGATCCGGATGTGCAGCTGCCGGTCAGCCTTCGTCACCGTGTGTGCCCGCTCGGCGAGCGGGCCGCTGCTCGAGAAGAGCGTCTCCATCGGACGGTCGAGCGCGCGGCAGATCGAAGAGAGGGAAACGATCGACAACGTCGTGAGCCCACGCTCGACTTGCGAGAGGAAGCTCGTCGACAGACCGCAGCGATCCGAGAGGGCACCGAGGGTCCACCCCTTCTCTTGTCGCGCCTGACGAAGCTTCGGGCCGAGGTCGTCCATGGTCTTCCAGAATAGCCGAACGTGCGGCGTGTTTCAATATACTACAGCGACCCTCAGAATATCGAATTCCGACCGAGGTCGCCGGTCGGAGAGCGGAGCGTGAACCCGTCGGGGAACGGGTCGCCGTCCGTCAGGACGAGCGTCCCCAAGCCCGTCACGTGGGCCGTGCCGGTGATCTCCGGGACGACGCCCGGCCGACCGCCGATGGCCGTCTCGGCGATGATCCGGCCGGTGAACTCGCTTCCGAGGACGCTCCGGTAGCGGTAGGGCTCCCCGACATCGAGCCGCCCGATCGCGTGCAAGTACGCCATCTTCGCGCTCGTTCCCGTGCCGCAAGGAGATCGGTCGACCTGGCCATGTCCGAAGACGACGAGGTTGCGTGGGGGGGCTCCGTGATCGTAGAACTCGACCAAGCCGACCGAGAGCGCTGCGCCGGTTCCGGGGTGGCGATACGGTCCGAGTCGGTTCACGGCGTCGCGAATCCGTAAACCAAGTGAAACCAGGTCCGGGATACCGCCGCGGTCGATCGGCCGGCCGACGACATCCGCATCAACGAGCGCGAATAGGTTTCCGCCGAAGGCGAGGTCGACGGGGAGATTGTCCGCCTCCACCGGGCCGTGGTAGTAGGACGCGACGTTCTGCACGGTGACTGCGGTCGGTCCGCTCGCCGGGCGGTCGATCCGACACGTGACGCGGCCGGCGGGCGCGTCGAGAATCAAGCGATCTCCGGTCACCCAGCCAAGTTCGCTAAGCGCCGCGGCAACCCCGATCGTCCCGTGACCGCACATCCCGAGATACCCCGCATTCTCCACGAACAGAACGCCGTAGTCGGCCGATCGGTCGACCGGGGGGATCAGAAGGGCCCCGAACATCTCGTCGTGTCCGCGCGGTTCTTGGAGGACGAAGCGGCGGAACGAATCGGCGTGCTCAGCCATCCATCGGCGACGGGCCTCCATCGTCTTTCCGAGAGGGACGGGTACGCCGCCGTGGACAATCCGGGTCGGCTCTCCCCCGGTATGCGTATCGATATAGGGGATCGATCGAAGGACTCTCACCTCATCCCTCCATCAACCGCTCGACCGGGGCATAGTCGCGATCGTAGCCGAAGTAGCGGGGGCCGAACGTGGCGATTCCTTTGTCGGTGCGCATCCGCTCATGCGCGGGGATCGCCAGAACCGCGCCTCGATACCCGTATCGAACGATGTCGGTTCGAATCGGCTCTCCGGTCGCGGGATCGAGGATGCAGATCAGGTCGGGCGGCATGCAGCGAACCTCCCCGTCGATCTCGAGGATCAGCCACTCGTTCTGAAAGCTGATCGTCGCCCGGTGCCCGCGATCGCGGTCGATCCCCTCGAGTGTGATCCGGCCGAGCGAGAACCCCTTGGTCTTTTCCGCGCCGAACTCTCGGTTGATGTCGACAATCTTCCCCCGGAACGCATCGTAGCCGCCGGTCAGCGCGAGCGTCTCGACGATTGGATCCCGGTGTACTCGGCGGGCCTCGAAAACCCGACGGCCGAGCTCCCACGCGAGCGAGACCGAGCGGAGAATCGAGACGCGCTTCAGGTCGCGGCCGCTCATCGGGTAGCCGGCGATCCACGAGATGCCACCGTAGGCCATCGCCGCCCCGCGGATGATCCGCTCGACGAGCAAGGCGTCGTCGGAATCGGCGATCGTCACGTGCCCCTTCTCGTCGGCCGCCGCCGTCGGGGACGGCGAGACGCCGTGGATGTAGAACGACGTCATTTGCAGTTCGGGAAACGCTCGCCCCATGCCGTCGGCATCGATCACGGGGACACCGACGGCCCCAGCGACTGCCATCGGGACCGGCGTGTTCACGCCGCCGGCCTCCGGCGGGATCACGGCTTGGATCGATCGGCCCATGTATCGGCGGAGCCGGTCGTAGCACCAAAACAACTCCTGCCCGTTCGGCGGCTTCTCCGTCAGAACGAGCGCCGCTCCGAGGCACCCGGCGATCGTCGCCGTTGCGTCGTCGGGCATCGCCTCGGGGTCGACCATCAGGATCTCATTCCCTTCGGCAACGACGTTGTAGGCCCAGAGGAGACCGATCTCGGGATCTCCTCCTCCGCCTGTCGCCAGGATCGACGCGCCGAGCGTGATCTCGGCCAGAGCACGGCGGTCGACCGTTCGAAACTCGTCAACGCCCCATTCCCGCAGGATCTCTCTGACGCCCACCGTCACTCCTTTCACGACAATCCGCGTCGCGCCCGGGTCAGCACGTCGTGCCCGTCCCCGGTGACGAGTACCATGTCCTCGACGCGCGCGGCGCCGATCCCCGGGACGTAGACCCCCGGCTCGATCGTCATCACCATCCCCGACTCGAGAACGTCCTCGACGCCCTCGTCGACGATCGGCGGCTCGTGGGTGGAGACACCAACTCCATGCCCCGTCAGGTGAGGGAAGTACTCACTGAGGCCTGCGGCCGCGATGACTGCACGAGCCGCTCGATCGACGTCGGACGCGCAGGCGCCCGGGCGAACCGCTTCGATCGCGGCATCGTGCGCGTCGAGCGCCACGTCGAACAGGCGTCGTTTCTCCCCGTTCACCGATCCGACGGAGAACGTCCGCGTGAGATCGGAGCTGTAACCGTCGACGACGGCCCCCATGTCGAGAATCGCCATCTCTCCGTCGCGGAGGCGGCGCTCGGTAGCGACCCGTTGCGGAAGCCACGCGCGGTCGCCGGACATGAGAAAGGGCTCGAACGATGTCCCCTCTGCGCCGTGCTCTCGAACCGAGCGTTCCACCGCGCCGACGACCTCGATCTCAGTCCGGCCGGGAACGATCATCCCCCGGATCTCGTCCATCACACGGTCGGCGACCTCGGCTGCTCGGCGGATCCTGGCGATCTCCTCATCGTCCTTTCGCAGGCGCAAGACGGTCGTCAGCGGCCGGGCGTCGATGAACTCGATTGCGCCGCCGGCGACCTCGGAGATCGCCTCGGCCTGTTGAAGTGTGAGGGCGTCGCGCTCGACGCCGATCCGACGGACATCGCGGCCGAGGAGCCCGCGGAGCGCGAAGAGGTAGTTCGGCGTGTCCTCCGCGAACGCCGCGATCCTCTCGATCCAGCATTCACGTCTCGCCCGCTCGGCGTCGAGCCGCGCCACTACGTAGGTCGGCTCGCCATCCGCCGAGAGAGCGAGAATCGAGAAGACGGCCCGGTTCAAGCGAAACCCGGTGAAGTAGCGGACGTTGTCCCGGTCGAACAACAGCACGAGCTCGATCCCGCGGCGCGACGCTGCCGCTGCGAGCTCACGAACGCGCGACCGATGGTCCATCGCCTAGACGGTCCCCCGAACCGCACCCTCCATCTCCGGATTCACTATATACACGCGCTTTGGAACGCGGGACTCAACGCTCGAATCGGCTTGACTCGCCAGCTCGAGAAGGACCATCTTCTCGGTCAGTCGTCTTACTGCGGCGTCCAGCTGTTCCACCGTCAGACCCGTCGCGTCGGTGAGCGCACTGTACTCGATGTAGGGCGACTCGAGAACCGTCCGGAGGATCTCCTTCGCGTTCGGCGCGGCGATGACTTCGCTTATGTCCATGCTCATGCTCCCTCCCGTCCGCGATTCAGTTCTTCGACCGGAACGTAGTCCAGGTCGTAACCGAAGTGCCGCGGGCCGAACATCTCGATCCCCCGCGGCGTCCGCATTCGCTCGTGCGCAGGGATCAGCACGATCGTCCCGCGGTACCCGTACTTCATGATGTCCGTCCGAATCGGCTCCCCCGTCTCAGAGTCGAGGATCGCAATCAGGTCGGGGGGGAGACAGAGGATCTCTCCGTCGACCCGGAGGTTTAGCCACTCGTTCTGGAAATCGAGCGTCGCCGACCGTCCCCGGTACTCGTCGATCCCGTCCATGGTGATCGATCCGAGGGTGAACCCCTTGCTCGTCTCCGACCCGAAATCTCGGCAGATATCGACGATCTTGCCGCGGAACACGCTATGCCCTTGGACACCGCGCTCCGCCTCCAGACTGTACAGGAGTTCCTGAATCGGGTCGAGGTGCTCTCGGCGAGCTCGAATGACGGCCCGGCCGACGGCCCAGGCGATGCTCTGCGAACCGAGAATCGACGTCTCCTTCACTTCGGAGCCCATCAGCGGGTATGTGGCGATCCACGAAATGCCGCCGTAGGCCATCGCCGTGCGGCGGGCGAGCGTCTCGGCCAAGAGATCGTCATCGCCGGTATCGATCACGGTTACATTGTGCCGGTCGTCGACCGATACAGTGGGCGACGAGTGGACTCCGTGGGTCACCCACGAGGTCATTTGCAGCTCCGGGAAAGCACGGTTCATCCCGTCGACATCGATCACCGGGATCCCGAATTCCCCGGCCGCCGCGTACGCGACGGGGGAATTGACACCGCCGCACTCGATTGGAATCGTCGCCTGGATCGGCCGCCCGAGATACGTCTCGAGCTTCCGGATCGCGAGGTTCAAGACGGTGTGGCTCGGCGGTTTCTCGGTCAGGACGATCGCCGCCCCGAGACAGGCGGTGCTCGCGGTCTGGATCCCGTCGGGAACCTTCATCGGATCGACCATCACGATCTCTTTCCCCTCGTCGAGGACCTTGTACGTCCAGAGGAGGCCGATCTCCGGGTCGCCCCCGCCGCCGGTCGCCAGGATCGACGCGCCGAGCGTGATCTCGCTGATCGCCCGCTTGTCGATCACGCGGAATTCGGTGACGCCCCACTCCTCCAGGATGTCGCGCGGGCTCGATCTCCCTCGGGTCACTGGAACACCTTTCCTTTCACGCGGATTCGGATCTTCTCGCGCTTGCCCGGCATATACGTGAACGGGATCTCCTCGACGTCGATCACGTCCACGGTCTCGCGCAGCGCGCCGGCCGCCTCGGCGTTGTCCACCGCCTGTTCGGTGACACGGGAGATCGCATTGTCGCGGTCCTGTACATCCAGGTCGACGACCCCCTCGGCGTACGCACCGATCTCCGCGATCGTTGTCCCGACGGCGCCCCCGATCTCGAAGTGATCCGGACTGAGGACCCGGCTCACCCCGCCGATCCCGCTCTTCGGGACGACGAGCGCACCGCCGCCGATGAAAATCGCGGGGACCGGCTCGGCCGTCGTCTTCATCCTGTCGATCGCCTCTTCGATCGTCCGCCGGATCGCTGTCCACGCATTCTCAACAAGCCGCCTTGGAAGGGCCTCCACCTTGTCGGGTGCCGTGACGAAGTCGGTCTTGAAAACGTCGAGCTTCTCCGTCAGCCGCCCGAGCGCGACCGCCGTATCGTGAACCGTCAAGAGCGGACCGCCGAACGACGAGGCGAGCCGGATAAGGTTGTACCCGACGCTCTCCGGACCGAGGGCGGTGACCTCGTCTCCCTCGTGTTTCACGATCGTCCCGCCGCCGAGGGCGATCGAGAGCAGATCGGGGCAGCGGATGTTCGTCTTCACGCCGCCGATGGTGACGGTGATCGACGATTCGCGTGGGAACCCGTTGACAATGTAGGCGACGTCGGTCGACGTTCCGCCGATGTCGACGACGACACCGTCCTCGATCCCCGAAAGGTAGACGGCGCCCCGCACGCTCGCCGCGGGACCGGACGCGACCGTGAAGATCGGGTAGTCGACGGCGAAGTCGGCGGACATGACGCTCCCATCGTTCTGGACGATGAAGAGGCGGGCGCCGATCCCTCGCTCGCGAACCGCCGTGCGGAGCGAGTTCACTGCTCGCTGCATCACGCGGATGACGGCCGCGTTCAGAATCGTCGAGTTCTCCCGCTCGAGCAGGGAGATGGTCGCAATCCGGTGGGACAGGGTGACGTGGACATCCTCACCGAGAACGTTGCGGACGATCCGGCCCGCTTCTTCCTCGTGATCGGTGATGATCGGAGAGAAGACGCCGGTGATCGCCACCGAGTCGACCTTCCCGACCATTTCGCGGCAGGTCGTCTCGATCGCCTTCCGGTCGAGCGGAACGATGTCCCGCCCGTCGTATTCCGAGCCGCCGCGGAACACATGAACGAGTTCAGAGCCGCCGATCGCCGCTTTGAGATCCTCCGGCCATCCGGTCAGCGGCGGGATCGCTGTCGTCGCTGGAGCGCCGAGCCGAAAGACCCCGACGCGATTCAGGTTCCTCCGCTCGATGATCGCGTTCGTGGTGTGGGTCGTTCCCAGGGAAACCATCTCGATCTCTCCCGGCTCGACCTTCGACTGCTCGAGCAGCGCGTCGAGCGCGTTGATAATCCCGGCGGTCACATCCTGCGTCGTGAGGGATTTCGCCTTCGCGACGACATCGCGGCCGCGCATCAGAACACCATCGGTAAACGTTCCCCCGACATCGAATCCGACTCGAAGCGATCGGTTCATCGGTCTCCTTTCGGTGCCCACAGCCCGGGTATTCCGTATTGCCCTTCGAGACCCCATTCGTGGATCTCGCTTCGCGGCGGGGACTGGTACCCGTAGACCTTGCTGTGAGACCACCCGAACTGCTCGCGCAACTCGATCAGAAACTCGGCGTACTTGAGTGGAGCAAGGACAGCGTCGATGACGGGGACCCCGAGTTCCCGCTGAAGCGTCCGATAGAAGCCAAACTCGATCGTGCAGCCAAGCAGGACCACCTCCGCGCCGTCCCGTTCGACCGCCTCCTCGGCGGCCGCCCGCATTCGCCTCGCGGTCTCGTCAGCGTCCTTTTGGAAGTCGTAGACTCCGAGATCGAGCGACTTAAACGAGGCGAGTCGGTCCGAGAAGCCATATCGAACGACATTGTCGTGCATCTTCGGAATCCACTTCCTGCGACCGACGAGAACGGAGAATCGGTGCCCGAGTGTCGAAGCAATGTGCATCGCCGACTCCGCCGGGGCCGTGACGACAAGTCGATCCGTGATCTCCCGAGCCTCGTGGAGCCCCGGGTCATAGAAGCAGCCAATCACAGCGGCGTCGTACCCGTCGCGTTCCGCTTGTCGAACGACGTGCAGGGTGTCGGCCAGGATGAGCGCCTCGTAGTAGTGGTACTCGAGATGCCTCGGGCCGCGCGGAAGCGAGACGACGTCGACCGTCGTCTCTGCCCGCTTGGCGCCGTCCAGGAACTCCTTGATCGGCGCGTCGAACGCGTCGGTCCCGACCGGATCGATCCAGAGAACCTTGGCCATCGTGGGAACCTCCTCCTAGTTCACAGGGAGCTGCTGAACATCCGAGGGCGGTGGGAAGCTCAGGCAGCTGACGAAGTGCCCATCCTCCACCTCCACCATCACCGGCTGATCGGTGCTGCACCGGGTCGCGCAGACCACGCAGCGCGTATGAAAGCCGCACCCGGGCGGGACGTTGACCGGACTTGGGATCTCCCCCTTAGAGATGATCCGCGCCGGCCTCATTGCCTCTTCCTCCTTCGAAACGACCGGAATCGAGGAGAGAAGCATCTGCGTGTATGGGTGCAGCGGATTTCGAAAAAACTCCTCCGTCGGCGCCGTCTCGCAGATCTTTCCGAGGTACATGATCGCGACCCGCGTCGCGACGTTACGCATCAGCGAGAGGTCGTGGGTGATAAACAGATAAGCGAGTTCCATCTCGTTCTGAAACCCCAGCAGCATGTTGATGATCTTTGCCTGGATCGAAACGTCGAGCGCCGACGTCGGCTCGTCGAGGAGGATCAGCCGCGGATCGGTGGCGAGCGCGCGGGCGATCGCCACCATCTGTCGCTCGCCTCCGCCCAGCATGTGGGGCGCCTTGTAGAGGTAGTCTTCTGGCAACTCGACCTTGCGAAGCAGCTCGACCGTTCGCGCCTTCCGCTCCCGAGCCGTTCCGACCCGATGGACCTTGAGAGGGAGCTCGAGAATCTGCTGGACCGTCCGTCGCGGGTTGAGCGACGTCCCCGGGTCCTGAAAGACGATCTGAATCGAGCGTTTCAGTGCTCGCGACCGCTTCCAGATCGACGTTGACATGTCTTGGCTGTTGAACAGAATCCGCCCGCCAGTCGGAGCATGGAGGCCGATCACGGTGTAGGCGACCGTGCTCTTGCCGGACCCCGACTCCCCGACGAGCCCGAGCGTCTCGCCCTCACGGACCGAGAACGAGACACGATCGACAGCCCGAACCGTCCCTCGGGACGTCACGAAGAACTTCTGCAGACCGTCAACGACGAGGATTTCCCTCTTCACACTCCCTCCCCTCCGTACAGAAAGCAAGCGACCTCGTGGGCCGGAGTGTCTCCGACGCGCGTCCAGATCGGGCGCTCTTGGTCGCAGACGCGCATCGCATTCGGGCATCGCGGCGAGAAGCGGCAGCCCGTCGGCGGGTTCAGGTAATCCGGGATCCGGCCGGGAATCCCTTTGGCGATCCCTCCTCCGGTCAGCTTCGGGAGTGCAGAGAGGAGCCCGAGTGTGTACGGGTGGAGCGGGCGTTCGAACAGCTCGTTCGTCTCCGCCCCCTCGACGATCGTCCCCGCGTACATCACGTAGACCCAGTCGGACATCTCTCGGACGACTCCGAGGCTGTGTGTGATGAAAACGACGGCCGTCTCGTGGTCCTGGACAAGCCGGTCGAGAAGCCACAGGACCTGCGCTTGGATCGTCACATCGAGGGCCGTCGTCGGCTCGTCCGCGATCATCACCTCCGGCTCGGTTGCGAGCGCCATCGCGATGCACACGCGCTGGCGCATCCCGCCGGAGAGCTGGACCGGGTACGAGGCGAACATCCGATCGGGATCGGGGAGCTGGACTTCTCGCAACGCCCCGAGGGCTCGGCGCCGGATCTCCGCACGCGTGAGCCGCTTGTGTGTGCCGTGGCGGATGACGGCGCACACCTGATCCCCAATTGTGAAGACCGGGTTCAGCGCAGCGACCGGGTCCTGGAAGATCATCGAGATTCCGCTCCCGCGGATCCGCTGCAGCTCACCCTGCGAAACCCGAAGGAGGTTCGTCCCCCGGTAGCGGATCGCCCCGCCTGTGATCCGGCCCGGTGGGCTCTGAAGGATCCGCAGGACGCAGCGCATGGTCGTGGTCTTCCCGCATCCCGCCTCCCCGACGAGGCCGACTCGCTGGCCGCGCTCGACGTGGAGAGCGACGCCGTTCAGAACGCGCAGCCTCCCCTCGTAGACCTTGTAGGAGACGTGCAGGTCGTCGATCTGCAGGATCGGATCCCCCATGCTAGATCTCCTCCAGTGCAAACAGGTCCCGGAAGCCATCCCCGAGCAGGTTGAATCCCAGGACGGTGACCATGATCGCGAACGCCGGGAAGATCGCGATCCACCACTGGTCCGGCAGGTACTTGGCACCATCGGCGACCATCGTCCCCAAGTCGGGAATCGGGGGCTGGGCGCCGAGGCCGACGAAGCTGAGCGCCGATCCGATCAGGATCACCCAGCCCATGTCGAGGCTCATCTTAGTGAAGATCGCTGAGACGCAATTCGGCAGCAACTCGCGGAACAGAATGTGGAAGCGGCTCGCGCCGATCACCTCCGCCGACTGCACGAAGAACTCGTGCCGGAGAGAAGAAGCGAGCCCGTAGACAAGCCGGGTATACCACGGCCACCACATCAAGGAGACGGCCATCATCGCGTTTAAGACGCTGGGCGTCAGGACCGACGTGATTGCGAGGGCCAGGATCAGGGGCGGTACGGCGAGGAAGATGTCGGTGATCCGCATGATGATCGTATCGATCCGGGTCCCTTGGTAGTATCCGGCGATCAGCCCGAGCACGACGCCAGGAATAACGACGAGCGCGAGAACGACAGCGCCCATCATCAGCGAGTAGCGGAATCCGAAGAAGACCCGGGAGAGGATATCCCGGCCGAACGCGTCGGTCCCGAACGGATGACTCAGACTCGGAGGTTTCGATCCGATCGCGAAGTTCACGTACGGACCGGCATGATTGGGATAGGGGGATACCAGCGGCGCGAAGACCGCGAGAAACGAGACGCCGAGCACGAAGACGAGCCCGACGACCGAGACGGGGTTGCGGGAGAACTTGTACCACGCTTTCCGGAACCCTTCCCACCGGCGTTTCTTCGCTTGGACCGTCAGTCCGTTCACGCCGATCATTTCCCCCTCTCTCCGCCGAGGCGGATCCTCGGGTCGAGCCAAGCGACGATCAGATCGACGAGGATGTTGACGATGATGAACGTGAGCCCAAGCACCATGACGACGGCCGCGACCGCGTTCAGGTCCTTGTTCAGCATCGCCTGGATCCCGTACCGGGAAAACCCGGGCCAGTTGAAGATCAGTTCGACGAGAAACGCGTTGGCGATGATGCCTGCGAAATCCAGCCCCATGATCGAAACGGTCGGGATCAGCGACGGCTTGAGCAAGTACTTGAACATGATGACACGCCCGGGAATCCCGAAGCTCCTCGCCGACGCGATGTAGTCCTTGTTCTGATTGTCGCTGATCGACGCCCGGGCGATTCGCGCTTGCTGCGCGAGCGGACCGAGGGCGAGGCTGACGCCGGGGAGGATCAGGTGCAGGAGCGCATCACCCAGCGCGGCGAAGTTCCCCGTCACGAGCGAGTCGATCGTGACCAGCCCGGTGAGAACGGGGGGACGGGTGATCCACGGACTGAGCCGCCCGATCGTCGGCAGCAGGTTCAACACGTACCCGAACAGGAGGACGAACAGGATCGCGAAAACGTACGACGGAGTCACGATCCCAACGTACGAGAAGACCCGGATCACGTTGTCGACCCAGCGATTCCGGTAACGCCCGGCGATCGCCCCCATGGCGACGCCGAAGACTGCCATGATGATCCCGGCGAAGATCGCAAGTTCGAGCGTCGCGGGGACGAACTCCCGGATATCCGCGCTGACCGGGCGTCGCGTCACGAGCGACTGGCCGAGGTCTCCTCGGAGTGCGCCGGACAGCCAGTAGGCGTATTGGATGTGGATCGGCCGATCGAGGTGCATTTCCTTGCGCATGTTCTCGACCGCCCACTGAGGCGCCCGCGGCCCGAGGGCCATCCGAACCGGATCCCCCGGCAGGATCCTCGAGATCGTGAAGATCAATACGGACAGCCCGAACAACACGAAGATCGACAGAAGGAGCCGCTTGGCCAGAAACCTGAGGATGCTCATCTCGTTCCGTTCCCCCTCGCCGGCCTTCCGGCCGCGGCGGGCGGGCCGACGCCCGCCCGCCACCTCAGCCGGACCTAGTTGAGGATTCGGATGAACCGCGCAGCCAGGTTGTACCCCATGACCGGGTTCACTTCTCCGCGAGCCGTCGGCCAGTCGATCTTGTCGGCCCGGTAGGCGTGTTTTTCCACCTGTTCGAACAGGAAGATCGTCGGGCACATTTCGACGATCATCTGCTGAATCGCCCCGTACTTGGCGAACCGCTCCGCCCGATCGACCGTTGCGATCGCGTCCTCGATCGCTGCGTCGAGCTCGTCATCCAACAGCCATTCGTTTTGCTCCCAGGTCGGTGCCGAGTTCGAGTGGTACCGGGACTCGATGAGCGAACCGGCCTCCGGGTAGTGCGACGAGTCGAAAATCGTCACGATGTGCGGACTCGTCTCGAGCGCGCCCATCTCCTCGACGACCGACATCCACGGGACCTTCACGACCCGGATCCGGATCCCGATCTCGGCCATGTTCGACATGAACAGCAGTGCGACCTTCTCCTCATCGGGGACCTCGGCAATCCAGTGGAGCTCCACCTCGTGCTCCCTCGGATCGTACTCCGACAGTGCCAGCTCCTCGCGTGCCTTGTCGAGGTCGCGGTGGAACTGGTAAACCGTCGGATCGGCCCCGGGGAGGTTCTGCGGGACCGGACCGCGGGCTTGGAACGCTCCCGGGAAGATGTGGGTGATCACGGTCTCGTAGTCGGTGGCATACGCCATCGCCCGACGGAAGTGGATGTCGTCCGTCGGCGGGATCTTGTTGTTGATCATCATGTAGAACATGGTTCCCGGCGAGAACGCGGCGATCTCGACTCCCGGGATTCCGTCGAGTGCGGCGAGAGCCTCGGTCGTTTGCCATTGGTCGGAGATCTCGAGCTCTCCCCGGGCCATCATTGTGCGGATCGTGGCTGTCTCGGTCGTTCCGATGAAGCGGAGCTCGTCCGGGGTCTCCGGATCGAGCGGAATCCAGTAGTCGGGGTTCTTCACCATGACGAGTTCCTCTTCGACCCGGAACTCCTTGACCATGTACGGCCCGCTGCCGGCGTCCTTGTCGATCAGGTAGCTCTTCCCGTAGTCGCCCCAGTTGCCGTACGGACCGGGGCGCCTGATGTTCGCCTCGACCAGGTCCTTATTCAGGACGTACAGCCGATACAGCGTTGACAGGAACGGCCCGAACGGCTCCTCGAGGATGAACTGCACTGTCACGTCATCGATCGCCCGCACGTCGGCGACGCGGCCGACGAACAGGAACCCGTAGCCTTCACCGATCGTGAGCATGCGGTCCATCGAGAACTTGACATCCTCCGCCGTCAGCAGGCTGCCGTCGTGGAACCTCACGTCGTCGCGGAGGTGGAACGTCCAGACGAGCGAGTCGTCCGAGACCTCCCACGACGTCGCGACGTGCTGGAGTGGATCCCCGTCCGTATTTGGGTAGACGAGCGAGTCGTACAGATTGACCAGAGATGAGGAGCTCGAGAAATCCGACCCGACCGCCGGGTCGATCATCGTCGGCCACGCGAATGTGGCGCGAAGCGCCCCCGCGCCGAACGCGCATAGGCCACCGACCAGCAAGACGCCCAACATCAATGCGAATATCCGTTTCACGTCGTACACCTCCCTCCTTTGGCTCTTCACACAGTTCGATCACCATCCCCGTTCGTTCCTCCGGCGATCACCTCCCTTGTCGCACATCCGGCGACAGCTCGTCCATCATCTCGACGATGGCGAAGACCAGCTCGTCCAGAAACGCACGGAACTCCGCCGCGTCCGTCATCACACTCGTCTTTCCTGCCTCGATCCGCTCGCGGAGCCCGCGCAACCGAGGACTCGCGTCTTCGCCCGTCCAGTCGACGAGGCGGCTGACGGCGTCGACCAGACGGAACGGACCGTACATCGGTGTCTCGTCGAGCAGGTTTCGCGCGCTCGTTACCATGTACCCGACCAACTCGAAGAGCGCGCGTTCCCGTTCAAGCCTCATCCTGCACCTCGTAGAGCACCACCCCATCGCGCTGGCGTACGGGGGGAGGCGGAACGGTCGCCGGCCGACCGACAGAGATGAGAAGAAGTGCGTCGACACCCTCTCGCAGCCGGAGGATCCGACCGACTGCGCCGCGGTGAAACGATGCGATGACACACGTCCCGAGCCCCTCGTCGTATGCGGCGAGGATCAGGTTCTCCGCCGCCATCGCTGCATCCGCGATCGCAAGGAACGTCTCGCCAAGTGTTGATCCGAGGCGGCGCGAGGCCGCCAGGTCCTGGCAGACCGCGATCACGGCCGGCGGATCACCGAGGAGGCCCGGGCTCACCGCCCTCAGGCGCCCGATCCGATTCGGATCGGTGACGATCACGAAGCGCCAGGTCTGCGCATTTCCGCCCGACGGCGCCCACAGTGCGGCTTCGACGAGCCGGTCGAGCGTCGGTCGGTCGACCGGCTCCGGCAGGAACGCTCGAATGCTTCGCCTGCCGAGGATCGCGTCTCGCAGTTCCAAGGTCACCTGCCTCTCAATCGGTTCGTCTCAGCGACATCGACCGTCAGCGGATCGCCGACGATCGCCACGCCGTAGACGTCGCGTGCGGTCTCGGGTTCGATGAACCCATCGAGAACATCGAGAAGCACGCGCTGAGGATCACGTCGCCTCGGGTCCCCGTACGCCCCACCCCGCCCCGTAAGGAATCGGACGACGTCACCTCGCTTCAACACGCGTTTTGCGAACCGGCCGCGCCGCTCAATGTGCCCACTCGCCGTATGGATCTCCACGGTGTTCGGAGTCCCCTCCCCACCGCCGGCGAGCCCCCATGGCGGGAACCGATTCCGCCCGAAGCTCGCGGTGACGAACGCCTCCGAGTTGACGATTCGGTAGTCCTTGATCAAACCGTACCCGCCGACCCACTCGCCGTGCGCCCCCGCAGCGACGTGGAGTGAGAACTGGTCGACGACGAGCGGGTACCGGGTCTCGGCGACCTCGACGGACAATATGTACGTCTCGCCGTCTCCGGAGCAGACGAGCGCGTTCTCGCCGTCCTTTCCGCGGCCGCCCCCCCATCCGCCCGCGTTCGGCTCGACGGAGAAGAACCAATCGCCGGTTCGATCGTCAATCCCGCTCACCGTCGTCCCGCAGACGCTCAGGAAATGCCCGGCGGTGATCCGTTCGGGGATCGCGTCGGCGAGCGCCTTCCAGACAACATCGCCGGCGTAGCTGTCTGATTCCCAATACGTGCTGACCGGTGCAGGGCGCTTTGGGTTGAAGACCGTGTCCTCCGGAACGACGACCCGGAGGGCGGAGAAGAACCCCTCGTTGGGGTCCGCATGCGGAGATACTACGGCTTGATAGGCGAATTTCGCCGAGCTCATCAGAACCGACAACGGGCTGTTGATCGGGCCTCGGCACGTCGGTCCGGTCCCGGTGTAATCGATCACGAATTCCTCATCGGTGATCGTCACCTTCACCTTGACGAGGACTGGATCCCCGCCGAGCCCGTCGTCATCGATGTACTCCTCGGCGGTGAACTCCCCCTTCGGGAGCCTGCGCAGCTCGGCGAGAGCCTCCCTGCGCCCCTGCTCGAGGTACGTCTCCACCGCCTGCCGAACCGTGTCGAGGCTGTACTTCTCGCAGATCTGCTTCACCCGCCGCCCGGCAACCCGGAGAGAAGCCGCCTGGGCGCGCATGTCGCCGAGGGTCATCTCGGGCATCCGGATGTTGCGGATCAGGATGTCGACGATGTCCCGATCCTCCTCGCCGCACCGAATGAGCTTGACACACGGGAACTGGAGCCCCTCCTGAAAGATCTCGGTCGCGTCCGGAGACCAACTCCCGGGGTCCTTCCCTCCAACGTCGTTCCAGTGGGCCTTGCTTGCAGCGAACATGACCGGCTCTCCCTCGAAGAAGATCGGCATCAGGAGGACAACGTCGTTCTGGTGAGTTGCGCCGCCCATGTACGGATCGTTCGTAGCGATGATGTCGCCCTCCTGCAGTCCGGTCAGCCCGAAGCGATCGATCGCGTCGCGTACCGCATCGCACAGGACACCGATGAAGGCAGGAATCCCGTTCGCCTGTGCGATCATCCGTCCGCGCGCGTCCGTCAGCGCACATCCGTAGTCGAGGACTTCGTAGATGACCGAGCTCTTCGCTGTCCGTCCGAGGGCCACGAACATCTGCTCCGCAGCGGAGATCAGCGCCCGCTTGATCACCTCGACGGTGAATGGGTCGATCGATCGGTTCGTCGTCATCGTCTCACCTCCGCGATCACCAGGTTTCCGTACGGGTCGACGTCGAGCCGCTGGTCGGGATAGACGATCGTCGTGCAGGCCGGCTCCTCCACGACCGCCGGTCCGTCGATCCTTGCGCCGGTCGGCAGCCCGCTGCGTTCGTAGACCCGGCTCATGACGGATCCGAACTCCTCGAAGACGACCTCCCGATCCCCCTTTCGAGCGTCCGTCTCTTCGCGGCCGTCGTCCGAAAGAGGCCGGAACTCCGGCTTGTCCACCTGTCCCCAACCGACGACGTGGAAGTTCACGATCTCCACCGGGTCGTCCTGCCGAAACGAGTAGGCGAGCTCATGCAGCTCGTGGAACTGCACAATTACGCCGTCGATCCGGTCGGCGCGCAGCTCGTCGGGACCGACCGGCGTTCGCACCGTGTGCTCCTGTCCGCGATAGCGGAGGTCGAGGTATCGGGAGATCGAAGTCCGCTGCAGCGGAAAGCCCTCCGCCTCGAACTGCGCGTTCGCTACGCCTTCCAGTTCGCCGAAGACGTCCCGGATTTCGGGCAGCGCGCCCTCGTCGCACGGTGTCACCCGGGTTCTGATGAAGTCGTGCCGGAGGTTTGTCATCAGCATTCCCCATGCGGAGAATTGCCCGGGTGCCCGCGGCACGATCACCTTTGACATCTTCAGCTCGCGGGCGAGCGTCGGGCCGTGCAGGCCGCCGGCTCCGCCGGTGGCAACGAGCGTGAAATCGCGGGGATCGTGGCCGCGCTCGATGCTGACCCGCTCCAGTGCGGCCTGCATGTTCGCGTTCGCGAGCCGCAGGATCCCAAGCGCAGCGGCGGTGACCGACAGCCCGAACGGCTTCGCGATTCGGTGGACCGCTGCCTCGGCCGCCGCGCGGTTCAGGTTCATCTGCCCCCCGAGGAAGTAGTCGGCCGAAAGCCGCCCCGTCAGTAGGTTGGCGTCAGTCACCGTCGGTTCCCCTCCCCCGAGGTCGTAGCAGGCCGGACCCGGATCCGCTCCGGCGCTTCTCGGCCCGACGTGAAGCGCGCCGCCCGGATCGATCCAGGCGATCGACCCGCCACCAGCGCCCACCTCGACGATGTCGACCACGGGGATCTTCAGCGGATAGCCGGCCCACGTCGACGTCTTCTCGAGGTGGTATTCGGTATTGACTTTCGCCTGCCCGCGGTCGATCAAGCTGACCTTCGCTGTCGTCCCGCCCATGTCGAACGAGATCATGCTCGTCTCGCCGGTCGCCTCGGCGATGACTTGGGCTCCGATCACCCCGCCGACGGGCCCCGATTCGACGAGGTGGATCGGAACGCGCTCGGCTTGAGCGAACGTCGTCATCCCTCCGTTCGATTGCATCGCGTACTTTGGCCCGGTAAGCCCCATTGACGTGAGTCCGCGATCGAGCGTCGATAGGTAGAGGATCGTCGCTGGCTGGACGTAGGCGTTCATCACCGTCGTATTCGATCGCTCGTACTCCCGCCACTCCTGCGTGATCTCGTGCGACAGGGTGACCGCGATCTCCGGCCACAGCGATTCGATGAGTTCGCGTGTCCGGCGCTCATGGGCGTGGTTTGCGTACGCGTGAAGGTAGCAGACTCCGATTGCCTCCACCTTGTCTCGCCGACACGACTCCACCGCCGCGACGACTTCGTCCTCATCGAGCGGGACGAGAACCTCGCCCCGGTGGTTGACTCGCTCTTTGATCTCGTATCGGTGACGCCGCGGCACGAACGGTTTTGGCTTCTCGTAGAAGAGATTGTACATGTCCGTCCGGTTTGCCCGCTGGATCTCCAGGACGTCTCGGAATCCGCTCGTCGTCAGGAGCGCCACGCGAGCGCCCCGACGCTCGGTGAGCGCGTTGATGACGACCGTCGTTCCGTGGACGAACTGGTGAATCGCCGAGGGGTCGACTCCGCTCCTGCGGATCGTGTGCGTCACGCCGTCGGCGAAGTTCCTCGGAGTGGTGAGCGCCTTCTCGAGGATGATCTGCCCAGTTGCCTCATCGAGACCGACGAAGTCAGTGAACGTGCCGCCGATATCAACTGCCAGCCTGAGTGCCATTGGAGCTACGGTCCTCCTTCCGTCAGCTTCATGGTCAGCACCCACAGCGTCCGCGCGGGGCGGCCGTAGGGATTGCGAACCGTGTGGCGCCGAGTGGAGACGAAATGAAAGCTGTCCCCCGGCTCCAGTTCGTGGACCTCGTCCTCCACCTGCAGTACAAGACGTCCCTCCATCACGTACCCGAACTCCTCTCCCTCGTGCGTGATCATCGGGGGGTCGTAGTGCGGCGGGTAATCGGCGAACAACGCCTCCAGCGTCCGCATCGGGAATCGGTCCGAGAGAATCCCGTACGTTACGCCGGACTCCTCGAAGCGAATTCGGGACCGGGGCTCGCCCCCCTTGGCGACGATCGGGCCGGCCGGCGTCGGGGAAAGGAAATAGGCCAACGGGACGTCGAGTGCCTCACAGATCGCCCCCAGAGACGAGATCGAGAGCGACGAGAGACCGCGCTCGACCTGGGAGAGGAAACTGATCGACAGCCCGCATCGCGACGAGAGCTCCTCCAGGGTCCACTCCTTGCCTCGTCGGATCTCCCGAATGCGTTGACCGATCCGGTCCATGATCTTTCACTATAGTGAAAATTTTTCAGTGCGTCAATACCCTGTGGCGAGAACCTCGACAGGAACCCGCTCTGCCGGTAGACTCTCCGGCATCCATGCCGTATCGCCGAGGAGGTTCGATGCAATCCGAGAGACTCGCATTCCTCAAGCAACTGATGGACACGATCGCGCCGACGGGGTACGAAGCGCCAGCTGCTCGTGTTTGGACAGCGGAGGCTGCTCGATTCGCGGAGCGCACGTGGATCGACGTCCACGGAAACGCGTTCGCTTCGGTCAACGAATCGGGCTCTCCGCGGATCATGCTCGCCGGGCATATCGACGAGATCGGCCTGATGATCTCCCACATCGACGAGAACGGGTTCCTGTACGTCACTCCGCTCGGCGGTTGGGATCCGCAGGTCCTCCCCGGACAACGGGTCCGGATATCAACCGACTCCGGAATCCTCCTGGGCGTGATCGGCCGAAAGGCGGTCCACCTGCTCGACGAGGAGGCACGGAAAAAGGTGGTGAAGATCGAGGATCTCTGGATCGACATCGCCGCCAAGGACGCCGATGAGGCGAAGTCCCTCGTCTCGATCGGCGATCCGGCCGTCCTCGACTACGGGTTCGCGGAGCTTCGGAACGGGATCCTCGCCGCCCGGGGGTTCGACGATCGGATCGGCGCGTTCGTCGCGCTCGAGGCGGCTCGCCTGGTCGCGGAGATGAACCCGTCGGCCGCCGTCTACGCTGTCGCCACCGTGCAGGAGGAGATCGGGCTGCGCGGGGCGCACACGAGCGCGTTCGGAATCGATCCTCACGTCGGAATCGCGATCGACGTCGGCCACACCACCGACACCCCCGAAATGGGGACCGAGAAGAAGAAGCTCGGTCCGGCAGACATCGGGAAAGGACCGATCGTCGTCCGCGGCCCGAATATCAACCCGCAGCTCTTTCGATGCCTCGTTGAGACAGCCAAAGTCGCGGGGATCCCGTTCCAGATTCAAGGGTATCCGCGGGGGACCGGCACGGACGCCAACGCGATTCAGCTGACGCGCAGCGGCGTCGCCACCGGGTTGATCGACATACCGAACCGCTACATGCACTCGCCGTGCGAGCTAGTGCACATCGATGATCTGGAGAACGCGGCGAAGCTGATCGCGCATGCGATCGCATTGATCGACGAGACGACCTCGTTCATCCCCGAATAGGGGGCGCCGCGGGCGCGGAGCCCGCCCGTGCTTGCCACCGGCGTCACACGCCGGTATAGTCAGATCGCTGGGGGAGCTCAAGCGATTGGGCTGAGAGGAGGGTGACCCTCGACCCGTTGAACCTGATCTGGGTAATGCCAGCGCAGGGATCGCCAGCAGGACGTCCCCACCCGGCCGGTCGTTGACCGTCGACGGGGCGGGTGCTTGCCCGAACGACCTCTCTCCGATCGTTTGTCTCCTCATGCGAGTTGCTTCACAGAGGTGACAGACCGGTGAACGAACGCGCTCGGACGATCCTGATTCTCGCGGACGGCGATTGGCCGGCCGATGAGCAAGTCCGCATCCTGCGGTCCGCTGCCGATCTCGCCATTGCGGCGGACGGAGGCTGGGCGAGGGCGCGCTGCGCGGACATCCCAATCGATATCGTGATCGGGGATTTTGATTCACTTCCACCGGATCAGTGGCCCAGCAAGGGCAGCCCGTCGGTCGAGTTCGTCGCGTATCCTCCGGAAAAGGATTGGACCGACCTCGAGCTTGCGCTCGACCATGCGTTGTCGATGCCGACCAAGCGCGTGATCGTCGTCGGGGGGACCGGAAGCAGGATCGACCATACGCTGGCGGCGGTCTTCCTCCTCGAGAAGGGCGCGGCGCACGGCGTCCCGATCGAACTCATCGGAGCGCAGGAGACGATCCGCCTCCTCCTGCCGGGCGTCGCTTCGTTTCCCGCGATGCTGGGGGATCGGCTCTCGCTCCTTCCGTTGAGCGAGGCGGCCGTTGTCCGAACCGGCGGGTTGCGCTATCCGCTCCACGGCGAGCGAATCGCCCGCGCCACGTCGCGGGGCGTCTCCAATGAGGCTATCTCCAGCCCCATCACGGTGGAGGTCGAATCGGGGCGGCTTCTCGTCGTTCACGCGCCGGCCGAGCCACGAACAAGACGGAGGAGGGTTGCGAATGCGTGATCCCAAACTCGAGCGCTCGTCGCAGCATCAACCCGCCCGCAGCTGGGCGATCCGCCGCAGATGGTTCCTCAGTCTCGCCCTGTTCGCGTGTCTCTGGCAGGCGGTCACGATCGTCTTTCGAGTCCCCTCGTACCTGCTGCCGTCCCCGATCGACACGATCTCAGCGATCGTTCGCGATGCGCGGCTGCTCGGGCCGCATGTTGCTGTCACGCTCATCGAGACGCTCGCCGGGCTCAGCCTGTCGGCCATCCTCGGACCGGTCATCGCCGTTGCGATGAATTCGTCTCCCGTACTCCGCGATCTCTTCTACCCGCACCTCGTGCTGTCGCAGTCGGTGCCGCTGATCGCGATCGCCCCGGTTCTCCTAATCTGGTTCGGGCTCGGGATCCCGGCCAAGATCCTGATCGTCGCGTTCGTCTGTTTCTTCCCCGTCGCCGTCAACGCGTACGAGGGGTTTCGAACCGCCGATCCCGGCCTCCGTGAGCTGCTGGACACCTTCGGCGCGTCGCGCTTCGACCGCTATCGCCATCTCTACATTCCGGCAGCGCTCCCTGGGATTCTCGCCGGCCTGAAGATCGCAGCGACGTATAGCGTGCTCGGTGCGGTCGTCGGCGAGTGGCTTGGCGGATCTCGCGGGATCGGCGTTTTCATGACCCGCGCCCTGCAGTCGTTCCGGACCGAACGGCTGTTCGGAGCGATCGTTGTGGTCATGCTCCTCAGCTTCGCGCTGTTCAAGGGCGTCGAGGCAGCCGGCGCCCGGATGACCCCCTGGCTCCAAAGGAGGCAACATGCGTAGACATTGGTCTTCTCTTGCACTGGCGTTGGCGATGGTTCTCCAGATCGCTGTGTCAACGGTGTCCGCAGCGGAGACGATCCGGATCGCGCTCGATTGGACGCCGAATACGAACCACACGGGGCTGTTCCTCGCAGAGGAACGCGGGTACTTCGAGGAAGAGGGCGTCACGGTCGAGATCGTCCAACCCGGCCCGACCGGGTCGGTCCACTTGGTCGCGAGCGGCCGTTGCGAGTTCGGAATCTCGATGCAGGAGTACGTCACGATGGCTCGTTCGCAGGGCGTGCCGATCGTCTCGGTCGCCGCGATTCTCCCTCACAACACATCGGGCTTTGCGGCGCCCCATGACAGCGGAATCCAGTCCCCGAAGGACTTCGAGGGGCGCCGCTACGGGGGGTGGGGGAGCGAGCTAGAGGAGGTCATGCTCCGGACGGTGATGGAGCGGGCGGGCGCGGAGTTCGGGACCGTCACGATGATCAACATCGGCACGATCGACTTCGTCACCGCCGTCCGCCGCGATCTGGCCGACATCTTCTGGATCTTCTACGGTTGGCAGGGAGTCCACGCCGAGATCGAGGGGATCGAATTCGTCTACCTTCCACTGATCGACCTAGCCGATGTGCTCGATTACTACACGCCCGTCGTCATCACAAGCGAACGGATGATCGCTGAGCGGCCGGCGTGCGTGCGCTCCGGGCTCCGCGCGATCGCCCGCGGTTACGTGGAGGCAGCGCTCGCGCCGGTGGAGGGAGCGGAGGCGCTGCTTCGGGCCGCGCCGGAACTCGACCGGGAACTCGTCATCGCCTCGCAGCAGTGGGTCGCAGAACGGTCGGAGACCGACCTATCGATCTGGGGCCGTCAGGACGGAGACGTTTGGCAGCGCTTCGCCGAATGGGCGGTCGAGACCGGGCTGATCGATGCATCGATCGACCCTTCCTTGGCATTCACGAACGCGTTCCTCCCTGAGGGACCCGACGCGCCGTGAGCCGAGTCGCCGTCCGAGGAATCCGCAAGCGCTTCGGAGATCTGCTCGTCCTACAGGACGTCTCGTTCTGCGTGGAGGACGGCGAGTCGGTGGCGCTCCTCGGGCCGTCGGGCTGTGGTAAGTCGACGCTTCTTCGGATCCTTCTCGGTCACGAACGCTGCGACGCCGGGACGACCGAGGGGGCGCTCGACGGAGCGGGGTATCTTCCCCAGGGCGGGCAGCTCTTCCCGTGGAAGACAACGGCCGAGAACGCGGAACTCCCGCTGACGATCCGGAGGGTCTCGTCGGGGGAGCGGCGTCGTCGAGTTCAAGAGCTTCTCCCGGCCTTCGGACTCGCCGGCTTCGAGGCGGCGTATCCAAGCGAGCTCTCCGGCGGGATGGCCCAGCGAGCGGCGCTTCTCCGTGCCGTCGTGAGCGGCGCGCCGTTGCTGATTCTCGACGAGCCCTTCGGCGCTCTCGACACGATCACGCGCCACCGGCTGCAGGATTGGCTGGCGGAACTCCGCGGGAACCTCGGCCGCTCGATGCTCTTCGTCACACACGACCTGGAAGAGGCGATCGCCCTCGCTGACCGCGTCATCCTCCTCACCGAGCGCCCGGCGACGATTCGGGGCGAACTTGCCGTCCGTCTGTCCGCGTGCGATCGGACGTCCCGGCTCAGCCGAGGCTTCCTCGTCCACAAGGACGCTCTGATGGACATGGTCACAGAAAGGAACAGCCCGTGAAGCAGGACAACCCGTTCGACACGCACTACCGCGAATACGACGCGTGGTTCGATGAGCACCCGAGCATCTACCGGTCGGAGATCGGAGCGATCGAGGCTGTTCTCCCCGAACGCGGGGAATGGGTCGAGATCGGTGTCGGAAGCGGCCGGTTCGCCTCGCGACTGGGCATCCCGGTCGGCGTGGAACCGGCCGACGGAATTGCGACGCTCGCCCGAGCGCGGGGGATCCTGGTTCTCAAAGGACGCGCCGAAGCGCTTCCCATCGCCGATCGAAGCTGTGACGCCGCCTTCCTGATTACCACGCTCTGCTTCGTCGACGATGTCGACCGGACGTTCGCCGAGACCGCTCGCGTCCTTCGGCCCGGCGGCGCGGTCGTCGTTGCATTCATTCCGGCCGGCAGTCAGTTCGGTCGGCTCTACTGCCGGATCGCCGAAACCGATCGCTTCTACCGCTCCGCTCGCTTCTACCCGACGTCGACGGTCTTCGCCGCGCTCGAGCAGGCGGGATTCCGGATCGAGCGCTCGGTGCAGACGCTCACCGGGGACCCGGCTCGCGCGGACGACGCGGTGGAAGCCCCGTCCGAGGGGTCGGACCGCGGGTCGTTCGTCGTCGTCCGGGCGTCGACTCCCCCGATCGCTTGACAATCGTGAAGAGACCCAACGCAGCAGGCCGAATGGCCCGCTGCCCGCCGACTTCCCGTAGGTCCCTGCTCGATCGGCTACTTCAGCCGCGGGTCGAGGACGTCCCGCAGACTGTCGCCGAGGATGTTGAACCCGAAGACGGTAATGATGATGCATAGCCCCGGATAGACGGCCATCCACCACGCGGTCCGCATGTACTCCTGGGCCTCCTGAAGCATCGCTCCCCAAGACGGGATCGGCGGGCGGACGCCGAAGCCGAGGAAGCTCAGCCCAGCGACGACGATGATGTTGACGCCGATCGACATCGTTGTGACGACGAGAAGCGAAGCGATCGCGTTCGGGAGCACGTATTTCATGATGATTCGCCACGTCGAGACGCCGACCGACTTCGCCGACAGCACGTAGTCCTGCTCCCGGACGGAGAGCACCTCGCTTCGGATGATCCGGGCCGGCTGCAGGCCGAAGATCCCAAGGATCACCATCAGCGACAGGATCCCGCCTTCGCGCCAGACGCTCAGGATCAGGAGAACCAACACGAGGAACGGAATCGAGTTCACCACCTCGAGGAGGCGCATGAAGACGGCGTCGGTCATCCCGCGGAAGTAGCCGCCCAGCAACCCGAGAAACCCGCCGAGAAACATGTTCAGGATCGTGGCGACGGCACCGATCCCGAGCGCCACGCGGGACCCGTAGATGATCCGATCGAGAACGTCGCGCCCGAAGTTATCCTGCCCGAGCGGGTGCAGCGGCGACGGACGACCGAGGAAGTTCCTCAGATCCATCTTGATCGGATCGTTGCGCACGAGGAACGGAGCGAACAGCGCAACGTGAACCACAAGGAGAATGATCACGAGCCCAACGATCCCCTTTGGATCCTTCGAGAACCGCCTCGACGCCATCTGCCAGTACCCGCGGACGTACTGCTCCTCCTGCTCCGCGCGGACCATCCGCCACAGGTCATAGAGCGCCCACGTCCACAACAGGAAGAGAAGCACGAGCATGATCGTCGTCGACACCCAGTACTTCGGCGGTCCGGCAAGCCACGCGAACCGCTGCTTCGAGACCCCGAGTCCGAGCGTTGCCCCCAGCAGCATCACGGGGCCCAGAAACAGCAGGCCCTTTCCCCACCAGCCGCGGGAGATGTGCCCGAGCCCGGGGAGGATCAGCGACAGCACCCAGTCCTGCGTCTGCAAACGAACGCGTCCCTTCTCTGTGCGCTCAGTCATAGGTGATCCTCGGATCGATGTACGCGTACAGAAGGTCGACGACGATGTAGGAGACCATGTAGATCGCCGCCAGGAAGAGGGCGAGCCCGAAGACGACCGCCTGGTCCCGGCGGGAGATTGCCTCGATCATCAACCGACCGATCCCCGGCCATGCTGTTGTCGTCTCCGTCAGCACCGCCCCCGCGACCAACGTTCCGACCTGCATCCCAACGTTCGTGACGACTGGCGCCAAAGCGTTTCGGAACGCGTGCTTGACGAGGACGACCCGCTCCTTCAACCCCTTCGCCCGCGCCGTCTTGATGTACTCCTGCTGCAGGACTTCGAGCATGCTGGCCCGGGTCAACCGGGCGTTCATCGCCATCTGGACCGATGCGAGCGCGACGGACGGAATGATCAGATGGCGGAACCCGTCCCACGTAACGAACGACCATCGTCCCACGACCGTCTCGATCGCCGTACCCCGGCCGGAGACTGGCAGGACGCGGAGGATGACGCCGAAGACGAGCATCAGCATCAGGGCGAGCCAGAAGACGGGGATCGAGATCCCCATCAGGGCAACGGTCGTTACTGTGTAGTCAAGCACGCTGTTCCGGTAGATCGCCGACAGCATCCCGGCCGGGATCGACACGACCAGGGCGATGATCAGCGCGAAGGCCCCCAGCTCAAACGTCGCCGGCAAACGCTCCAGGATCACCGTCCAGACCGGCTTGTGATACGTCATCGCTTCGAGTTCCCCGTTGAACAACCCGCTGATCAACCGCCAGTACTGCACCGGCCACGGCCGATCGAGCCCCAGCTTCACGCGGATCGCCTCGATCGTCTCGATCCGCGCGCCCAAACCCGCCATCACCTTCGCCGGATCGCCCGGCATCAGTTTCAGGAGGGCGAAAATCAAGAGGGTCAACGCGAACAGCACGAAGACCATCTGAACGAGTCGCCGCACGGTGTAGCCGAACATAGGGACTCCATGCTCCTTCGTTGAAGACCTGGGCTGCCGGTGACCGGCAGCCCAGGTTCGAAGTCATGCCTCAGGCCGGGCGACTCAGCGGCCGGCCTAGCCCTCCACCCACACGTTGTGATACGGCGTTGTCATCCACATGTTGGACAGCGGGCTGATCTTGTACCCGTGCACCCGCGTGTTCACGCCACGCGTCTCGATGTAGTGGTAGCCAGGAATCGCGCTGTAGTTCTGGAAGATCAGGCGCTGCGCCTGAACGAACAGATCCTCGCGCTCGTCCTGGTCAAGCGTCGTGTTCGCCGCGTCGATCAGCCGGTCGACCTCGGGGATCTGGGTCCACGACATGTTGTCGGCCGACCCGACCGTCGCGTTGTCGGAGTGGAAGAGGTAGTACAGGAAGTCCTGCGGATCCGGACCGCCGCTCCAGCCCATCCACATCAATTCGAAGTCGCCGATCGGGTCGGACTCCGAACGATAGGCGAGGTCGAGGAGCGGGCCCCAGTCGAGCGGGACGACCTCAGCGGGCACTCCATTCTCGATCAGGTTCGTCGCGAGGATCGTCGCCAACTGCGTCCGGCGAGGATCGAGCGGAGTCATGACGCGGACCGTCTTCCCGGCGGGAAGAACGCCTTCCGCCTTCAGCTCGGCGAAGATACGCTTCGCCTGGGCGTCGTCCTCCTCGAGGGCGACGTTATCCCGCAGCCATTCTTGGTCGTTCGCCCACAGCGCCGGCGGAACCGCGCCGTACGCCTTGACGCCCGTCAGCCCCTGGAACACGGAGAAGACCGCCGCTTCCCAGTCGACCGACATGTAGACGGCCTTCCGGAACCGGATGTCGCTCGAGATCGGGCTCAGCAGGTTGAAGAACACGTGGAAGTACGAGAGGCTTCCGACCTGCGGGACGTCGATGTAATCCATCGCGCGGAACCGTGCAACGTCGGTCGCCGGCATGTTGTCGGCGATGTCAATTCCGCCGGACTCGAGCTCGAGCATCATGACCGAGAGCTCGGGGATCGGGCGATAAATGATCCGATCGAGATTCGGGTAGACGAGCCAGTAGTCCTCGTTCCGCTCCACGACGATCCGCTCGCCGGCCCTCCACTCGACAAACTTGAACGGTCCGCTTCCGACCGGGCTCAGGTTGAACGCCGCGTCGCCGACCTCGAGAACGTAGTTCTTCGGGACGATCGCCTGCGTCTCAGTGGAGAACCCCGGCGCGTACGGCGCATACTCGTCCTTCGTGATGATGTCCACGGTGTACGTGTCGACGACGATCGCTTCCTTCATCCATATCAGCTCAGTGAAGTTCGGCGAGTTGTTCGCCGGATCGGCGATCCAGTTGAACGTGAACGCGACGTCTTCGGCGGTCAGATCGTCCCCGTTGTGGAACTTGATCCCCTCGTTGAGGTAGAACCGCACCTGTCGGTCGCTCAGGACGTCCCATGACTTCGCGACCCACGGCATCGGCTCCAGCGTGTCCGGGTGCAGGATGACAAAGCCATCAAACACCGCGTTGACGACGTAGGAGTCATACACCGAGTTCATGATGCGCGGGTCCAGATCCTTGAACGTCTGGCTGACGCCGATCGTCAGTGTGCCGCCGACGCGCGCTCCCGGCGTTTCGGGAACCGCCGTCTCGGCGAGGCCGATCAGGCCGAACAAGACCAGACTGAACCCCAGTAATAGTCCGACTCGCTTCAGCATAGAGTCTCCCTCCTTGGAGCGATTGGGCCTAAGCTCCTGCTTGAACAGCTGAGAATCCGCACTACTTGAACCAGTAGGCCGCCGTGACAACCGCACCGGCGGAATCCGGCGGCAGCACCAGCTGCAGCGTCCCGCCGGCCTGCACGACGACGTTGATGAACGCCATGTTCTGCGTGATCGCTACGCCGGTCGCCGCGCCGCCGCCGATGACGACGATGTTCGACGCGTCGAACGAGACGGCCTTGTCGAAGACGATCGCGAGCTTCGTGGCCTGAATACCGGTCTGGTTGTCGAATAGCAACACGTTGTAGACGCGCGGCGCGACGGTCGTCTGTGCGACGGCCAGCACTCCGGCGAGCAACACGAGGACAAGCCCGACAGCGAGAAGCTTCTTCACTGTGTTTCCCCTCCTTGACCTCCGCGGGAACCTGATGACAAGCTCTCGCATCGGTCGCCCTTGCCGCGGGTCGTCCAGTGCGGAGACCCGTCCTTCGCCAACATACGTACGTCTAGTGGAGTGGCGAATCCAGTATACCGGTCTTCTCGGCGGGAAGTCAACCGTCGTGACCGGAGGATCCTCTGTTCCCGTGCGAACCAGCAGGCCGGCCTACGGTGTACGCGCTTCTGAAGCATGGGAATAACCCCTCTTCTACGCAGTCTTGCCGGCTTGACAAGACGGATCGCCCCTCCGTAGCATGCTCTCTTATCATGAACAGACCCGCTTCGGATTCGTTCTTTCTCATCGTCAACCTGATCGCCGGTCAGGGCCGCTGCAAATCGGTCTTTCCGAAGGTCCGCGCCGAATTGGATCGGCGCAAGATCGACTACGACCTCCACTACACCAACGAACCGCTTGAAGCGACCGACGTCGCCCGCATGGGCCTCGATGCTGGGTTCCGCAGGATCGTCGCGATGGGCGGAGACGGAACCGTCAATGAGGTCGCCAATGGCCTGTTCGGAAGCGGCGCGGCGCTCGCCGTGATTCCCGCGGGGAAGGGGAACGATTTCGTGCGGATGATGGGGATCCCGAACGATCCGATCGCAGCGCTCGATGCGCTCACGGCCGGGGTGGTCCGGAGGGTCGATCTCGGCCGCGTTGCGAACGACCGATACTTCGTCAACGGACTCGGAATCGGGATCGATGCTCAGGTCGCTCGAGATGTATTGCAGATGGAGCGCCTCCGCGGCGCGCCCGCCTACATTTACGCCGCCACGAAGCAGGTCATTCGCTTCAAGGCGTTCCCCGTCGAGATCGAATCGGACGGCTGGCGGCTCAGTATGTCCTGTCTCTCCCTCGGGATCGCGAATGGGAAGTACGCTGGCGGCGGGTTCAAGCTCGCGCCGAAAGCGGAGATCACGGACGGGCGGATCGACGTGACCGTGATCGGTGACTACTCCCGACCGGAGCGGCTTTTCCGGCTACCGCTCGTCCGCAGCGGCAGACACCTCGCCTGGTCCCGGGTTCAGAATCGCCAGGTGTCGTCCGTCACCGTCACCTCAACGGCGACCCTGATCGCCCACATCGACGGCGAGCCGTACCGCCTGCCGAAGGACTCATTCACCGCAGAGGTCATCCCCGCCGCGATCGACGTGCTCTCGGTTCCGACCGGCGCCCGTCAATGACGCTGGAACCGTCGGTCGAGATCCCGCCGGTCGAGCGAGAAGATGATCGGCCGTCCGTGGGGACACGCGTACGGATTCTCCAAGCCCATAAGTGATTCAAGCAGGTGCTGCGCCTCCGCCGGTGGGATCCGGTCTCCCGCCTTGATGGCAGCGGCGCAGGCGAGCTCCGCGAGAAGCCGGTCGAACAGCGCGGCCTCCAGCGCTCCTGCCCCACCCGCCCGAAGCACCTCGGCGAGCGTCCCCATCAGCTCCTGGAATCCGCGACGCGACTGCTCTTCGGCGAGCATCTGCGGGTACTCGCGGAGCAGGAACGTTCCGCCCCCGAATGCCTGCAACGCGATCCCCACCCTCTCGAGATCCACCGCGTGATCCGCCAGGATCTCCGCCGCCTCAAACGGCGCTTCGATCCGGACCGGCAGGAGGAAGATCTGCCGGGCGATCCCGTCCTCCCGCAGTTCGCGGCACAGCCGCTCGTAAAGCACGCGCTCGTGTGCAATGTGCTGGTCGACGATATCGAGTCCGTCCGCCGTCTCGACCAGCAGGTACGTGTTGTGCAGCTGCCCGAGCACCCGCCGATCCCGATCAGCGCTCACTTTCTCGGTCGCTCGCAGGCTTCGGCTCCGCTCGATCTGTGTCGGTAGGTCGAACGGCAGCGTCTCCGGTCCCGGCGACCGCACCGCCGACGCGCGATCTGCACTCGTTCGCTCCTCGGGGAGCAACGACCCGACGACATGACGCTGCGACAGGGATTGCTGCAGCGCTGCCCCCAACGCGTCCTGGATCTGCCGTGAGTCGGCAAACCGCACTTCCTCCTTGCGCGGGTGGACGTTGACGTCCACTCGATCCGGCGGAACGTCGATCTGCACCAACGCCAGCGGGTAGGTCCCCGGACGGAGAATCCCGCGGTAGGCGCTCGCCAAGACGTACGATAGGCCGCGGTCCGAGACGAGTCGCCGATTGACGATGAACAACTGGTCGCGCCGATTCCCGCGCTTGAGCTCCGGCTTGCTCACGAAACCGCTGATTCGGATCTCGCCGCGCTGTCCCGCGATGGGGATCATCCCGCGCGCGATGTCGCTCCCGTAGACCTGGCCAATCCGGTCGAGCAACGCCTCGACCGCGGGAGCAGCAAACGCCTCCCGCTCTCCGTGTCGCAGCATCCAGCTGATCTCCGGCCAGACGACGGCCATCGCCTGCACCGTTCGATGCGCATGGAGGAATTCCGTCCGCGGGCTCCCAAGGAACCGGGCCCGCGCGGGGACGTTGAAGAACAGATCGAGCACCTCGACCGTTGTCCCGGGCGCTCGCGCGGCAGGCTGGATCGGCTCGATGGCCCCTGCGACCGCCGTCAGGCGGAATGCGTCTGCACGTCCGCTCGCCCGCGAGACGATCGAGAGCCGGGAGACAGCCGCTACGCTGGCGAGCGCCTCACCGCGGAACCCCAACGTGCGGATCGACGAGAGATCGTCCTCGTCTCGGATCTTGCTGGTAGCGTATCGTTCGATCGAGAGTCCTAGATCCTCTTCGTCCATCCCGTCGCCGTCGTCGCGGACGATGATCGCGGAGGTGCCGCCCTCCGCGAGTTCGATCTCGATACGCTCACTTTCCGCGTCGATCGCGTTCTCGATCAGCTCCTTGAGGACCGACGCCGGGCGGTCGATGACCTCTCCTGCAGCGATCTTTCGCGTGATCTCTTCCGTCAACCGTTGAATCGGCATCGCAGCGAAAGGCTAGCGGATCTCACCTCATCGGGCAATCGGGCTCTTGTGAAGCGGGCGGCCACTCCGGTATCGTAAGCACAGGAGCCAGTATGCACACGATCAACAGCTTGAAGAATGCCCTCGGGCTCGCGACAACGAATCAGGTCCGAAACCGGATCGAAGCAATCCGCGACGTGCTGGAGGGGCACATCCGCCGCGGCCCGAACAACCAGATCCTCCTCTCCGACGAGGGGGTCGAGTGGCTTCGCCGGCTTCAGGAATTGCACGATAGCGGGTTAAGGATGGAAGAGGCGAGCGGCGTTATACGTTCAAATGCTCAACGTGTTGGCATAGGAGCGCCTCGCCTTTCACGCAACTCCGGACAAAAGCCGATGGATCCGGGCGATCGAGACGCGCTGATCGAGGCCCTCCGCGATGAGATCGGGTACCTCCGGCGCCTCATCGGCGATCTCGAAGCCCGACTTCAGACGACGGAACCTCCGCAGGCGCCCGCGTGGTGGGAATCGCTGAAGGGAGAGATCGATGTCCCTTAGCGTGCCGATTCACGAGAACGAGACGCTTCGCGGCGTCGTCCAGCGCATCGATGCTTCCCCGGAACTCGAGGCGCTGTGGACAGCGTCCAATGTCATCGCCATCAACCGGATGCACATCAACGACCATGGTCCGGTTCATATCAAGATCATGACGAACATCGCCCTTCGCCTACTCCGGCTGCTCAAGGCGGGGGGAGTCACAGCGAGCGTTGTCTCCGATCACGGGCTTCGACCGGAGGACGCGGAGATCGTCGTCGTCCTGGCATCGGTCCTGCACGACATCGGCCATGTCATCCACCGTCAGAATCACGAGGAGCTCTCCCTCGTCCTGGCGCCTCCGCTGATCGAACGATTCCTGGATGGCCTCTACGATCCGCGCTCGCTCACGTTGATCAAGGGAGAGACGCTCCACGCCATCTACGCGCACCGGCGCGACACGCAGCCCCTGACCATCGAGGCGAGCGTGGTGAAGGTCGCCGACGCGCTTGACATGGAGTCCGGCCGGGCCCGCATCCCGTTCGCCACCGGGGAACCGACCATCCATTCCGTCTCGGCCATGGCGATCCAGAAGGTCCGCATCCAGGCCGGCACCGATCGACCGATCAAGATCTCCATCCGCATGTCGAACTCCGCCGGCATCTACCAGCTCGACAACCTCCTTCGCGAGAAGCTCCGGAACTCCACGATCGGCCAGCATGTCCAAGTTGTAGCAGAAGTCGTCGGTGAGGAGAAAAAGCTCGTGGAGAAGTACACCATCGCCTGATCGCGGGCGTCGGCGCTCTCGCGGCGGGGTTCCCGGAGAATCATCCGAGCGGGCGGTTGTTCGACGGGCAATCGATTGAGAGGCCCCGTAAATGACGTCCTCGGCTTCGACGGTGGGTTAATAGCCCCCCTCGGCCGCCCTTCGAGCGGCGCGGTGCCTTTCAGGGGGATTCGTACGCACTTGGGGGCGCGCGTCTTTGCGTCCTGTAGCGGCTTTCCCCGGTCGTCGGCGCCTTTCGCAACAAAAGTGCCCTTTTGTTGCGACACCTGTCCCGAGCGGAGCCGCCGCCTCGAGCTACCCTGCCGACGACACACGAGGAGGCCGATCGATGCCGCTCGACGTAACCCATGAGGATTTCCTGACGCCCGAGCAGGTTCAGCGGTTGAAGGACCGTTGTCGCGCCCTCGCCGATGCCCCGTCGGTCGACGGGCGGAAGAAACCGGTTCGCGACTGGGCGATCCTGCATGTCGCCCTCGATGCCGGGCTGCGTGTCTCGGAGATCTGCGCCCTCCAGATCCGAGACGTGATCCTCGATGGGGCGCATTCATCCCTGATCGTGCGGGACGGGAAGGGACATCGAAAGCGGGGCGTTCGGATCGGCACCGCACTGCGCGCTCACCTCGCCTCGTTCGTCGAGTGGAAAGCGGCTGCCGCGGAACCGATCTCGCCCCGCTCCCCTCTCTTCCTGTCCGCTCGCGGTGGGCATCTGACGAGGACAGCCGTCTACCGTCTCTTTCGACAACACGCCACCGCTGTCGGCATACCGAAGCGATTCTCCATTCATTCCTGCCGGCATACATACGCCTCGATGCTGTACCGCGCTTCGGGATTCAACCTCCGCCTGGTTCAAAAGCAACTGGGGCATCGGTCGATCCAAACCACCCAGATCTACGCTGACGTGTTGAACGAGGATGCCGTTCTCGCTGTCGAGCGCCTTCCGCAGTAGGTGCCCGGATCGGCTCCGAAGCGCGTTTTCACCTTGACTTCCGGTTCGAGGGACTATACGCTTTGAGCGATCCGATCAGCGCATCTGCAACGCCCGCGTAACGACGCCGGCGTAGACAGAGCTGTGATATGAACGCGACCTTGCGCATCCACCGCCCCCCCTCTCGCGGTGGCGTCCTCGCGACAATGCTGCTCGTCCTTTGCGTCCATGCCGCGAGCAGTTCCGCTGTGACGCTTCGAGCCGAAGTCGGCTTCGTCGGCCACTTGGTCGGCGGTCGATTCGCCCCAATCACGCTCACCGTCGATGGGCTTTCCGCTCCGCTGGACGGCACCCTGATCGCCCGCCAGACCGCAGGGAACGCCTGGCGGGGGACGGCGTCGATCGAATTCCCGGTCCACTCAGGCACGATACGAAACGGCATCCTCCGAACGACGATCCCGATTCACGATGACCTAAACCCGATCGAACTCCTCTTGCACGATCGATCCGGCCGCCTCATCGCGGCAGCGACGGTCGAGATTCGTTCCCGTCGTCGCGAACAGCCATTCCCGCTCTACGTGGCGCCGGCGCGCCCCCCCGCCGGATCCGTCGACCCGGTCATCGCCCCGTCTGACTTGCCGGCCGACTGGTGGGGCTTCGATGCGGTATCGAGCCTCTGGATCGCTGGACCCTTGTCGTCCGCCGAGTGGCAGACGGTCACGCAATGGGCGCTCGCTGGCGGTTCGATCGTCGTCTTCACCGGGGCCGACTTCTACCGGATCGACAGTCCTGCAGCCCGGCGGCTGCTGTCGCTCCGGCAATCGACGCTAACGCTGTGGCCCGACGGATCGTTGGCCCTGCAAGATGGGGACTGGGCGGACGCAACGGTTCTTATGAAGCGCCATTCCGAACCACTCCTCGTTCGCCGCTCCGCCGGGGCGGGCTCCGTCTTCATTGTGACGGTTCGCCCCAGTGATCTGACGGATGAGGAGCGGACCTCGCTCGCGGAGCGGCTGCAAGCCGCGAACATCATGCGCTACGACGGCCCGACGGCCGACCTGTTGGCGCAGATCCCGTTGACCGGGCCGTCGCACGCGGCGGTCGTTCTGATCGTCGTGTGTTGCCTGTCGGTTCTCGGTCTCGGATCGGCGATCGGCCGGGTGCGTCCGCGGGGGGCCGTAGGATTCGTTGTCGTCCTGTCGAGTTGCTGCGCAGCTGCGGCTGGTTTCTATATAAACCGCGCGAATGTGGACAGCACTGTATATCGTATGGATACGATTGTATCCGTTCAAGACGGTGTCAGAATTGTACTGTTCCATAGTGCTTTGTTCTCGACGGCATCGCGACTCCTCCCAGCCTCGCCGGCTGTCGGCCCCCGGCCGCTCCTCGCCCTCGATCCTGCGCTCCTCTCCGGCACGTACCGTCTGGAGGCGCGGGACGGGCTCGCTGCCTTGACGGTCGACGCGCGAACCACACGCTCGTTGCGCGCGTGCGGAGTCGCGGCCGACGTCTATCGAATGTCGGTCTCGGATACGGTAGCGTCGATTCACGGGCCGAGAAGTGAGAGATCTCCCGTGATGTTCGTCCTTATCGACGGCGTTGCGCACGCCGTCGGTCCGTGGCTCGGCGCCGAACAGGTCGTGGAGCTTCGCGCGGGGGTGGAAATCGAGGCGATCGAGCTGGACAGCGCCGCTCAAGCAGAGCTTCTGCGATCGTTCGCTGAGCGCTTCCCGCTTCACGCGGGAGCGTGGTTGCTCGTTCTCGAGGAAGACGGGCGCCTTGAGTCGTTCGGATCGACGATGATGAACGTGCGGACGATCGTCCTCACCATCGTGAGGGGAAGCGGGGTTTGATGGAGCGACATCGCTCGAATTGGATCGAGTGGCCTGCGTTTCAGATCTACTTCGGCCTTCTGTTGTCCTGCGGGATCTGCCTGGTCCTCGCCATCCCGTTCGCCGATCGAGTCGGCGATCTCCGCGTCTCGTCGTGGCACTTCCCGCCAAGCGCCTTCTTCCTTGTGAACGTCTTCTTCCTGGCGATTCTCGGAACGCACCTCGGGTCCCGGATCGAGCGATTGGGAAGGATCGACGCTCGAACGGGGTTTCGCCTGGCGGCGCAGGTCGCCCTCGCCCAGTTCTTGCTCACGCCGTATTACGTCCTCGCCCGCGCTATCGCCCCGGGAAGTGAGGGTTCCCATTGGCTCGTCTACACGTACGCGCCCCTCGCCGCCTACCTCTGCGCCGTCGGCTCGGCGCGACTCCGTCGCCGTAGAGTCCTTCCCTCCCCCGACTCCTCCCCTGTCGCCTACGCCGTGATGCTCGGCTACCTGATCGTGCCGATCCTGTTCAGACTGGGCCCATCCTGGGTGAGATCGTTCGCACTCGCGAGCCCGCTCGGGGCGACGCTGCGCTTCCTCCATCCCGTCGGTCGATGGGACGCTCTGTCGGGGTTCGGAGTGGTCGTTGTCGGCATCGTCGCCGCCCTCTTCGGAAGGATCCAGCACTCGGGACGGAGGACTCGTGTTTGATTTCTCTCGCTTCTTGCTCGATGTGGAGAGCCGCGTCCGGCGGGTCCGCGGACTTGCGCTCCTCGCGCCGATCCTGTGCGTCTCCGGTCTCGCAGCGTTAGCCTATGCGACCTTGGCCGTCGCTGTCTTCTCTTCCCGCCCGTCGGCGCCGGAGATGGGTCTCATCGCCGGAGTTCCGTGCCTCGCCGCCCTCGTTGGGTATCTGGCCGGCCGTGCCCGCCCGGTCGACCTTCCCCGCGCACTGCTACAAATCGACGACGCCGTCGAAAGCCAAGCGGCCTTCAGCTCGCTCTACGAGCTCCGCCGCCGCGGGGCTTGCCCGGTGTTCGGTCGTCGCATCGAGGCAAGCCTCCACGGGACACCTCGCCGGTGGAAGAGAGGTGTCCCAATCGGGCCTGCGATCCCCGCGAGCGCAGCGTTCGGCCTCGTCTGTCTGCTGGGGGCCTTAGCCGTCTTCGCCCTCCCCATCGCCGACGCGCCTCCGCCGGTCGAGGCCGCTCCCGAACAAGATGCCGCGCTGCGCACGACGGCCTCTCCGGAGCGCTCCGTCGCAAGCCCCACACCCTCCGTGGTCGAGCCGTCCGACCGACCCTCGGCCGATCCGATCGACCCTCCGGGGGGAGCCCCCACGCTGAGTGACCGCGATCTGCGCGATGCCCTCGCCGATCTGAGGACGGCGCCGTCGGACGCGATTCTCGGAGCTCCCCCATCGGACGAGCTCGCGCGGCGCGCTGACGAGCAGCGTCAAACCGACCGGCTCCTCTCCGATCTCCTCCAGCGAATCAAGCAGCGACTCGACGCCGCGGGGCTCAGCGACGGCGATCGCGAGTCGCTCCGCGAGCACTTGAGTCGCCCGCTTTCCCCGCAGGCTCGCGCGGCGCTCCATGAGCTGCTCCAAACCGATGATCCGGATCGCGCGCGCGAGCTGATCGACCGTCTGACAGGGCTGCTCCAAGGAGAGGAAAGCTCTGCAGAGCGCCCCGAAAGTGAGGATTCGCCGGGCGCTCCGCCCGATGCCGGAACCGTAAGCGAGGGGCTCGATCCGTTCCCCCCTCTCGAGACTCGGCCCGACAGCGAGAACACTGACGCCCCGGACGCGGCCGGCCCATCCGATACTCCTCCCCCGAGCGCCTTCGACGAGGGCGCAGACCGAGCAGACGGCAAGGTTGACGAGTCGGGCGGGCAGCAGACCGGTCGTGGCTCGCTCGAAACGGAGGAGGAACGCCCGAGGGCCGGCTTCGTTGAAGAACAAGCGCCGGCGACCATCGGACCGTCCGGCGAGTTCACCGATTTCCTGACCCACGGAGTCCCGATCGAGACGGCGACACGAGACGCCGGCGGAGCGCTCCCCGTCAGCTACGAGCGCATGGAATCGATCCTCCGCACTCGCGGAATCCCGACGGCCGACTGGCACGTCGTCCGCGATTACTTCGACGCGATCACCAAAGGAGGACCATGATATCGGAGATGGATCTGGAGCGGACGTACTCCGCGTTCGAACGGCTGCGGGCGGCGATCGGCACAGTCATCGTCGGCCACGATGCGATCGTCCGTGCCGCGTTGATCGCCCTGCTTTGCCGAGGCAACCTGATCCTCGAAGGCGTTCCGGGGCTCGGGAAGACCTTGCTCGTTCGCGCCATTGCGGGAGCTCTGGGTTTGCGGTTCTCGAGGATCCAGTTCACCCCTGATCTGATGCCGGCAGACATTGTCGGCACCGACCTGATCACCGAAGAGGGTGGGCGCCGGTCGTTCACCTTCTCGCCCGGCCCCGTCTTCGCGAACGTCGTGCTGGCCGACGAAATCAATCGCGCGACGCCGAAGACTCAGTCCGCCCTCCTCGAGGCGATGGAGGAACGGACAGTGACTGTTGGCACGAAGACCTACTCGCTCGATGAACCCTACATTGTCCTCGCGACGCAGAACCCGATCGAGATGGAGGGCACTTACCCGCTCCCTGAAGCGCAGATCGACCGCTTTCTCCTGAAAGCGAACGTTCTGTTCCCCACATTCGACGAGTTGGTCGAAATCACGACCCGCAACACAGAGCCTCAGCCGTTGCGGATCCCCGATCCGGTCGTCTCTGCGGACGAGATTCTCACCGCTCGTCGGATCGTACGGGAACTCCCGATCGCCGCAGGGCTTCGCGAGTACGTCTCGAGGCTCGTCCTCGCCACGCACCCCGACCACCAGGATGCGCCGCCCCGGATCCGCGAGTACGTCGAGTACGGCGCGAGCCCGCGGGCCGCGATCGCCCTCGTCCTCGGCGCCAAGGCACACGCGTTCCTGGCCGGGGGACCGAACGTTCGCCGAAGCGACATCGCGGCCGTCTTCCGCCCCGCTCTCGTCCACCGGATCGTTCTCAACTTCAAAGGCGATGCCGAGGGCATAGCGGCCGACGGTCTTCTCGAAGAAATCTGGGATCGGGTGACGCCGATCTGATGCAAACACTAATCGATGAGGCGTTCCTCCAGCGCCTGGCGAACCTCCGGTTCATCACAAAAGGACGACGCAAGGGGCGTCTGTCCGGGCTTCATCCATCCCCGCGCGCGGGCGTCAGCCTCGAGTTCGCCGACTACCGCCCCTACGCGCCGGGCGACGACATCCGCTCGGTCGATTGGAACGTCTTCGGGCGCCTCGATCGGGTTCTCGTCAAGACCTACGTTCACGAGGGCGAGCTGCCGGTCTACCTGCTCGTCGACTTCAGCGCTTCGATGCGCGTCGGATCGCCCAGCAAGGCGCTCTACGCGGCACGCCTCTGCGCAGCAACAGGGTATCTCGCTCTCCGCGGGCTCGACCGCGTGGGCCTCTATCCGTTCACCGATCACCTCCTTCCCGGGATCCCCGCCCGTCACGGGATGCGGCAGATCGGTCGGATTCTTCGGCGCCTGATCGACACCGTCCCGAGCGGTCAGACATCCCTGGATCACGGCATCAGTGAGTTTCTGGCGCAGACCCGTGAAGGCGGCCTCGTCTTCCTCATCAGCGATTTCCTCACGCCCGGCGGCTACGAGGAGGGAATCGCCCGGCTCCTCCATCGCGGTGACGAGATCGTTGTGGTCCAGGTGCTGGCACCGGAGGAGATCCGCCCGACGCGGGGCGGTAGCACACAGCTCGTCGATGTTGAGTCGGACCGACGGCTGACCCTGACGATCGGTCGGCACGCCGTCGAGGAGTACGCCGAGCGGTTGGCCGCCCATCAGGCCCGGCTGCGGCGGTTCCTGACCGAACGCGGCCTCCCGCTGTTCATCGCACCGACCGATCTGCCGATTGAACGGCTGGTCCACGAGCAGTTCCGCGCGGGAGGCATCCTCCGGTGATGCTCCTGCGCCCCTCGGCCCTCGGTCTCCTGGCATTCGCCTTGCTGATCCTAATCCTTCACCTCTTGCGCTCCCGCGAGCGCCGCCGCGAGGTATCCGCCCTCTTTCTCTGGGAGGGGATCCGAGGAGACCCTCGCTCGACAGCGGCCCGCATTCGCCAGCGAATCGACCTTCTTCTCCTTCTCCAGCTCGCCGCCCTGTTCGCCCTCGCCGTTGCGCTCGCGGAACCTGCATGGCGACGCCAGGTGGCGAACCTCGGCGGCCTTGTGGTTGTTATCGACGGAAGCGCCAGCATGCGGGGCGAGACTCCCGAGGGGGGCGTCCGTTACCGCGAAGCGCTCGATCGGGCGATCGACCTGATCGTCCACCAACCGGCGCGTCGAACCGGCGTCATTCAGCTCTCCACCCGCCCCGCCGTTCTCGCTGCCCCGGGAGCGACGTCCGGTGAGATTCTCGATCGCCTGCGTCGATCCGAACCAACCTGGTACGGCGATGGGTCCCCCGACGATCTGGCGTCGATCCTTCAGAGTTTCGGGGGGGGCGCCGCGTTCGACCGAATCGTCCTCTTCACCGACCGTGCGTGGGACGACCTGCCCGCAGAGGTGGAAGTCGAATCGGTTTCGACCGGTCCGAACCGCGCGATCACGCGGTTCTCGGTCCGCGAGCATCCAGTCGAGCCAGGCGCCGTGGCACTCGTTGAGATCCGGAACGATTTCGAGGATCTGCAGAGCGTTCGAGTCCGGATCCGCGACGAGTCGACCGAGACGGCGCTCTCGCTTCTCCTCGCTCCCCACGAGACCGAACGCGTCGTCATCCCATTCCCCGGATCCCGCGGCACTCGGTTCACGGCGACGCTCGAGCCGGCCGACGCGTTCGCTGCCGACGATGTCCGGTACTTCGCGCTCGAACGCCCGATCGAACTCAGGGTCCGTTGGATCGGCGAGCCGAATCGATACCTGCTCGCCGCTCTGCGCGCCGTCACCCCCGTCCTCCTGGTCGAGAACGACCCCGATCTGACCGTCGTCTACTCGGCTTCGGCGCCGGCTGGCTCCCGCGGCGACCTTCTCCTTGTGCACTCCGATGCCCCCGGGATCGTGCGCCTCGGCGATGAGCGACCTGCGACCGATCCGGTGACCGCCACCACCCCTGGCCATCGCCTCTTGCAGGGAGTCGACCCGAGCGCGCTGCGCGTTCGCGAGATCACCGAACTGACGGAGGAGCGCCCGGGCACGGTGATTCTCGCCGCCGCCGGCTCGCCCCTGCTCGTCGAGTATCCCGGCCCGGACCGAACGGTTCTCCTGTTCACCGCCGATCTCATGCGCACAAACCTCCCCGTGACCGTCGATTTCCCGATCCTCATTGCGAACTGGATCGGACAGCTCGTTCGGCTCCCCGCGCTCGAGGCGCACCGGTGGACGCACGTTGGCGATCCCGTCACGCTCGCCGGTCGCGGCGTTCCGCTCAGCTTCGTCGGCCCCGACCGAGACCGCTCGGCGCTTCCCGACGACATCGTCTCCGTCCGTTTCTCCGAGCCGGGTCACTACACCCTCGAGACCGACCGCGGTACGTTTCCGATCGCCGTCAACGTCCCCACCAGCGAATCGTTTGTCGATGACCGGCCGACCGACGCGCGTCGAGTCGCGGCCGCTGAGACGGTCGAATCGCTGATCGATCTTCGGCCGATCGCTGCCGGCGCGGCGATCGGCCTCCTTCTCGTCGAGGCGCTCGCTCATTGGCGCCGACCGCGACGACGTAAGAGGAGGACGGCCGCGTGATCCGGTTTTCCCACCCGCTCGTCCTTATCGGCGTGCCAGCCGTCGCCGCCTTCCTCGCCGTCGTCGTCCGCCGCCCGGGGATCATCCCGCGCGTCATCACCACGTCGCTGATCCTCGTAGCACTCGCCGGCCCGGCAATCGTCCGCAACCACCCCGAGCACAACGTTCTCTTCCTCGTCGACCGTTCGGCTAGCGTCGCGCAGACCGCGACGGACGCGGCGATCCAGTCGCAGATCGAGCGACTCGCAGTCGACAATCCGGCATGGCAGTACGGGCTAATCGAGTTCGGACGCGATGCGACGGTCTCCGTGCCGCTTGGGCCTGCTGTCCCGGTGCTCGGTCCCGCTCGGATCGACCCGACCTCGACCCGACTCACAGCTGCCGTCGACTTAGCCCTCTCGATTCTGCCCGATGGCGGCTCACGGCAGTTGGTCCTCATCACCGACGGCCGGTTCTCGGACGACCCGGACGATGCGATCGGCGCGCTGCAGATCGCGGGGATTCCTGCCTCCGTATGGCCCGTCGGCCAGGATGCGCCGGCGGACGTTGCAATGACCGGCTTGCAGGTGCCGGCAGAGGTCGCCGTCGCGCGCCCGTTCGAACTCCAAGTTGAGATCACCGCGGCATCGGATGGCCTCGCAACCCTCGCTGTCTACCGCGATGATGCGCTGATCGCCGCTGATTCGGTCGAGTATTCCGCCGGCTGCACCCGCTTTTCGATCGCCGACGAGCTCCCCGAGCCCGGCGCCCATGTCTATCGCGCGATCGTGCGGCACCCGGACGATCCGATCCCCGAGAACGATCAGCTATCGGCGCTCGTGACGACGACCGATCGCCCGTCGTTTCTCGTCGTCGACCCGTCCGAGACCTCCGCCGTCCCGTCGTTCCTGGATGCCATCGGCCTCCCCTATGCCATTACGGGATCGATCCCCCCGCTCGACACGCTCTCCCGGTTCCCGCAGGTTGTGCTGACCGGTACCCCGCTCGGATCGCTGACCGATACCACCGTCACCGAACTCCGGTCGTTCGTGCAAGACCTCGGCGGTGGACTCCTCGTTGTCGAAGGCGAGTCCGATGTGCGCGGGTTCGCCGGCGGCGCGATCGAGAGGCTCCTCCCCGTCTCTTACTCCACGCCCGAAACGGGCCAAGAGGCCAGCCTGGCGATCGCTTTCGTCCTCGACCGTTCTGCGAGCATGAGGGCCCAAGTGGGGCCCGTCGGCCTGACGAAAATCGAGATTCTAAAGGAGGCGGCCGCCGCGAGCATCCAGCTCCTGGACTCGGCCGCACTCGCCGGACTCGTCGTCTTCAACCGCGAGTTCGAGTGGATCCTACCGTTCCAGCCGGTCGGGGACGCGTCCGCTGTCTACGAGGCGCTCCGGCCGCTCATGGCGACCGGTGGGACCGACATCTATTACCCCCTCGTCGATGCGCTGAACCGGCTCGAGACGCTGGAGGCCCGTTCGAAGCACGTCCTGCTGATCTCCGACGGACAGACGACCCACGAGATCCGCGACTATCCCGGGCTCCTTCGTCGCCTCCAGATGTCCGAAGAGATCACGGTCTCGGCGATCGCGGTCGGGGTGACCCCGAATATCCCATTGTTGACCGCTCTCGTCGAGGCAGGCCGCGGCGCCCTCTACCGGGCCACCGACTTCTCGACGCTCCCGCAAGTCTCGATCCACGCGACGCAACGGATCAGCCAACGACGGTTCGTGACGGGAACCGTCGGCCTCACCGGACCCCTCTCGCGCCTCGAGGACGGCACGGCCATACCTCCCCTCGGTGGGTACGTCGTCAGCTACCCACGGCCGTCTGCCGACGTGAGTCTGTGGGCGGGGGACGACCCGGTCGTCGCAACGTGGCGAATCGGTCGAGGGTCCGTCACCGTGCTCAACACCGATCTGACCGGACGGTGGTCGGCAGACTGGCTCGCCTGGCCTCGCGCGGCAGCGCTGTTCGAAGCGATCCTTCGAGCTTCCCAACCCGATGGCGCCTTGATCGCCGGGCTCACGACCCGCCTCGATATCCGGGATGACCGGACGGACCTGCTGATCGATGCGCGGGGCGACGATGGGCATTACGTCGACTTCCTCCCGCTCGAGGCAATCCTCCTCCCCGGCCCCCACCCGCTTCGCGTCGAGCACGTCGCGCCCGGTCTGTACCTCGCGTCGATGACGACCCCACCGGAGGGCGGATACGCTATTCGGATCGACGATCCAACGCGCGATCGGAGCGTCACCGTCCCCTTCGTCGTCCCGTATCCGGCCGAATACCGCACGCTGGGCGTCGACTCCGCCGCTGTACATCGCATCGCACAGCGCACCGGCGGCCGGATGTTGAGCGGTGAGGACGCCCTCGTACCCCCGTCCGACGGGACCGCCCCGACGGAGCAGCCGCTCGCCCCGCCGCTGCTGCTCGCCGCGCTCGGTCTGTTCCTCGCGGAACTCGTCGCCCGGAAGCTCCCTCGCCGCGGCCGGCCGGCCGGCTGATCTCTCGCTCCAGCGTCAACCACGATCTCATCGCGATCCCCGATTGATCGGGCGTTCGGCGATCCCTATAATCACGCCGCGCGACGCGGGGAGTGGCGCAGCTTGGTAGCGCGCCTGCTTTGGGAGCAGGAGGCCGCTGGTTCGAATCCAGTCTCCCCGACAGTGCAAAGGGGGTTCAACTCGTGACCGAAGAGACCGCGAGGCTCTCGCTCTATCGGCGATGGCGCCCTCAGCGGTTCGCCGACATCGTCGGGCAAGAAGAGACCGTCCGGACGCTTCGCAATGCCGTGATCTCGGGCGAGGTCGCCCACGCTTACCTGTTCGCCGGGGAACGCGGGATCGGCAAGACGTCGATCGCCCGAATCCTGGCGCGGGCGGTCAACTGCCTCGCGGTGGACGGCGGAGAGCCCTGCAACCGGTGCGTGAACTGCACGGCGATCCTCGCCAACCGATCGCTCGACATCGCCGAGATCGACGGTGCGTCCAATCGCGGAATCGACCATATCCGCCGTCTCCGTGAGGAGGTCAACTTCTCGCCCGCCAACCTGCGGCGAAAGGTGTACATCATCGACGAAGTCCACATGCTCACGAACGAGGCGTTCAACGCTCTGCTGAAGACACTCGAGGAGCCACCGCCGCACGCGATGTTCGCGTTTGCGACGACCGAACCCCACAAAGTGCCTCGAACGATCGTCTCCCGCTGCCAGGCGTTCACGTTTCGCCGCATCCCGTCGGAGCAGATCGCACATCACCTTCGTGCGGTCGCCGACGCTGAGGGGGTCCGCGTCGAGGACGACGCGGCCGACCTGATCGGACGCCGCGCGAACGGCGGGATGCGTGACGCGCTGGTGATGCTCGAACAGGCAATGAGTTACGGATCGAACTCCGTCTCCGCGGACATTGTCCTCGACATGCTCGGCCTTGTCGGCCGCGAAACCCACGAGGCGTTCGTCGACGCGATCGAGGGGAACAACCGTCGTGCCGTGCTGGAGACGATCGACAGCCTCGCGGAGCGGGGGAAGGACCTCGACGTCTTCCTGGGGGACATCGTCGAGCTCCTCCGCGACCGCCTGGTCACGCAAGAGAACCCGTCCGATCGAGAGGTCACCATCTCCCGACGTCTTCTCGACATCAAGGCGGAGCTCTTCCGGTCGCTCGACCGACGGGTCCGCCTTGAGATCGGTCTTCTGCACCTGATGGCCGATCTTCACCCCAGCACCCCGGATCCCACGCCGGCTCTCCGAACGGGACGCTCGGCGAAACCGACCCCCTCCCCGTCGGATGCGACGTCAGTCCGCCCGGCACAGCCCGGCACGCCCGGAGAGCCCACTGCGGCGACGCCCGCGCGCGCCGGATCCCGCCCTGCCGAACGCGAACTCAAGCCGGATGGAGCGGCGCAATCCTCCGCTGATCCCGAATTTGAAGCACGCTGGTCATCGCTCTTTCAGATCATCGAGCAGGAGCGGATCGCCATCGCGGCGTTCCTCACCGAGGGGCGCGTCTCGCTCGACGGGAACCGGTTGCGGATCGCCTTTCACCCGGAGCACACGTTCCACAAGGAAAGCCTCGAGAAACGCGGGAATTCGCAGTACCTGGCCGGCGTCGTCCGCCGACACCTCGGCGACGACGTTCGCGTCGAGATCGCCTATGACGAGAGCGTGGAGCGAAAGCCGCTACCACAGGAGATTCTCCGGGAGAAGGTCCGCCTGGTTTGCGAGATGTTCGACGGAAAGGTCGTGAAGGAGGAATGATGAAGGGGATGGGAAACCTCGGCCACCTGATGAAGCAGGCGAAGAAGCTGCAGGAGAACCTCGAAAAGGCACAGGCCGAGATCGCCGAGATGAAAGTACAGGCCACCTCCGGCGGGGGAATGGTGACGGCGGTCGTCAACGGCCGTGGCGAGCTCGTGAACCTGAAGATCGAGCCAGAGGTTGTCGATCCGAACGACGTCGACATGCTCGTCGATCTGATCGTCGCCGCCGTGCAGGAGGCGCAGGGGGAAGCGCAGTCCGCCGCACAGGAGAAACTCGGCCCGCTGGCTCAAGGCTTCAGCTTGCCCGGCATGCCGGGACTCCCCGGCGATTGACGCTGCCGCACCCGGTCCTTGCGCTGCCCTCGGCATCCCCGTATAGTCGGGATCAAAACCGCATCGGCGAGGACACCGTGCCCAGCGAAATCGAACGCCTCATCGAGCTTCAACGGATCGATCAGCAGCTCACGGACGCCGCACGTCAGACCGACCACCTTCAAGCGACGCGCGATGCGTTACTCGCCCGAATCGCCAGCCAGCGGGCGACCGTTCAGGCCAACCAACAGGAGCTGACGGGCCTCCGGCACGATAGTCGGTTGCAGAACCTCGCGGTCGACGAACTCGATGATCGGATCCGCGCATACCAGAAACGCCTCGACGAGGGGATTATCAGTTTCAAGGAGATGGAGGACCTGCAGGCGAAGATCGAGAGCGAGCGAACGCGAATCAACCGAATGGAGGACGAGGCGCTCGAGCTGATGGACCGAATCGAGTCCACGCAGGTCGCCGCTGAGGGCCACGCGTCCGCCGCCGAGCAGCACGAAGCCGCCCTCCGGGAGCAGATCGCTGGGGTCGACGACCAGATGCTCGATGTTCGATCGAAGGTCGACGCCTTGCAGGCCGAGCGCGCCCAGCTGACCGAGTCGATCCCGTCGTATCTTCGTTCCCAGTACGACGGTCTTCACAGGAAGTTCGAGGATCCCGTCGCGGAGATCCATCACGGAACGTGCAGCGGCTGCAAGCTGAAGTTGTCAGGCAACACCGTCGAGCGGGCCCGTGGCGCCCTGGGGATCGTCACATGCGAGCACTGCTCTCGCATCCTGCGCGTCTCCTGACGTCCTGCTTTGCCGTCCTCACTCTCCTCGCACACCTGGCTGCCGCCCAACTCCCACGACCCATCGGCCCTGTCTCCGACTACGGGGCCGTCCTCGACCGGGCTGGCCGGGACCACATCGGTGGGCTGGTCACCGATGCACTCGCACGTCACGGCGTCAGCGTCCACATTCTCGTTAGTTGGGAGGATCCGTACGCAGACGCCGATCGCTTTGCCTCGGAACTCCTCGTCGCATGGGCTCTCGATCGCGCCGCGACGATTCTCGTCGTCTTCGTCCGCTACGGCACGTTCTGGGAATCCAGGGTTCGGATCGGTTCCGAGACGCGCCGCATCTTCGGATCGATCGAAGGCCGCCTGCAGCGTGAGATCGCAGAACTCACCGAGCATCGGCGGATCGAGGAGGCGATGGTGACGTTCTTCGCGGCCTTCGATCGCGCTGTTGCCGGCAATCGACGAGCGATCGACGCCCGGTCGGCGGGGATGCCGCGCTGGGTCCTCGCCCTCGCCGTCGGCGGAGCGTTCGCCGCTCTCGCCGTTCTCGTGCATTGTCGCGTCTGCCCGCGGTGCGGCCGGATCCTGCGCGTTCGCCCGTCTCCGTTCGGGCGAGATCTTCGGGTATACTACTGCCAACGCTGCGGGTACTCGCGACGGGCTCGGTGAGAGAGCCAGGGAGACGCGGGCCGGCGTTGCCGGCCTGAGGAAAGTCCGGACTCCGTAGGGCGGGCCACTGAGGAAACCTCAGCGGGGGCGACCTCGGGACAGTGCCACAGAGAGCAGACCGCCGATGGACGGGCGTCCGCCCGTCACAGGCAAGGGTGAAACGGTGGTGTAAGAGACCACCAGCGGCCCGGGCGACCGGACCGGCTCGGTAAACCCTGGTCGGAGCAAGGCCAAATAGGAAGGCGTTCGAGGGCTGCCCGCCCGAGCCTTCGGGTAGGCCGCACAGATGGATGTCTCCCCCCGACAGAATCCGGCTTATCGGCTCTCTCCCGCCCGCGCGACCCGGCGTGCCGGGTCTTGTGAGGTCAATGGCGCCCCCGTATACTCCCAACAACGAGCACACCGAAGGAGGAACGCATGTTTTGGGGGCTTCCGTTTCTGATGGGACCGAGCGTACTCATCCTTCTTCCCGCGTTGGCCCTCGCTCTGTACGCTCAATGGAAGGTCCGTTCCACGTACGGACGGTACGCCCGAGTCGGCGTCACGCGGCGCGTCTCCGCGGAAGAGGCCGCTCGCCGGATCCTCAATCAAGACGGTATCTCGGATGTGCGGATCGAGCGGACGTCCGGGCGGCTTTCGGACCACTACGATCCGCGGAAGAAAGCGCTCCGCCTCTCCGATCCATCGTCGATCTCGATCGCCGCCATCGGCGTAGCCGCCCACGAGGCCGGACACGCGATCCAACATGCCCGCGACTTCGCACCGCTGTCACTTCGAACCGCGATCGTCCCGATCGCGAATCTCGGTTCGCAGTTGGCTTTTCCCCTTTTCTTCCTCGGGTTGATCTTCCGGTTTGACGTGCTGATCACAGCGGGGATTCTCACATTCTCGGCCGCAGTCCTGTTCACCCTCATCACCCTGCCCGTCGAGTTCGACGCCAGCCGCCGGGCCGTCGCCGCTCTCCGCCAGTCGGGCATCGTCAACGAGGAGGAACTCGGCGCCGTCAAGGAGGTCCTGTCCGCAGCGGCGCTGACGTACGTTGCCGCAGCGGCGATGGCCGCACTGCAGCTCCTGATGCTCCTCTCCGTCAGCCGGCGCCGATGAAACTCGCCCCTTCCCTGCTCGCCGCCGACTTCGGCGCATTGCGCGAGGAGGCGCGCTCCGTCGAGCCGCACGCCGATCTCTTCCACTGGGACGTGATGGACGGGCACTTCGTCCCAAACCTCACGTTCGGCCCGCCGGTCGTCAACGCGCTCAAGAGGTCCCTTCGTCGCCCGTTCGATATCCATCTGATGATCGAGCGGCCGGCCGTTTACGCGCCGCAGTTTCTCGTCGATCCACAAGACACGATCGTCTTCCACGTTGAGGCCGCCGATTCGCCCGAGCGCTCGATCGCCGCGATCCGATCGACCGGTGCGGCCGCCGGGATCTCCCTCCGTCCCGGAACGCCCCTCAACCGAGTCCGACCACACCTCGACGATGTGACAATGGTCCTCGTGATGAGCGTCGAGCCCGGGTTCGGCGGGCAGCTGTTTCACGCCGAGGCGGTTGAGCGGATCGCGCGCCTTCGGTCGATGATCGGCGATCGGCCCGTCGCGATCGCCGTCGACGGCGGGATCGGTCCCCAGAACGTCTCGCACGTCGTCGCCGCCGGAGCCGATGTGATCATCGCCGGGTCCTCGATCTTCGGCGCGCCCGACCGCGTCGCCGCCATGCGCGCGCTCCGGGAGGCCGCGCAGTGACATCCGACGCCGAATTGATGCAGCTCGCCCTTCGACTCGCCGAATTCGGCGAGGGAGGCGTGAACCCGAACCCGCTCGTCGGAGCGGTCGTCGCGGCCGACGGCGAGATCGTCGGTCGCGGATACCATCGCCGGTTCGGCGGGCCGCATGCTGAGGTCATCGCGCTCGACGAGGCCGGGCCGCGGGCTCGCGGTGCAACGCTCGCTGTGACGCTCGAGCCGTGCGCCCATCACGGGAAGACCCCGCCGTGCTCCGATCGCGTGATCGAATCCGGCGTCGCGCGCGTCATCGTCGCCTGCCGCGATCCAAATCCGCTGGTGAACGGTCAGGGAATTCTGGCGCTCCGGGCCGCCGGCATCGAGGTCGTCGAGGGCGTCCTCGGCGACGACGCTCGCCGACAGAACGAGATCTTTTTCGCGTTCACGACTCGAGGGCGCCCGTTCGTCCTCCTGAAACTGGCGATCTCGCTCGACGGCCGCATTGCCACGCGCACCGGCGACGCTCGCTGGATCACGAGCGAGGCAGCTCGTCGGGAGTCCCACCGGCTCCGCCGGAAGTGCGCGGCGGTCCTTGTCGGCATCGGCACGGCGATCGCCGACGACCCCCAGCTCACCGTTCGCCACGTCTCGGGGCGGGATCCGGTCCCGATCGTTCTCGACTCGCGCGGTCGGATCCCCCCGGCGTCCCGCCTTCTTGACCCTGTCCGACGACCGATCATCGCCACGGCCAGCATGTCCGCCTCGAACGAGCGCGCTCTCGCGGAGCGCGGCGCCCGCGTCTGGCGACTGCCCGGCACGTCCGGGCGCGTCGACCTCCCCGCTCTGCTCGACCGGTTGGCCGCAGAGGCGATCGACTCCGTCCTCGTCGAGGGTGGCAGCGAGACCGCCGCGGCGTTTCTCGAGGAGAACCTCGTCGACAAGGTGCAATTCCACATCGCGCCGCTCCTGATCGGCGGCCGCGAGGCGGTGCCGGCGATCGGCGGTCGGGGCGCTGACCGGGTTGCCGACGCCCTCCGCCTGAGCGACGTTCGTGTCGAGGCGCTCGGCGACGACCTCATCTACACAGCGTACCCACCCCGGCCGCTGGAGCCCGGCCTCGACGGCGGCACCTCGGCGACCGCGCGATGATCCTGTATGAAAAGACAGCACGGCGGATGCGTACATCCGCCGCTGTGGGCGAAGCAGGGCTCGAACCTGCGACCTTTCGGATGTGACCCGAACGCTCTCCCAGCTGAGCTATTCGCCCGCCGCGCCCCCGAACGTACCGTTGGAGGCGACGTCCCATTCTAGCCTCGACGAAACGCACGATCAAGCGTCGAAGTCTGCGTTCTCCAGCATGTCAGCGAGGCTCTCACCGCGGCGCTTGCGCGTGATTTCGACGAGCCCGAGTCCCGTCATGTCGACGAAGTCGGCCGACACGCGGTCCTTCTTCAGCTCCTCCTTCACTCGGTCGATCACCGTCTGCACGTCTTTCGGGTCATCCATGTCGACGAAGTCGACGATGATGATCCCGCTGATCTGTCGGAGCCGCAACTGCCGGGCGATCTCGGTCGCTGCCTCGAGGTTCGTGTTGAGGATCGCGGCTTGCTGATTCCGGTGCCGGACATCACCACCCGTGTTGACGTCGATCGCGATCAGCGCCTCTGTCTCATCGATCACGATCGAGCCACCGCCCGACAGCGGGACGCGCCTCGACAGGCTCTCCTGGATCTGATCCTCGATCCGATGCGCATCGAACATCGATTCCTTCCCGCGGTGAACCCGGATCCGATCTCGGTATTCGGACATCCCGATGTAGTCGAGAAACGACAGGATCTTCTCGTGGAAGAACGGGGAGTCAACCAGCACTTCCTTCGTCCCCGGATCGAGCCGATCCCGGAGGATCGATTGGACGAGCCCCATCCCCTTGTACAAGAGCCGCGGAGACGATGTGCCCTTCGCCGCCGCCTGTACGCTCTCCCACGTCTCGACGAGGAGACGGTGGTCCTGTTCCAGCTCCGCCTGCGACGCCCACTGCGCGGCCGTTCGGGCGATCATCCCTTCGCCCGGCCGTTTGATCGCCCGCGCAGTCTTTCGGATCTTTCGCTGGTCCCGAACGTTGTCGATCCGCCGGGAGACTCCAAGCCGATCCTCCGTCGGAAGGTAGACCCAGAAACGCCCCGGGATACTGATCTTCGTCGTCCCCTGCGGGTTCTTCTCGCCGATCCCTTCGCGCCGGACCTGCAACGTCAGCATCTGCCCCGGTTTCAGCACCTTGTTGATTGCCACCGTCCCCTGCCACGGCTTGAACCCCCGCTCGGTCAGCAACCGGTCGTTTAGCTCATTCTGGGACAAGAACAGGCTCCGACTCTCCCCGACATCGACGAACGCGGACCCCATGCCCGGGAGAACGTCCTCAACTTGCCCCTTGTAGATGTTTCCGACGATCCGCTCACGGGAGGGATGCCCGTAGTAGATCTCCATCAACCGCTCCCCTTCGAGCAGCGCCACGCGCGTGCGCTTCGCTTGCCCATCCGGGGAGTCCACCGAAATCAGGATTCTCTTGTCGGTAATTTGTGCACCTTCTTTCCCTCATCGAGTCCGCTCAATACGTCCGCAAATCGTTGACCATCGACCGGGTCGACCGCGTCCGGCGAGATCTCCAGCAGCGGTACGAGCACGAATCGCCGCTCGCAGAGCCGCGGGTGCGGGACCACCAGATCGTTTTCGACAATGTGGGCATTACCGTAAAGCAGCAGATCCACGTCGATCGTTCGGGGTCCGAACCGGGCCGTTGGCCGACGCCCCAACGATCGCTCGACCACCTGGCAGGCCCGGAGGAGTTCGGCCGGCGTCAGTCCTGTCTCCGCGCGCACGACGATGTTGACGAACCAGGGTTGTTCGGAGAAGCCGACGGGCTCGGTCTCGTAGAAGGAGGAGCGGTGTACCGCCCGCACACCGCGCCGCTCGAGTTCCGCGAGCGCCGCCCTGATCTGGGCGCAGCGATCCCCGAGGTTCGAACCGAGCGAGAGATGGACCGTGACCGGCGTCACGTCCGGGACTTGACCACTTCGGCCGATGTACATGCGACGCGCCCCAGGCCGGGCGGTGTAAGTTTGGCGACGCGAACGGCGACGCGCTCGGCCGCCGGGAATCGTGCCAACAACTCCTCGGCGATCGCTCCTGCGAGCGACTCGATGAGGCAGAACGATTGTCGTCGATTGACCTGACGCACCAACTGCACCATCCGGGCGTAGTCGATCGTCTCCTCGAGGCGGTCCGTCGCGACGGCTCGCCCCACGTCCCCGTCGATTTCGAGATCCACGCGAAACGAGTTCCCGCGCGTCCGCTCCCCCGGATGGATCCCATGGCGCCCCCGAAGCTCGATCCGTTCGACTCGCAATCGAACTCGCTCGGTACGCACGGCTCGATCTTCGATCGACTCGTTCATCGGGGCACATAGGGTTCGCCGACCACGCTGCAGACCAGGCTCCGCAACGCGCACACGCTCGCCGCGATGGGCAGTCCCGGCGGCGGCGGTTGGCTTCACCCCTTGACGGCCTCTCCCTTGGCCATCTCCGCGAGAACCGCGAACGTCGCCGCGTCTCGGACCGCCAGATCGGCCAGCATCTTCCGATTCAGCGCAACGCTCCGCCGCTCCAACCCACCGATCAGCTCGGAGTACGATATCCCGTTCTGCTTTGCTGCCGCGCTGATTCGCGAGATCCACAGCCGACGGAAGTCCCGCTTCTTCCGCCGCCGGTCGATGTAGCTGTTGCGCAGCGCCTTCATGACCGCCTGTTTGGCGATCCGGTGCGACGTTCCGCGCTTCCCCTTGTATCCCTTCGCGAGAGCCATCACCTTCTTCCGGCTCTCCTTGCGTTTGTTCCCGCCTCGTGCTCTGGGCATAACGTTCTCCTCTTATCCGGCGCCGGGCTACTTCCCGATCAGGCGGGTGATGACACGCTTCTGCCCGCCTGTCAGTTCCTTGCCGTCCCGCGCCTGGCGCTTCGCCTTCGGCCGTTTCTTCACGTTCTTGTGGAAGTAGTTCGACATGTGGTGGAACAACTTCCCGGTCTTCGAGCGCTTGAAGCGCTTCTTTGCCGCCGAGTGCGTCTTCTGTTTCGGCATCCCTATCCTCCTCCCTACCCGCTCTGCTGCGTGGGGACGAGCATCATCTGCAGCACCTTTCCCCGCGCCTTCGGCTGATCGTCCACCCGAGCGATGTCCTTCACTTCATCAGCGACCCGTTGGAGGAGGTCCCGCCCGCGGCTGGAGTGAACGATCTCCCGCCCGCGGAAGAAGATGCTGACCCGTACGGTGTCCCCACGCGATAAGAATTCGCGGACTCGACCCATCTTCGTCTGAAAGTCGTGCTCCCCGATCTTGATCGTGAACTTGATCTCCTTGAGCTTCGGCCGGTGCTTCTGCTTACGCTCGCGCTTCTCGAGCTGATACTGGTACTTTCCGTAGTCGGCGATCTTGCAGACCACGGGCGTCGCCTGTGCGGCGACCTCCACGAGATCCAGTCCCTTCTCCTTCGCCAGCGCCAACGCGCGATCAATCGTCATCACGCCCAGGTTCGCCCCCGCATCGTCAATCACACGGACCTCACGCTCGCGGATCCGCTCGTTGACACGCATTCTCCGTTTGTCGATCCTGACACCTCCTCCTATCTCCCCGAATCGCGAACCTTTGTAAGTTCCCGATATAGCCCTTGCTCCTCGACGTACTTCGCCACTGCAGCCGGCACCCACTCGGCGATCGGCTCCCCCCTGCGGACCATCTCACGAAGGTGCGTTGACGAGAGGTCGACCTCCTCCATCTCCAACGGATGGATCGAAGCTGCATCGAACGGCGGTGCGCGAAATGCGGACAGCGCAATACCTGCCCGCGGCGCAAGGAGAAACGGGACGCTTCGCAGCAGCGCCTCCGGCTCCTTCCACGTTTCGATCTCCAACAGGCGATCCGCTCCGATGATGAAGCAGACGCCCTGCGGGCAATCATCCGCTAATGCGCGGATCGTGTCAATAGTGTAAGACGGCCCCTCTCGATCGATCTCGATCCGGGAGACCGAGAAGTGTGTCCGACCGGCGACCGACCGGCGGACCATCTCGTAGCGGTTCTCCTTGTCGATCCCCATCAGCTCCTGCTTGTGCGGAGGGATTCCGTTCGGGATGAAGACAACCTCGGACAACGCGTACTGAGCCCATGCCGTCTCCGCCACAAGCAGATGCGCATTGTGGACCGGGTTGAACGTTCCTCCGAACAACCCGACACTACCCTCCAACTTCAAGCTCCACCTCGCCGATCCGCACAGCGTCCCCAGGCGCGAACCCCTGTCGGCGGAGCTCCTTCAGAACGCCCATCTTCTCCAGTCGGTCATTGAGATACTCCACCGCATCGTCGCTATCGAGCACGAGTTGCTTGGCCAGCCGTTCCACCGACTCCCCCTTCACGACGAACCCGTCGGCCGCCCGCTCGACGACGAACCCCGTCTCCCCGCGATACCGATAGACGCGTCGGCGCACGGGCGACGGCCCGGCGTGCTCCTCTTCGCGCGCACGTTGGAGGACCCGATCCGTCCGCGCCAGCAGCTCGCGGACGCCCGCCCCGGTCGCCGCCGAGATCGGGACCGGATCGACGCCGATCTCGGCGAACCGGGCGATCGCCGCGCGCACCGCCTCCTCGTCCACCAGGTCGACCTTGTTCGCAGCCACGACCTGCGGGCGTCCCGCAAGACCCGTCCTGAACGCCTCCAGCTCCCGGTTGATCCGCCGGTAGTCCTCGACCGGGTCGCGCACCTCCGCCGGGGCAAGGTCCACCACGTGGATGAAGACGCGGGTCCGCTCAACATGCCGCAGAAACCGGTCCCCCAACCCCTTCCCCTCGTGCGCTCCGTCGATCAGGCCGGGCACGTCGACCGCGACGAACTGTCGATGACCATCGAGATCGACGACCCCGAGATTCGGAGTGATCGTCGTGAACGGGTAATCGGCGACTTTCGCGCGCTTCTTGGAGATCCTCGAGATCAGGCTGGATTTCCCGACGTTCGGATAACCGATGATCCCGACGTCGGCGATCAGCTTCAGCTCCAGCCGAAGCGTTCGCCTCTCGCCGGAGAGCCCCCGCTCGCAGATCCGGGGCCCTTGTCGGGTCGGCGTGACAAAGCTCGCGTTCCCCCGTCCGCCGGCTCCGCCGTGCGCCACGACGATCTCCTGTCCCGGCTCCGCGAGGTCGGCGAGAACCTCTCCGGTCTCTGTGTCCCGCATGATCGTTCCGACAGGGACGAGAACGATCTCATCCGCTCCCCGTCCGCCATGTCGATCGTTTATCCCCCCGTCGGCTCCGTTCTCCGCCGTGAACGTCGGGCGACTTCGAAACGACCAGAGCGTCGACAGACTCAAAGACGATCGGAAAACCACCGATCCGCCCGGGCCACCGTTCCCGCCGTCCGGCCCGCCGCGGAAGTTTGACCGAGATGAACGAAAGTGGATAACACCGTTCCCGCCGCGCCCGCCTCGGACGCGGACGGTCGCTTCGTCAATGAACATCCGGATCGGCAGGGACGCTGCGCAACGGCTCAGCCCTCTCTGTCGGGCAGGACACTGACGAACTTCTTCCCGCTCCCCTCGAAGCGGACGTATCCCGGTGCCGTGGCGTAGATCGTGTAGTCGCGGCCCAGGCCGACGTTCTTTCCCACCCCGAACTTGGTGCCGCACTGCCGAATGATGATCGTCCCGGCGTTCACCCACTCGCCGCCGAACCGCTTGACGCCGAGGCGCTGCCCTGGGCTATCATGAACGTTTTGCGTAGACCCTGTACTCGTCTTGTGCGCCATCTTCCTCTCCTTACGACATCGACGGCCGTCGCCTCGACCTAGACCTCAACTCCGGCGGTCGCCTCGGGCACCTCGAGGTCGGCCGGGAACTCCCTCTCCAGCATCCGCAGCCCGATGACGACGGTTTCCAGGATCGCGTCGATCTCGCGGTCGAGATGCGGATCGCTCCGGTCAATCAACACTCCCGCCTCATCGCCGACACTCGCCTCCACAGGAACGTGCAAGTAGTCTGTCAATGCGTTTGCCGCAGCCTGGAGGAAGTACAGAGCGCTCGCTCCGCCGGTCGTCTCTGCATTGATATCGCGTACGACAAAGCCGAGGATCCGGTTCTTCTCGTCCCGTTGTACGACGACCTCTCCCACGTCTTTCACCTATCCCTCGATCGCGGTAATCGCCGTCGCCATGAAGGGTTGTCGATGCCCTTTCTTACGCCGGTATCCCTTCTTGCTCTTGTACTTAAAGACGATGACCTTCTCGCCGCGCCCGGCCTCCCGGACCTCTCCGCGCACCGTGACGCCCTCGAGGTACGGCGAGCCCACCCGGATGTCACCGTCGTTCACGAGCAAGAGCACCTTGTCGAACTCAACGCCTTGCCCGATGGATGCCCCGTCGAGGACCTCGTGCTCCAGCACCGTCCCTTCCTCGACGCGATACTGCTTCCCACCGGTCTCAATCACTGCATACATCACGATTC
>ENA-OSEO01000686-OSEO01000686.1-sediment-metagenome-genome-assembly--contig:-NODE-686-length-80315-cov-11.271343_pt1 | contig 80315 bp, 82 predicted proteins | sample MGYA00237883_ERZ534232 | MGnify/ENA metagenome assembly ERZ534232
TCAACTTATCGAGGTCATCGGCGGAAAAATTCTGCCAGCTCAGCAGAACAAAGGGGAGATAAAGTGCGGTGACACTCAGCGAGGTGATTAAGGCGCCGCGCAGGCCAAACCAAAATCCGGCCAGAACGATAGGTAAAAAATAGAGTTCCCGGAAAAGAACGTGGTAATGGTGCAGACCCAGTTTGGTGGTGTAGTGGAGCAGACTGATCACCATTACGAGAGCAGCTATGAGAATGATCATGGCTCGAGGCTTGATTCTGTTCATGGATTCGCTTCCTTGTGATCGTCTGATCCTCTGAATGTCTATATCAATATCCGTAATAGCCGCAGCCACCATAGTGACCGTAGCCTCCATGGGCACAGCCTTGGTAAGGCGCATAGCCGCGATAGGGGCCATAATCCCTGTAATAGCCATGGCCTCCGTAGTGACCACAAGCGGCCAGAGTCAGGGCCAAAGCAATCAGCATCAAAATCCTTTTAATCATGGCGTTACCTCCTGTAAGCTCATTATTCTTTAATCATTTCATGAAATTGAAATCACATCCGGCGCCACTCCAGCCTCATTGTTATCCTGCTGCAGGCGGACTTCATTCAGAACGCCTTCCATAACCCGTTTCAACACATCAAAATCGAGCGGTTTCGTGAGGTAGTCAAACGCACCCGATTGGAGCGCTTCCCTGGCGGATGGGACAGAAGAATAGGCCGTCATCATAATGATGGGAAGGGCTGGAATACATTTCTTGATCTTCCTGGTGGCCTCTATTCCGTCCATATTGGGCATGCGCATATCCATTAATATCAAATCCACGGGGTGTGCTCGAACAAAATCCACCGCTTTTTGACCATCTTCGGCCTCCTCGGTTCGATAGCCCCATTCTTCCAGGAGAGTGGAGAGCATCAACCGGTGAGCCTGATCGTCATCAACTATGAGTATCGTTGGCTTTCTGTTCATTACCAGTATTTTTACAGCCAGGTGCTCGATGATCCTCTCCTTGACCTCCCGTAACCCATAATGTCTCTCATTCAAAATCCTCTCGGCACGCTCAAGGTCAAGATTGTCTGATGTCTTCTTGTTCCATGGAAGGCTGACGAGATACTCGATGTATGTCAGGCCGATTGTATATTCGGCAGCAGCAGGGTTTGTTTTTGAAAGCATTTCAAGTTCCCTCTCGGCGATCTGCCGGACATGAGACGGCATGTGTGCCGAGGCAATTCTCTGCCGGTAATCTTCTATGGTAGCAAGATGCTGTTTGTCATCAGATTTCTTAAAGAGACTCAATAATGAAATACCCTTCCTGCTTTTCGTGTTTTTATGGTTTCAGGATGTATCATCAGCTATTACTAATGATTTAAAAAATATAACAGTTTGCATGAGATTAATCAAACAGACTTCGTGCAAGTTTTGAAGGCATGCATAATATTTGTTGTACTATGCAACATTGCCCTCTTATTTGCAACAGACATGCAAAACAGGCTCTCTACAGCGAATAGCCAGGGATTAAGACGTCCGGCAACACCTCACTATTGTCTTATGTTGCATTTTGAAGCGTTCCATGGTTTATAAGATTATATGGAAATTCCCATATCATTTTGATCTATATGGGTAATTTTCTTTGGCATGGAAATTGATCTAATAAAATATAGAAAGGAGACATGGATAAGATGAAAGGGTTAATGAAAAAAATAGACAGGATTTTTGTAGCAGCCGCATTTGCAGAGGCTGGAGAGTTCGAGACAGCCAGAGACATTATGAGAGAAGACAAGAGACCGCAGAAGGTGGACAGGACAACCCCGAGCAGCAGGCCCAGAAAAGAATTACGGGCACCTGGGATAGGAAGATAATCGCATTGAGCATGCAGTTGCCCATTGATGAGGTGCTGATTCGGTAACGGAGTAGCACCTCATCAATACTATCTTCAATGTTGTCAATCAAGATAATTTACCAAATGAAGCAGCAAGAGGATTTTTAGAGGCGTGCATATAAAAGAATTAATGAAACAGTTTGAAAAAATAATGTCTGCTGCTGCTTTCGCAGAGGCCGGAGAATTTGAGACCGCAAAGAGGATGCTGTATGAAAGGAAAAAGGTATTGCTGGTTCTGACAGGCAGGGAGACAGACATGAAAGCGGCCAGATATGCAGTGAATACGAGCAAACGCGTAAGAGCAGGGATAGAGATCCTGTATCTTGCAAAGGACAGTGAGGAAAAGTCCTTTCTCGAAGAATACCTGCAAGAGCTGAAAACAAAGGGGATAGAGTATCACGTCACACCCTGTGAAAAGTCTTTGAAAGAGGAGATTACGAGGTTCATAGAAAAGGAAAGGGATATAGAATTTGTCGTGATTGATTCAGATGAGATAGGGGTTTGTTCAGCCCGGGATCAGAAAGCTGCCCTGAATGAGTGGGAAAGATTGAGATGTCCGGTTGTTCTGGTTTCAGAATCAGCAAAGACTTAAATGAAAGAATATCTAATAAGGAGGATGATTATGGCTGCAGATTACAGTAAGTCCAAGAAGAAGCCGGTTGGTAAACTGCTGCTCTTCGGGATCTGTTCGGTGGTAGTCTACGGGGCTCTCCTGATGAACCAGGGTCTCATTACCGCATATTTTACAAGAGGTGCGTTGTACGCTTTGTTGCCCATTGCAACGGCCTTTGCTATCTCTTTTATACACGGAAACTTTACCAGTTATTTCTGGACCGTTCTCGGTATTGAAGCGAAGAAGGGTTCTGTTGTTGTCAGGAAGACGCCTGAGGTCGGACGTCCTGACAGTAGAGAGCGTCCGCAACCGCGCTCGCGCTTGAGAGCAAAAGTATAAGGATACAAGGAGGAATTAGATATGCAAGAAGTTGCTCATGAGGTATTGAAGTTCATCGATCTGAATTATGCTAATATGCTTTATCTTTTTGCCGTTGGTTTCGTCGGAGGACTTGTCAGTGGATTCATAGGATCAGGGGGTGCATTTGTTCTCACACCCGGCATGATGAGTCTGGGTGTCCCGGGCCTTGTTGCCGTTGCTAGCAATATGTGCCACAAGTTCCCGAAGGCGCTTGTCGGTGCAATAAAGCGCGCGAAGTACGGCCAGGTAGATATCAAGATGGGCATAATTTTCGGCGTCTTTGCCGAAGCAGGTGTCTTCTATGGAGCCACGATCCAGGAGAAAATAAAAATGGCATATGGTGACGCTGGTTCCAACCTGTATGTGAGTGCAGCGTTTGTTTTCATACTTGCAACCGTTGGCACGTTCGTTCTGCGTGATGCAGTAAAAACTTACAGATCAGGCAGCACAGACCAGGAAGATAAGGTATCAAAGATTGCAAAGTGGGTACAGTCCATCCATATACCCGGGACCATGGTATATTTCAAATGCCTCAAGGCAAAGGTATCGGTCCTCTTTATCATACCGCTCGGGTTTGCCACGGGTATGATGGCTGCTACTATTGCGGTGGGCGGTTTTATCGGGGTTCCCTCGATGATGTACGTACTTGGTGCCCCGGGTCTTATGGCCTCTGCTACAGAACTCGTTGTTGCATTTGTCATGGGTCTCGGCGGTTCATTCAAATATGCACTCCATGGATTCGTTGATTTCCGTCTAACGGCAATTATTCTGGCAGGCTCTCTCTTTGGCATTCAGCTTGGAGCCATGGGTACAACATATGTGAAGCCCTATATGATAAAGTTCGTCATGGGTGTTATAATGGTAACGGTTCTTTTCAGCAGGGCGCTCATGATCCCGGTATACCTTTCAAAGTTAGGTGTGATAGGGACTATGAGTGAAACTACTGTCAAGATCCTTAGTAACACAAGTTTCGGTATCATGGCATTTGCACTGCTTCTCGGAGCTGGTATCATTCTCAAGGCGATGTTCAAGGGTCGCCGCTTGGAACGCGAGCTTGCCAGGCAGGAAGCATTAGAACAAATAACGTAAGGTTGGTGTAATTCATATGGGAAACTTCAGAAAAATACTTGTTGCAATAGATGGCTCGGAATCAAGCAGGCATGCATTAAGAGAAGCCTTCAAGTTTGCTGCTGATGAGAAGTGCCGGGTGACCGTCGTTTCAGTCGTTCCCCACTATGAGGGGGACCTTGGAGCAACATGGATAAGTAATGTCCAGGACGCCGTTACAAAACCTTGCAGGGTTGCCCTCTCCGAGGCAGAGGATATGGCAAAAAAAGAAGGGGTCTCGGTAAAAACCGTATGCGAGGAGGGTGAAATATACGAGAGGATTGTTGACCTTGCCGATGCAGAAAATTCGGATGTGATTGTCATGGGGAGGAGGGGGATGTCCGGCCTTGAAAGAACCCTTGTTGGTAGTGTTACAGCAAGGGTCATAGGCCACAGCCAGAGGGATGTCCTTGTGGTGCCGGAGGGGACTTCTATCGGCTGGAAGAGTATCCTTTTCGCTACTGACGGCTCAAAATTCAGCGAAGCTGCCGCAGATAAGGCTATTAATTTTGCAAAGGCTTACGGCAGCGATTTAAACATAATCTCTGTTGTTGATGTGACGGATGAGTTTATTGCCCGTGCACCGGGAGCACTTGAAGACATTGTAAGGAAGGCAAAGGGTGTTGTAGAAGATGTGAAGAATAAAGCCGTCTCAGAGGGGGTCAAGGCTGAGGGATATGTGAAAGAGGGCGATGCATATAAAAGTATTGTGGATATCGCCGGGAAGCAGAAGGCTGATGTTATCATGATGGGGAGCCATGGCCGCACAGGTCTTAAAAGACTCCTGATGGGGAGCGTAACAGAGAGGGTTATTGGTCACGCGCCATGCCCTGTAATGGTTGTAAAGTTGTAACCTTTATCATTCTAAAATTTCAAGGATTATCCACTCATATCCCCCCTTTATAAGGGGGGATTCCTCCTGGCATTTTTCGGGACAAAAGACTTTTCAGGCAATGTATTTTCCTGGCAAAAAGTAGTCAGGGAATGGTATCAACCGATGCAAATTTCGGTTCGTGGAGCGGGATGAGGATGTCTGCCATATTTTTTACCTTGAGGACTATATCGTATGCATCGTAGGCATTGACATGGGTACCCGGGGGAATGACTTCCATCTCCAGTGCGGTTATCTGTTTCGGAGGGAAGAAATTTTCCATAATAACACAGAATCCCGTTATCGCGGCTTTCCCCTGGGAGGTATTGACGAGCACTGTTAATCCGCCGTCCGAATGGGCAGGAGTATGCATGACTTCAATGCCGGGAACGATTTCCCTGTCTTCCGTAACAACGGTAATCTGACCGTTTTTTTCAATATCAATAATACAGTCTTCCATATAGCGAAAATCCAGAGGATGCTGGTTATGGATTCTTTTCAGTTCTTTTTCATGTATGAAAAATGTTGCGTTGACGCATTTATAGTCATTCTCACAATGATCGTTATGCAAATGAGTATGGATGACAATGTCGATATCCTCCGGCTTTAGATTCCACCGTTTCAACCCTTCTTCAAATTTATATATCTTCCCGCCGATTGCCTCTTCTCTCTCCCTTGATTGCATGGGGCCCATCTCTCCTGTATCTACCAGTATCTTCTTGTCACTCCCTTCAAGATACCAGCAGTAAATGGGAATCACATAAGGTTCCCCGTAACCATACTGATACGTCATCATGCTCTTGTCAAAATGTTTGGTTCCCATAACGATTGGATGGATTTTGAACCGCCCTTCATTACTCATTGCATTCCTCCACGTGCTGGCTTTTTATGCAAAGAATTCCCCGAAGCTTTTCCTGCTGCCTGATATGTGCCAATATCCCCATTCGCATATCAAAATATTGTAGCCGCAACCTTTAGGTTGCGTTCTCAATGCGCAGGCTGAAGCCTGCGGCTACATTGCCGAACAGGCTCTTCCACTACAGGGTAGTTCAATTATTTTATATAATATCATCTTTGTTTATAGTATTTGAAGCGAGGGGTATGACAATTTCATAACGAGGTTGTAAAGAACCGGATATGTTCCCCTTGCAAGCTCTGCATCTTCATTCAAAAGTCTTAACCCTTCATGCACATGTTTCAGAAAATAGCGCTTGTCCTTTTTAAGAGACAGGAATCCATATGCGCCGAGCGCCTGCATGTGACGCTGGAGCCGGCATGGCAGTAATGTATCACGGAAAAGGGGGGAGGGGGGATCTACTTCTATTTGAGAAATATAATAATCAATGAGTTTTTCTCTCAGGGTATCATCAAGACGGTAGTAGGGATCCCAGAGAATTGATGCCACATCGTATGCAGGCGGACCCATTCTTGCTCCTTGGTAATCAAGCAATCGCGGGATGGTTCCCTTTGTTATCATGATATTTTGTGACTGAAAATCCCTGTGAACGATGGTTTTTGGAAAAGATTCAACAAGAAATGCCAGCCTGTGGAATTCGTCATGGAGAGTTGACAGGTTGTCTATCCTCATTTTCATGAGTCCCTCGACAAAGTTTTCAACAAAATAGCTCGTTTCCCATCTGAGGTGTTCATAATCAAAGAGCCTTTTATAAAGCATGGGACATTCTGCAATATGCCGGTAAGTTACTGAATGTATTGATAACAGCATATCAAGGACCTGTTTATACATACGTTCTACCTGTTCCATGCCTCTCTTGCATTTCAGCCAGCTGTAGAGAGACAGGTCTCCCAGATCTTCGAATAGTGCAGTCATTTTTTCAAAATCTGAGTCTATTAAATCAGGTATAGGAACATCATGTTCCCTGAAAAACTTTGAATATTCGATATGACGCTGAAAGTCAGGATCCTGAACTGTACATTGCATGAGCACATGTGATTTCCCGTTATTCTTTATCCTGGAATATCTCCTGTCCGAACCACCTGTGCCTATGAGTAATGCTCCTGATATTTCTGAGGGTCCTAAAAGTTCTGCCTCGTCGAGGTCTACTCTAAAACCGGGTCCGATGATACAATTTTCAAAAAACTCGACTTTTCCCTCTCCGCTCAAGGCGGATAAGGGTTTCACCCCCCCAATCCCCCCCTTGGTAAGGGCTTCACCCCCCTTTGTCCCCCCCTTGGTAAGGGCTTCACCCCCCTTTGTCCCACCCTTAGTAAGGGGGGGATTGGGGGGGGTAATGAGAGATCCCGGAAGGACAATGCAATTTCTGAGGAACGTACCTTTATTAAGTACGTTTCCCTGTTCTATAACAACATAGCCGTCAAATTCAGCATGTTCACATGTGTCTACCGATTGATGGATATAAATCGTTTCCCCTTCCCCTCTGAGTTTATTGATTACAGTCCTTGCATATGAAAGTGGTGTCCCAATGTCACTCCAATAGCATCCTGTTGCATCGAACGTCCCTATTTTGTTCCCTTTTGATATGGCCTTTAACCATGCATTCACAACACCGGAAGCACCTGAGGGAATGAATCCGAGAAAATCCGGTTGATATACAGCGATACCTGTAAAAGCGAGCAGTTTATTTTTTCCCACTCCCCCTTGCCCCCTCCCCTCCCCGGCGAGTCTTCGACCGCCAGGGGATTGGGGAATAAAATCGGGAGCACTCCCACCAGGTGAGGGCGTATTATTTTCAGAATCCCTCCCCCTTGACGGGGGAGGGTAAGCGTGGGGGTGAACCCCAACTATAAATCCTTTTTCATCTATAAGTAGATTGTTGAATTCAGGGTAATCGTGCACAGCAAGGGTCGCAAGGTTTTCCGAGGAAAGATGTTCTTCGATGATCTTTTCCATGACGATGTCTGAGAGAATATCCGCATTGTGTACAAGAAAGATGCCTTCCCGTAACAACGCCTCGGCGTTTTTTAATGCACCTCCGGTTCCCAGGATCTGTTCTTCCGGAAAGAGTTTAATCCTGTCGGTGAATGCAGACTGTGTAACCAGGTTCTCAATGCTCTCCTTATGGTGGTGGAGGTTTATCCCAATTTTATTCACAGGGATATTTGATATCCTCTCAAGGACTGTCTGTAAAACGGGTTTTCCAAGAACAGGGAGGAGAGGCTTTGGTATATAGTCTGTGATTGGCCGTAGCCTTTCGCCAATGCCGGCAGCAAGGATAAAGACGTTGATTGTTTTCATCAGAAAATAATCTGCCCGAATAGTACTTTCACTAAGAATTGAACTTTTTGGAAAAAGAATTGTTGATAAAATCCCCCTTCATCCCCCTTTTCCAAAGGGGGAGCAATTACCCCTCTTTGGCAAAGAGTGGGGAGGGGAGATTTTATGGATAAGGTTATTGTTATCATCTATACAGTAAATACCTCTTCCTGAAGTTTTTATTAAAATCTATGCTCTGGTACTCCCACCATGCTTCCATCTGCTTAAGGCTTGTCCCTTTCTCTACATCCTTTCTGAGCCTGTTTGTTCCGGCGAGGATATCAATCGGCATTTTTTCTCTTTCATATTCATAAGGGGGCTGTTTCCACGAGAACTGTTTAGGGTATAAGGCTTTTATGGTCTTGATAACGGCAATTCCTGTCTTGAATGGCTTGAATTGTTTCCTATTAATAATATGTATCTGGGCTCCTCCGCAGAGGTGACCGGCATGCTTTTGAAATACCGGCTGGAAATACAGTGGCCTGAACAAAACACCCGGAAGTTTGAGCGCGGCAAGTTGTTTAACAAGCGCCGCCGGTTCTATGAAAGGAGCGCCAAATATTTCAAACGGACGGGTGGTACCTCTCCCTTCGCTGATATTCGTACCTTCAAGAAGGCACATCCCCGGGTAAACAGCTGCAGTATCCAATGTAGGCATATTGGGTGAGGGCATGACCCATGGCAACCCCGTCTCGTCGAACCACATCGTCCGTATCCAGCCATTCATGGGAATGACATGGAAATCCAAAGTGGGATAAAATTCATTACATAAATAAGTGCCTATTTCTCCTATTGTCATGCCGTGACGTATGGGGAGTGCGCGCTGTCCTACAAAAGATGCGTAATCCATTTCTAAAACAGGCCCTTCTGTTATATGTCCTCCGATGGGGTTCGGTCTGTCCAGTATGACTATTGATTTATTCATCTCCTGACATGCCTGCATGCAGAGCTCCATGGTCCATATAAATGTATAATAGCGTGAACCTGCATCCTGAACATCTATGGCGAGGGCATCTATATTTTTAAGCATGGCAGGCTCCGGCTTCCTTGTATGACCATAAAGGCTGAATACTGGAAGACCGGTACCGGGGTCGACAAAGCCCTCCCATTCGATCATATTGTCCTGTGTTTCTCCATGGATTCCGTGTTGTGGCCCAAAGATGGCCTTCAAAGCAAGAGTGCCGGATCTGATAAAGATATTGACCGCATGTTCAAACCTGCTGTTTACAGAGGAAGGGTGTACAAGAAGCCCCACGCGCGAGCCTTTTAATTTTTTGGGCCAGTTTTTCTCAAAAATATCAAGCCCTACTTGCACGTGCTTCTTATGCATAGCTTTCATCTAGTGTTTACCAATAGCAAATCTTATTTTGTTCTTCATGTAAAGGTGTGGGTCATATCTACTTTCCATCTCTCCCTCTTTAGGAAAAGGCTTTCTTTTCCCCTCTTTGGTAAAGAGGGGTTAGGGGAGATTTTTTAGATGATAAAAAGACGTTTGTGTTCTTAAAATCCCCCTCCATCCCCCTTTGCCAAAGGGGGATCATTAAGGATTATCGTTCTGTCCCCATGAGGGCTTTAAACGTTTACTTACAGCGAAGACACTCTTTTTTGCGTATAGTTAATGACACAGGGCATGAGCTAAGAAAAAAAGGACACTACATGCATAGTGCCCTATTCAAAAAGAAGATTACTATTTCTGCTCTATTCAGCCTTCTTCTCAGTCTCAGTAACCGGTGGCTCGACGATGACGCTCTTTGCTATATTCTTTCCGTTAACTTCTGAATATTTAACGATCACGGTATCGCCTATGTTAATGTCATTGAAGTTCATGATTTGTTCGTCCATCGTGATCTTTGTTTTATCATCAACTGTGGTGACAGCTTCCATGACCTTGTCCTTTATCTTTTTCGTTACGGTTATTGACATAGCGTTTCTATCGACAGCCTTAACCTCTCCTGTAATCTGCAGGAACTTGGATGCCTTTTGCACCTCAGGCCACTGCCATTCTGCAAAGGATGTTGCAACAAAAGTCAACGCAAACAATACGGCTAAAATGATACACATGATGTGCTTCACTAAAATCACCTCCCTTCGTTATGTGCAGCTTATGAAACGTATAAACGTATAGTTGATTTCTATATAGATAAAAAATTAAATACAACTTTAAACGAGAACACGGTATAAGCTAATATACTGCGTCACAAGTCCCTTTACATTTCTTGTCATTCCGGGCTTGCTTGCCCGCCGTTCTTTTGGAGGGACCCGGAATCCGGTCTTTTCGCCTTTCCGGATTCCTGCTCCCCGATTACTACCTTCGGGGACAAGCTTCGCAGGAATGACGGTTTTGAGCCGCAATATATTATGTAAAAAAGCGCTGGACGCACTACACTAAGAACATCAGAACACTACATACCTTATCTATATTTTGTCGCATTGTCAAGAGCGTTTTAGCATATTGTGTTTCAGTACATAATCAACGCAGCTTCGCTAACGCGTCAGGATGGGTAACAACAGCCACAGGACAAAGACTCTCTGCGCTTACATGCTCAACAGCACTCCCAACATATACCCGTTTATCAACCTCTTTCGTACGGGACCCCATGACTATGAGATCTGCATCCAGCTCGCTTGCGTATTTAAGGATTTCTATATGAGGCAGTGTTCCTCCCGAACTCGTCAATTCGTACTCTATCCCGTCTGGTATGCTACAGAATTCCTTCATTTTGTCTTTCGGGCTCCGGGCATCTCTTTCTGAGGACATATGAAAAATAAAGAGCTTTGAACCATACCGCTGGGCTAATTTTGCCGCAAACTGGCAGGCATATTTGCATGATTTGGAAAAATCGACACAGACCAATATCTTTTTAAAATTCAGTCTTTCTTTGGGGATTAATCGGTTAACGATCATCACAGGCGCAGTAGTATGTGAAATTACATCCTCAACGGTGTTCCCTATGGGAAGTCCGATTAATTCTTCCTCTTCTTCAACCTTCCCGGCATGGGGGCCAAGCACAATCAAATCTGCCTTGATCTTGCTCGACCATCTCCGTATCTCTACGCTGGGCTTCCCGTAAGATATATCAATCTGATAGTCCCCGTAGGGTTTAAGTGCCCCCTCACATTTCTCGTCAAGTTCTTTTTTAACTAACTCTTTGTACTCCTGGGTGGCTGAGGTCTCTTTCCCTGTCTTGAAGTCCCTGACGGTTTCCACCGGTCCGCATTCATTGAAATAAGTAGGTTCAAGCACATGCAAGATAAAAAGCTTTCCTTTGTTTTGTTGCGTGATTTCCAGAGCCGCAATCACTGCCGCGTCACAGGCATCCAACATGTCTGTTGCCGTACATACTCTCTCAAACATTTTTAACCTCCTCACATAGATTTCTCTTGTAGTCCTTAATATGGCCCCGTTATTTTCTCAGTTGTAACATGAGCATATCTGTTTGAATTTCCGGAATCATTAATAACGTTAATAAAAATAAAATAGGAAAAGGGGGCCGCTCTTTGTAAAATAATCGCACAGTTCACAGAAAAGGTCAAGCAGTAAAAAAGATAGCTCAGAAGGCTTCAGGAGCACAAGTGAAACCGTTAGGTGCAACAGCAACATTATCATTTCAGTAAATCATTTCTGACAGACAAGAAACAGGCTTTTTTATACGTATGAAGGGATTGACCAATAGCAATCTTTGTCGGGATTGCCACATTACTCTGTTCCTCGCAATGACATCGTATTTTTTCGTGATGATCTGTCACTGCTTATCCCGATACAAATCGGGATTAAGCAATCTCTTTTTTACAACGTTTATATGAACGATGTATTGAGAAGGATGTCGTGAGACAGAGCAGAAAGCTCGTGCTGTGAACCTGTAAGAAACGAATCGGTTGCAAATTATTTTCATAATAGTTAATAATTATAAAACGGTAAGTTGAGATTACATTATGACGGATAAGAAAAAGAAAGCCGATTTTTTCCAGGAAAAAAATCAAATGCCTCTTTACACCATAGGTGTTGTATCCGAACTGTTAGGTACAACAACCCAGACATTGCGCCTGTATGAAAAACATGGCCTTATAAAGCCTTTCCGCAAGAATAAGAACAGGTTCTATTCTGAAAACGATGTAAAATGGCTCTTCTGTATACGGGAATTAATTCATAAAAAGAAAATCAGCATTGAGGGGATAAAGAAACTCCTTAACTATGCTCCCTGTTGGGAAATTACAGATTGCCAGGATAAGAGAAACAATAATTGCCATGCCTTTAAGGAAAGGAACAAACCCTGTTGGGAGCTTAACAGGATGATATGCAGCCACACGTCCGGCAAAGGTTGTAAAGATTGCATTGTGTTCCTCCAAAAACAGGGTCTTGCATCTCCGGGTACTTATAAATTCAATTCGGGTTCGTAGACAGTTACTTTCCTACATATAAATTTCCAGACATACATAATCTATAGCAGGAATTTTAAGCTCGATATTTTTATAAAAAGCTATTGACTTTTTTAATTGACTGTGCTAATTTCTGTAACCGACTCTTTAAAAATATCTCCCTAAAAGGTGCTTGGCATACAGGTACAGGAGGTACAACTGTATTGATAAAGAGAACATTTCTTGAAAACAGTTCAATAGTTATCCTGCATAATAAAGTAAAAAAGGAAGGGAATCCTATATGAGCGGACCGGCAAGTTGGGATTGGGATACAAAAGAAAAATACATCTCTGATATAAATGACTGGAAAAACAAATTCGTATCAGTCCAGGAAATTGTTGCCAGTGATGATGGCGAGAAAATAGCCTGTAAAGTCAAAAACGCAGAGAAAAAGTACACCACCTGTGTCAACGGGGAAGTCTGGGAAGAAACGTTTGACAGGGTATACTCTCTTAAATTCCTTCCTGATAACAGACTTTTATCTTTAGTATACGCTAACTACGAGTGGGCGGTAGCTCTTGATCATGAGATGTGGGAGGACAAGTTTGATTATATATGGAACCCGAGGATAAGCCCTGACGGGAAAACTATTGCGGTCAATGTAAGAATCAGCGAGACACAGACAAGCGGAGTTTGTGTAAATGGCCAGCGCTGGGAGAATTCATTTCCTGAGGCAAGAGAGCTTGTTGTAAGTCCTGATGGTAAAAAGACTGCATCTCATGTACAGATAAAGCCGAAGCCTGATCTTGATATATTCGGGTTTCTTAAAAAAATATGGACACTTGCAGTAGACGGCACCCCATGGGACGTAACCTTTTTGACCCTCTGGGGATCTGTCTTTAGTAGTGACAGCAACCACGTGGCAGCAGTGGTCATGACGGATATGTCCAAATATACGATTGCAAAAGATGGAACCCCATGGGATAAAGAGTTTGGTGCTGCATGGGAGCCGGTCTTCAAGCCCGGCACTGCTGATGTCTTTGCACCGGTGCAAACTCCCGCAGGCTGGACAGTTGCAATGAACGGTAACCCGGTATGGGGTAATTTTTCCCAGGTATGGAGACAGGTATTTTCCCGTGATGGCCAGAAATTGGCCGCTGTTGTTGCCGTTAATGTTGGAAAATGGACAGTAGCAGTTGATGGAACACCGTGGAATACGGTATTCAATCAGCTGGTGTTAACTCCTGTTTTCAGTGCTGACGGCCGCAGAGTTGCAGTTTCGGTGAAGCATGACAACAGGTGGACGATTGCCGTGGATGGCTCTCCATGGTTGGATACATTCGATAACGTATGGGATCCGGTTATCAGCCCCCAGGGCGATAAGATAGCTGCCAGGGCAGAGAGAAATGGTCAGTATTTTATCGTTATTGACGGGAAGATCGGCAAGCGGGGATATGAATGGCTCTGGGACCCTGTTTTCAGCCCTGATAGTGAAAAACTTCTGGTACGATGTGTCGATGGAGGAAAGTATTATCGCCGGGTAGTTCCGGTTAATGAAATATGATTAAGGGAGCAAAACATGGACTTTTTTAAAGACCCAACACTATACAATCTCGTGAGAGGCCCTTTAGTTTACATTGCGTTCATTGTATTTATCGGGGGGAGTATTTACAGGATAAAAACTTTTATTGATTTGGTAAAAAAAGATAAGACAATTATGCCTTTCATAAACCTCAAATCTACTGTCCGGTCCCTTTTTCACTGGATGATTCCCTTCAATACCGTCAACTGGAGAAGAAGGCCGGTGGTTACCATCGTAACATTCCTCTTCCATATCGGTCTTGTGTTTACCCCTATATTCCTCCTTTCACACAACATCCTCTGGCGCGAATCATGGGGAATCAGCTGGTGGACACTCCCTGAGTGGATAGCCGACATAATGACTCTCGTAGTCATTTTTTGTTGTGTTTTCTTCTTCCTGAGAAGGGTTTTTGCTCCGGAAGTGAGATTCGTTACATTTGATTCGGACTATCTTATGCTTGTTGTCTCGTTATTACCCTTTCTCACCGGTTTTCTCGCATATCACCAGATGTTGCTTCCCCATAAGACCATGGTAATTCTCCATATCCTTTTCGGGGAGCTTATGTTAATCGCAATACCTTTTACAAGACTGTTTCACATGTTTTATTTCTTTTTAACCCGGTCTTTTATGAGTTCTCAATTTGCACTCTGGAAGACGAGAGACTGGTAAAGTTTTTTTACAATAGAGGAGGACAAAAATGGCAGTAAAGGATGTAAAAAGGGAAGTAGTTATAAGCAGGGAATTTAAAGAATATGTTAGAGACCACATCCCCGATCCGGGCCTTGACGAATCAATAAAAACACTCACACCGGAAAAGATAGAAAAGACGATAAAGGCTGTCCTCCCGGAAAAACTCTCTGCCAGAATAAAAGCAGTCCTTGAAACCTGCATCCACTGCGGGCTCTGCTCTGAGGCATGCCAGTGGTATCTGTCAAACGATAAAGATCCAACCTATGCACCCGTAGCGAAAATGAGGATGACCATATGGGAGATGATCAAGCGGAACAGGAAGGTTGATGCTGAGTTCATAAAACAATGCGCACGGATCGTATTCACTGAATGCAACATCTGTCATCGCTGCAGTCTGTACTGTCCGTACGGATTGGACATAACTTTTATTATCGGGATGGTCCGCCGTATCTGTTTCCTCCTCGGTGTAATCCCCCAGCGCCAGATTGACCAGGCTGAAGCCCATATGGCTACACTGAATCAGGTCTGGCTTTCCGAGAATGACTGGATTGATTCCGTGCAGTGGCAGGAAGAGGAAGTGGGGGCCAATTTTAAAGACCTGCGTATACCTATTGATAAAGAAGGAGCAGAGGTCATATGGTATCCTCTCGGTGCAGAACCTAAGAATGGGCCGTACCATATTGAGCGTTTAGCAAAGATCATGATGGTTGCGGGTGTGGACTGGACAGTGCCGGGAAGGGATGTCTGGGACAGCAGCAGCATGTCCATGTTTGTCCGTGACTTTGTGACGATGCAGAGGATTGTGAGGGGGCTGTATGAGAACGCAGCCCGGCTGCGGGTAAAAACGATGATGTTGACTGAATGAGGGCATCCTCGTTTTGCCACAAGTTTTGTGGCACCGCCGATGATGGGATTCAAAGAACTTCCGTTTGAAGTGATACAGACCGGTGAATATTATTACAGGCTTTTAAAAAGTGGAAGGATACAGATAGACCCTGCAAAAAAGATTAAAGAACCGGTAACGCTCCAGGACCCGTGTAACATTATACGCAGGGCAGGAGCAGCGGAAAAATTCAGATACATTGTCAATGCAACCTGTGAAGATTTCAGAGAAATGACGCCGAACCGGGAGCATAATTATTGCTGTAATGCGGGTGGGGGGCTGGCTGCAATTTCAAATTTTGCTGCTCACAAGGCTAAGGGCAACAGGGTAAAGGCCGAACAGATTAAGAGAACGGGAGCAAAAATTGTCATTACTCCGTGCCATAACTGCAGCACCGGCATTAAAGACGTTATCAAATACTGGAAGCTCGGTGTAAAGAATATGTTTTTTGATGAATTATTGGTTAATACAATGGTAATTCCTGAAAAATTCCTTGCTGAAGAACCAAAAGCCGGAGAATAAACCGAGAAGGAAGAAGATATGAAGAAAGAGTCCGTAAGAGCCTTATTAGTCCTTTTAGTTTTTCTTGCCATAGTTGTTTATGGTATAAAGAATCTTTATTCTCTTGAAGAACCTGCTGCTCATGAGGAACATATCAAGAAGGTGATCTGGACAAAACCCACTAACAAAATCTCTATAGCCCATACGGAAATTTTCGGTGATCTGGAACGTCCGCAGGTAATCTTTGATCACAATAAACATACCGAGGCATTAAAGAAAGAAGGCAAAAAAGAAGGGGAAGGCTGCGATATATGTCATCCTGTTGATAAAGAAAAGAATCTCATCTTATTTGATTTTCCGAAAAAGGGTGACAAAAAAGATAAAGACTCTGTCATGCACGCCTTTCACGACGAATGTATCACCTGTCACAAAGAAAAAGCAGCAGGGAAGAAGGAATCCGGCCCTGTTGTATGCGGGGATTGCCATGTCGAGGAGCTGAGACATGTAGAGATAAAACTTCCGGTTTTTGAATTTGACTTCAAGGTTCATGATACCCACGACAAGAAACTGCAGGAATTGAAATTCAAGGACAACTGTGACCTCTGCCACCATTCATATAATGACGGAGATCTGGTTTATGAAAAAGGGACAGAGGAATCCTGTTACTATTGCCATGACCTTGATGCGAAAAGGGGTCCTGCGCTGGCTGTCGAGACACGTGTTACAAAGAAAAAGGACCTTTCCCTGGAAAAAGTCTCGCATATAAGATGCATGAACTGTCACCTGTATTATACGCTGAAAGAGGGTGTAAGCTTTCAGCCGGACAAAGAGGATAATAAAGTAGGACCGATCGAATGTGAGCAATGCCATACGGGAAAATACAAGACAGTTGCTGATCTCGAAAAGGTTCCCCGTCCGGACCGTGCCCAAACTGAAAAGCCCTTCATCGACATAAAAGATGCAAAGATGAAGGGAGTATCGTTTGATCACAAGTCGCATGAGAAGAATCAGAAGACATGCAGGGGATGCCACCATGAAACACTCAATGCCTGCAAGAAGTGCCATACTTTGGGGGGCTCTGCTGACGGAGACTGGGTCAATACTGCTAATGCCTATCATGATATTTTTTCTGAAAAGAGCTGTGCCGGTTGCCATAATACCAAGAAAGCAGACAAGGAGTGTGCAGGATGTCATGTTTTCATAAAACCGATAGATTTAGCAACAAAGGATCCGAAGAAAGAGTCCTGTGCGCTCTGTCACACCGGTAAAAAGGAAGGTGTTCCTGCACCGCAAAAGATGTCTGTTGCCGGTCTTGATACTGAAAAAGTCAAAAAAGAGGTAGAGATAAAGATTCTGGAAAACGAATACAAACCTTCTAAGTTTCCTCATATGAAGATTATCGAGAGGTTCGTCAAGACTTCCAATGACAGCAAGATGGGAGCTTATTTTCATGAAAAGCTGCAGACGATCTGTGACGGATGCCATCATCAGAGCCGCGCTGAAGCCGAGGCCAAGAAGGATGAGCCACCGTACTGCAGGAATTGCCACTCTATCAAATTTGACCCGCTGAAACCGAACAGGCCCAGGCTCATCGCTGCCTATCATACGCAGTGCATGGGATGCCATAAGAGCATGAAGCTTGAGAAACCTACAAAATGCAAAGAATGTCATGAAGAAAAAGATATGCGCCCGGCATACAAAATGCCGAAACCTTTAGAAAGCGAAGCTCCGTTAAAGTAGAAGGAGGACGTAATGTATATCTTTGAACAATTGTTTTCAGCACATGGCTATGAATACTTCGTGGCGGTTATGGCAATGATTGTATTCATATTCTTCTATTATATTTTGAGCACAGAGAGATAATTATCGCACGGAGGCTAATTTTATGAATATCAGCAGAAGGGACTTCTTTAAACGGACCGCAGCGATCGCTGGTGCTACCTTAATCGGCAGCGGTGTTCCTGCCCTTGCGGGTACAAAAACCCCTCCGGAACTTTCTAAAGGCAATACAGCTAATAGAAAAAATTGGAAGACATGGGTTGACAGAAAAGAGGCGGGTATCCGTGACGAGAGGTATGGTGTGCTTGTCGACACAACCCTTTGTATTGGATGCCGGAGATGTGAGTGGGCCTGCAATGAATGGAATAAGAACCCCAACCAGCCTGTAAAGGAATTCGAGGCTTCGGTAAATGAGGCAAACTCGGTTTTCAATAAAATAAGGAGAATGCATGCCGGCAACTTTACGGTTGTGAACCGCTTCAAGAATCCCAAGGACGGTGGCTATATCTATGTGAAGAGACAGTGTATGCATTGCGAGGACCCGGGATGTCTGTCTTCCTGTTTTGTCGATGCATACAGAAAAACAGACGAGGGATCTGTCCTTTATAATCCCCATGTATGTATCGGATGCCGCTACTGCATGCTCGCCTGTCCCTTTGACGTCCCTGCTTATGAGTATCATGATGCCCTCAATCCCCAGATCACTAAATGTACCATGTGCTATGACAGGATTACAAAACCAGGGTTTGTCCCTGCATGTGTTGAGATTTGTCCTGCTGGTGTCATGAAATTCGGAAAACGTGAGGACCTGATTTATCTGGCACATGAAAAGATAAAAAACAATCCCGGCAAATATGTCAATCATATTTACGGGGAGCACGAAGTTGGGGGAACAAGTTGGCTTTATCTATCCCCGGTTCCTTTTGAACTCATAGGTTTTAAAACAGATCTCGGAAAGACACCGATACCGCAATTGAGCAAAGGGTATCTTACGATGGTAAAAATGTTTGAAATAGTCGGTGCCTGGCCTCTTGTCTTTGGGGCCTATTATGCGATCTCAAAGGCTCGAAAGAAAGCGGGCCATGAAACATCCGGAGAGAAGGGAGAAGGCCATGGCGGAAAACATTAATTCCTGGTTCAGAGAAAAGATACTTCTTGGAAAGACTCCGAGAGATTATATAATCAGTCTTTTTACCTTTCCAAATTTGATTTTTGGTGCCCTTATTGGTATTGGCGTTGCAGTCATGATCTATCGGCTCTTTTTTGGACTCGGCTCTGCAACGAATCTTTCGGATAACTACGGTTGGGGATTCTGGATCGGTTTTGATATACTCGTCGGCATCGCCCTGGCAGCTCCCGGACTTACCCTCGGCACAGCAGTTCATCTCTTCGGGATGAAGGAATATCATCATTTTGTCAGACCGGCTATCCTTTCGAGCCTGCTCGGGTATATCTTCGCGGTCTTTGCGCTTATGTTCGACCTCGGTCGCTATTATCGTATTCCCTATCTCCTGGGATGGTCGTGGGGGTTTACCTCCGTCCTCTTCCTGATCGGCTGGCATTTCTTTCTTTATATTAATATCTGCCTCATTGAATGGGGCCCGGCCCTGTTTGAATGGTTAGGTCTGAGGAAAGTCCGAGAATTCTTTACAAAGCTGGCTATCTGGGCAACGATCTTCGGAGTAATAATCGCCGGTGGCCACCAGTCTGCACTTGGTGGTTTGTATCTTCTTATGCCCGGTAAACTTCACCCGCTCTGGTATTCAATGCTCTTGCCCGTGTTTTTCCTTTTATCAGCGATTTTTGCAGGGATTGGCATGGTGATCGTTGAAAGTGCCATTTCACATCGGGTGTTTAAGAAACAGCTCGAACATCTGGATCATCATAAATTTGACATGCAAGTCATTGGGCTCGGCAAGGCTGCTGCATCCGGCCTGTTCGTCTATTTTATACTGAAAGTATTTGATATCGGTCATGGTGAGACGTTCCATTACCTTCTAACCCCATATGGCTACTGGTACATGGTGGAGATTCTCGGTTTTGTGCTCTTCCCTGCTTGTCTCTTTGTATCTGCTGCGAGAAATAATAATGCTTCACTGACGAGGTTCGCCGGTCTTATAACAGTGCTCGGCGTTATATTGAATCGGCTTAATGTATCCATTATTGCCTATAACTGGACTTTCCCTGCTTCCATGAAGTACGTTCCGAAATGGAGCGAGTTTGCCCTTAGCATAGGAGTTGTTGCTATGCTGATCGTTGCCTATCGTTTCATCGTAAACCGGATGGCCATCATGTATGATCACCCGGATTATGAATCATCTCATTAAATAGTAATAATATAAGGATTAGTTATATGAAGACTCCCTGAGACAGGACCACAGGGAGTCTTCAATTTTTATAAAAGAATTCCTCGTAGGTTTGCTTCGGGGGGATTCATTTTCGACATGGGACAGTTTATGCTGAGAGTCCCGGAATATTTTTATACAGAGTAAAAGTGTAGACTACTTTGTAGTACTTTTGTGAGCTTCGTCTATCTTTCCCTCTACATATCTTATTGCTTCTTCAAGTCTGTCCTGAGAAACATGCTGAACAGTATTCAACAGATCTTTTATCTCTTTCTCTTCCTTCTTAAGGAGTTTAGACACGTGAAAGGAGTCTACTTCAGTATCCCCGGATAAACAGCCGCAACCGCCGATCATTCCGGCAAACTCATTATTAACGAAAACAGGTATAACAAATTTTGTAAACCCTGCATCACATTCCTCTATAACAGTGACTTTTTCTTCTTGAGCCTTTTGAGATGCCCGTTGCTGGGCTGTTGCACAAACGACACGGGAATCGCCTGCCTTTATTGCAGGACAGAGCTTGTTTGCCCACCCGTCGGATTTCACGAGGACGTTATTATTTATATAATACGCAGTCCCATTGAAACCAAAGCGGGTATGGATTTCTTCAACCAGCTGTTTCCATTTCTCGACAGGCATGATGTCCGTCAGTTCCATGTAAAAACCTCCTGATTCGGTAGCATAGCACATACATTATAACTATTGACAAGAAAAAATCAAATGTAGAGCGAGCGTATTTCCCGTGGTATTTTCAGAGGAGTCCTTATTCCTGTCATTCCGCACCAGATGCGGAATCCAGTCTTTCTCCCTCTGGAATCCTGCTCCCCGATACCTGCATTTTTGGGTTAAATTGTCTTCAATAACACAGGAGGCTTGACAAAGAATGGAGGTATAGGTTACATTATTAGTAATGAAAATCATTTTCAATAAGAAAAGGGAGGAGAGTACATGGCCAAGAAAAGGATAGCAATCATAGCGTGCAAAAACATCAAGGGTGTCAGTTGTGTCGGCGGTTGTATCAAGTGTTTCAAGGGTATAGCAGAGAGGGCAGGGGAATATGAACGATGGAAAGACTATGACCTTGAGGTTGTCGGTATGGACGACTGTGGCGGTTGCCCCGGCGTCATTATGCCAAAGCTTAAACTCATGAAGGACATGGGAAAATTATTAGACAGGGATTTCGATGCAGTCCACCTGGGGACCTGTCTTATAAATGCAACAAAGACAGCAAAGTGTCCCATCGATGTCGAAGCTATCAAAAACAGGATTGAGACCGTATTTCAAAAAGAGGTTGTTCTGGGGACTCATAATTACTAGAACCTGATCGGAGAGATAAAGTATGCCGTGGGGAGACGGGACAGGGCCACCGTGGTGGCATGGAAAATTTAAAGGATGCGGGTACAGGTTAACAGTACCAAGGCAGGCAATCCTCAATGTTTTGAGTATGACATCAAAACATCTAAGTGCTGAGGATGTCTATCTTGCGGTGCATAAGGTCTATCCTGCCATTGGATTGACTACTGTTTATAGAACGCTGGAATTGCTCGTACAGGGAGGCATGGTCTTTAAATTTGACTTTGGAGACGGTAAGGCGAGATATGAGTTGTGTGAAGGACCGGGGGGAATCGGTCACCATCACCATCTCGTGTGTACGGGGTGCGGGAGGATCGTTGATTACAAGGATTTTATCGATGAGGAAGTAGATCTGCTCAAACGGACAGAAAAAGGGCTTTCCAAAAAGTATAACTTTAAAATTACCAATCACCTGATTCAATTTTATGGATTATGTGACAAGTGTAAGAGCAAAAAATAATTTTTTTTACTCTAATATGAAAATGGTTATCAATTACAGTTAAGAAAGGAGGTGAAAGAAGATGCCATTTGGAGACAGAACAGGTCCTCAGGGATTAGGACCAAGGACGGGAAGAGGAGCAGGATACTGTAGTGGTTTTTCAGGGCCTGGGTCTATGAATCCTGTTCCGGGAAGAGGCTATTTCGGTTTCGGCAGAGGAAGAGGAAGTTGGGGGCTTGGCAGAGGTCGCGGCTTGAGAAACTGTTACAGGGCTACTGGTTTCCCCGGTTGGGCAACAGGAGGATATGGTTTTCCAAGTTTTGCCCCACGGTTCACATCTGAAGAGGAAATGGATATCCTCAGGGGCGAAGCTGAGTATCTCAAGAAGCAACTGAACGACATACAAAACCGTATAAGCACTCTGGAAAGATCCCGGGAAAAACAGGATGAATAATGAAAGAACGAAATGCGTGAGAGAACAGGCATATAAAGTGTTCTTTCCCTGATAAGTGTCTGTCCACAAACTAACGTTTGTTAACTGTCATTCCGAATCCAGTACTTTCAAAAGGTTCTGGATTCCTGCCTCTGCAGGAATAATAATAAAACTGACGTTTGGGACAGACACTGATAAGACAGATTGGAGAGGAGGTGAAGATTATGCGTGTAGCCATTTCAACAGACGGTGATTTTGTGTCGGCTCACTTCGGGAGATGTCCGTATTTCACGATCGTAGACCTCGAGGATGGCAACGTTACGAGCAAGGAAGTTATAGAGAATCCGGGACATCAGCCCGGTTATATCCCCAGGTTTCTGCACCAGAAGGGGGTTGCGTGTATCGTTGCCGGTGGTATGGGAATGCGTGCCCGTGGTTTTTTTGCCGAAGAGGGAATACAAACAATTCTCGGTGTGACCGGAAAAATAAAGGATGTGATAGAAAAGCTGACACAGGGGACGCTCGATGGAGGCGAGAGTCTGTGCAAGCCGGGTTCGGGCAAGGGATATGGTATAGAAAAAACGGTATGCGATCATCCACATGAAAAGCATGATACCTGCGAACATAAGCCTCATAAGCCTGTGGTAACGAAGATCGGAGAGTCTGTGAAAGTTTGTGTGAGTTCACAGGGGAACACCCTGGATGCACAGGTTGATCCGAGATTTGGCAGATGTCAGTATTTTCTCATCGTGGACATTGATACCATGAAATATGAAGCGATTAAGAACCCGAATATTGACTCTATGGGAGGAGCTGGTATCCAGTCAGGGCAACTTATGGCTGAAAATCGTGTCAAGGCTGTTATCACGGGAAATGTCGGGCCAAATGCATTTCAGACACTTCAGGCAGCGGGCATTGAAGTTATTACGGGTGCATCGGGCAGTGTGAGAGAAGCAGTTGAAAAATATAAGAAGGGCGCATTTTTACTGACACAGGCTGCGACAACCGGATCAAAATCCGGTATGTTTTAAGAGAAAATAAAAGGAGGTGATTTACATGCCAAGAGGTCAAGGTTCAGGACAAGGGAGTGGCATAGGTCGGGGCAGAGGTCAAGGTTCAGGACAAGGGAGTGGCAGAGGTCAGGGCAGAGGTCAAGGTTCAGGACAAGGGAGTGGCAGAGGTCAGGGCAGAGGAAGAGGTATCATGGGTGGAAACCGTCCAGGTGCAGGACCTGCCGGGTATTGCATATGTCCGGGTTGTGGAGAAAAGGTTGCCCATCAGACAGGAGTTCCCTGTTATTCTGTCGCATGCCCGAAATGCGGTGCAGAAATGGTCAGGGAATAGATGTCCGGGGCAGATTCAGTCGAAAAAGATATAAACATGCTCAGGGGCATGAGTTATGTTTTTAGCATGTTGTCGTATCTTCAAGATGAGCCTCTGTGCAGCAGGTGTGTCTCGTTTGCAGAGAGTATCGAGACGGCCAGAGAGAGGTTTTTATCTCTCGAGAAGTCAGTCAACAAGAACAGGGTCATCCCCGACGAGATGAGGAGACTGCTTTCAAATATCTATGCTGTACTGGCCGGATTGACGGTTCCGGAAAACACATTGAAACAAGATAAAACAGGAAACTGCACTATACCTTCAGGCGTTTGCCTGGCAGTGTCAGCACTGGGATTTTATGAACATATGGAGGAACTCACGCACAATAAGGAGGTATTGATCAGGTAATGAGTAAGGATACAGAGAACCAGAACGTAAAGAGTTGTATGACGAAGAAACTTCCCACAAAGGAAGAAATAGAAGAAATCAGAGAAAGGCTTGCACTTCAGGATAATATTATCAGGATAAAGCACAAGATTGTAGTTCTCTCCGGTAAGGGAGGTGTTGGAAAGAGTACGATTGCTACAAATATTGCTGTAGCCCTTTCTTTAAAAGGGCAAAAAGTCGGTTTGATGGATGTCGATATTCATGGTCCAAGTATCCCGAAGATGCTGGGACTCGAAGGGGAATCCCTGAAAAGTTCCGAAACAGGACTTGCTCCCATAGTATACACGGATAATTTAAGAGTGATATCTGTTGGCTTTATACTGAAGACTCAGAATGATGCAGTAATCTGGAGGGCCCCTTTGAAACATAAGCTCATCAGAGAGTTTCTGACGGACGTGAAATGGGGTGAGATGGACTATCTTGTCATTGATTCGCCACCCGGCACCGGTGATGAACCACTTTCAGTTATACAGCTTATGGAAGATGCTGATGGCGCTGTTATTGTCACAACACCGCAGGATGTAGCCCTTATTGATGTCCGAAAGGCGATAACGTTCTGCCGGCAGGTGAATCTCCCGATTATAGGCGTCGTTGAGAATATGAGTGGATTCGTTTGCCCTCATTGTAATAAGACACTTGATATTTTCAAAAGCGGTGGAGGAGAGCAGATGGCATCAGAGATGGGAGTGCCGTTCCTGGGCCGCATACCGCTTGAACCAAAGATCGTTGAAACGGGAGATAACGGGCACCCGTATCTTGAGGCATATCGTGACTCAGAGACAGCACGGGCATTCGACGTCGTTATCCAGCCACTGCTTGACCTGCCTGATAAGAGATTATTAAAGGAGTAGTCATGCCCACGTACGAATACAAATGTGAGCAATGCGGGTTTCTTTTCGAGGTTTCACATTCAATGAGCGGAAGCCATGAAATATTCTGTCCCCGGTGCGGGTCCGGGGCCAGAAGGATTATCACAGGCGGAAGCGGGTTTATTGTAAAGGGCTCAGTCACGGTGAATGATAAGCAGGGAACGAAATGTGGGAAAGAGCAGACATGCTGCGGGAAAGCAACGCCGTGCGACGTAAGACCTTGTGACAAGTGACAGATAAAGGAATGATTCAGTTTTAGGGGATGTGAGGTGGAGACAGGTAAGAGGCTTGCTGTTTATTCAACATTACTGAATGTTTTTCTCGTTGGTGCCAAAGGAGGGTTAGCCGTATTAACGGGAAGTACGGCACTTTTGGCTGAGATGGTCCATAGTCTTACCGACGTGATAGGAAGCCTTACTGTACTTGTAGGGAGAACGCTGTCAAGAAAAAAATCTCCGTCATTTCCCTGGGGGCTTTACAAGGTGGAAAATATTGCAGCTGTTATTTCAGCTTTCTTCATATTTGTTGTGGCTTACGAAATAGGGAAAAATACCCTTTTTACAGAAGCAAGGGAAATAAAGAACATTAACATCTCGGTACTTTCTCTTGCCGTTATGACAATCCCGATAGTCCTCTTTGCCCGGTATGAAAAGAAAAAGGCTCTTGAGCTGAACTCCCCAAGCCTTCTTGCTGATGCTCAAAACTGGATGACTGATATTGCTCCCATCGTTGTCGTCATAGGAGGGCTCGCAGGGTCAGCGGTTTACCCTCATGCAGATAAAATAGCCTCAATCATTGTTATATTTTTCATCGTGAGGGCCGGATACGATATTGTACGGGACTCCCTGAAGAGCCTACTTGATGCATCTGTTGATGCTCAGACCATAGAAAAAATGAAGGAGATCGTTTATGGTTTCAGAGCGGTTAAAACAATCAACTCACTGATTGCAAGGAATTCCGGAAGTTTTATTTTTGTTCATCTTAATATACGGCTTAACGTTAAAAGGTTGAAGGAAGCGCACCACATAGCAAATGACATCGAGGAAGCGATCCGGAGAGAAATACCGTTCGTGGAGCGGATCATCATCCATTACGAGCCTGAAAAGAAGGATTTCCTTAGATATGCTGTGCCGCTCAACAATAAAGAGGGTAAGATTTCCGAGCATTTTGGCGGCGCTCCCTATATAGCTGTATGGGATGAACGGTTCCAGAACGGATCGAAGACAGCCCAGGACTTTATACAGAATCCTTTCCTGGACATAGAGAAAGGGAAGGGCATAAAGCTTGCGGAGTTACTCGTAGAACGCGGTGTTGATATTCTCTATGTAAAGGATGACTTTGAGGGCAAGGGGCCTTCATACGTTTTTTCCAGTGCCGACATTGATATAAGAAAAACAGGCGTCACAGCGTTACAAGAACTCATGGGATTAAAAAAGGAGTCTTTTTAATGAATTATTTATTTTTCTACTATAGTTTCCCCTTTTGGTCTATGACTCGTAGAGAAAAGGGGGATAAAGAGCCAGTCTAAAAATGAGGGCTTTGTCATCCTCCGGCTTGCTTGCCCGCCGTCCTTTTGGAGGGACCGGGGGATCCAGAACATCTTGAAAAAAACCGGATTCCTGCTTTTCCTCCTCGGCGGATCCGCTGGGGCGGACGCGGGAATGACGACATTTATCATGAGTGCAGTTTTTGGATAGGCTCTAAAAAGGGATTTTCTGGTCAATGACGAGACTGAAGAGGTTTCCGGGCAGCTATAGTATAGATATTAAATCTACAGGAGGACATAACTTGTGATTATTTCTGTTGCAAGCGGTAAAGGCGGGACAGGCAAGACAACGGTTGCAGTCAATCTCGCACTGGCCCTTGATACTGTCCAGTTGCTGGACTGTGACGTGGAGGAGCCGAATGCCCACATATTTCTAAATCCCGTTATAAAAGAAAGATTAACCTCAACAGTGCTGATTCCTGAGGTAGACGAGTCAAAGTGTACTTATTGCGGGAAGTGCCGGGAGGTATGCGCTTACCATGCTATTGCAGTTTTACCAAAGAATGATAAGACCCAAGGGAGTATTTTACTGTTCCCTCATCTCTGTCACGGATGCGGCGGATGCAGCCTGCTCTGCCCCGAAAAAGCGATCAGGGAGGTTAATAAAGAGATCGGTGTTGTTGAAATAGGAGACTCAGGCACGGTTCAGTTTGTTCACGGAAAGCTTAATATTGGTGAAATTATGTCGCCACCGTTAATAAAGCAGGTTAAGGAGCACATTGATCCTGCACGAACAGTCATTATTGATGCCCCTCCCGGGACATCCTGTCCGGTTATTGCGGCTGTGAAAGGGAGCGACTTCTGCATATTAGTCACTGAACCCACCCCGTTTGGTCTCCATGATCTCACGCTGGCTGTTGAGGTGTTGCGGAAGTTGCAGCTCCCCTTCGGCGTGGTCGTGAACCGCTCGGATATCGGTGATGAAAAGGTAGACACCTACTGCAGGGACAATAATATTCCCATCTTAATGAGGATTCCTTTTGACAGAGAGATCGCCTTTTTATATTCACAGGGGCTCCCTTTTGTAAATGACAAAAAGGAATATGAAAAAGTGTTTCAGGACATGTTCAGGCGCATTTTTACTATTGTCAACGACAGAGAGAAAAGTGGTGTCCATGAAAGTTGAACCTATAGGAATAATACATACGCCATTTATACGCAAGGAAGATGTGCCGATCCAGCCGTCCAGATCAGGCGCACGTGGCGAAGTTGAAGTATTCAAAGAATATGAGGAAGGGTTGGCAGATATCGAGGGTTTTTCTCACATAATCCTGATCTACCAGTTTCATAAATCAGAGGGATACAGCTTGAAAGTAAAGCCGTATCTGGACGACAACCTGCTGGGATTATTTGCTACGAGAGCACCCAGGAGGCCGAACCAGATAGGTATGTCTGCGGTGAGGTTGTTAAAGAGAAAGAAAAATATCTTGTTTATAGAAGGCATTGATGTTCTGGATGGGACTCCCTTGCTGGATATAAAGCCATATGTCCCGGATTTTGAACCGAAAGAACATGTAAAGGTTGGATGGCTTGAAGGGAAATTGAAATGAACCCAGTCAGACCCTGTATATTTTAAATTCAAAGAAGATAAACGAAGTTTAAAATGTTCATTGGGAATTAAAGGAGGTCTAACGGGGTGAAACAGATTGTTATCATCAGCGGTAAAGGCGGGACGGGGAAAACCGTTTTAACTGCATCATTTGCCGTGTTATCACAAAACAAGGTCATGGCTGACTGCGATGTTGATGCCGCAGATCTGCACCTCCTCCTGAAGCCTGAAATAAGGGAACGCCATGAATTCAGGAGCGGAGTAACGGCAAAGATCAACAGGGACCTCTGTGAGCAATGTGGTGAATGCGTTAAAGCGTGCCGTTTCGGTGCAATAAGCGAAGACTTTCACGTAGACCCTGTTTCCTGTGAGGGGTGCACGGTATGCAGCTTTGTCTGTCCGGCCGGGGCCATTACCATGGAAGAAAACGTTTCCGGAGAATGGTTCATCTCTGACACAAAATACGGACCCATGGTTCATGCAAGACTTGGGATAGCAGAGGAAAACTCCGGGAAGCTTGTCTCGCTGGTCAGACAGGAAGCCAAGCGAATAGCTGATGAAGCTCAAAAGGATTACGTCATAATCGATGGTCCTCCGGGGATTGGCTGCCCGGTCATTGCTTCCCTGGCGAATGTCGATCTTGCCTTGATCATCACAGAGCCAACCCTCTCGGGTATTCATGATATGGAGAGGATTACCAGTGTGTCAAAACATTTTAATGTCCCGACAAAAGTAGTGATCAATAAATACGACCTAAATATAAAAAACAGTGAAGAGATAAAACGTATATGCGATGACAAGGGGACAGAGGTTTTGGCACGATTGCCGTTTTCTCAAAAGGTTAGTGAGTCAATTGTGAAGGGGATTCCACTCGTTGAGTTCTGTAACGGAGAGATCGTTCGCGAAATGACTCGTTTATGGGAGAAGATTAAATAACAAGAAAGACGTTCAGGGCTTCTTAAAATGAATTATATATATGGTCCCGTGCCTTCAAGAAGATTAGGTTTTTCTCTGGGTGTTGATATCGTTCCGCATAAAACCTGCACCCTTGACTGTATCTATTGTCAGCTCGGGAGGACGACGCACAAGCGTGTAAAGAGAAAATCTTTTACCCCGAGCGAGGGCATCCTCGAGGAGATAAGAAAGTCCGTATCGGCCGGACATGATATAGATTTTATCACGTTCTCCGGTTCCGGAGAGCCTACACTCAATGCAGACATCGGCAGATTGATACATGAGGTGAGGAAGATAACATCAATCCCTGTTGCAGTCCTTACAAATGGTACGCTGCTTTTCATGGAGGATGTTCAGAAAGACCTGATGGAGGCACATGTAGTCATCCCATCCCTTGATGCAGTGTCCCAGGAGATGTTTGCGAGGATAAACAGGCCACATCATTCTTTAACCATACAATCTGTTATAGAAGGAATTAAAGAGTTCAGAACTTTTTATAAGGGGTACCTGTTGCTTGAGATCATGTTAATAAAGAACTTTAATGACGACAGGCAGGAACTGTCGAGCATGAAAAAGGCTATATCTGCAATAAGACCTGACAAGGTTTATCTCAATACGGTCAGCAGGCCTCCCTCTGAGGTATATGCAGAACCACTTAGCGCGGCTGAAATGAGAACCATAAAAGACTATCTTGACGGGAGCTGTGAAGTTATCGCGGAGTTTCATAAAAAGAGGTTCCCGGAAGTTAAGGATGTAAAGAGTTCGATCATTGAAATGACGAAGAGGCGTCCTGTAACAGTTACTGATATAGCGAATGTCATGGGAATATCAGACATGAATGCCGAGAGCATACTGGAAAAATTAACGGCAGAGGGGACGGTCACAGAAAAGCAGTACGGTACAAAGAAATATTATATTTTTCCGATTAAAAAGAGGGAGGATAGAAAACCATGAAGATAGAAGAATGCCGGATATATGAGATCATAAAAAACAGTCTCCCGATAGGTTTTACCCTGGTTGACCAGGACGGTGTGATCGTTGATTTTAACCAGCAAGCTGAGGTGATTACAGGGTATCAGAAAAGTGAGGTCATGGGACAATCTCATCTTGAGATCCTCCACGGCACAACCGAAAGGGAAGCATGCCCCTTGTTTCAATACGGCCTCCAGAAAAAACGGCAGACAGCAGCTGTAGAGACCAATATCAAGCAAAAAAATGGTGAGTTTATAACGATACTTGCTTCGATTTCTCCGCTTTTGGATCAAAATCAGAATTTCGTCGGCGGGATTGAACTCTTCAGGGATATCACGAAAATGAAAAAACTGGAGAGGGAACAGAGAAACATTCTTCCCATGTTTGCGCATGATATGAAAAACCCCATTATAACTGCAGAAGGCTTTTTGTCGAGGTTGCTTTCCGGGAAAGCAGGCGATCTCACCGAAATGCAGCTCAATTATCTGGTCACGATAAAAGATGCATTGGCAAAAGTAGACGAATTAATAAGCGATTTTCTCGAATTTTCCCGTTTTGAGGCAAAGGAATACAAACCCTTGAAGGGCGCCTTCAACATTGAGGATGCCGTTGTCCGGCAGATAGAGATAGCGAGAGGAGAAGCGGATAAAAAGAACATCCGGCTCTCTTATGACTATCCTGAAAACTTTATCCCTGTAATCAATGCAGACGGAAGAATGATAGGACGTGCTATTGCGAATCTGCTTGATAATGCGGTGAAATACTCCCCAAGCGGCTCAGAGGTGAAGGTGAAGCTCAGTAACTGGAATCTCGAGGTGCTCGTTGAGGTGTGTGATACAGGAGCCGGAATCGCAGATGAACATCTCCCCTATATCTTTGATGCCTTCTATCGGATAAGCAGAGACACGAGAGGCTCCGGTCTCGGTCTTTCCATAGCAAAGACGATCATAGACGCACACGGCGGCAAGATATGGGTAAAGAGTTCACTGGGAAAGGGAAGCACATTCAGTTTGACCCTTCCGAAAGATAAACGATGAATATTCTCGCAGCATAGGGTCGGTTGCAGGGACTGCAAGCTGTATTGAATGAGATTAAAAAGACCTCGTAAGATTTTTCATTACGGGAGAAAGAGGAGGTAAAGATGGCGAAAAAAATAATTATTGACACAGATCTCTGTGAAGGTTGCGAGACATGCGTTGAGCTGTGTCCGGAGGTTTTTGAGCTCGGTGATGACGGCAAAGCCCGTGTGAAAAATCAGGATGCCTGTAACACGTGTGATTGCCAGACAGCAATCGATTCATGTCCTGTTGGAGCGATATCTTGGGAGGAATAACCCGTTGAGTAAAAAGGGGGAAACAGGCACTGTTTGAGGTTATGAATTTAATCAGAAAATTCCTCGGGGCTCTGCCCGGGGTTTCGCAATTATTCCCTCCCCTTGATAGGGGAGTAAGGGAAGGGGAGTTTGATGCGAGACATAAGCATAACCGTCGTTTATGACAATAATGCTTATCAGGCAGGATTGGAAACAGGTTGGGGCTTCTCCTGTCTCATAAGGGGAACCGGTAAGGCTGTTCTGTTTGATACCGGTGGGGACGGGTCAAAATTATTGGCAAATATGAGGAAGTTAGGAATAAGTCCACATGAAATCGATATGGTTATTCTTTCCCATATTCACGGAGACCATGTAGGGGGATTATCCGGGTTCCTTGGAAAGAATCCGGATGTTACAGTTTTTGTGCCAAAATCATTTCCGGGAGATTTTAAGAGAGACATTATGCGTTACGGCGCACATGTTGTTGAAGTTCATAAACCTATGGAGATATGTGAGGATATATATTCTACCGGCGAATTGGGGACTGTCATAAGAGAGCAGTCCCTCGTTGTCAAAACAGACAGGGGGTTGATCGTGATAACCGGATGCGCGCACCCCGGTATCGTGAAGATTGTCAAAAAGGCAAAAGAAATTTTCAAGGAAACGGTACTGTTTGTGACGGGAGGGTATCATTTAGGGAGCAAGAACAGGAAAGAACTGGAAGATATCATTTCAGATTTTCAAAATTTAGGTGTACGGTATGTCGGCCCCTGTCATTGCACGGGGGAGAACGCGAGAGAACTTTTTAGAAAGACATATTGTGAAAAGTATATACCTGTGGGCGCAGGAAAAATTATCGGTATGCGTTCGTTGCAATAAACAGAGGTGAGTAGTCTGTACACCGTCACATGAACGAGAGTCTGTTTTTAAAGTCGACCGTTTGCTGTTTTCTGTCATTCCGGCTTGTCCGGAATCGTTCATTAAAAGGGATTCCCGACCTCCCGAATCCCGAAAGCGTTCGGGACGGGATTGCGGGAATGACACATTTTCTTGTGTCCACCGTAATGTATACACAGACTCTAACAAATCTTACAAGAGATAGAAACAATTGAAGTGGATAGGGAAATACCTTGACAAGATTAAAACTCAAGCACGGCCTTTCCTTGCCTTTCAGATAGAGCCAACATCCCGCTGTCAACTACACTGTGTCATGTGTCCCCGGACAACCTTTGCCCGTGAATGGGAGTCGGGAGACATGCACCTCTCACTATATCGGAAAATCAGCGAGTATTTTGACCGTGTTGAAAATGTCCATCTCCAGGGATGGGGTGAGCCCCTTCTCAATCCGGATATCTTTGAAATGATTCGTATTGCAAAGGCAAAACATTGCTCGGTAAGTCTCACCACAAACGGGGTTAATCTGACCCGGGATATTTCAAGAAGACTTATGAAAGAAGGCATTGATGTCATTGCTATTTCCATCGCGGGTGCAACAAAGGAAACGCATGAACGCATACGGTGCGGTTCAGACTTCGAACAACTTGTTGAAGACATAAAAGGGTTATCAGACTTAAAGACAAAAACAAAGTCCGGGACGCCGAAAATAACCCTCTCTTTTTTAATGACAAGAATAAATATTGATGAACTTCCGGATATTGTACATCTCTCGAAAGAAATGAATGTGGATGAACTTGTCGCAACGAATCTTGACTATGCACCAACAGCTGTTCAGGATGTACTGAGATTATTTTCCTGCACGGCAATGAACGGCGGTTTTAAAAAAGTAGTTGAGAGAGCTGAAAAAGAGGCTGGAAAGAATAAAATGCCTTTCCGGGTCTATCCGCTTGACATGGAGGAGGTTGTCATGTGTGAAATGAATCCTCTCAGGATTATTTTTTTTTCACACGATGGTTGTGTATCTCCCTGTGTTTACCTGAACATGACAAAAAAAGGCTTATTACAGAGGTTTTTTTGCGGTTCACCGTATGAAATACAAAAGGTCTGTTTTGGCAACGTAAGAGAACATGACTTCATGGACATCTGGGAAAAGGATGATTATCACGACTTCAGAAGAAGGTATCGTACACGGTTAAAAGTGGCAGGAGACATATATAGAAATATTGGAGTTGACATGACAAGCATGGAGAAGTTGAAGGAGACCGAAAAGATAGTAGAAGAAGCATTGATGAAAAATCCGGTGCCCGAGGTATGCAAAACATGCTACAAGGCATACGGTATCTGATCCGGATTGTTCATTACGAAACCTATGGCAGAGATATTCGACCTTATCGCGGAAGAATATGATTCCTGGTACGACTCTGAAAAAGGCAAGCTGCTTTATGAGAGTGAATTGTACTGTTTGAAATCTCTCGCAGGGGATTGCCTGCCTCCTGTCCTTGAAATCGGTGCAGGCACGGGAAGATTTGCGCAGTGGTTTGCGGGATCAATCGGTATTGACCCGGCACAGAATTCCTTAAAGTATGCTCGCAGGAGAGGGGTCAGGGTTGTTCAGGCTGTTGGGGAACTGCTCCCTTTCCGGAATGAAACATTCGGCTGTGTTTTTATAATATTTACCCTGTGCTTTGTACAAAATCCTCTTGCTGTCCTCAGGGAAGCAAGAAGAGTTCTGAGGATGGACGGAAGCGGAGTCATAGGCCTTATAAACAGGAATTCTTCGTGGGGGATGCTGTACGAGGAGAAAAAGAAACACGGTCACCCCATCTATACCATGGCAAGATTTTACTCGATTGAAGATGTAAAAAAATTGCTGGAGTACTCTGGTCTTTTCATTTCAAAGGTACAGAGCACACTGCTCCAGCAACCGGACCGGAAACCAGTGTTTGAGAAATCGGTTGATGGCATTGTTGAAGGTGCAGGGTTTCTCTGTATAAAAGTAAAAAGATAGCTCTGTCATGCTGCATGTGATAGTGACAGATAATCACCATGTCTCGAAAAGCCTTTTGATGTTTCTCATCTCGTCTTTGAAAGACCGCGCAGTTGTAAACCGGAATTCCCTCCCGGTTTTGCATACAAGACCTTTTGATGAGTTTTTTATTGTTATAGCTCCGTCAGTGTCCGTCCTGAATATCCGTGCTCTCCGGAGCGCACGTAACATTTCGTCGTGAGGGTGACCAAAGGAGTTATTGCGTCCGACGCTTATCACTGCCATATCAGGATTGACTGCGTCAATGAAATGCCCGTCAGAGGAAGATTTCCCTCCGTGGTGTGGGACTTTCAGAACCGTGCTCTGCAACCATGTGCCGAGATGCATGATGTCTTCTTCAGCCTCCTCCTCTATGTCCCCGGTGAAGAGAAACGATGCATGCTGAATCACAAATTTCAGAACGAGAGAGTCATTATTTTCTGCAACGTATTCACTCCCGTCCATCGTGTAAAATTCCTGATAGGGATGGAATACATACACGCGGTACCCTCTCCCCTCAACAAGGTCTCCCCTGGAAAGCGCACGGTGTTTTATATGTCGAAGTGTTTCAGGGATGATCAGTCGCTCAGGGGTCCAGAGTTCCCTCACCTTACATCTTCTTATGAGATAATACAATCCGCCTGTGTGATCGGGATGGACATGTGTGAGGATGAGGGCATGGATTACGGTTTTTCCTTTATATGAGAGAAATGCAGCGGTCTCCTGCCCTGTTTTCCCCGTATCAATGACCATGGTCTTCCCATCAGGAAGTTCAATGACTGAAGAATCTCCCTGCCCGACGTCGAGATAGGTGATGCTGTAACCACTCCTTTCGAGCACTGAGAGCGGTGGATATATGAGGAGGGGAATGAAAGGGATGATGAGGGTATATCTTCTTTTATGGAAAAGAAAATAACAGATAAAGCCCGCGTAGAAGAGAAGCATGATAACGGGCGGAAATGAAGGGATATTTATAGCTGCAAAAGGGATACGGGCGAGCCATGTTACTGCGGAAACAGTAAAACCGGAGATGACCGACACGACCGGCGTTAACATGAAATGACCTGTTATAAGAAAGAGAAAAGCTGAGACGAGAGAGAGGGGAATAAGAATAAAGCCGACGATGGGGGCTATGAGAATATTTGCCACTGGCGATATGAGAGAGAGATAATGGAAATGGTATGCAACGAGAGGTGCTGTCCCGATAGACGCTGCTCCTGTGATAACAAGGACATTCTTCACGTATCTCAAATACTTTTTGTCTTCTTTCTGTTCATGCCTCATATGAGCGATTGAAAATCCGATAAACAGTACTGCGATAAATGATAATTGGAATGAGAGGCTAAAGATCGTTGCAGGATTTAGAAGGATTAAAAGAAATGCTGCGAAGAAGAGGGAGTTAAGCCAGAAACCCTTTCTGGCGATAATCAGCCCGGCCATGAAAAGACCGATCATAATGAATGACCTCACTGCCGGGATGCTTGCACCTGAGAGGGCAAGGTATGCGAGCATAAACGGAAGGCAGAGAATGGCCGCAGCTTGTGAAGGGCTCAGAAAGATGGTTATTCTCTGTAATATTCTGTATGGTAATGCCTTGATGATAAGATTGAATAACCCGAATAAAAAAATGGAAAAAAGGCCGAAGTGCGTCCCTGAAATACTGAGGATGTGGGCAAGACCTGTCGTATTGAAAGAGTTTCTTAACTCATAATCTATCTCAGCTTTCTGGTTGAGTGTTATAGCCTTGAGGAGTGATCCTGAATCTTTGCTGAAGTTTGCATCAATAAACCTGTGGAGTCTGTACCGGTAAGCCTGGATCAATGAGTTGAGCGTTGTTTTTCCTTCCTGTGCATGCGTAAGATCCAGAAGTATTGCTAAATGATCATGAGCATTTCTTGCTCCCGGATTGAGACGGATGTTTCTCTCAAGGAACCTGGCTGTGCCTTCGCAGTCAGTCCCTGGATAAAACGGCCTGTCAGACAGGAGAAAGATTTCCCGGCCGGCAAGGGCATGAAGCTTCTGACCGGTTTTAATGTTCACGGCGGAATCGATGCGTAAAGACTGCTTGAACTTTCCACGCTCAGTCTTCGTTGGATACGTTTCAAAGGAACCTTGAAAAGATATGGTATCCCGGATGCAAGGAACGTCCGGAACAGGTTCAGAACGTATGAACGCAAAGGCTGTCCCGGCAAGAAGGATGAGTATGAAGGGGAAATTTCTCTTCAGAGCAAGTAGTATGGATGATGAGATAGCAAGAGTTACCGTAATAAAAGGGAAATACTGGAATGCACAAAAAAGAACAACGCCTGCGATGAATGATGCAAAGTATTGCATGGTGGTATTAACCCGAAAAATGCAATTACTGTCGGGCATACCATGCCCTACTTATTATTTCTATAAATACATTTTTCGGGTTAAACGAACAACAGGAGATAATAGCAAAGCCCGGTGAGAATCTGTCATAAAATCTATAAACACATCTTGGTTATTTTTTTACGTAAATTGCAGAAAAGATTAACCCGAAAAATGCATTTACCGGAGGCAAGGTTGACTGAAACATATAGCCTGATAACCTCATTCTTTTCCTTCTCCGCCGCTGATTATCACCGTTATGGTAACACTACTTGGCTTTGCCCTGACATTCTTGCCTCGGAGGTCAAGCTTTAATTCCTGTGCAAATGTCTCCCTGACCCCTGTTATATCGAGCGATTCTGTTTTGATATTTCTTATTTTGCTTACCTCAGATTGTATGCCCTCGATTTCAATATCCTTTGGTACAACCGCAGTCGTCTGGAGTCTATATCCCCGCTCAGGGTTACCGGTAATAACAGGGATGACACGGACTGTTTTGGTGACGGTCTCCTCGGTTGTCACAGTAACACTGGAGGGGCTTATGTTCAAGAGGGTAATCGAACGGGGCAGCTTGACATTGTCTTGCGTTAAGTAGTAAGCACCCTCTCCTTTTTTAGCTTTACTGAGGTCAATAGATGCCCGTATGTCTGCCGGTTTTATATTCTTGACTAACTTTTCCGGGCCCTTGATATTCACGCTTATCGTTTTATCCGTAATGTTAATCATCTCAAGTCCGGATGGCATGTTCATAAACTCAAGCGGTACATCAACGAACATCTCTGACTGGCCCCGTGAACTCGCAATGATCCACAAAATGATAGCCAGAATGATAGAGGCTATCTTAAGGCCGAAATTCTTAAAGATAAGTTTTTTCATTTCTTAGCCTTCTTTGAAGTGAACAGATTTGTTAAGATATCCCGCAGCGTTCCCATGTCCAGGTGTGTTTCAAGTTTTCCGTTCATCGCCATTGATATGAGTCCTGTTTCTTCTGATACAATGATCACGATAGCATCGGTATCTTCTGTCAGGCCTAAGCCCGCGCGATGTCTTGTACCCATGGATTTGCTCAGTTCCGGACTGGTTGTTATCGGTAAAAAACAACCCGCAGCAACAATCCTGTTCCCCCTTATGACAACAGCACCGTCATGTATCGGGGAAGTCGGATGGAATATGCTCAAGAGGACTTCTTTCGATACCTTTGCATCGAGTTGGGTCCCTATTTCAATAAAATCTTTCAGACTCGTGTTGCGCTCTATTGCAATGATGGCGCCTATTTTCCTGTTTGCCAGGGAGACTGATGCCCTGACAATTTCCTCCAGGGATTTCAGTTCTTCAGCGGATGTAAATGTCTGAAAAAGTTGTGTTTCTCCCATCTGTGCGAGAGCCCTTCTTATCTCGGGCTGAAAGATAATAATGATTGCGAGAACGAGCTGTGCCCAGAAGCTCTGTATGAGCCAGTCCATGGTATAGAGTTCAAAATAACTTGAGAACAACGATGCAAATACAAGGACACCTAGACCGATGAGCATATGTACAGCCCTTGTGCCTTTTATGATAAGAAGAAGACGGTAGAGTATTACAGACATCAGAACGATATCTACAATATCCTGCCATCGTAGGTGCCGGAGTAAGTCCATCATGCATGGAGTCCTGCCGCTAATATCATACCATACAACCATCACGTGAGTTAATGGAGACCATGCCATGTTATGTCCTATGTATTGGAATGAGCATTGTTTGACAAATGGAACATGAATAAGTTATTTTTAAAAGTTATCGCGGGGTGGAGCAGTCTGGTAGCTCGTCGGGCTCATAACCCGAAGGTCCTAGGTTCAAATCCTAGCCCCGCCACCAAGACATCAAAGGTTTAGAGGTTTCCTCTGAACCTTTTTTTATTTCCTTTTCAACCATTGTAGAGATTAGCTTCAAGGTTAGGGGAAGTTGTTACGCAACAGGCGGTCCGAAAAACAAGCCAAATCGCATATTGTCGGCCAGCCTGGAAGGGGAGGTGAAAAAGAAGGGTAGGTGAAGGATTTTTAATCCTTTATTTTTTCATAGAACATAATAACCTGTTTTTTATTGCTCATTCTACAAGCACTGACAAGGGAGTTCTCGATCTCCTTTACCTTAGTTTGTACTTCCACAAATCCTAATTTTTTATAATAATCAATTTTATCAGTAACAACATATACTGTGTTTAGAGGTGCGTAATCAATTAAATGTTTAACGATCAATGAGCCTATTCCCTGCCCCTTTTTTTTCTCGACAACAATAATACAGGCAATTTCATAGACCTCTCCCATCTTTTTCAGTCTTCCACAGCCGATAGGCGTACCGTTTTCAGTAGCTATTACGAATTGGGTATAATGCAGATCTTCGGCATCGAGTTGATGCTTTTTGAGCATCTCCTCAATAAAGTCCATATCATATTCGTTTGCATGTCTTACTCTGATAATTTTCCCTGTGATGTCAGATATGCCTGTAGTTTTTGGTGATTCGCCCTTATCCACGGATACCTCCCGAAAAGGTTTTGTATAATTCAGATGTATAAAAGAAATATTTTCTCCCACCCTGTGGAGTTTTACTACTCCACAGGGGAATAAACGTAAATTATCAACCTGATTCAAAATTCCTGATGAATTGCTCTATCTGAACGCCGAGATAGACGCACTTGACATTATCCATGCAGTCATCTGCATCTTTCTTCTCGAGGTGCGTGGTCAGTTCGTGTTTGTCTTTTTTGAACTTTACAATATATGCATTCTTCGTCTTATCAAAACTCAGGCTTACTGAGATGCCGTTTTTTGTTATCTCAGGGTACATCTCGAGTATCTTGTCTTCCAACGCAACCTGTGTGTAACCCATGATTACCTCCTTTCAAAAACCCAGTGTAGCCGGTAGATACTGACTGCCTCGCTGAATGGTCAACTACTTCAGCTACCAACAGCCCTGAGGGGCTTTCGAATAAATCCCTTTCTGAAGTTCCCGTATCTCTTTTTCCAGGTTTGTCAGAGTTTCAGGTGATGTCTTCGGATTCCGGCTGGCTTCATGATATTCGTATCTTTTGTCGTATAACATTTTCCTTTCCTTTGATGTGTCATCGAGGAATTTCTGACATTCTTCGCTTTGGCTGTAACCACCCCTCGCACCCGGACACATACCATATCCGCCCATCATGCCGGGACCCATACCATACCCACCCATCATGCCGGGACCCATGCCATATCCGCCCATCATGCCGGGACCCATGCCATATCCGCCACGAGGGCCTACATAACTGCCGCAGTACGGACAAAAATTCCATCCCTGTTCTCCGCCACCCATCATGCCGGGACCCTGTGCATAAGCTACAGCAATGAGTACAAAAATCGATACAACAGTCAATACAATTCCGAATTTCTTCAATTTTACCCTCCTTTGTTTTGTTAGATTTTGAATTTTGTTATTGAATCGATTAACTCTCCGTAAGCCACAGGCTTCGGAAGCCCTGCAACCTTATATGCCGTTATAGGGTCAAAAAACTCCTCATAAGTACATTCCTTCGGTCGATTTACATTTTTACATATATAACGGGGTACCGGAAAAGCTTCGAATTTTTTGTAATATTCCCTCATAAACTTAATTATCTCCATCTTCTCTTTGGTCAGAGGGCATTTCTTGCTTACTCCCTCCATGTCAGCTATGGCACAAGCTGCCTTTTCGCTCCAGTCATCATAGTTTACTAGGAAGCCGTCCTCTGTTAATTCAATCTTTTTCCCTTCTACATCAATTGTCGGCATAACTCACCTCCTTTTTATTGGTGTCTTTATTGTACAGCAATTTCCTTACTGTTTTCCCAGAGACCGTGGATATTACAAAGACTTAAAGCATAGATTGTTCCCGGTTGATTTAACATAACTGTGACAGTCGCTGAGTGATCCGTATATGCAGGGCCTTTGTTGGGGCCTTCGACAGCCTCACCATGCGCTGTGAATTCGCAGTGGGCGAGTTGATAGGTAAACTTGCCGTCCCCGGGATGGAAATAGATCTGAATCCACCTGATATGGTGTTCTGTTGTGTTCGGATGAGCGACTTCTTTCCCTATGGTAACCTTTATCTCCAACTTTTCTCCGCTCTTAACCGAATCCTGGCACTCGATGAGCGGGACGTGCTTTTCCTTCTTCCAGTCTGCCGACTGGAATACCTCACCGAATTTTTTCATTGTGCATCACCTCCTTGTTATTTATTCCTTTATTGATTTGATATACGCAATAATATCTTTCATTTCCTGCGAGTCCATGTCCAGGCCTTCTCCCGCCAGTGCATTCGTAATACATCGATTAACAGTCCCGGCTATATCCCCGGATGCATTCTCAAGTCCTTTTCCTCCCGGATGACATGAACCGCAGCTCTTGTCATTTGCGCTTCCACCAAGAGTTGGGTCATTGAAGAGCATTTTGCCTCTTTCAACATCCCCTGATCCTGCCTTGCTCCCTGAACAACTTGTTCCCCTGCGTTCTTCCTGCATTATTTCCTTTGTTTCCTGTAGACCCTTTGTACCGGAACCGGCACTTTTGCTGCCGGCTCAACTGCTCTGTGCATCAACATAGCCGACACCTATTGCGCCAGAACCTGCCAAGAGTGTGGTAAGACTGAGTCCGGCGAGTATCTTCTTCAGTTCTTTTCCTTTCATAAAATCTTCTCCTTTTTTTATCACTTAAGTTTTTTAATCTTCGTCTTCAGCTTCCAGGAGGAGCTTGCGGTCTATTATTTCCACATTTACTATTTCAGCATCCTCTCCGCTCATATTTTTGCAGTTGCACTCGAGCCGCTCGATGACATTCTTGATGTCGGCCTTTTCGCCGACCTCAAGATCAACGAGCACTGTCAATGTCGCCGATTTTCTTGTTTTCATTAATATATCACCTCCTTGGTGCATTGTAAAATTTTAAACTCTTCATCTTGCAGACACTGTCAGGAGACTTTCCTGACCGCATCCATGGCTGACTGAAAATCAGGGAGGTCTGTGATTTCCCTGACGATCTCTTTATATCTGATGACATCACATTTATCTACAATAAATATCGCGCGTGCAAGAAGGCGCAGTTCTTTAATCAAAACACCGTATGCATTGCCGAAAGAAGCATCACGGTGGTCTGAAAACGCCTGCACCCTGTCAATGCCGGCAGTTGTGCAGAACCGTGCTATTGCAAAAGGGAGATCCATGCTGATGTTGATTATAACGATATCGTCCGACAATGCTGCAGCCTCCTCGTTGAATTTCCGCGCCTGCACCTCACAGACCGGGGTATCAAGAGACGGAGTTACACTAAGGATCTTTATCTTGCCTGAAAAGTCGCGCAGGTTCACTTCCTCAAGTTCCCTGTTAATGACAGTAAATGGAGGCGACTTGTCACCAACGTTTACTTCCGCCCCTTTAAGTGTAAGCGGATTCCCATGCATGGTAATGACGCCTTTTCTTTCCATCTGCCCTCCTGCGTGCTTTTTGTTATTCGCTGTCAAGTCCAAATCCTTCACAATTTTGATATAACCCGAAAAATACGTTCATCGGAGGCTATGTTGTCTGAAAAGTCTTTTGTCCCGACAAAAGTCGGGATTGAAATTAAAAGACTTTGAAGACGATGCCTCCGGTTCAACAATCAATTGCATTTTTCGGTGTTAATTGATTTAACTTGTCTATAAATCGAGCCATGAGCGTTGTATGGGCTCTTTTTCATCCACATTTTCTTTGAGTTCTACCTGCCTGTCCATAACAATCCTTTCAGCCTCAAGCCAGATGTCAAGGTCAAGACCATCTGGCCTCCCTTTCTTCTCGGAGAGTTCCTGGGCTTTTTTTGCTATTTCATCAAAATATCTCATTCTGTCAACCTCGCTAATTTATTGTATCGTCAGCCCCCCTAACCGTTTTTTTTATATACCCCAAATAATCATTCGCGTTTCAGACGGCCGTCGTTTTTATCACTGCAAACCGTTTTAAGGCATTATATGCTTTCATGTGTATTTGACCATAATCAAAATGTCTTCGATCTTAGAACTGCAATAAGCTTTTATCGTCTTTTTCTTGTCCTGAGGATCAAGAACTCTATTTAATCCGGCATCTTTTTCGAACCGGGCCAGTGTTTAAATATTTGAATATCCTTGGCAACTTCCTTGACCATTGGTGAGCCGTGTGATTCAAGCAAAAGCCTGTACATTTCAATAGCAGGTGCTGCGAGAATATCCTGGGCCCTCAATATGAAGACCGGTTCGTCATCGCCGATCTTTGGAATCGAGACATTTCCGTATTTACCCGAACGTGCCATAAAGAACCTCCCTGTGTGTAGAATGATAACGAAAGGGAGTATCTTACTCCCTTTCGCAGAGAACATGCGGCATTATTAGAATTCAGCCAAAGCCTTTTTCAGGTCTGATCCAAAGGTCTCACAATATTGATTGTCCATGCATGCATCGGCATCTTCTTTTTCCAGACAGACAGTCTTCTCTTTGCCGTCTTTAACAAGTTTGACCATCCATGCGTTTTTACTTTCATTAAAGCTTAAACGCGGGGATATATTCTTCTCCCTTATTTCCGGATACATATCTAATAATTTGTTTTCCAGTGCGACCAGTGTGTAACCCATGATTTCCTCCTTTCAAGTTTAAAATAATACCAGGGTGAGGTCCCGGAGCCTGAAAGCGCTACAGGCTTGCTCCGCTCATACGCTCGCTCCTGGTCTGTCCGTAAGGATATACAGCACTCTTGATGTGGTCGAGTGTCTTGAGCATATTATGGTGCTTGATTTCATCATCGGTAAGTGCTGAAACGATAAAGTCCACAAAGTAATTTCTGCTCTCGGTAGAACATGCATTCGCAAGTCCCATCGATTTCGCCTCTGCCTGAATGTGTCTGTCGAGGACATCTGCGAGCGGGATGAGTTCCTGGGGTGTCAGATGTATTGCCTCTTTCGTAAGCGCATCGATGACAAACTGCTGCATTATCTTGTGCTTTTGAGAATCGTGTTTGATGATGTCCATGATGACCTTTACGAACGGGTTGTCAGATTTCTTCTTCAAATCCTCTGCAAAGCCAATGGTCTGGTCCTCCAGCTTATACCAGTCTTCAATGAGATGCAGTAATTTTTCTTCCGTTATTTTGGTAGCTGCCTGTACCATTTTTTACCACCTTGTTTGATTGGTTTATACTGCCCCGGAAAGGAACAAAGTTTTTTCGGGGGAAAATCGTGTTACTCGACTGCAACCTTCTTCTCTTTTTTCTTGGCCTCCTCTGTTTTCGGGATCTTTATCTCGAGTACCCCGTCTTTAAATTTTGCTGATGCCTTGTCTGTCTGTACCTCAGCCGGGAGCTGGAGACTGCGTACAAATGAACCGTATGAACTCTCTTCCCAGTAGTAGTCCTTCTTTTCAATCTTTTCTTCGCGTTTTTTTTCACCGGATATACGCATCGTATGGTCGGTAATGCTCACATCGATGTCTTCTCTCTTCATCCCGGGAAGCTCCGCCTTCACAACCACATCGTCTTTTTCAGTAAAGATGTCGATCGATGGTGAGAATTCCTCAAGTTCCGGTCGCCTCAACCTTGGCCACCACGACGTGCCGAACGGCCTTCTGAAGAAATCCTCAAACCACCGCTCCATCTCATGAAAAGGAGCACGTACCCTTGAAGGTTCAGCCTGTGTTACGGCTTTTGATTCCCTTGTTTTACCCTTTGCCATAGAATCACCTCCTTTGAAGAAATGTTTTTCTATTTTCGATAACTATAATCGAGTAAGAAAAGGAATAAAATAGGCGTAGTTCCTATTTTTTTGTGAGAATATTCATACTAATCCTGTAGGTTTTATTCGTACAGAATTTCTGCTAAATTCTTCTTTGTCCAAAAAAGGTTTTTATTTCAGAAGGTTATCCCCACGGGATGAGCTTTCGAGCGTCTCTTCCCTTCTCGGTCCGTCAATCAGTAAGAAGGAAGGGGGGTGCATTTTTATAAAAGTAACCCCTCACCTCCCCTTAACCCAAGGGGAGGAAAGGAGGTGTATTAAGGATGAAAAAGATGACATGTTGTGCTATCCTTAATTATTATCCCGGTCAGGCTGGAAATTATAATACCCTGCCTTGCACAATGGCTGGAACTGAGTTTCATGGGTCAAAAACAAATACAGAGACCTTTTTATTAAATATTTCTCAGGAATATACAGAAACCATTAAGTCTGCAAGGAGAAAGAGACGTGTCCTCCAAAAAACAAAGTGAAAAAAACCAAAAAGGCAAGGTCAAATTAAAAAACAAAAAAACGAGATCAAAACCTGAAACCCCTGTTTCTGCGATTATGGACATCACCGAGCGCAAGCAGGCGGAGCAGGAGATAGAGAGGTATGCCTCTTTCCCGCAATTAAATCCGAATCCGGTATTGGAGATAGACTCTTCGGGAAATATCACATTTTATAATAATGCAACTGTCAGAATTTTAAAAAAATTAGGTGTTGAGAATGAAGTGAGCAGGTTCCTTCCGCAAGACTTTAACGCTCTCTTCAGGAAAATAAAAGAAGAAGAAAGAGGACACTACTGGGAGGTTAAGATCAAGGATGCAGTGTTCGGAGAATATGTCTACTTCACAAAACAGTTTAAATCCGCACGCATTTATGCAGTTGATATCACAGAGCATAAGCGCGCCGAGCAGGAGCTGCGCGAGAGTCAAAAGGATCTGAACCGTGCACAGGCCGTGGGAAACATCGGAAGCTGGCGATTGGATGTTCAGCGTAATGAATTAGCCTGGTCGGATGAGAACCACCGAATTTTCGGCGTTCCCAAAGGGACGCCGCTGACATACGAAACATTCCTTTCGATAGTGCATCCAGGCGATCGCGAATACGTCGATGCTAAGTGGAAAACGGGACTCGCGGGCGAGAATTATGATATCGAACATCGAATCGTTGTAGATGGCAAAACAAAGTGGGTACGTGAAAAGGCATATCTTGAATTTGATAAAAATGGTAAGCTGCTCGGCGGCTTCGGCATAACCCATGACATTACAGAGCGCAAGCTGGCGGAAAATGCATTAAAAGATGCAAAGAAATTAAGCGATTATCTGAACAGTATAAATATGGTCATAACTTCAACACTTGATTTTGACGAGATTATGAGCGGTGTCGTTGTGCAAGCTTGCAGAGCAATGGGTACCGAGTCAGCTATTGTTGCATTGCACGAAAATGGCTGTTGGGTTTCAAAATTCCAATATCAATTCCCTGAAGAGGCACAAGGAATATGCTTCGCGGACGAGGAGCTTCCGGAAGCAGCGCTTGCTGCAAAAACTAAAAGGCCGATAATTATCAATGACACTTATTATGATGAAAGGGTAAATCATGAAGTGGTTAAGAGATATGGGGTACGCTCTATCCTGACTATTCCTCTCATAATAAAGGATGAAGTGATCGGTGCCATCACCTTCAATTATCACTCCGCCCCGATTGCCTTTGCCACGGCCCAGATTGATTTTGCAATAAAGCTCAGTACTTCCGTATCGCTTGCCCTGGATAACGTAAGGTTATTCGAGGAAATCAAGCAGTCCAATGTTGCGCTTCGGACTGAAATCACCGAGCGCAAGCTGGCCGAGGAGGCGCTGCGCAAGAGTGAAGAACAGTTAAAATTGCACGCTATGGAGCTTGAAGCTGTAAATAAGGATCTGGAGAATTTTTCATATTCCGTCTCACATGACCTTAAGACTCCACTCAGGAGCATACAAGGCTTTGCCCAGGCGATATTTGATGATTACAATGACAAACTTGATGACGAGGGAAGGGATTTTCTTCGCCGCATAATTTCAGCATCCGAAAGGATGACTCAGCTTATCGATGCCATGATGGAGATTTCCAGATTTACAGGCAGGGACATTATAAGCAAATCAGTGAATTTAAGTTCGATCGCTGAGGTTATAACACAAGAACTGAAGAAGAATGAACCTGACCGTCAGGTCGAGTTCATTATCGCCAAAGGAATGAAGACGCAGGGAGATATGGACATGCTTGAGATTGTCCTTAGAAATCTTTTAGACAATGCCTGGAAATTTACGTCTAAACATAAATCAGCAAAAATAGAGTTTGGAAAGATCAAATGTAACACCCCCTCCCAACCCTCCCCTCTCCTCGGCGAGTCTTCGACCCTTGAGGGGGAGGAACTAACTATAATCCCCTCTCCCCTGGCGGGAGAGGGCGGGGGTGAGGGGGATTCCGCAATCCGCATTCCTAATTCCGAAATAGTGTATTTCGTCAGGGACGACGGTACAGGCTTTAACATAGAGTTTGCCGATAAGCTCTTTACACTCTTCAGACGAATGCACAGCGAATCTGAATTCCCGGGGCTGGGAATAGGACTGGCCATTGTACATAAGATCATCAGCAAGCACGGCGGGAAGATATGGGCTGAAAGCGAACCGGAAAAAGGAGCAACGTTTTATTTTACACTGGGATAAAAATATTGCGGAATGCTGAATTAGTCTGTAATCTTAGTTCCCCTCCTATTTTAGGAGGGGCGGCCGAAGGCCGGGGTGGTAAGAAGAGGGGCTGTATTCCTCCCTTTGGCAAAGGGAGGGTAGGTGGGATTTTATAAAACTGGTGTCGTTTATGAGGGCGTTCATGATATGAGTACTATGCATATAGGCAAACGGAAATCAGGCATCTCTTTAGTCGGCGATCTTCCCTGGGGCAGCCACTTCTGCCAGTTTTACCGGACGAAGACGGATCTTCTTGACATCCTTGTTCCATACTTCAAGGCAGGGCTGCAGAACAATGAGTTCTGTGTGTGGGTTACTTTTAAACCGATTGGCGCAGAGGATGCAAAGAAGGCTTTAAGAAAAGCCGTTCCCCGTTTTGAGCAATATGAAAAGAAAGGGCAGATTGAGTTAATTTCTTCCGACCGGTGGTACTCCAGAGGCGGAAAGTCCGGCAGGGCCATTATTTCAAGGCTTGACAAGGCCGTCTTGAGAGGTTTTGACGGCCTCAGGCTCGCATGCAATGCTTTTCCTGAAAAGAAAGGCGCTCCGTTAAAGAAGGATTCCAAGTCAACATACACTGCTGTTAAAAAAAGAAGTTCTCTAACGGGGTTTATCTCTTACGGGACAGATGTCATAAGCAGATATAACGCAATAGCGGTTTTTGTGTACCCACGTGAAAAGTTCGATGCACCAGGGCTTATGGATGTCGTAAAGAGACACAGGTTTGCGCTTCTCCGGAACGCCGGCAGATGGGAGATCATCGAGAGTTCTGAGGCACGGATAGCGAAGGATGCATTGAAAAGGAGCGAGGAAAGGCTGCAATCCCTCTTTAACAACATGTCCGAGGGGATTGCTTATCACAGGATAATGTTGGATGCGAAAGGGAAGCCCCGCGATTACATCTTTCTTGAGGTCAACAAGGCATTCGAGACACTTACCGGCCTTAAAGGGAAAAATATAACCGGCAGAAGGGTCACTGAAGTCCTTCCCGGAATAGAGAAAGACCCCACAGACTGGATAAGGAGATACGGAAGGGTCTCATTGACCGGGAAACCTGTACGGTTTGAAAGTTACTCGGAAGCGCTTAAGAAATGGTTTTCGGTTTCGGCCTTCAGCCCGCACAAGGGCTATTTTGCCGTGACGTTCAAGGATATCACTGAACGCAAGCGGGCGGAGCAGGCTTTACTGGAGAGCGAGAGGAGGCTTGCCCGCTCGCAGGAGATTGCCCATCTGGGCAGTTGGGAACTGGATATGATAAAGGACAGATTGACGTGGTCTGATGAAGTCTACAGGATCTTCGGCCTGCAACCGCAGGAGTTCGGCGCAACCTATGGAGCCTTCCTTGAGAGGGTACATCCGGATGATCGGGCGACAGTGGATGCAGCGTATTCCGGTTCGGTCCGGGAAGGGAAAGACTCTTACGAAATCGAGCACAGGGTTGTGCGGAAGGACACGGGCGAGATTCGCTGGGTCCATGAGAAGTGCCAGCATGTGCGGGACACAACCGGGAAGATTATCAGTTCTTTCGGCATGGTGCACGACATCACCGAGCGAAAAAAAGCGGAAGAAGAAATCAGTAAGTTGAATAAAGAGCTGCGGGACAAGGTCTTGCAGCTGGAAGCTGTGAATACGGAACTGGATGCCTTCAGTTATTCCGTGTCTCACGACCTGCGTGCACCTCTTCGAAGCATAGATGGTTTCAGCCTCGCCGTCCTGGAAGACTATGGAGATAAGCTGGACGCAGAAGGCAGGGACTATCTGGAGCGGGTTCGTTCTGCGACCCAGCGTATGGGAGATCTGATAGACGACCTGTTGAAACTGTCCGTGGTTTCAAGAGCCGGAATGGTTCATGAGAGAGTAAATCTCAGCAATATTGCAGGGAAGATAGCCGGACAGCTCCGTTTGTCTCAGCCTGAAAGACAGGCAGAATTTGTTCTTGCAGGTGATTTAGCCGCAACAGGCGACAGCCGTTTGCTGGGAATAGCAATTGAGAACCTTCTGGACAATGCATGGAAGTTTACGGGGAAACGGGAAAAGGCTGTGATAGAATTCGGAACTACTCAAATGCGGAGTGCGGAATGCGGAATGCGGAATGAAAACAATTCCGAAATCATAAATCCGAAATCCGAAATCGTTTATTTCGTGAGGGATAACGGTATTGGGTTCGACATGGCATATGCCGATAAATTGTTCCAGCCCTTTCAGCGGCTTCACACCGTAAAAGAATTTCCGGGGACAGGAATCGGGCTGGCGACTGTGAGACGGATAATCGAACGTCATGGAGGCCGTATATGGATACAGGGCAGGTCGGGCGAGGGAACAACGGTTTATTTTACGTTAAAATAAATCAGTCTAAAGTTTGAAGTCTTCTCTGCCTTTTTAGAGGGGAGCATGAGGGGAGTTTTAGACACGAGATTTGGCACTCGGGATATGAGATTGTTAAAATATATATTGAATGAGAGGATTATGAGATATGGAAAATAGACATATACTTTTGGTAGAGGACAATCCGGATGACGTAAAGCTGACCTTGAGGGCGCTTGATAAAAACAGGATTGCAAACAAGGTGGAGGTGGCCTGGGACGGGGTCGAGGCCCTCGATTATCTTTTCGGCACAGGTAAATTTTCCGGTCGGGACACGGATATAAAGCCGCAGGTAATCCTTCTCGATCTCAAGATGCCGAGAATGGACGGACTTGAAGTTCTAAAACGCATACGCTCGGATGAGAGGACAAAGCTACTGCCCGTCGTCATCCTTACCACTTCGAAAGATGACAGGGACAGGGTGGAAAGTTACAAGCTCGGAGCGAACAGCTATATCCAAAAACCTGTGAACTTCGACCAGTTCGTTGAAGCGGTGCAGCAATTGGGGCTCTACTGGCTCATTCTAAATGAAGCACCATGAAAATGCGGAGTGCGGAGTGCGGAATGAAACAAATGCGGAATGCGGAATATATTTTTATCCCCCTCTTAAGATAAGAGGGGGTTGGGGGAGTTAGTAGAATTAAAAATAACCCCTTCTGACCTCCCCTTAACCTAAGGGGAGGGAAAAGTAAAATGTAAACAGACATGATTAAAAAACTCCATGTTTTGATAGTCGAAGATTCGGAAGACGATACTATTTTTTTGATGCGTGAGCTGCGGAAGGGTGGTTACGATGTCATATACGAGCGTATTGAAACCGCCGAAGCGATGAAAACCAGCCTCGATCAAAAGCAATGGGATCTGGTTATCGCCGATTACGTTCTGCCTAATTTCAGTGGTCCTGCTGCTTTGCAAATTCTCAAAGAAAAAGGGATCGATCTGCCGTTTATTATTGTTTCGGGAAATATCGGAGAAGATGTTGCTGTAGAGGCAATGAGGGCAGGTGCACATGATTATATTGTCAAAGGCAAACTGAAGAGACTTATCCCGGCAGTTGAAAGAGAACTGCGTGATGCAGAAGTACGCATGAAGCGCAGGATTTCAGAAAATCTCGTGAAAGAACAATCCGAGATTCTTGACTCTATTTTTAAACATACCATCACGCCTCTGGTCTTGTTTGACAGGGATTTCAATTTTATAAGAGTAAATGAATCATATGCAAAAGTATGTGCCAGAGATGTAACTGAATTTTACGGACATAACCATTTTGAATATTACCCCCATGAGGAAAACGAAGCGATTTTCAAAAAGGTGGTTGAATCAAAAGTCCCGTATCAGGCAATTGCAAAACCCTTTGAGTTCCCGGATCATCCCGAATGGGGTGTAACGTATTGGGACTGGACCCTGACGCCTTTATTGAATGAGTACGGAGACGTAAAATATCTGGTCTTCTCATTAAACGATGTTACAAAGAGCAAAAAGGCAGAGATTGCTGTTAGAGCCGAAAGGCAGCGGCTTTATGACGTCCTGGAGACCCTGCCGGCTTACGTGATATTGTTGACGCCGGATTATCACGTGGCATTTGCCAACCGGTTTTTCCGTGAGCGGTTCGGCGAAGACCAGGGGAGGCGTTGCTTTGAGTTTTTGTTTGGGCGCACTGAACCCTGTGAGATTTGCGAGACATATAAGGTTCTGAAAACTATGGAGCCACATCAATGGCAGTGGACAGGCCCGGATGGCCGCAACTACGATATCTCTGACCGTCTGTTTTACGATATCGACGGCTCTCCCATGATCCTGGAGATGGGCATTGACGTCACTGAGCGCAAAGAAGCCGAAGAAAAGCTCCGCGTGAGCGAGGCAAAATACCGCTTGTTAGTAGAGCAGGCAGCAGACGGGATAGCTACTCTCGACAAGTGGCTGAATATTATAGACGTAAACCCCGCAATCTGCAAGATTTCCGGTTACAGAAGGGAGGAAATTGCGGGCCTGAACGTCAAAACCCTCATTCCCTCTGAAGACCTCAGAGCAAGGCCACTGCCGCTCGACCGCCTGTTTGCAGGGGAGACAGTGCGTGAGGAAAGGAAGATCTATCGAAAAGACGGCTCACTTATTGACGTGGAAGCAAGCGCCAGGATGATCGAGGAAGGCAACATCCAGGTCATAGCCCGTGATGTTACGGAAAGAAAGGAAACCGAATCCAGGGACAGGCTCATTAGCGGCCTCCTCGAATTATTTGCAAAAAAACAGTCAAGGAAGGAATATCTTGATTCGGTAGTACAGTTTATCCATGCATGGTGCGATTGCCGTTGTGTCGGGATAAGGATAATGGATGGTCGCAATATCTCCTACGAATCGCATACCGGGTTCAGTCCGGAGTTTGTGAGACTCGAAAACAGTCTTTCACTCGATAGGGATATGTGCGCATGTGTCAGGGTTTTTACCGGCCGGTACGAATCCCAGGACAAACCGGTTCTGACTCCAAACGGCTCTTTCTGGATCAATAATTCGATGGAATTTGCAGGCAGGCTTACGGAGAAGGAACTCGCGCGCTACAGGGGCAACTGTATACGGGAAGGCTTCCTGTCCATTTCACTCATCCCGATCCGTTACCACGAACGGACAATAGGGCTCCTGCATCTGGCTGATGAGCGGGAGGGTATTCTGACCCGCAATGTCATCGAATTCCTCGAAGGCATTACTATAATGATCGGTGAGGCGATCTTCAGATTTGATACCGAAGAGGCATTAAGGCAATCACGGGAACATCTCCGTGAACTCTTTGCCCACCTCCAGTCTGTCCGGGAACAGGAGAGGACGCAGATTGCGCGTCAGATACATGACGAATTCGGAGCGGTCCTGACAGGTCTGAAAGTCGATCTATCGTCTCTTGAAAAAAATATGCCTGCAGAACGGGAAAAGGTACAGATGAGACTGAGAGAGGATATGGAACTCATCGATTCTGCCATACAGACTGTAAGGGGGATTTCCTCGGAACTGAGACCGTCCGTACTTGACCATCTCGGTTTAACTGCTGCAATCGAATGGCAGGTGAAAGAATTCGGGAACCGGACGCGGATACCCTGGGATATCTCGATTAATGTTAAAGACACCGTGTTGGATAAGGATCTGTCCACCGCTGTCTTCCGCATCTTTCAGGAGGCACTCGTGAATATCGTACGGCATGCAGAGGCAACGAAAATCACCGTGAACCTAGAAGAGAAGGACGGGTTCATCGTACTCGATGTTATTGATAACGGCAAGGGGATTCCTGAAGAAAAACTTACCGACCACCATTCTTACGGACTCATGGGGATGAGGGAGCGTGTTCAATATCTCGGAGGCAAATTAGAGATAAAGGGTAAAATAAACAAAGGAACTACGGTAACGGTAAAAGTACCGCTGGAATCAAAGGAGGCGAGGGGTGATAAAGATACTCATAGCAGATGACCATGCCGTTGTCAGAAAAGGGGTAAGACACATCCTTTCGGAATTCCCTGACAAGGTTGTTGCGCATGAAGCCGCCGACAGCTTTGAAGTCATGGAAATGGTGCGGAAAGACGACTACGATCTCGTGCTTCTCGACATCGCTATGCCCGGCAAAGACGGGCTTGAGACGCTGCGAGAGATAAAGTCAGAGAAACCGAAACTCCCTGTCCTTATATTAAGCATGTTCCCTGAGGAACAGTTTGCGCTTCGTGCCCTGAAATCAGGGGCATCGGGTTATCTGACGAAAGAAAGCATACCTGAAGAATTATTAAAGGCAATACAGAAGATAATAAAAGGGGGAAAATACGTCAGTGAATCCTTCTCGGACGAATTGCTTTTATCAATGGACCGTGATATTGAGCGGTTGCCTCATGAGGCCCTTTCGGACCGCGAGTACCAGGTGATGCTCATGATCGCTGCGGGAAAGACCCGTAAGGAGATAGCAGAGAAATTATTTTTAAGCGTCAAGACAGTCAGCACTTACCGGACACGTATTCTCGAAAAAATGGAACTGAAGTCGAATACTGATCTGACCAATTATGTAAATAAACAAAACCTCATCGCGTGAGACTATTAACTCCCCCTAACCCCCTCTTATCTTAAGAGTGGGAAGTCTTGGATGCCCCCTCTTAATTTTAAGAAGGGGAAAGGAAAGGTTCAACTTGTCCCTCTACATAGTTCCCTTCCTTTTCCTCCCCTTAATTTAAGGGGAGGTAGGTGGGGTTATTTTTATCATAATAACTCCCCAAACCCTTTACGAGTCGTAGACCTCTTACATTAAGAGGGGGATTTGATGAAAAAGAGATTTTACTTAATGCACAGAACATGAAAAGCACGGGTCATATGCCCTCACAAGCATTTCACATAGAAGTTTCAGTTTATCTTCCGGTTTATCCAGGTTTTCCAGAACCAGCTTTTTCAGGGACTGTTCAAGGCTGAGAAAATTGTATGCTGTCGGCGTAACGATATTTGCCTTCTCAACAACTCCCATCCTGTTCAGTTCGTACTCATGGAGGAGCAAACCGCGCGGTGCCTCGGTTATTGCGGAACCGGCTCCTTCCTTTACGTCTATTTTCATGAATGTATCCCTGTGGGAAATTGTTTCAAGGAGTTCCATGCATTCCCATATGCAATGCACGATTTCTATGGCCTGTGCAATGTTGTTATGATATGGGTTTATGTCTCCTGTTTTGAATCCGGTCATGTCTGCCGCTTTCCGGGCTTCAGGGTGGAGCTCATCAAACTTGATATGGAGCCTGGCGAGCGCACCGACCATAACCGGATTCTTCCCTTTCAATACCGTTCTTTTTGCATTTGCATAGGGTACTTCCTCTTCAGAGAAATAGCTGTGATATTCTTCCAATCCCGTTTTCAGTCCGGAACCCGTAACAATAGTCCCTTCATTTATTGCATACTCGTTTTCACTTTTAATAGATAAAAATTCTGCGTCTGTCTCAAGACCGGGATAATCCAGTCCGGCTATCATTTTTACGGTTTGGAGGGCATCCCCTCTGACGCTCTTCAGTTGTTTTATAACTCTGCCTGCCTCTTCTCTTGTAGGAACTCTGGTAAACCCCCCTGCGATCATTGAAACAGGGTGGAGCGGACGTCCCCCGATGAGACCGGTAACGTTATTCACTGCTTCCTTGAGCCTGATGAGCCTTGCTATCTCCCTGTCGAGACCGACTACCATGTCTTTCCCGTGGTAATCAGGGAGAGCAAGAACATAGAGGTGTACTATGTGGCTGGCTGCGATCTGGCTCAGGGCCATAATCTTGCGCAGTTTCTTTATTTCCCCAGAGGGGCTGAAGCCCATAGCGTTTTCGAGTGAATTGATTGAAGTCGTCATGTGGGATACAGGACATATGCCGCATATCCTCGATACAATATCCGGCACCTCATCGTATTTCCTGCCCACGAGGAAACCTTCAAAGAAGCGTGGCGGTTCCCATATATTCAGTTTGAGATTCCTGAGCTTTCCGTCCTTTATCTCAAACTTTACCGAACCTTCACCCTCAACGCGTGCAATATAATCAATATTAATCTTCAAGGATATCTACTGCCCTCCTGAACTCAGGGGTGTCCGCTCCGAATTCGGTGAATTTTCTTTTTATATCTTCGCCGGACAGGCCCATCAGTTTAAACTTCCGTGTTAGTGCAGGTGCGTTCGCCTGTTTCATGGGGCCAAAACATGCATAGCACGCCCTGTTCATAGACGGACAGAGCGCACCGCATCCTGCATTCGTTACAGGACCCATACAGGGCATCCCGTAAGCCACCAGGACGCAGATATTCCCTTGTAACTTGCATTCCACACACACACTGTAATGGATAAAGTCAGGCTTCTTATTAAGAAGGACCGATGATAATGCCTCATACAGATCTCTTTCACCGGGCGGACATCCCCTGATATATCCGTCAACTTTTACATATGCATCTATTGCATGGGGTCGTATCGAATGTATGGTTGAGATGTCTGTATAAACCCTGCTTTCTGCATCGAGTTCCGGCAACGTAGACTTTATGGCCGGAATACCCCCGTCTACAGCACATGAACCTATGGCAAAAAGATATGTGCTCTTCTCACGTATTTTCTTCAGTTCATCGGCCTGCCATGCCTCGGTTATCGTCCCTTCAACAAGCGCAATGTCAAACGGTCCCTGAGGGTTTCCTCCCCGCAACAGCATCCGTGCAAATATAAACTCGAAGTTTTTCAGTGTTTCCGGAACGTGTTTCTGGAAATACATCACCTGGAATTCACAGCCTGCGCAACAGGAATATTTAAAGAAACCCAGTCTCGGTTTTTTCATGTAACCCCCCATACAGACATCCATTTCTATAATAGTCCATCCGGCAACCCCCGTACCTGTTTATAAGAAAATACAGGACCGTCCTTACAGACAAACAGGCCATAATGCTGGCAGTGACCGCAATGCGCTATCCCGCATTTCATCCTTCTTTCAAGGGAGACATAGAGGCTTGATGGTTCAATGCCCATGAACAGGAGCCCCCTGCAGACGAAGCGCATCATGATTTCCGGGCCACAGACAAAGGCTATGGTACGTTCAGGGTATATGGTTACTTTATCGAGCATATCGGTTACAAGACCGATATGGCATTCCCGTCTCCATTTATCTCCTGCTTTCCTGTGTGGTGATCCCGGATGAGGTTTTGATTTTTCATCCACGGTAAGAAAAAGCAGAATCTCTTCCTTCCATATCTTGAACTCATCGGTAAAGAGCATATGGTTTTCATTCCTTGCTCCATAGATAAGGTATACGGTATCGAATAGTTCCCTCTTTTCCAGTATTCCGCGAATGACCGGCCTTAAAGGAGCGATCCCCACTCCTCCGGCAATCAGGAGAATCCCTTTCCCTTCAGCCTCACGTAACGGCCATCCCTTTCCGTACGGACCCCTGACAAAAAGTTCGTCCCCTTCTTTCAATCCATCGAGATACCCTGTCACGCGTCCTGCTGACCTGATAGTATGTTCAAAACAGTTTTCCCGGACAAGGGCACTGAACGATATCGGAGCCTCACCAACGCCCGGGAAACCGACCATATTGAACTGACCCGGGCGCGCAGAAAATGGCAGACTTTCTGTCGACAGTGTATATGTCTTGACATCAAGTGCTTCTTTTTTTATGCCCTGTATGCGCGCCCTTACCGGCTTCAGCCTGTTCATGTCCTCTCCAAACAATTACACAAGTTCTGGCATCCCTCTCACAAACCTGCATCTTCTCTGCTATTCCACGCGTCATGAATAATTTGGGCTACCCGTCTTTTTCGCTCCGGCGTATCTCTTTTGCCATCTCCGTAAGATCTATGCCTGTCGGACACCAGGTGATACATCTTCCGCAGCCGACCGTTCCGTAAACACCGTACTGGACTGTCTGGTTCAGTTTGTGGGTAACAAATTGTCTTAAACGCGCTGAGCGCCTCTGTCTGAAATTTCCTCCGTACACCCCGGCAAACCTCATATCCTGGCAGGCATCCAGTTGACGGAAGCGTCTTGTCGTCCTCATGTCCATGGAACTCTCGTCAACCAGGTCATAACAGAAGCATGTAGGACAGACGAGAACACAGTTGGAGCAGGAAAGGCACCTTTCTTCTGCCGTACGCTGCCAGACGGGATGGTCCATATTCCGCAGGAAGAGCCCGTCGAGCCCTTCAACAGATATTGTTTTTGTAAATGCTTTCAGCACGGATTTTTCAATGTCTCTTTTTATTTCCATGTCTCTGTCGCCGGCCTGCTTTCCTTTTATATTGAAAAGCTCTTCTGCCCTTTTGCTTTTTATCTCCATGAGATATCTGTCCCCGAAATCCGTCAGGAGCATGTCGTAACCTCTTTCGGCTTTCAGAAAAGGCCCTGACCCTACTGAAGAACAAAAGCAGTTTTCAGAGACCTGTAAGCAATTGATGGATATGATCACTGTATTTTTTCGTCTCGCTTCATAATAGGGGTCTTTATATGCGCCCATGAATGTCCTGTCAAGATACAGGATTGCATTGGTATCACAGGGGTGAACACCGATAATTATCTGCTTTTCAGATACAGGGGGGGCCTCTTCGATCTTTATGCCTTCATTATTATGGAATCTGAACAAATCTTCTTTTGCTCTGTAGATAAAAAGCTTTCCCGGAGAGAGCATGGTTGTTCTATATTCCATGAACAGTTCTCTTGATGATTGAAGCTCTCTGAAAACTGCCTGATCCCCGGAGAGGACAGGACCTATGAGTCGATATTTCTTTCTGAGCGAATCGAGCAAATGAAAGAGCATATCTTTCGGAACGAGTCTTTTAGATTTTCGGAAAGTGTTTCCCCCAGTCATACCATTTCCAGACATCCCTTGCCAGTTCTTTATATTCACTTCTTATATGCTCGAAAAGACGCGCGTTCTCGATCGCAATAGCACCCTGACACGCAAGTGCTGAAAGGAAATCTGTCTCTGACTCGTTGAACGTATATGGAACCGATGTAAAAACTTTCAGTATCCCGATTGACGTCCCTCTTACTGTAAGTGGAAGGGACAGCATGGACACAATACCCTGCTGAACGAGTTCATCCCGGTAGGGCAGTCTCTTGTCTTTCCGGACATCCTTCACAGGAATCATCTTGCAGGTAAGACATGCCCTGTCTAACCTGCTGTTTCCTATAGTCACCGACCCCTCCCTGTATGACGGACTCAGTCCATGTGCAGCCCTTACCTTGAGTACCTTCCTGTCTTCATCGAGAAGTAGTATCGATGCAGCTTTGATCCCGAGTATTTTGATGGCATTTTCCACGATCATCTGTAATACGGAATCGAGAGAAAGTGTGGAACTTATTGATTGTGATATCCTGATAAGGGCACGCATTTCATTCCATATTCTCGCCCTGTCGACAATTATACCTCCGAAGGACGCCAGCACTTTCAGTCGTTCAACCTCTTCTTTGGAAAAATCATGCGGGTGTGACGTATAGACCCTTACTACACCAATGGTCCTTTTATCTGAAATAAAAGGCACACTGAGGACGGATTTTATTCCTTCTTTTTTTGCATCTTTGATATAGAGGACATGGGGTTCTTTTGTTATATCCCTTGTACCGACAGTTTTTCCTTTAAGAACCTTTTGATCTATGGGGTGTCTCTTCAGGATTACAGGACCTTTCTTCAAATAGGATTTACTCAAGCCATCCTGGGCAACTATCTCAAGTGTTTGATTTTTTTCATCGAGGATTCTTATTGTCGCCCCTTTTACCCCCATAATCTTCCTTATATTGCGTGCCAGGATGTTCAGGGTCGCCTCACGGTCATATGACCGGGCCAATTCACTGCAAAGCCTGCACATATATGACTGGTCTGTTTTCATGAATAGAGGGTAACAGAGACGATAGACGGTGTCAAGTTATATACAAATGATTTTTTATATCGCCTCCCCTTAGGTTAAGGGGAGGATAGGAGGAGTTACTTTTATTTTCTTAACTCCTTCAAACCCCTCTTAACCTAAGAGGGGGATTTCTCCGCCTGCGGCAGATCGAAATGACAAGAATAAGGTTCGGAAGGACATACCCCTTTTTTGTCATTCCGAACGAATGTGAGGGATCTTAAAGAAGAGAACTTCGAAATGACACAAACGAAGTTTGTACAAACAATACCGACAGAATAAAGAGACCTTTGCCTACAGGCAAATAGGAACTCTGCGGATACTTTATGTTATCCCCTTTTGATAAAAAATAGAGAATGAAAGAATCGGGTCCCAGCATGAAATGTCCGCATCTTACTAAGTGGCTTCTTTTTTCCTGCAAGGCAGGTGATGACATCTATTTCCCCAGTCCCTTTCAGCTTGGGGAATACTGCAGGGCAAAGAATTACAAAAAATGCCCGTTTCTCATGGGAACAGACGACTTCTTTAACGAACTGATAGCAGATCACGGGATTTTACGGGGAATAAATAAGGTGTCTCGTTGAGAGAGGAGGCAGACATGTCGACAGTAAACGGGAAGGGAACCTTCAGGAAGACGAGGATTCTTGTCGCTGATGATTACGCTCTTTTTCGGGAAATAATAAAGATGATCATTGCAGGAACATCCGACATGATAGTGGCAGGAGAAGTCAGAGAAGCGGGGGATATATCCGCTGTCATTGATAACGGAGATTTTGACATCATGATCCTTGACACCATGATATCGGGGAGAAGCGGGTTTGATATTTTAAGAGAAATAAAAAAAAGAAGGCCCTTCTTCCCTGTCCTGATACTGAGCATCCATTTTGAAGATATCTATGAAAGGACCGCCTTCTCGTATGGCGCAGACGGTTATGTCAGGAAAGATAATATGGCTGACCAATTTGTCAGCGCCATAAGGGTCATTATGAACGGTGGAAAATATTTCAATCGTGTCTCCGAACGACAGTTCGACTACGGCAGTGCATTGACCTGGAAGACGTATGAATAAAATTGCAAAGGAGGATGAGGAGAAAATGGATACGCCTGGTTCATACGGTCCCGGTATTAGTGCCCTGAAAGAGAGCGTAAACAGCAGGGAAGTAACAAGAGGACAAGCAAAAGACAGACATGATTCCCGCGATATTCAACAGGACCAGGTATTTTATATGTTTCTCCACGACATGAAGACCCCTCTGGCGACCTCAAGAGGTTTTCTTTCAAGGCTTCTTTCAAACAAGGCAGGACCCCTGACTGAAAAGCAGAAGGAGTATCTCGAAATCATTCACTTTAGCCATGAGGAGATAGAGTCTCTGCTTAAACAGTTTTACGACATTCTCAGAATGAGAACTAAATATCTTATCTCCGATTTCAGTATGTTCGATATCATCGCACTGGTGTCAAAAATTATCGGTGCCATAAACATTGAGGCCGAACAAAGAGGCATAACGGTTTCATTTGAATATTCGAGTCCCGTACATGACGTCTATGCCGATGTGACAATGGTGACCCGTATTGTACGAAATCTTCTGGACAACTCGCTGAAGCATACACCGCCCGGGGGGACAATAACTGTTCTCGTTACTGACAGGGATGATGATGTGCTCGTTCAGATAATAGATACAGGTAATGGTATCCCCCATATTTCCATTCAGTATATTTTCAACCCCTTTTATCAGGTTCGTAAAAATGGTAACGGTTCAGGTCTCGGACTGTATATCGTGAAACAACTCATTGAATTGCAAGGGGGAAGCATCTGGACGGAAAGTATTCACGGGAAGGGGACCTCATTCAGTTTTACATTGCGGAAATATCATGGAGAGAAAGCGGATGGACCTAAAAGGGAGCGGCTTCCTTAAGAATGCCGGCTATCCGCCGGAGGTTTACGAAACCGAACCGGGGAAGCATAAAACGCCCACTGTGAGGCGGCATGGGAGGTGGAATGTCTCCTGACCCCAACCTGTTCCCTGAACCGGAAGTGGACCTGAACCGGGTCGTGATGCAGCCGTTCAGTTTCATGATGGACGGAGACGAAATCACGGCGTTCCTTAAGACACTTTCGGACGGCTGCCGTAAGGTATGGGCAAATATTTGGTATATGTTTGTCCCCCGGAGGATCGAGATAAAGAATGCAATTATTAAAGTTTTCAGCATCATACTGCTCCTGTCCGGCATCTGTTTCGCGGTCGATAAAACTGTACTTAATGAGGAAAAAGACATGGCTGGTTATAGCGAAGTTTGTACAAACAATACCGACAGAATAAAGAGACCTTTACCTACTGGCAAATAGGAACTCTGCGGATACCTTATGTTATCCCCTTTTGATAAAAATAGAGAATGAAAGAATCGGGTGCCAGCATGAAATGTCCTCATCTTATTAAATGGCTGCTTTTTTCCTGTAAGTCGGGTAATGAAATCTATTTCCCGAATGCTTTTCAGCTTGGAGAATATTGCAGGAGCAGGAATTATAAAAAATGTCCGTTTCTCATGCGAACAAACGGCTTCTTTCATGAACGGATAGAAGGGCACGGGGTTTTTACAGGGAATAAATAGGGTGAGATGAATGAAATATGAAAGGAGGAAAGCAGAAAATTTGGACCTTATAATTAAAAGGAATAAGCAGGACAGAAATATTTTTGAGCTTCAGGAAAGCCGGTATGATGGAAATTCCGGTACCGGCTTTTTTGGTGAAAGGGGGGTTGCACAGATCAAAATTTTAATTCCACCAAAATTTCTTAATTTTTTCGAAAGGAGGAGAAATGAAAAAGCATACGAAAAACAGGTTAATTTACGATCATCTACTTAAAAACTGGTATTTGATCGTCGCAGTCTTTTTGATCTCCCTGTCCATATGTGCATCAGCTCAGGCGCTGACCCTGAATGTGACAGGGGTCAATAAGGACGGCTCGATGACGCCGGTAACAGAATACCGGTGGTTGATCGAGGAAGACCGGACTTATCATGTATTGCCGGGCGTCCCCGATCCGAATACACTGGCCCTCAATTTTCACGCGAGCTATATGCCGGTTATTCAGGAAGGACATTCGCCGGCCACGATTGCAGTGCCGGATGCAACCAAACACTATTATGTTTCGGTTCTGCCGGACGCCGGGTACACGATAGGAGGAGCACAGGTTGCACCCGGACAGGACTCTGTAACAGTATATGTCAATCAGCTTCCGCTTCCGACTGCCCAGATCAGCATCTTTGTATTCGAAGACAACCAGCCACTGAATAACGCTCCTGATCTTCCCGAAGAACAGGGACTGGCAGGCTTCAGGATTATTCTGGAGGAGCCGGGCGGAAGATACGGCCAGGCAGGCGGCACAGTGATGCTCGACGCCTTCGGCAATCCTTTAGGGAACATCATCACCGATGAAAATGGCTATGCCAATATCAAGAACTTGGCGCCCGGAAAATACGGGGTAATAGTTGTGCCCCCGAATGCTGTCGAAGACCCTCCCGGTTCCGGGAACTGGGTTAGTCCTGACTGGCAGCAGACGACCACCATCGAGGGAACAAAAGTAATCGATGCGTGGGTAAAAGCAAATGAACCTCCCTTTTTCCAGGAGTTTGGACCCCCGGGCTGGCATGTATTTGTCGGATTTGTCAGACCTACGGAAGATGCAACCGCACTCACCGGAGGCAGCACGATATTGGGGCAGGTGGTAAATCTCCATCTTGCGCGGCCTCCTGACTACGCGTTTTATAACGGAGCTCCGTTCAGCCATACCACGCCGTGGATCGGGCTGAATGACCTTGCAGTAGGAACAGGCAGAATGATATATGCCCAGGAGAGCTCTGACGGCGCATTTGCAATCAATAATGTTCCGCCCGGGAATTACCAGCTCGTGGTCTGGGATAACAACCTTGATCTCGTTATCGCCTTTCACGGGATAACTGTTAACCCGGACGGTTCATGCAGTACCCCGAGCGGGAGTTGCAGCCTCGGGGACGTTCCCGTGTTCCAGTGGTTCACAAGGCAGGAACACTGGGTATTTAATGATACGAATGGCAACGGCATCTGGGATATGGAAGCAGGCGAAAAGGGGATGCCGGAACAGGCCATAAACCTCCGCTGGAGGGATGGTACACTCTACCAGTCTTTTCCAACCGACACCGAGGGGTTTGTTCCGTTTGACGAGATATTCCCGTTCTTCAGCTGGATGGTGGCTGAGGTCGATTTTCTCAGATTTAAAGCCACAGGGGTTACCGTTGTTGTAGACGACGGCGGTCCAATCAACGCTGCTGATCCATGGACATTTGGCGGTCAACTGAATCCGCAGGATCAAGATGGTGTGTGGGGCTCGCCGATTATGCCTTATAGGACTGAAACCGGTCCGGTGCTCACGCAGGCATTTCAGGGATTCCTCGGTCAGACCAGCGTGATGATGTGGGGCAAGAAGGCATATGATCCAGGTGAAAACGGAGGCATTTCAGGAATTGTTTACTACGCCACTACAAGGGCGGAGAACAATCCGGAGTTGGCCGCAGCAGAGCCCTGGGAACCGGGAATTCCCGGAGTTACTGTGAACATTTATGACAACACGGGAGCGGTGCTGCTGAATACCACCACTACAGACAGTTGGGATTATTCGCTTCCATCCGGATGCCCGGGTGACCCCCTTGATCCTTTTTATATGGGCGGAAAATGCTATGACGGCATGCGCAACTGGAACCAGGTGCGTCCGGGTGTTTTTGACGGAGGGTATGCTTTCACGACATATTTCGTGGACTCTGTTACTGGTGAGCCAGTTCCGTATGAAACACCGGGTTCAGTGGAAGTACCTCTTCCTGCCGGTCAGTACGTAGTTGAAGTACTGCCTCCGGACGGATATAAGGTTATCAGGTCACAGGATAAGAATGTTGACTTTGGCGATGAATACGAGCCGAGTCTTCTGCTTCTGCCTCCACAGTGTGTGGGAACTGAATATACAGTCCCGACCGAACTGAACCTTTTCCCGGGAGTCCCGGCGCCTTTAGCTGGAGACATACTCAATCTGTGCGACCGCAAGCTCGTGAATCTCAGCAGTGGACAGAATGCTGCCGCGGATTTCTATCTCTTCACAGAGGTACCTGTTGCAGCGCATGTCGTGGGATTCATTCTTGACGATACGGCAAATGAATTCGATCCGAACTCTCCGCAGTTCGGAGAGAAGTATGCTCCACCGTGGCTGCCGGTCTCCATACATGACTGGACGGGCAGGGAAATCGGCAGGACTTATTCGGATGAATTCGGCAGATACAACGTACTCGTACCGTCGACTTATACGATGAATATCGGGATGCCAAGCGGAGTTTCTCCCAATATGCTCATCACATGTATGAACAGTCAGGGCACCACAGATTCCCTTGGTAACTTTGTTCCCGATCCATATTTCAATCCCCGGTACAGCACATTCTGTTACACATTTCAGTATATGCCTGGTACTACAACATATCTCGATACACCTGTGATACCTGTTGCTGCTTTTGCAGGACCTGATCAATATCCGCTCGATTGCGAATATCCTGATGGAACCCCGAGAATTTACAGTGTCTCAGCCCAGAACAACGGTGTGGGAGGCGGTCCCTATGTTCCGGCAACAGGACAGCAAATAGTTATAACTGCAATGTCAGATACGACCGGAGACTGTGCAGTACTCAATCAAGTTGCTGTACCAAATCCGGAGTATGACGGTGTAGGCGGAGTTCAGCCTGCGACCATCTGCCGTGATTACGGGTTCGGCTCCGGCGGTACTGTAAAGATCGGTGATGTGGCTCTTACAAACGTCACATGGACCAATACTGAAATCACAGGAACGGTCGCACCAGGAACTGTAACAGGACAGTTGGTGATAACACGCAACGACACAGAGAAATCATCTGTTAACAGTGTAACCGTGCAGGTGGGCTTAAGACAGGGAGCCAGTGTAAAGAGTGTTCCGCTGGATTACCCGACCATCCAGGACGCCGTGGATGCTGCCGGTAACAACGACCTCATCCTGGTAGAACCCGGTACATATGATGAAATGGTCATCATGTGGAAGCCTGTACAACTACAGGGATGGGGTGAAGGTTCGGTAATCAGGGCTGTGAAAGTGCCGACCGAGAAATTGGCGACATGGCGGCAGGACGTTGAAGGACTCGTGACATCAGGAGCAGTGGACCTCCTGGACGGGCAGGAAGCCATATTCGGTGGTATAGAACCCGAAGCCCTCTTTACTGAAGAAGGTGCAGGTGTACTCGTGCTGGCCAAGGAAAACGGTCCGGCCAGTTTCAACCAGAACAGGAACAGAGGTTCCAGGATCGATGGTTTTATGATCACAGGCGCTGACACGGGCGGAGGAATTGTGGCCAATGGATTCACCGACTATCTCGAAATCAGCAATAACAGGATAGTCAGTAACAGCGGATTCTACGGCGGCGGTATCCGTATCGGACATCCGGCGCTTCTTGTTCAGCAGGGCAACAATATCCTCCACCAGGATGCAGACAACGACTATGTGCTTGTCCATAACAACTATGTGTCCAGAAACGGCGGTCTCGGCGGGGCCGGCGGAGGTGTTTCGCTATGTACGGGTTCGGACAACTATCAAGTCACCTCCAATTACATCTGCGGGAACTTCACACTCGGTGACGGCGGCGGGATAGGCCATCTTGGACTGAGTGAAAACGGCCTGATCTCGAAGAACACCATAATCTTCAACGAAAGCTTCAACCAGGGGATGACTGTTTCCGGAGGAGGTCTGTTCATAGGAGGACAGGCACCGCTTGCAGCCCTTGACCCGCTGGCGCTGAGCCCGGGTGCGGGTTCTGTGAAAGTAACAGGCAATCTCATACAGGGCAACTACGCTGCTGCGGGTGACGGTGCCGGCATACTGTTGAGACAGGTTAACGGCGAGGATACCACAAGGGCAGAGAACAGGAACTACAAATGGTATTCAGTCGATATCTTCAACAACATGATCGTTAACAACGTCGCAGGTTTGGCAGGAGGCGGAATCTCTCTGCAGGACAGTGTGAGGGTGAGGATTATCCATAACACCATAGCGTATAACGAAAGCACCGCAACAGCAGCGGGTGCATTCACACCGGGTAACCCGAACCAGTCCAACCCTCAGCCTGCGGGCATAGTCTCGAGACCGCATAGTACAGCACTTTCAGCAGTTCTGCCTCAGGCAGAGCCTGATTTCTCCGACCCGCAGTTAGTTGACGACATTATATGGAACAACCGCTCATTCTATTTCAGGATCGATGACACGGTGTTCCCAACACAATACCTGATCGAGCCTGCAACTCCGTTTATCCGCGATCTGGAAGTGCTGGTTGCCGGAAGCCTGAATCCGCAGTTCTGTCTTCTTACGGATACTGCCGGATACGGACCGACTAACGTCAGCGGAGACCCGCAATTTGTATTGGGGTATGAAAACGGCGGACGCGGGCAGACCGTGCTTCCGGGAGAGCCAACAACAGCGCTCCAGCCGGCCGTTGCTTTCGACGAAGGAGGCAATTTCATAAAAGTGAGGTACGGGCCCCTTACCCTCGGTGCCAGCGATTACCATATTCAATCCGGATCTTCTGCGATATCCAGCGGTTTGATGGTAAACGGAATTCCGGAACTTACACGTGACTATGATGACGAGGTAAGACCGAACGGAGGCGTCGATATAGGCGCTGATGAGTATTGGCCATAAAGAATTATTTATGAATCCGCCCGCCGGGAGACCGGCGGGCATTATTGAAAGAGGTGAGATTATGAATATCAAGATGAAAACATTGTTAGTCATGCTTCTGACAGTCCCTCTTCTTCTGGCCGGGATGTTCGACACTCAGGCAGAAGTCTTCGTCCAGTGTCCGTGCGATAAAGACGGAGATGCTGTCGTGGACACCCCGAACAAACCAGAATGCAGGAACATAAGATGCATGCACCTGGCAGCAGGGGACGGCTTCGTTACCATGGCTGACGGAAGGCCGGCATACATGTTCGGTTTTGCCGATGTCACGGGAGTGCCTCCCGGCATGGTGATGATGGATGGCATGCTTGCCGGCAGTTTTCCTGCTCCCACTATTGTTGTTGAGGAGGGAACAGACTTTTATTTAAACCTTACGAACGTCGGAATGATGATAAGGCCGGACCTTTTCGACCCGCATACAGTACACTGGCATGGATTCCCTCAGGCCGCATCGATCTTTGACGGGGTCCCTGATGCATCGATATCCATCAACATGGGGGCCACACTGACCTATTTTTACAGGGTCGTGGAGCCCGGCACCTATATGTACCACTGCCATGTTGAGGCGACTGAGCATATGCAGATGGGCATGCTGGGCAACCTTTACGTGCTCCCGGCGCAGAACAACCTGCCTAACGGGACAGACCTGAACGGGTTCATTCACCAGAACGGTTTTACTTATGCCTACAATGACGGAGACGGATCTACCTATTACGACGTTGACTACCCGATCCAGATCGGGTCCTTCGATTCGGATTTTCACGAAGCGAGCTGGACAGTTCAGCCTCTGCCTTTCGCTCTGATGAGGGACAACTACCCCATGTTAAACGGAAGGGGGTATCCCGACACAGTGAATCCCGGGTCACTTCCGCCGCCTGTCTGCGCAGCAGGTTACGAATATCTGTGTGACGCAGGGGATCTTCTGAACGGCGGCAAGAATTCGCAGAATGTGAGCTCGCTGATTGAGGCGACTGCCGGACAGAAAGTCCTGCTCCGCATTTCCAATCTCAATGTGACCAGGTTTTACACCCTGGCGTCACTCGGCATCCCTATGAAGGTCGTTGGGGTGAATGCCAGGTTGTTGCGGGGGCCCGATGGAAAGGATCTCTATTATACGACGAACTCCGTGACATTGGGCGGAGGGGAGGCAGTCGATGTGATTCTCGACACAACGGGAGTTACTCCGGGGACCTATTTCCTTTACACAACGAATATGAATTATCTGAGTAATAACGAAGAGGATTTCGGCGGCATGATGACCGAAATCGTCATTAATTAAGGAGGACTGCGATGAAAAAGCTATCCAAATACATTAAAGTTCCAATGGTATGCGCAGCCCTGTTCCTGCTGGTGATTGCAGTTAATGCTTATGGCATGATTGACGGAATTAATGTCGTAAGCGGAATACCCGTCAACCTCACGGCGAAAGTTGACTATATAAGTACGGCCGACGGGGGCTCAGTCCTCTTATGGGGTTATGCAAACGGTACGGGCAGGGCGCAATATCCTGGGCCGACCCTGATTGTCAATCAGGGAGACGCGGTTGTCATCAATCTGGTGAACAGCCTTCCCCCTGATGCAGGCAATGTATCCATCGTGTTCCCGGGGCATCAGGTTACGGCATCCGGAGGTGCTGCTGGTGCGATTACCAGAGAAGCAGCTCAGGCAGATGACCCGGCGACTCTGGATGTTGATGAGTCAACAGTCACTTACACCTTCACTGCGACTCATCCCGGAACATACCTTTATCACAGCGGCACGTGGCCTGAGCTTCAGGTTGAGATGGGCCTGATAGGAGCAATAATAGTGCGTCCGAGCCTGGGAGATCATTATGCGTATAACCATCCTGAGACAATGTTTGACAGGGAATATCTCTTCCTTCTCAGCGAGATGGACCCAAGAATTCACCAGGTGGTTGAATTTCAGGGGGTGGCGGAACTGGCGAATACCGATTACCTGTCCGACTATTTCCCCAACTACTGGTTCATTAACGGGCGGAATGCCCCCGATACCATGCTCGATGCTTATGCTGCATGGCTTCCGACTCAGCCCTATAATTGCATGCCTATGATGCATCCGGGTGAAATGCTTCTGATGAGAGTAGTAGATGCCGGGAGAGACATGCATCCCTTCCACCACCACGGTAACCATGCACGGGTCATCGCGAAGGACGGCAGGCTCCTCGAAAGTATCACTGGAGCCGGTCCGGACATTAGTTATGAAGTATTCACGATACAGGCCGTGCCCGGTGAGACAGTGGATGCGATATTCGAATGGACAGGAAAAGACCTCGGATGGGACATCTATGGAACGGGGTCTGAATACGAGCATACCTGTAATGGGATCCCTGTAACAGACCCGAATCCGGCATCTCCGGGATATGACCCTGTAACGAAGGAATACTGTCCTGATCACGGCAAGCCATTCCCTGTTATCCTGCCGAATGATTTGGATCTGACCTTTGGTGGATTTTACAGTGGAAGCCCGTTCCTGGGCGTGATGGGTTCGCTTCCGCCGGGTGAAGGCGGTCTGAACCCGAATGCCGGCTTTGTTTACATGTGGCATTCTCATACTGAAAAAGAAATGACTAACTACGACATTTTTCCTGGCGGTATGATGACCATGATCATAATCGAGCCGCCCGGAACGATGATCATGCATTAGGTAAAGGAGGGAAGAAATGATTTACACGAAATGCATAAAAAAGATCACACAAGTTCTGTTGTGCCTGGCAGCCGTGACCTTAATGGTGTCCCCCTCCTTTGCTGCAACCTTTAACCTGGCGGCAGTAGAGGCTGAGTGGAAACCGCCCGGGGGCACCCCAATCCCTATGTGGGGTTTCATCAATGATCCGGGATCCTGTCCTGTAGCGCCGGTCTTATGGGATGTTGGACCTATGCTCAATGTGCCGGCCGGTGACAGCACTCTCACAATCAATCTGCGGAACTGTCTTGCAGAGTCGGTTTCCATCGTGATTCCCGGCCAGGCTGCTCATTTGTCCCCGGTCACTTTTATTGATACGGAGGGGAGGCAGCGTGTTTCATCCTTCACGGCAGAAACAGTTCCCGGTGGTACAGGCAACTATACCTGGAGCAACCTCAAACCTGGTACATATATTTACCACAGCGGCAGTCACCCTGCGTTACAGGTGCACATGGGTTTATATGGCGCCCTTACGGTCGCTGATACAAGTGGTTCAGCATATCCCGGTATCAGCCATGACAACGAGGTGATATTATTCTACAGTGAGGTAGATCCTGCGCTGCATGACCCACCAGGTGTTGCACAGCCGCTGAATTACAAGCCCATGTACTTTCTCGTCAACGGTGAGCAGCCTGATTTCTTTGCGAACGCTATTGTCGACCATCCGATAACAGCAGGTGAGCAGGTGCTTATCCGCTTTCTCAACATGGGCCTGAAAACGCATGTCCCGTCTCTAAATGATCAGTACATCAGCGTCATAGCTGAAGACGGGAATCTCTATCCTTATCCGAAGAACCAGTATTCGGTACTTCTTCCGGCAGGGAAAACAATGGATGCAATATGGACAGCTCCGTCAGACGGTGATTACCCGGTCTATGACAGGAGTCATTCACCTGGCGGAATGGTCGCATATCTTACTGTTTCGGCAAGCGGGCTGGTGGCTGCAGACGATGCGTTTGCAGTTGATGAGGATGATATCCTGGATATAGCGGCTCCCGGAGTACTCGCGGGTGAGACAGGCACCGCCGTATTGAACGGAAGCACCACAAACGGTGTACTCGTCCTGAACGCAGATGGTTCGTTTAACTACACTCCGAATCCGGACTTTAACGGGATAGACATTTTCACCTACAGGTACACTGACGGAGTTCAATACAGTAATGTTGCCACAGTAACAATAACAGTCAATCCTGTAAACGATGCGCCGGTAGCGGCAGCTAACGCTTCTGCAACACTGGAGGCAGCGGCTGTCACCATAGACGTTCTGGCAAACGATTCAGACGTGGATGGAGATCCGCTCACAGTAAGCGCCGTGACCCAGGGCACAAACGGCTTGGTTGTCATTAATCTTGACGATACGGTTACTTATACACCAAATGCGGGCTTTACGGGGACGGATACATTCACTTATACCGCCAATGACGGAACTGCTGACAGTAATGCGGCAACAGTGACAGTAACGGTTAACCCGGATGTTAATATCCCGCCTGTTGCAGCAGACGATTACGCATCCACGACAGTCAACACACCTGTCATAATCAATGTTGTGGCAAATGATTCTGACCCTGACGGGATGATCGATCCCGCGACAGTTGTTATCGTGCAACAGCCTACGAGAGGCGGAACCGTACTTAATAATAATAACGGAACTGTTACCTATATCCCGAGGAAGAACTTCAAATCAACAGATACCTTCACTTACACAGTAAACGATAACGAAGGAGCTGCTTCCAACGAGGCAACAGTTAGAGTAAATGTCGTTAAGTAAAAAATAAAGGCCGGGCATTTTAAGGATGTCCGGCCTTACACATGAGAAATTTCCATGAGAAAAGGACAGGCAGGATTATCTGTAAGAAGAATTTGCATGAGTGTATGGCTTGCAATCTTATTCGTTTCTTTTTTCACAGGATGTGCAGGTGTCTCCAGGAATCAGCGTGGAGAGCCATCAGATGTTGATCTTGAGCAGATTGAGGAACAATGGGGAATACAGATTGAAGGAATAAGGCTGTCGGCTGAGGGGTACATGCTCGATTTCCGCTATCGTGTCACAGACCCGGAAAAGGCAAAGGCTCTTTTTGATCGCAGGGAGAAGCCTTATCTGATTGATCAGGCGACCGGAGCAAAATTTATTGTTCCCGGTCCGCCGAAGGTCGGGCCTTTGCGAACATCGAATCCGCCGCAGACTGACAGGACGTATTTCATTCTGTTTGCCAATCCGGGCAGGTATGTTAAGCAGGGAAACAAGGTCACGGTGGTGATCGGGGATTTCAGAGCAGAGGATCTCACTGTGAATTGAGATAGATATCAACAAAAAAAGGAGGCTGAGATGAAAACTTTCAAACTTTTAAAATATATACTTGTTATTTTTACCGGTCTTCTGTTCATTTGCATGACAGGATTTACATCTCATGCAAATATTATAGACACGGAGTTGGAGCAGGTGCTTCAGGAGGCAGCACCGGATGATGATATCTCGGTCATCGTCACACTCAAAGAGCAAGTAGGCCTAAATCAATTTAAAAATCAGAACAAAGGCCTTTTGCGTGCAATGATCATCAGGGCACTTAAGAGCAGGGCAGATTTTACACAGATGCCGATACAGGCTTTCCTGAAAGCAAAAGGTGCTCAACGAATCGTCACACTCTGGTTGATAAACGGAATGGCAGTTACCGCACAATCTGATGTTATCCGTGAATTGGCCACAATGCCCCTGGTCGAAAGCATAAGGCTTGACGACACCCTGAAGGCTCCTGTATCGGAGCTGAGCACGTCATCGGTCCCGGAATGGAACATAAGCGCCACAGGTGCTTTTGATCTCTGGAATCTGGGTCATACAGGCGCAGGATCTGTTGTCGCAAGTATGGATACCGGAGTGGATGTGAACCATCCTGATCTCCAGAGCAAATGGAGGGGCGGAAGCAACAGTTGGTACGATCCCAACGGCGAACATGCTACTCCTTATGATTCTGAAGGCCACGGCACTCAGACCATGGGTGTGATGGTGGGTGGAAGTAACAGTGGCACAGCGATCGGCGTAGCGCCCGATGCACAATGGATTGCTGTCAAAATCTTCAATGATGCAGACGTTGCTTATTACAGCGCAATCCATCAGGGATTTCAATGGCTCCTTGACCCGGACGGAAATCCTGAGACAGATGATTCACCTGATGTCGTGAACAATTCCTGGGGATTAAAAGATAATGTCAATGAATGTGTCCCTGAGTTTCAGGATGATATACAGGTTTTAAAAGCAGCCGAAATTGCAGTCGTCTTCGCTGCTGGCAACACAGGCCCTGACTCTTCAACAAGCATAAGCCCAGCTAACTACCCGGAAAGCTTTGCCGTTGGTGCAATCGATGATGCTTTTTCGATTGCGAGCTTCAGCAGCCGCGGGCCTTCCGCATGCGACGGCGCTATTTATCCGGAGACTGTTGCGCCGGGAGTCAATATTAAAACATCAGACCTTACCTTTGGGGGACTAATCCCCAACTCGTACACATATGTCTCCGGCACATCGTTTTCCGCGCCTCATGCGGCCGGCTCGATGGCACTGCTCCTTGGCGCTTTTCCGAACCTGGCCGTATCCGAACTTGAAACTGCTTTAAAACAATCAGCACTCGATCTTGGAACTGCAGGACCAGATAATAGTTACGGTTACGGGTTGATAGATGTAATGGTGGCATACGATCTGATCAATGGTTCGGTCATGTGCACCGACGAAGACAACGACGGATACTATGTTGAGGCAGGATGCGGAACAGCACAGGATTGTAATGATAGTAATGCATCAGTTCATCCATCTGCTCCCGAAGTAAAACATGATGGCGTTGATCAGGATTGTAACGGCTATGACCTGACCATCGACATCCTCAGTGCAATATATATAGTCAGGAAAGACGCCCTCAGTGTTGAGGCAACGAGTGATCTCGGACAAAATGCAAATCTTGAGTTGGTGGACTACGGTTCGATGAAATGGGACAAAAGGAAGCTGAAATGGACGATCTCTCTCAACCGGGTGGGTGGTAACCCCGGAACTATTACTGTATCGGGAATTGAGGGATCAGAATCTGCGCAGGTAATTGTGAAATAAGAGGACAGAAGAAAAGAGGAGAGACTATGTTAAATAAATTGTTTGCCCTGCTGTCATTTTTTATCTGTTGCATGTCTGTTACGTTTTTCCTTTTTGCACCGGCAGAAGGGCAGCCGGTCAGCGAATCAACCGGCCGGCAGGAGTACAGCATACCGGAAGATAAAAAACAGGACTGGGAAAACATCAGAAACCATGTACTTGGTGAATACAAGGTCTGTACCGAGCATTGCGGAAACGATCCCGATTGTTTGAACCGCTGTGAAAGTGTATACAGGCACAGACTGGAGACAGAACACAATAAGCTGATGTCTGAATGAGGCGTAAGGATCGGTCTGCGGGCGGTTGGATCGCTGATGCCATTCCGGCAAGAATTCTCTTCCTGAAACAATGGGTTTACAAAGATAGAGATAATACGTAGGAAATATGCTTACAACAGAATCAGAATATTACTGATATCTTTTTTGAAGGACCAAAAATACAATACAGATACATTTGTAAGGTAATAAATAATCCGCGAAGGGATGGATAAAGGGACTTGAAAGAAATGAATAAAGGTACCGCTGATGTGAAATCCTTTCCGGAATACCTAAAAGCGGGTAAGCGTGCCATGCAAAATATTTCAGAGTCCATCATACTGCAATCAATTGAAGATTTATGGGATGAGAGCGAACATGTAAGGAGAAGTTCTTTTGCCTTTTTCCTCGGGGAAGGATTCCATATCTGTTCCGAGCTTGCAGGTATCACCGTTGCTGACAGGAGGAAGTTGCTTTCACTTATCGTGGAAGCTGTGAAATACAAGAAAGTACCGGTAGCTATTCCGGAAGTTCAATCAGTTGACAGGGAATACGCACTGTCAGGGATCTGATGAATATTAAAGTCATATTGCAAGACGGACAGGAGAAGGAAGTGAAACCCTTCCATCTCGATAAGCTCATTTCACTGGGAATGGTAAAGGCATTTTATCGTTCAGGGGAATGGGTTGCTGTGGGGAAAGACAGAATAAGAGGACATGGGGGAACCTATACCGGTCCCGAAAGACGGAACCAATCAACAATAAAGTTACTATAAGGAAAAAGAGGACAGGACTATGGCAATAAGAAAAATAAAGCATGATATTTATTCAGTCGGAGCAACAGACTGGGACAGGAGGTTATTTGATGAGCTTATACCTCTCCCTGACGGAACCAGTTACAACTCGTATCTTGTGAAGGGAGATGAAAAAGTTGCACTCATAGATACAGTTGATCCGACAAAAAGCCATGAGCTGTTTGAGAATCTCAAGGAGTTGAGCTTAGCCAATATCGACTATGTCATTGCCAATCACGCTGAGCAGGACCATTCAGGAACGCTGCCCGGGATTCTCGAACTCTATCCCGGTGCGCAGGTTGTAACCAATCCGAAATGTAAAGACATGCTCGCTGATCTGCTCCTCATCCCGGAGAAACGGTTTCTAATAAAGAATGACAGGGAGACACTCTCTCTTGGAAGCAAGACGCTCGAATTTATGAAAGCGCCATGGGTGCACTGGCCTGAAACGATGTTTACCTATGCGAGAGAAGACAGGATTTTATTCACCTGCGATTTCCTTGGTTCCCACCTTGCGACAAGTGATCTCTTCGTTACAGATGAGGCAAAAGTTTATGAATCTGCAAAGCGTTATTATGCTGAGATCATGATGCCGTTCAGGTCAAGTTTTGGAAGATACCTCGATACAATACATAATCTTGCTGTCGAGATTATTGCACCGAGCCACGGACCGCTCTATCAGAATCCTCAATTCATCACGAACGCTTACAGGGAATGGATTTCGGATGAGGTCAGGAATGAAGTGCTTATTCCATATGTTTCAATGCACGGAAGTACTGCTGCATTAGTGCACTATCTTACCGATGCATTGATAAAGAGGGATATCACGGTAAAACCATTCAATCTGACAAGGACTGATATCGGAGAACTGGCAATGGCGCTTGTGGACGCTGCAACACTTGTTATCGCGTGCCCTACAATGCTTATAGGACCGCATCCGTACGCTGCTCATGCAGTATTTCTCGTCAATGCATTGAGACCGAAATTGAGACATGTATCTGTCATCGGTTCATACGGTTGGGGCGGAAGGATGCTGGAACACATCAAAAGTATGATGACGAATATGAAAGCAGATTTTATTGAGCCGGTCATTGTCAAAGGACATCCGAAGGGAGATGATTTTTCCAGGCTGGAAACACTGGCTGACGGGATCCTTGAGAGACACAGGAGACTGAATATTGTATCATCGGAAAACAATGTGGTTGGCACATCTGTTTAGCAGTTAAGAATTAAATATATCATGATTCAGCATCTCTCTTTTGTTTTTAAGAATTGAACAGCGAGGTACTTACTAATGGATACGTTTACTATGCCATATTATTATCATTCCGACTTATTCGGAATCCTTCTTTAACCATTTGATTTCTAAAGATAGATTCCCGACGCGCTTCGCTTGCGTGAATGACAACCATGAGGCTTTGTTAAGTTATGTCTTAGTAAACAAGTCCGGGATAACAAAAAGAGTAACACTGACAACGATATCCCGAACAGATCCTGAACTGAATTGAGGAGGAGATTCGGGATAAGGAAACCGGTTGATAACAGTTTATGAATGATATGGTTTAGATTGAAAGCCCTGCTGCATGCAGTGATGAATATAATTTTCTTTTTGAGCGAACACGGGGTTTTATGCTCCGTATGAGCTTTCCCTCGGAAGGATGAAGGTCTTTTTTTAACGGGGTTTTACTGATGACGCCTTCCGTCTTCTCCTCAGCCATTTGTCTATTTCAACTGCAATGGTGACCGAGAATGCAACAGCGATTATCTGAAGCCATCCGTGCATAGAAATCGGCTCTGTCCTGAATATCCACTGGAGTGCGGGCACATAGATAAACGAAAGCTGGGCGAGGAAGGCTGCCAACATGCTGTAGAAGAGGAAAGGATTGCTGAATAGATTTATTCTGAACACAGATTCATATTCAGAGCGTGAATTCCAAGCCTGGAAAAACTGGAAGAAAACCATTGTTGTGACAGCAACAGTCCGTGCCTTCTCGATGGAATCGCCTTCCTGCAATGCGTTTACAAAATTGAATATTATCCCACCAGATATGAGGATACTGACAAGAATAGTCCTCTCGATCAGGAGCCTTGACATGATACCTTCCTCCGGATGTCTCGGAGGTCTGTTGATGATGCCTTTCTCTCCGGGTTCGAAGGCAAGGGCGACATCCTGCAGTCCGTTCGTAACCAGGTTAATCCAGAGAAGCTGGGCAGGTACATAGGGTATGGGAATCCCCATGAAAACTGTGCCTAAAATTGACAGAATGGCAGCGATTCCTGTTGGGATCAGGAAGAACGTCACCTTCCTGATATTGTCGAATACGATTCTTCCTTCCTTCACAGCATTGAAGATGCTGGCGAAATTATCATCTGTAAGAACCATGTCTGATGCCTCTTTAGCAACATCAGTACCGCTCCTCCCCATCGCAATACCGATATGTGCTTCTTTGAGTGCCGGCGCATCATTGACACCATCTCCTGTAACAGCTACGATGTGGCCCTGTTTTTTCAATTGCTGGGTTATCCTCAGTTTGTGTTGCGGAGAGACCCTTGCGAATACTGATACGGTGTTTACCTTTTCGAAAAGTTCTGAATCGCTCAAAGCCTCCAGTTCCTTTCCGGTGAGCACTTCAGAGCCGGTGTCGGCGATGCCGAGCTTTCGTGCAATTGCATTGGCGGTAATTGCATGGTCACCGGTGATCATCACAACCCTGATGCCTGCCTTTTTACAGTTTTCAATCGCCTCAATCGCTTCGGGTCTCGGGGGATCGATCATCGCCTCAAAGCCTGCGAACACAAGTCCCGAGGCATGTTCACACTGTTCTATCTCTCTGCAGGTAAGTTCTTCAAAATCATCCGGAGCATCTTTCCAGGCAAAGGCAAGCACCCTGAGACCTTCCCTGGCAAAATTGGCTGCAACATGCAGGAGTTCTTTTTTGTTGAGCTTTTCACCCTGCACGTTGCTCACGCACATATCGAGTACCTTTTCAGGGGCGCCTTTCACAAAGATGAGCTTCCTGCCTTCATGAGAGTGGAGCGTTGCCATATACCCGCGTTCCGATTCAAATGGTATAATCGCTTTCTGCCGGTATCTCTCTCTTTCCTGTTCCGGCATAAGGCCGGCTTTTATTGCTGCCACGATGAGCGCTCCTTCGGTAGGATCTCCATCTATTTTGTACTGTCCGTCTTCCTCATAGACATCGGATTCATTGCAGAGCAGTCCTATTCGCAGCGTATGCCGCAGGTGTGTCATTTCGTTCACATCGACAGACATTCCTTCGTGGAGTACTTCACCGTGGGGATCATACCCGCTTCCTGTGAATTCGTAGGTATGATCCCCGTCGTACAGCAATTTGACCGTCATTTCGTTCTTTGTAAGCGTCCCTGTTTTATCAGAGCCGATGACAGTGGTACTTCCGAGGGTCTCTACAGCAGGAAGTTTCCTGATAACCGCATTCTGCCTCGCCATTCTTGCTACCCCGATGGCCATAGCGATCGTAACAACAACCGGAAGCCCTTCAGGTATTGTCGCGACTGCGGCTGCGACAGCAGTCAGGAACATTTCCTTGATAGTCTCACCGACGAAAATACCACCAAGGAAAAGCAGCGTAGATGCGCCCAACACGATAAAGCCGATGGATTTTGCAAACCGATTTATCTTCTCCTGAAGAGGTGGTTCTACGCTCCCGATTTCCCTGACTTCCTCGGCAATGCTGCCGAGTACTGTTGTGCTGCCTGTTTCCACTGCGATACCCTTTGCCCGTCCGCTTACAACGATAGTTCCCATGAATGCCATGTTTCTCTGGTCTCCGGGGATTAATCCCCCCTCCTTTATAGGGGAGACCATTTTCTCAGCCGGTATCGATTCCCCGGTCAGCATTGCCTCGTCTATCTTGAGCTCGATCGCCGAGAAGAGCCTCAGGTCCGCAGGAACTCTTACTCCTGATGTGAGGAGCACAATATCTCCCGGCACAAGGTTTTCGCTGTGTATCTCTTTTTCTTTGCCCCCACGTATCACCCGTGCCTTCGGGACAACCATTTTTTTGAGTGACCTTACACTCTCTTCAGCTTTGTATTCCTGAAAATATCCGATTGTCGCATTCAGGATGACTACAGCAAGAATTACTCCCATGTCGATATATTCGCCGAGGAAGGCAGTTACAACAGCGGCAATCATGAGGATATATATGAGTGGGCTTAAAAACTGATGCAGAAGGATTCGAAGCTTGCTGATCTTTTCCTCTTCTGCCAGTTTATTCAGTCCATAGCGTTTGATGCGTTCCTCGATTTCATGATCGGGAAGCCCTGTCTCTGTAGTCTCCAGTTTTTTCTTTACTTCTGAAAAACTCAGCTGATACCAGTTCATGATGTCACTCCTGAAAACTCTCCCTGTAATATTGAATTGGCTTAGATGGAAAGTATTCTATGAGTCTATTAAAAGAAGCGGGTAATGTCAAAATGAAAGCCTGTTGAAAAAGTATATTTGTGTCACCCTGAACCTGATTCAGGGTCTCATAACCTATTGATTTTAAGAGATGCTGTCCTCCTCAGGCGGATCTGCCGAGGCAGAAAACGAGTCCGGCATGACAACCCATCCATGTGCGGGCTTTTTCAACAGCCGGAAAACTGTGGGCATTCTTGTATAACTCCCTATAGTTTTCTGTTTATAGTCTGCAATGTTTTCTGAAATTTGCTTGTGAGCATCCAAATGAGTTTTCAATAATGTAGTTACTTTGAATTGAAAAAAGCTACAAAAAACTTTTAAGGATGGTTTGAACCTTCCTGTCAAGCAAAGGGTTTTTCATCTCGAAGCTCAGGTCATCAGTTGAAGAACCTGGCAGGGTTGAACACCTTTACCACTGACCAGGAAGAGACGGATAACCGGGTCAGGGCTGTTTGGAATAAAACTGAGACGAAAGAGTTATAGTAATTGTATGAACAGTGGTAGTTAAATAACGTGATGCTTTATTAAATTTTCAATACCCCACAGTCTCTGCTGTGGGGTTACCATATACTTTCCTCCCCCTCCTCTCCTCGGCGAGTCTTCGACCGTCAAGGGAGGGGAGATTTCAGGATACTCCGCCGTCTCTGCGGCGGGGAGGTTTATTTTTAAATGCATTTTTCAAGTATATGGATAACAATGTATGATAAGAATGCAAAAGGAACCTGTAGCCGAAGAGCACGTTTTTAACCAGATAGAAAGGAGTAAAAGATGATACGTATTGGCATCGCAGCAGATCATGGTGGATTGGAAATGAAAGTAAAACTGATGACGGGTCTTAAGGAAGCAGGATATGATGTGGTGGACTTCGGTGCCCTTGAGTTTGTAGCAGGAGATGACTACCCGGATTTTGTAGTGCCCATGGCCCGGGCAGTAGCGAATGGAGAAGTCACGAGAGGCCTGGCTGTCTGCGGGAGCGGTGTAGGTGCATGCGTTGCAGCCAACAAGATATCCGGCGTGCGTGCGGCGCTCATAACAGATCCATTCTCTGCTCATCAAGGGGTAGAGGATGATGATATGAACGTGATGTGCCTTGGCGGACGGGTCATTGGCCATGCTCTCGCATGGGATCTCGTGCAGACGTTTCTGAATGCACGGTTTAAGGGGGCTGAACGGTTTAAGCGCCGCCTTGAGAAGATAGCTGCACTGGAACGAAAGGGTGAGCCATGATTTGTAGCTGCCTTTCCGCTCTGTTAAGGTGTGCTTCTGATATAACCGGACTGCACATAGTGTGCTGAGTCAAAAATTGTTTGTCATTGTCCGGCTTGACCGGACAATCCAGAAGCCTTTGAAACAACTGGATTCCCCGAT